>JABAOH010082013.1_pt2 | contig 90294 bp, 77 predicted proteins | sample 7062181 | NCBI WGS metagenome assembly JABAOH01 (sample SAMN14538630, study PRJNA623070) | marine sediment metagenome | biome: marine biome [ENVO:00000428]; feature: marine pelagic biome [ENVO:01000023]; material: deep marine sediment [ENVO:00002113]; isolation source: pool of 5 deep marine... | reverse complement strand
TCGCCGCTGATGACGTCCTGGGTCTGGAGTCCCCTGATGTGAAGGACACCGTCGCCATCGACCCATATCCGACCGGGGTCGACAGTCACAAAGGAAACTTGGATTTGCACGGGTGTCTTCGAGGCCTTCGCCTGGACCCCCATCGTTGAGACGAGCAGGAAGGCGACTACGACCAGCAAGCCGATTGCGACTCTTCTCACCTTCTCTCACCTCCCCCCGCCAGGCGAGCCCTGGGTACTTCTACCGCGCCCCTCCTCGGCGCGAACGTGGGGAAGAGCACGCCTTGAGCAACTCGCGGTTGAGTACTCCCCCCCACACAATGACTGGTTATGACATGACATCAGAAAGCTTGTTTGACTATACTGTAGCATAGAGCGGTTTGTTAACATGTTCCTAGTTCCGATGTAAAAGCTCCAGATGTACTCGCCTCGAGAGTCTAGGACACGCCAGATGCGGCATACATGTACCTGTCGTGAGCGGTATGTCCGGCCCGCAACACTCAACAGCCTAAGGTCCACCGATTCTCCGTGAGAGGGGACCCCAGCTCTCTGGATGATTGCCCTTTAGTACGGGGGAAAGATGACCCTGCGCGGTACGAGGCGTTGACCCCGGAGTCAACGCAAAAAAGGGATTGAAGTAGCTCCGGCACAATCCACTTCCCGTGACAACAAAGGGTAGGCTCGCGCTGCTAGTTGTCTCGTTGCTCCTCTTGAGCGGCCTCGCGGCACTTCTCGCACTCAACCAAGGTGACGATACCCGCACGGCAATGACGAGCTTCAGCAGCAAGTACGAGCTCCTCTCATACCTTGAGAGTCGACGAAGTGGATCGAGCAGGGGATATGAGGACTATGGCATACTCACCGAACTCTCCACCGCTGAGGGTGCGACGGACTATTCAGGGACCAACGTCCAGGTGGAGGGCATCGATGAGCTTGACAGGGTCAAGACGGACGGGGAGTTTGTCTACGTCTCCAGCGCGTCGAGAGTGACGATCATAAGGTCCTACCCGCCCGAGGAGATGGCCGTGGCTCATGTCATCCAGATTGAGGATCTCGTTGGGGACGGCGTGGGAGCTCAGATCTTCGGCCTCTTCATACTCCACGATAGCATCATTGTGGTTAGTAGCACAACGGCCTACGCTGAACGAGAGGTCCTCATCGACGACGGATTCTACGACCCGTCCCTTTGGGAACCCCCGGAGTTGAAGACCATCGTATCCGTCCTATCGACGGACTCTGACTCTGAGCCTTCCCTGGTCCACACCTTCGAGATCTCTGGCACATATGCCGCCTCCAGGATGACCTCGGACATGGTCTACATCGTCGCCACGGACTACATCAACTGGGGGAACATCAGCAAGACGCCCTCCTCCTGCGTGGACTCCGCCTGCGGGGAAGTCGAGCCCGGGAAGATCTACTACGATCCGGCAGCCGATGCCGCCACCACCTATGTCAACATCATGGCCATAGACCCGGTGGCTGGCGAGGCGGACTCAATCTCCATCATAGCGGGCTATGCGTCAACCGTCTACATGTCTCACGAGAACCTCTACGTCACCCACGCCACGGGCTTCGGTCCGATCATGATAGGGGCTCCTCGAGGATCCGCAACGGCTTACGAAGGGCCTTCGACCTCCATATTCCGTATCGGCATCGATGGACTGGACCTGTGGGTGGCGGCCGAGGGTAGCGTCCCCGGGACGCTGGTGGACCAGTTCTCCTTGGACGAGCGGGACTCCTACCTGAGGGTGGTCACGATGACCTTCACGTCCGAGCAGGCCACTAGCGTGTACGTCCTGAACGAGACGATGGCGGTGGTCGGAGCCCTAGAGGGCCTCGCGCCGGGGGAGCACCTCTACTCCGCCCGCTTCGTGGGAGACGCCCTCTACATGGTGACGTTCAAGAAGGTGGACCCATTCTTCGTCATCGACCTCTCGAGCCCAACTTCGCCTGAGGTTCTGGGATACCTGAAGATTCCAGGGTTCTCGGAGTACCTGCATCCGGTGGACGAAGGCCTCGTCCTGGGCGTCGGGAAGGACACGGTCGAGGCGGAGGAGGGCGACTTCGCCTGGTACCAAGGCCTGAAGATCTCCCTCTTCGACGTGAACGACGTTGAGAACCCAACGGAGGTGGCGAAGCTCAACATCGGTGATCGCGGCACGGGTTCGCCCCTCCTTTGGGACCACAAGGCCTTCCTACCGATGTTCCATCGCGGCCTCTTCGCTCTGCCGGTAGACCTTTGGTTGGTGGATGAGAGCAAGTACCCCTACGGCGTGCCCCCCTACGCGCACGGAGACCCGGTCTGGCAGGGGCTCTACGTGATCTCCCTGGGCGTCGAGGGGTTCTCGATCCACGGAACGGTGACCCACACCGATGACGATGGGAACCCCTACGAGCAGTACGACAGGTGGATCTGGAGGTCACTGTACATCGGTGACTACCTGTACACCGTTTCGGACACCATGCTGAAGGCCAACAACATCGAGGACATGGAGCCCGTCAACGATGTCATCTACGGGACCGAGTGAGCTAGCGCACCGTACTGCCCGCGAAGGCCATCTATATGGCCTAGGGGCTCGATACTCCCCTGAAGGCAAAGCGATGCGGGTGGAGCTGGACAAGAAGGCCCTCTTCGCGTTGGCCTCAGACACGAGGCTAGAGATACTGCGGTCCCTCCAGACCATGCGGAGGACCGTCAAGCAGCTGGCTGAGGCCCTAAGCATCGACAAGGCAGCCGTGCACAGACATCTGAAGAAGCTTGTTGACGGAGGCCTTGTGAAGAGGTACGTGGACCACGGCTTCGTCTACTATGGCTTGAACCGGAAGGGCCAGGACTTGCTGAATCCCAACGACGGCACCAAGATCGTCATTCTATTGTCGTCAAGCATCATTGTGTTCATCCTAGCGGCCCTAGTCCTGGCGGCTGCCATGCTCGCACCCTCCGGCCTTATCTCAGGGGGCCCGACAACGGGGAGGGGTGATGCCCTCGCGGAGTTCGATGATCCCGGATCCGACCCCGGCATTCTTCCCGGCCAACCGCGAAGCACGGATGGGATTGTGGCAGCTGTACTCTTGGCAGTGGCCGCGTTGGTCCTTCTGGTCGCCGCCTTCAGAATCATGAGGAAGCCGAAGCAGAGGACCCATGTCTGAGCATTACGCGCGCGGGTCTCCCTCATCCCACAATCAGCGTGAAGACCAGTGCGAGGGCCATAAGCAAGGGTATGATGGCCACCAGGGGCAGGAGCCGGGGCTCGTACCTAACGTGCATGTAGTAGAGGACAACAAGAGTCGCCTTGGCGAGGGCGAACATCATGAGGACAAAGACCTGGCTGTTCTTGGTGATCTCAATACCCGGGATCTGAATCTCGATGAGGGTCAGGATCCCCAGGGCGATGAAGACGGGGACGTAGGGCTTCTTGAGCATCAGGGGGACATCCGTCGTCGATCCTTCTGCCGTTGCCACTGAATCACCTCATATCAGGTAGACGATGGTAAATAGGAAGATCCACACCACGTCCACGAAGTGCCAATAGAGTCCCATGAGCTCTACGGTGTTGTGTTTCTCTTTGGAGAAGCCTCCCTTGAAGGCCTTCCTCGTGACGTAGCTCAGGGCGATGACACCGCCGGTAACGTGGCCCCCATGGAACCCCGTCTGGATGAAGAAAGTGGATCCGTAGGCCGCCGGGCCCAAGGGGCTGCTCCAGGGCGTGAGCCCCTCCTCTACGAGACGGACGTACTCGAAGGCCTGTATCGACAGGAAGGTCAATCCCAGTGCCAGGGTGAGGAGAAGCCTCATGGCCAGGGCCCTCTGGTCGCCCTGTCTGATGGCGTGAAGAGCCTCCGCCATGGTCAGACTGCTGGTGATGAGGATGAAGGTGTTGATGGCCGTCAAGGGGACGTTTAGGACCTCCCCGGGACCCGGCCAGAAGGGCAATCCGCTCCTCACGGCCCAGGAGGTTCCGATGATGCCGGAGAAGAACATGATCTCCGAGGCGAGGAATATCCACATGGCCACCTTTCGCGTCGGCAACGCCTCGAGAGTCCCTTCCTCGCCTTCCCGTATCCCGGGGACGTGGGGAACGCGGCGACCGATGTAGTCATCGTAAGCCCAGGCCGCGATGCCCCCGACAAAGACGGCGAGTCCCACGTAGATGAGGAAGTTCATGAAGGCGAAGCCAGCCATGGTGATTCCTGCGCCGAGGCCCACCAGCATGGGCCATGGAGTGCCGTGAACCTCCTCGACCTCCTCCTCCGGTCTGGACACCTTCGTAGGCAACGGGGCGTCCGATTGCGGGGTTTCGTATTAGGTTTGTGGTAACTTACTTCCTAGGCCCCGAAGATGACCGTCTGCTCTGGCGGGGGCTCGCGAATGTAACCCTCCTCCATGCAAGTCCCGACGATGGCTCGGGCCCGGGCGATCCGGTCATGGGCCTCCTCGTAGAGCAGATCCTTCGAGATCTTCCGGCGGGCAACACCCTGCTTCTGGGCCATCATGCCGACGGCGGTAGCTTCCCTGGGGAACACCTCCCATTCATCCATGGTTGGGAGGATCATCTCTTTCGTCAGACCCTTCTCCTCCGCGATCAGCGCAAGCTCCTCCGCCGCAGCAATGACCATCTCGTCGGTGATGGCGGTGGCCCTCACATCTAAGACTCCCCTAAAGATGCCCGGGAATCCCAGGGAGTTGTTCACCTGATTGGGGAAGTCCGAACGTCCCGTGGCCACGACCTTGGCGCCAGCAGCGTTGGCTTCCCAAGGCCAGATTTCGGGCACCGGGTTTGCACACGCGAACACTATGGGATCGTCGGCCATGCTCTTCACCTCCTTCTGCTTGATCACTCCAGGACCTGGTGTTGAGAAGGCGATGACGATGTCCGTGCCCTTCATCGCCTCGGGTGTGCTTCCCCGCCTGCCCTCCTTATTGGTGGACAGGGCGAGTTCCCACTTTTGGGGATACTTCTCCTTGAGTTCCTCCCGACCCTTGTGGAGGATCCCCTTGCTGTCAACCATGTACATCTTCTCGGCCCTGAAGCCAGCAGCCATGAGAAGGTGAGCAATCCTGATGTTGCTCGCCCCGGCCCCTATCAAGGAGACTGACACGTCATCCCGCTTCTTGTCCACGACCTTTATGGCGTTGAGGAGGCCAGCGAGGACGACGGTGGCGGTGCCCTGCTGATCGTCGTGCCACACAGGAATCTCCGCCTCCTCAATCAGCTTGTCCAGAATGTAGAAACACTTGGGTTGGGAGATATCCTCAAGGTTCAACCCGCCGAAGGCCGGCTGCAGAAGCTTCACGGCCTCGATGAACTTGTCGGGGTCCTTGGTGTCGAAGCAGAGGGGAAAGGCGTCCACCCCGCCGAGGTACCTGAAGAGGAGCGATTTCCCCTCCATGACAGGCAGGGCCGCCTTGGGGCCGATGTCCCCGAGGCCGAGGACGCGGGTTCCGTCGGTGCATATGGCCACGGCGTTACTCTTGTTGGTGTGTTCGTAGACCTTCATGGGGTCACGGTGGATGTCCCGGCACGGCTCTGCCACTCCTGGGGTGTACCAGATGGCGAAGTCGTCGAAGCTCCTCACTGGCACCTTGAGGTTAATCTCCACCTTGCCCTTGTAGAAGGGGTGGTATCTCATGGCGTCCTTGGCCGGCTGGTAGGCCCTGCCTCGGAGGAACTCAACCTCTTCATGGATCGTGAACCGCTGGGCGATGAGCCCCACGGGCTTCTCCTTGTCCATGACGAGTAGCCTTCGGAAGCCGTGGTGGGCCATCAACTCCAGGGCCTCTCGGACTTTCGCCTTCGCATCGACGGAGACGACGGGAGACGACATGATGTCCCGGAGCTTCACGTCCTTGGGGTTGCGTGACTCCCCCAGCACCTTGAAGAGCATGTCCCGCTCCGTCACGATTCCGACGGGCTTGCCGTTCTTCTTCACCAAGACGCTGCCCACCCCCGGCTTCTTCATCATCTGGGCCGCCTTGTCGGCGGTATCGTCCGGCTCGCAGAAGTAGAGGGAGCGGCGCATGAACTTCTCGACTGGGGCATCCAACTCTATGTGCAGCAACCTTGCCACCTCTCGGAGGATGGGACCTCTCGTCCTTCCTAGGTTGACCACTGCGATTTATAGTCTACGTAAATAGAGTATCGCGCCTCAATACCTGCGGAAATCCTCCCTCGAGGGCATGAAAGCCGCAAGCTCCTCGCCGCCTGGAATCCCATATATAATACATATGACACTTACGTAAGACCAGAATACGGAGCCAACGGATTCCTCCCCAACGACCTCCGGATGTCTAGCAACAGCCAGGAGATGATGCCATCGTAGTTCTCGCCAAGGCGCCGGTCAATCCCGTGCTTGATGGTGAGGCCGGTACCCGCATTCTCCTCCTGGGCAACGAAGCCATCTCCCGAGGCGCGCTGGAGGCGGGGGTCGACTACGCAACCACCTACCCCGGTACACCAGCGACGGAGATCGGCGACACGCTGCACGCTGTGGCCCAGCGCGCCGGCATCACCTTCGAGTACGGCGTGAACGAGAAGGTCGCCCTGGAGACTGCGGGAGGGGCCGCCTTCTGCGGTCTCAACGCCCTGGTGTCGATGAAGCATGTCGGACTGAACGTGGCTTCCGACGCCCTCATGAGCCTCGCGTACAGTGGCGTAACCGGAGGCCTCGTAATCGTTACGGCCGACGACCCTGGATGCTATTCGAGCCAGAACGAGCAGGACAACCGTCTATATGCACGCCTCGCCAACCTTCCTATGCTAGAACCCGCCACACCGAAGCAAGCATATGAGATGACGATTGAGGCCTTCCGTATCAGCCACGCCCTGCAGATGCCCATCATCCTGAGGACCACCACTAGGGTCAGCCATGCAAGAGGCCCAGTCGTCCTGGGTCCCCTCGTCAAGCAGCCGCCTCGAAGGGGGAGGTTCGAGCCCGATCCTGAGAAGTTTGTCATCAGGTCCCCGAGGTCTCGGGAGATCCACAGGCGACTGCTCGAGCGCATGAAGAGGGCCTCGTCTCTTGCGGAGACGAGCGGATTCAATCGAGTAGAGGTGTTTGACTCCCAGCCAACCTTCGGGGTGATCTCCTCCGGGGTAGGGGCGAACTACGTCCGAGACGCCCTTGCGAATCAGCATGGCGCCCTCCTGCACCTTGGGTTCACGCATCCGCTGCCGAAGACTAGGATACTGGACTTCCTGAGACGATTCGAGCAGGTCGCGGTGGTTGAGGAACTCGAACCGTATCTGGAGGAAGGCATCAGGGCCATTGCCCACGAAGGCGTTGTCCTGACCAAGATATGGGGCAAGAGCGACGGACTCTTCCCTAGGTATGGGGAGCTGAACCCGGACCTGGTCAGGGATGGCCTAGCTACCCTCGGTTGGACAGAGCAATCCCTGGCGAGGCAGAAGGACGAAGGACTACTCGTTCCGCTTCCGCGACCCCCTGTGATGTGTCCGGGCTGCGGCCATCGTCCCACGGGCTACGCCGTCAAGAAGGCAGCTAGGCGGAAGGATGTCGTCTTCACTACCGACATCGGATGCTACCTCCTTACCACCGACCCGCCCATCAGTGTTGGGGACACCAAGAGCTGCATGGGGGCGAGCATCTCCACAGCTAGCGGTATCGCCAGCGCCACGGGCAAGCGGGTCGTCGCCCTCATAGGGGACTCGACCTTCTACCACGCAGGGATTCCCGCTCTCATCAACGCCGTCCACCACGGCCACAACATCGTCGTTGTCATCATGGACAACAGCACCACCGCCATGACGGGCCAGCAACCCCACCCGGGAGTTTCGGATGACGGCCTGCACAAGGTGGTTCTCGAGGACCTCGTGAAGGGCTGCGGGGTGGACTCCGTCCGAGTGGTGGACCCCTTCGATGTCGGAGGGACGGAGAAAGCGTTCAAGATGGCGCTGGAGGATGATGGCATCCACGTCGTTATCTCCAGGCACCTGTGCCGCCTCCTGGAGAACCGAGACATCGAACGGGAGTTGGGTTCGCTCCCCCTGTACACCGTCGATAGGGAACTCTGTACGCTCTGCGGATACTGCATCGACGCCTTTGGATGTCCCGCCTTCAGATTTGAACCGGACGGCCACCTCATCATCGACCCGGCCCTGTGTACCGGCTGCGCCGTTTGCGTGGAGATCTGCCCGCCGAAGGCGATTGTGGAGGTCGGGAGAGCAGGTGGATGAAACCGTTCAACCTGGTCGTCTCTGGAGTGGGCGGCCAAGGGGTTCTTCTTGTGACCCGTGTCCTGGCCGAGGCCGCTCTGGCCGATGGCCTCGAGGCCACCGCTAGTGAGGTCCACGGAATGGCCCAGCGAGGCGGGTCGGTCGTATCGACGGTTCGATTCGGCGGCTCCAACAGTCCGCTCGTTGGTCGGGGTGAGGCGGACGCCATACTCGCTCTGGAATCGATGGAGTCTCTCAGGGTCCTGGACCTTGCCCATCCGGGCACGGTCATAGTCTACTCCCAGACAGCTGTTCCCCCCCTTGGAGCAATCTTGGGCAGGGAGGAATATCCCTCTCATAAGTCGGTCGCGAAAAGGCTGAAGGCAATCAGCCGTCGTGTCTACAGCGTCGACTCCGATAAGATCGCTCGTGACCTTGGGTCGTCAGTCGTTGCCAACACAGTTCTCCTCGGTGTGCTCCTCGGAACAATCCAACTCCCTGTCAACTCCGAGACGATCCTTCAGCGGCTACTGGCCGTCGTCCCGGAGGGGACTGAAGACATCAATCGCAGGGCCCTCCTCAAGGGGATAAGCCTCGGAAGCCAGTTTGTTTAGACCACATCAGAGACCAATGAGGACCAACTGGTTGGTTGACTTTTTGAACTGATAATTGTAATCGACCTCCGCGACCTGGAGACCCCCATCGTCGCCGTGCGACCTCTCATTTGTATATATGCTGTATATTCAACGAGCTTATGCATATTCACGGGAGTCGTTCCACTGCAGGGATGCGGATTGCTTAATCAAAATGCTGAAGGTAGGACGCTGACTGCCGAGGAGCTCTTCATCCGACACGTCTCCGAGATGCCAGAGGGGAAGCTCATTCTGAACTGCATTCAGTGCGGCATCTGCACAGGTGCCTGTCCCCACGGATATGCCATGGACTTTCCGCCAAGGCGTATGCTTGCCGCCCTGCGGGCCGGCAGGATTGGCGACATTCTGCGTAGCTCTGCGATCTGGCTCTGCGTAGGCTGCTACAACTGTAGCCTGAGGTGCCCCAGCCGGATTCCCATAACGGATCGCCTCATTCCATCTCTCCGGGAGGAGGTTCTGATTCGGGGCGGTGGAGTCCCCGAGGAGCTCCAGAAGGCCTTCGAGAACTCCACTCGCTACGGGAACCCTTTCGGAGAGTCACCCAGGAATAGGGACGCCTGGACGGAGAACGTTGGGGTTGAGGTTCCAATCCTGAAGAAGGGGGACCGGACGGATATCCTCTGGTTTGTCGAGTGCTTCCCCTCGTACTACGCCAGCAACATACCCGCGACCCAGGCTTTCGCGCGAATCCTCGATGCGATGGGTGTCAGCTTCGGAATCCTCGGACGGGACGAGCACTGTACGGGAGACACCAGGAGGCTGGGTGGGGAGATCGGCCTCTACGAGATGCTCATGGAGCACAACCTCGAGCAGCTCTCCCAGCGGGAATTCGACGAGATCCTGGTCACAGATCCTCATGCCTACAACGCCTTCAAGAATGAGTACCCGCTGCATGGCGGGACCTACAAGGTCCGCCACTTCACCCAGTTTCTCGAGGAGAGGTTGCCTGAGCTGGAGAAGCTCATGAAGAAGAAGCTCGGACTGAAGGTGACCTACCACGATCCGTGCTACTTGGGTAGGAGGAACGGAGAGTACACTGCCCCCCGAGTTCTCTTGGAGAGCGTTCCCGGAGTCAACCTCGTTGAGATGGAGAGGATCATGGAGGACAGCCTCTGCTGCGGCGGCGGCGGTGGCGGAGTCTGGCTTGACAGTTTCATCTGGGAACACACGAGGGAGAAGCTTCCGATCGTCAGGGTCCAGGAGGCCGCCAGGACCGGTGCGGACGTGTTGGCGGTTGCTTGTCCTCTGGAGATCTCCAGATTTCAGGACGCAATAAAAGTGGCGGGCCTAGAAGGCAAGCTGCAGGTCAGGGAGATAATCGACCTGGTGGCGCACTCCGCGGGGCTCAACGGGGGGAAGTGAGTTGCACATAGTGGTCGTTCAGAGGATGGTTCCGGACGTCGTGGAGGAGCTGGAGCTGGCCGCAGACGCGATGTCCCTCAACGAGGAGAGCGTCCGCTACGTTCCCAACGAGCTGGATGAGCACGCCCTGGAGGAGGCCCTCATCCTCAAGGAGCGCACCCAGGCGGAGGTTACCACCATCGTCGTCGGAATTGAGGAGGCTGACCAGGTCACGGCAGCGGCCGTGGCAAAGGGGGCGGACAACGCCTTCCAGGTAGTCTCAGACTTCGGGAAGTGGAGGGACAACCACAGACTGGCCTGCCTACTTGCCGCGCCCCTCAAGGAGATGGAGTTCGACCTTCTGCTCACCGGTGTCATGGCCATCGACGATCTGGACGGAAGCCTGGGAGGCCTCCTAGCCGGACTCATGGACATGCCCTACACCGGTTCGGTGTCGAAAATCACCGTCGAGGCTGGCGCTGACAAGGCAATTGTAGAGAAGGAGTACCCCGGCGGGCTTCTTGGCGTAATGGAAGTTTCCCTGCCTGCCGTTCTTGGAATCGGATCCTCTGAGGAGCCCCCGAGATACGTTCCCGTCAGCAGGGTGAGAATGGCCGCGAAGTCGCTGACCCCGCAGAAGATTTCAACTCCACCGGAGGGGGAGAGCGGCGTGTCCATCATCGAGATGGCCAAGCCCGAGGTCTCGAAGGCCGAGATGGTCGAGGGAAGTCCTGAGGAGATTGCTGACAAGATCGCGGCCATACTGAAGGAGAGTGGTATACTATGAGCCCAGCCCCGATAGTCGTCGTCGCGGAGCAGAGGAAGGGGGAGCTGGCGGATATCTCCCTGGAACTACTCGCCTGCGGTCGAAAGCTCGCTGACGAGACCAAGTCCGAGCTCCACTGCCTCCTCCTGACGGAGAAGGTCGAGCCCTTCAAGGCCCTTCCCCTCGCGGCGGACAAGTTGCTCATTATCCAGCACAAGCTCTTGGCGGAGTTCAACCCGGACGCCAGCGTGAGAGCTCTGATTCCCGCCCTCAGGGAGCTGTCACCAGGACTCATCTTGTTGGGAAACACAAGCTCCGGCTACGACCTGGGGGGCGCCCTCTCAATGGCCCTGGACGCAAAGGTCGTCGGGAACGCCTCCGGCGTCGAGGTCAAGGACTCCAGATTCGTTGTCACCAGCACTATCTACGGTGGCAAGGTCGTTTCCCGCTCTGAGATCTCAGCCGGAACAGGCATCGTCCTCCTATCCGCAGGCAACTACCCGAAGGAAGAGGGGATGAGGAAGCAGGTCCCCGAGGTGGAGACGGCGGAGCCCCACGTTGCGATGGAGCCCTCCCGGGTAGTCTTCAAGGAGTACGTCGAGCCGGAGATGGTGGGGGTCGACATCTCGAAGGTTCCTGTCCTGGTGGCCGCTGGACGAGGCATCGAGAGCGAGGACAACCTCGAGATGCTCGAGGAGTTGGCCAATGTCCTGAACGGGGCCGTCTGCGGAACCAGGCCCATCATCGACCAGGAGTGGCTGCCCAGGTCGCGCCAGGTCGGCAGGTCGGGAGTGACGGTTAAGCCCCGCCTGTACCTAGCCCTCGGCGTCAGCGGCGCCCCAGAGCACGTGGAGGGGATGAAGGACTCGGAGCTGGTAATCGCCGTTAACCTGGACAAGTCGGCCCCGATTTTCGATGTCGCCGACTATGGGTCCGTGGCCGACCTACTGGATGTTGTACCGCCCCTGGTCGAGAGGTTGAGGGCAGAGAGAGGTGGATGATGTCGACGGAAGCGGGGAGAGTGGTGTTCGACGCCTTCCCAGAGTGGGTGAAGATCACCTTCTACTCCTTGGCTGCCCTCTCCGTCGCTCTCTTCGTCCTGGGGGCCTGGCTCCGGGCGAGGCGGTACCTGAAGGCCCGCAAGTCGGGGCGGTTTGACCACCTGGCGGGAAGGTTTGCCGCCGCCGTGAGGAAGCTCACGCTCTTCCGCTCCCGCATCTGGAGGAGGGACATGTACGCCGGCATCGCCCACGACCTCATCCTGTGGGGATTCGTGGTCCTCTTCATAGGCACCGTCATCCTCACCATAGATGAGGAAGTCACCAAGCTGTTCTTCAGCTTCTCCTTCCTCCGGGGGACTATCTACCTGGTCTACTCCTTCTTCCTGGACCTCTTCGGCATCCTGTTCCTCATCGGACTGGGAATGATGATAGTACGGAGGGCCTTTCGGAGGTCCTCGCGCCTTCGTTATGAGGAGGATGCCGTGCCTCAGGCCGCTTCCATGAGCCAGATCATCCTAGGGGACTGGATCTTCCTGGGCCTCCTGGTCGTCGTGGGCCTGACGGGGTTTATCGCCGAGGGCTTCCGCATCCACGTCGATGGCACGACCTTCGCCCAGGAGTGGTCGCCGCTCGGCGTCGGCCTGGCCTCCCTGGTGGGGGCCACGGGCATCAGCACCGCCGCCTCCTGGGACATCCACCTGGGCTTCTGGTGGGTCCACGCCCTAGGAGCCCTGGGCTTCATCGCCTACATACCGTTCTCCAAGGCCTTCCACATCCTGGCGGGCTTCGGGAGTCTGATGTTTTCCGACGAGAAGGCGGGCCGCCGCCTGGAGGCACCAGTCTCCATGGAGCCCTCGGGGCTGAGCCAGATCTCGGACTTTAGCTGGGTTCAACTCACACACCTGGATGCCTGCATACGCTGTGGACGCTGTGAGGAGGTCTGCCCGGCCTATCTGAGCGGCTTGCCAATCTCTCCCCGGAAGCTCATCCTCGAGCTGTCGGCCCGTTTCAGGGGGATGGGACCGGAAAAGCCGATGCCCGTCGCGGGTGGCATGTTCAGCCAGGAGATGCTCTGGGCCTGCGGTACCTGCATCGCCTGCATGGAAGCCTGCCCGCTTCAGGTCGAGCACGTGCCGCTCATAGTGGAGATGCGCCGGTACCTGGTGGAGCAGGGCTTCCTGGACAAGAACCTTCAGGCGGCCCTCGTCAGCCTCGGAAGGTATGGCAACTCCCTGGGGGTGCCGGCGAGTAGAAGGACCCAATGGACCGAGAAGGTAGAGACGCCCGTCAAGGACGCTCGGGATGAGGAGGTCGAGTACCTGTGGTACGTGGGTGACTACGCCTCCATCGACCCCAGACTCCAGGAGGTTACCGCTCGAGTCGGGAAGGTCTTCTCGGCCACTGGGACGGACTACGGCATACTCCACGATAGTGAGACCAACTCGGGGAACGACGCGCGCAGAGTGGGGGAGGAGGGCCTCTTCGAGATGCTCATGGAGGACAACGTTGAGAAGCTCAAGGGCTGCAAGTACCGCGACATCGTCACCACCGACCCACACACGTACAACACGCTCAAGAACGAGTATCCGAAGCTGAACGGTGGCCGAGTCCTGCACTACACCGAGCTCCTGGATGAGTGGATGCGGTCGGGCCGGTTGAAGGTTTCACGCAGGCTCAACCGCCGAGTGACCTACCATGATCCTTGTTACCTCGGACGCTACAACGGCGTCTACGATGCCCCGAGAAACGTCCTGAAGGCCCTCGGGGTGGAGCTGGTGGAGATGCCCCGTTGCCGGGACAACAGTTTCTGCTGTGCTGCTGGCGGCGGACGAATCTGGATGTCGGAGGTGCCGGGACAGGCGGAGAGGCCGGCCGAGATGAGGGTTAAGGAGGCGGCCAGCCTGGATGGGGTGGATACCCTAGTCGTCACCTGCCCCAAGGACTATGTCATGTTCGATGACGCCGTGAAGACGGCGGAACTCGAGGACTCTCTCAAAGTTGTGGACATCATCGACCTGGTGGTGGAGGCTCTATGACGAAGGATGAACCCAAAGTCGGAGTCTACGTGTGTGACTGTGGCTTCAACATAGCCGGCGTAGTCGACGTGCCTGCCCTAATCGAGTACGCTAGGGGCCTCCCCCACGTCGCCGTTGCCCGGGAGTACAAGTTCATGTGCTCCGCGCCGGGGCAGAACCTTCTGAAGGAGGACCTGGAGAAGGGCCGCGTCAACAGGGTGATTGTGGCTTCCTGTTCCCCTCTCCTCCACGAAGTCACCTTCCGCAGTGCCGCGGAACAGGCCGGCACCAATCCCTTCTTGGTCCACATGGTGAACATCCGGGAGCAGGTGTCTTGGGTCACCGAGGATAGGGAACAGGCGACAGAGAAGGCCAAGTCCCTTCTCGCTGCAGGGGTGCGACGCGTGGCAAGACATACGCCCTTGGAACGGAAGGAAGTCCCCGTGAGAGACGAGATTCTCGTCGTTGGTGGAGGCATCGCCGGTATCCAGGCGGCTATCACGGCAGCGGATGCCGGCCGGAAGGTCTACCTAGTGGAGCGGGAGCCCTCCATCGGCGGGAACATGGCACGGTTCGACAAGACCTTCCCCACCCTAGACTGCTCCGCTTGCATCCTGGCCCCGAAGATGAACCATGTCAAGAACCACCCGAACATCAAGATCCTCTCCTACTCCGAGCCGGTCGAGGTGGACGGCTACGTAGGCAACTTCGTGGCAAAGATACGGAGGAAGCCTCGCTACGTCGACGAGGAGGCCTGTGTGGGTTGTTTCGAGTGTATCGAGCAATGTGTCTACAAGACGCCCAAATTCCCTAGTGAGTTCGATGTGGGGATCGGCAAGAGAAAGCCGATTTACATCCCGTTCCCTCAGGCGGTCCCGTTGGTGGCGGTAATCGACCCCAAAACCTGTATCGAATTCATCTCCCACAACTGCAAGAAGACCTGTGTGGACGCCTGTGGTGATCGCGATGCCATCCGCTTCGACCAGGAGGAGACCATCGAGGAGTACGAGGTGGGCAGCATCATCGTGTCAACAGGCTTCGACATCTTCGACGCCTCCCAGATCCGCGCCTATGGATACGGCAGATATCCCGATGTGTACAACGGTCTGGAGGTTGAACGCCTCGCCTCCTCCAGTGGGCCTACCGGCGGGGAACTCGTCCTGCGCGATGGCCGGAAGCCGCATTCGGTGGCCATCGTCCATTGTGTCGGCTCCAGGGATGAGAACTTCAACGCATATTGCTCCAAGGTCTGCTGTATGTACTCCCTCAAGTATGCCCACCTGATCAAGGAGAGGACCGGGGCGGAGGTCTACAACTTCTACATCGACATGCGGACCCCTGGCAAGGCCTACGAGGAGTTCTACAAGCGCTTGCTCTCCGAGGGTGTCCACTTCATCCGTGGGAAGGTGGCAGAGGTGACCGACTTGACCCAGACGCCGGAGGAGAACGGCAAGCTGGTGGTCGTGGCCGAGGACACACTGATGGGTGTAGTCCGGAGGGTGCCGGTGGACATGGTCATCCTTAGCGTCGCCATGGAGCCCCAGAAAGACAAGGAGGAAGTGAGGCGCATGTTGAACATAGGGTGTTCCACTGAGGGCTTCTTCCTCGAGAGGCATCCCAAGTTGGCGCCCGTGGCCACCATCAACGATGGAATCTACATCGCTGGCGCCTGTCAGGGTCCTAAGGACATTCCTGAGACCGTTGCCCAGGCGGAGGCAGCCGCCGCGGAGGCCATCGCATTGACATCGAAGGGCTCGATCACGCTAGAGCCCAATCTGGCGTACGTGCAGGAATCCATGTGTTCTGGGTGTCAGGTGTGTGTGCCTCTCTGTCCATATCTCGCAGTCGATTTTGACCACGAGAAGAACGTGGCTAGGATCAACGAAACCCTGTGCAAGGGCTGTGGTGTCTGTGTAGCCGCCTGTCCAAGTTCTGCCATCGGTCAGAAGCTCTTCGAGGATGAGCAGATTATGGAGGAAGTCTGGGGGTTGCTGGCATGATGAAGGTAGAGAACAAGCTCAAAGCATTCAATCCCAAAATAGTAGCTTTCGTCTGTAACTGGTGTACATATATCGCCGCGGATGCAGCCGGAGTGTCACGGGCTAGATACGCTCCCAGCGTGAAAATAATCCGGACCATGTGCTCGGGCCGCATCGACCCACAGTTCGTCCTCGCCGCCTTCAAGCGGGGGGCCGATGGCGTCCTGATGTGCGGTTGTCACCCAGGTGATTGCCACTACCGCGAGGGCAACTACAAAGTCTTGCGCAGATTCCTGCTCCTGCAGAAGCTTCTCCCCCAGCTGGGAGTCAACCCCAGGCGTATCCGCCTAGAGTGGATTTCCGCCTCCGAACCGGAGAAGTTCCGGAGGGTGGCTGACGAGGTCACTGCAGAGATTCGAGAGCTTGGTCCCTTGAGGGAGGATGGAGTGTGAGGAAGATGGCGGAGAAGCCGAAGGTGGCCTTCTACTGGTGTGCATCCTGTGGCGGCTGTGAGGAGGCCATAGTCGACCTAGCGGAGCAGATATTGGAGGTCGTGGAGGCCGTGGACATCGTCTTCTGGCCTGTGGCTTTGGACTTCAAGGTTGAGGACGTCGAGGCCATGGAGGACGGGAGCATCACGGCGGCCTTCATTAACGGCGCCATTCGGATGTCCGAGCAGGAGGAGATGGCCAAGCTTCTCAGGAAAAAGTCACAGCTAATATTCGCGTTTGGAGCCTGCGCTCACTTGGGAGGGGTGCCCGGTCTGGCAAACCAGTGGAACAAGGAGACAATTTTCGACTACTACTACCACACTGGACCGACAGTAGAGGAGGGGGATGGGAAGGAGCCCGTTGTTAAGCTCGAGACGTTCGAGGGATTCGTGGAACTCCCGGAGTTCTGGAACCAGGTCAAGGCCCTGGACGAGGTCATCAAGGTGGATTACTACATTCCCGGCTGCGCCCCGACGCCCAACATCGTTTCCGATGCGGTGACTGCGCTCCTGGGTGGCGAGCTTCCGCAAGAGGGAGCTGTCCTCGCCGGTGACCGTTCCCTCTGCTCCGAGTGTCCACTGAACGATTCGAAGCCTGAGAAGCTGCTAGTCTCTGAGATCAGGCGGGTGCACGAGGTGGAGATAGACTCCGAGACCTGTCTCCTGGCCCAGGGCCTACTCTGTCTCGGCCCTGTGACCCGTGGAGGATGTGACGCTCTGTGTGTGAAGGGCCACATGCCCTGTACGGGCTGTTTCGGTCCGCTTGACGAGGTCATGGACCAGGGTGCTAAGGGCATCTCCTTCCTGTCCTCAATAATCGATAGCGATGACGAAGAGGAGTTGCTTGAGATCTTCGAAAAGGTGCCCGATCCCTTGGGGGTCTTCTACAGATACTCCCTGGCGCGTCTTCCGTTGACCTCGAGGAAGGAGGTGAAGTCAGGTGGCTAAGCAGGTAACCGTGAATCCGATCACACGATTGGAAGGCCACGGAAAGATCTCGATATTCCTGGACGACAAGGGTAATGTTTCCCGGGCATATTTCCAAGTCCCTGAGCTGCGAGGGTTTGAGAAGTTCCTCGTGGGTCGGCAGGCGGAAGACGCTCCGCAGATAACCTCCCGCATCTGTGGCGTCTGTCCAACAGCTCATCACACCGCAGCAACGAAGGCCCTAGACGACCTCTTCAAGGTGGATCCGCCCAAGATGGCGAAGAAGATCCGGGAGATGATTTACAGCATTTTCATGCTGGAGGACCATTCGCTCCACCTCTTCTTCTTGGGCGGGCCGGACTTCGTCGTGGGACCCACGGCGCCGAAGGCCGAGAGAAACGTCCTAGGAGTGATTCAGAAGGCAGGCCTTGAGATCGGCAAGAGAGTCATCGCGATGAGGAAGGACCTCCGAGGCATCATTACCGAGCTCGGCGGCAAGGTCATCCACCCCGTCCATGGGCTGCCTGGAGGCGTTGCAAAGGGGGTTACCAAGGAGGCCAGAGACAGGTTCAGGGTGATAGCGGACAGGGGTGTGAAGTTCGGCCTCTTCTGTCACGACCTCCTGGAAGATGTCGTGCTGAGCAACGAGGACTACGTGAATGCAATCACATCCGACGCCTACACCCATCGAACCTACTACATGGGATTGATGGACGACAGAAACCGCGTCAACTTCTACGAAGGACAAATCCGAGTGGTCGATCCCAATGGGAAGGAGCTGGATAAGTTCCCAGTCCAGAGGTATCTGGACCACATATCGGAGCACTCTGAGCCTTGGACCTATGTGAAGTTCCCTTACCTGAAGAAGGTGGGCTGGAAGGGCTTCGTGGAAGGAAGGGACAGCGGAATCTATAGCGTTGCACCTCTTGCCCGATTAAACGCCTCCGACGGGATGGCGACACCGAAGGCCCAGGAGCTGTACGAGAAGTTCTTTGAGGTGCTTGGCGGCAAGCCAGTGCACCACACTTTGGCGAATCACTGGGCTAGAGTCGTGGAGATAGTCTACGCCGCAGAGAGATTCCAGGAGCTTATCAACGACCCGGATATTATCAGCGAGAAGATTCGTACCATACCGACGGAGACGCCCAAAGAGGGGATGGGCGTCGTGGAAGCCCCGCGAGGTGTCCTAATCCACCATTACAGGAGTGACGATAGAGGCATTCTAACAGGCGCAAACCTCATTGTTGCGACCCAGAACAACGCGGCCAGGATGGCGATGTCCGTGGAAAAGGCCGCGAAGTCAGTCATCAAGGGCGGAGTTGTTGACGATGGTATCCTGAACCAGGTGGAGATGGCCTTCAGGGCATATGACCCTTGCCACGCCTGTGCCACACATTCATTGCCAGGCCACATGCCTCTGGAAGTGAAGATATTCAACTCCAACGGAACCCTTAGAAAGGAGATAAGGCGGGATGGTTAGAGGTTATGAAGCTCCTCATCCTGTGCCTCGGGAATGACTTACTCGGCGACGATGGTATCGGACTCGAGGCCGCTGAGCTTCTTAGTGACGTCGTTGGGGACGGTGTAGAAGTCAAGTCTGGTGGCCAATCTGGACTCTATCTGATAGAGTTGCTTGACGGCTTCGACGACGCCATTGTGGTCGACTCCGTGCCTGGCGACGAGCCTGGAAATATCAGGGAGTTGAGTTCAGAGGAGCTGAAACCGGTTCAGGTTCCCTCCGCTCATTTCGTCGGCCTTCCTGAGGCGATCATCACTGCTCAGGGCGCTGGGCTCCGAGTTCCGAGTCGTTTCCGTGTTTTCGCCATGGAAATCCCAACATCCCAGACCATTGGCGCCCCTCCCCGACCCGAGGTGAGACGGGCTCTGCCTGAACTGGTGAGGAGAGTTACTGAAGCTGCCAAGGAGTGGGGGTATGACTAGATTGAAGGATCAGACCTCGTCACGAGGCAGAGGATCCTAGTCCACGTTCAGGGCACTGAGCAGGGAGTTGGCTTCAGACCCTGCGTCAACAACCTGGCCAACAGCCTCGGTTTCAAGGGAAGGGTTTGGAACAACAGCCAGGGGGTCTTCACAGGCGTGGAGGGGCTGAGTACCTCCCTGGAGACTTTCACGGAGGCTTTGAGAATCTCGGCGCCACCGCTTTCTCAAGTTGAGAGCGTGGAAGTGAAGAAGCGGCCCTTTCGAGGTCTTCATGACTTTGGGATATTCGCCAGCCAGACGGAGGGCGGTATCACCCTAATTCCTCCCGATGTCGCCGGGCCCTGGCCCCAATGCGGTGGCAATAGGCTGCCACCGACATCTGGTTGGGCAAAAGAAGCATGATGAGAGACTGCCGTGTCTCTTGGTGGCGGAAGACGGGTGACGGTGCCCTATTAAGTCAAACGCTATTAATCTCTTTAGAGACGCTTACTCTAAGGACAAAAGTTCTAACTGGTTTCTCCTAGGGCGCTGGCAGAGAGGGCTGCCACCGACTTCTGGTTTTGGAAGAGAAAGGAAGATCGGATAGGAATTGTCGCGTCATTTGGTGGCGAAAAACGGGTAATGTTGCCCTATTAAGTCGAATGCTGATAGTCTCTTTAGATGCACTTACTCTACTGACCGAAGTCCTAACAGTCTTGCTGCATCCTTCATGATGGACTTCCTGAGGAGGAAGTAGAAGGTTGCACCAATGGCTGAAGGAACTGAGACGAGAGGCCTCGAGAAACTAGCAATTATCATCGGCATGATCTGGCTCGCCATCTGGTCTTCTGTTGGCTATGCGATGATTCTCTGGATGAGGGCACAGGTCGACTATCACTTCCGCATTCCCATAGCCCACTCCCATGGACTCTGCTTCGCTATTGTGTTTCTGATCACAATGCTAGTCATGATCAAGAGTGAAGCGCCACTCCGGGTCAGGCAATTACTGGTCGGCCTCGGGCTATTCACGACCATAGGCTACCCACTGTCGCAGCTCGGAGAGATAGTCGGGATACTGTACCTCACGGACCTCACGGAGATACTGTTCGTCCTGTACCTTGTCTCCATGGCCTACCCCGTCTACAAGATTAAGGTCTGAATCGCAGGAGCTGACTGGCAGGAGAATTCAGAGAAATGCCCAAAAGGCGCGGGGGCGGTGGAATCAGACATCTCCCCACGCTCGTTGCCCTGGCAATTCTGATTCTCTTGGCTAGCAGCAACGCCTGGGGAGTCCCCCCTCCCATCCGGTGGGAAGATTTCCCCGCCCATCAGATACGGACTACCCAGGGCTCCTTTTTTCTTGACTTGGACATCCAGCTAGCAAGAGACGAGACGAGCATTTACTTTCGAGCGTGGTTCGACTATCCGTTGACGCCCAACGACCCTGAATTGGTCTATTTTGGCGTGGATTTTGACCTCTCCGGAAGGGGGCAACCCATGTCGGCCGGCAACGAAATGATTTTGGTGTCCGTGAGAAGTCCGACAGGCTCCCCTGCCAACCACTCCAGCTATTATGTGGAACAGACGGAGAAGGATCCAGTCCCCTCGCCCGAGAACATCGTATCCGTGGATTCATTTGAGATAGCGCAGTCCAGCTATGAGATTGAGTTTCATAGGCCCTTGCTGACTTCAGACCCTGTTCATTCATACCAGTTCACTACCAACAGTTCAGTGCGAGTTGCCTTTGCGGTGGGTGAGTGGGGCATCGGTCGAGCTCATAGCTACACTTCCATGGGTTACATAATCACCACGACATCGGAGGAGGTTCTGCTTACCGCGCCGTCTCCACCTGCCTTTCAGCTCGTGCTATCTAAGGAATTTGCGAGGTCTCTGGGCCGAGCGGTGTTGATCACGACCTCATTGCTCATTGGCATCCACATCTTCAGGAGGAGAGTTTGGTCTCCAAAGAAGTACCACCCTTGGCTGAAGAATCGCCGCAGAGTGGAGGTGGTGCGGCACCACCTTCCCGCAAGGATCACCCATTTCATACACTTGGGCCTGCTACTGATTTTTGTCTTTACTGGCTGGAGCATGCTGATGGCCCGCCCACTCTTCGGCGAGTGGACTCTCATCGTGCACATGATCGCAGCCTTCATGGTCATTATCAACATTCCGCTTCACTTTCTGTTACTCAAAAAGACTGGGGAATGGAAGTCCTTGGTCCGAATAACCCGGGATGACATCAGCGTGGCTCTCAAGCTTTCTCTCAATTTCCTTGGCCTTTCAAAGGAGTACCCTGAACATGTGACCTACAACCCGGTGAGAGGTGAGTACTACAAGGGGAGGAAGTACTGTTCATTTCAGAAGTTCCTACTGTGGGGAGATACGCTTTTCTTCGCACTGATGGCACTGACTGGTTTCGCTCTCTACTATCCCGGGGAGCTGGACTGGTTGCTCGGGGTTTTTGGAGGACGAGGAGCTACTCTCGCTGTCCATGATTTGCTCTTCTACCTGCTTTCTAGTACAGTCCTGGGGCACTTCTACTTCTCAGTGGTACCAGCCAACTGGCCCCGTCTCGGGTCCATAGTCTCGGGGAAGACCAGCGTACCCACTCATGAGCTGTGATATGAGAGGGATTCTCACGACGGCGACATAGCAGAAGTGTTGAGTTCACCGATCGTGATCAAATAGGTCCTCTGTCGGAGGAGATGGTAGAGAACGGGACTCCCAAAGGAGGGGAAGATCGGCGAAGAATGCGGCTGGAGGACGTCGGCCGGGCTTATGCGAGGCTGAAGGCGGATGGGAGCAGAATAAAGCTGAAGTGGTAGAATGATGAAGTCGGGTTACCGTGTTGGCCTCGAGAGTCACGTACTCGAAAGATGACCATCCTTCAGGCTTTTCTGGCAGCACGGAAGTCGTCGACTATCAAGCCCTCAAGGGGTGACGCGTGCGTCAACCGACTCTCCAACAATCTTAATCTTTCGATCTCGCATGTGTCTACGTTTGCGTGTCGCGCCAAGAGGTCTCGATAACCGAGGCAGTCAAGGATGACACGGGGGCCATCGTTGACTTCCTCTGGAGGGCGTGGAGGGAAGCGGGACCCGATGCTCCTGGTTTCGCGGGGGCGACCGAGGAGACCATCAAGGCGCTAGCCACCAGAAAAAGCATCGCTGAACGTGTCGAAGGCCCCCAACGCCGGATGTTCATCGCCAAGCACCGCAAGGAGGTAGTCGGCTTCTCGGCCATCCGCCGCGTAGATGACGAGCTAGTTGAACTTGCTGGTATCATCGTCCTGGAGAGCATGACTGGGAAGCGAATCGGTTCCCGCCTCTGTCGTGCCGCCATTGAAGCGGCCAAGCGGGAAGGATATGGGCAAGTGCGCGTTCGGACAGAGATAGACAACGACAGGGCTCTCGGCTTCTACAAGTCTCACGGCTTTCGTTCTGTCCGCTCCTCGACCGAAGTGGTGGGGGACACAGAGGTAGCGGTTGCCGAACTCGTTCTCGACCTCACTCGCTCCTAAAAATCACGGCTTGACGTCGCTTCATGGTCGCCCTACCGATTCTTCCTCACGATGTACTCGGCGTACCCCTCTCTATCCTTGAGGGCGATCATCTCGTGCCCGGCCTTCTCGACCCAGAGGGGGATGTCCGTACGGGATCCCGTGTCGCTGGAGTATACCGAGATAACGTCTCCTATCTTCTGCTCCCGGACCGCCCCGATGAGGGCCATCAGGGGGCCAGGGCACACGCTGCCGCGCGCATCCACCACGCGGTCGACCTTAATCTCTTCTTCTGCCATCGTGCCCACCCTCAGATGAACATCGTGAAGTCGGCTTCCTTCGCCATGCTTACGAACTCGCCTGCACCCACAGTGTCATCCACGAGGTCGATGAAGTCCTCCTTCGTCTGGCCGAGGAGGTCCATGGTCATGGTGCAGGCGTGGATCTTCACGTTACCGAGCTCCTTGACCTGCTTTAGGGTCTCGAAGAGGCTCGGCACGTTCTTCTCCTGCATTGCTTGGGCCATCATGGTGGCCATGTCCGCATAGTCCGCGCTGAACTTCGGTTCCATCTCCTGGACCTTCTTGTTGAAGGCCTGTAGCCCCCAGAAGGTCAGGTAGATGTCGACATCCATCCCCATTGCCACGGCACCGCTCGATATGATCCCGACAGGTATCATCCTGTCCACCGTGCCGGAGAACAGAACCAAGGCAACCCTTCCGCCGTTCTGCATGCAATCTCCGGCGGGAGATTATTCGAATTTTCCAATGGCCTTAAGCCATTTACATTAGGGAGAGTATATACCGCGGTCTTTGCAGGCTCGCCAGCGCTCAGGAGAACTATCCGGACTCCTCATACAGGTTGAAGACGAAACCGAAGGGATCACGGAGGTAACAGCAACCTTCCCTCCCCTCCCACTTCACCACCTCACAGCCCTTGCTTAGGAGTTCCTCTCGGGCCGCCTCGAGATCAGGAACTAGAAACTCGAGTATCGGCCCGAGGTGCTCCCCCCTGTCTAGGAAGAGGCGATTCTGCTCAGCCTCGAGTTCGAAGCTCCCCTCCTCACGACCAACGACTCTGAGGCCCAGAACACCCTCGTAGAACTCCAGCGCGTCCTCCGTCTCAGGCAATTGAAGACAGATGCAGTTGCTGAACGTGTAAGGCAATGGTCCACATCCTCGGACTCAAGGGTTGGGGGCCCCTTTAAGGTGGTGGTAGCTCTCATCCGCGCAGTCTCGCGCGGACCTTCTCCCCCGTCAGTTCTCGGAGAGCATCGGAGGCTATCCACCTTGCACTCTTCGAGCCGATCTCCAGAATCTCCTCGGCCGTCGAGATGGCCTTCGTGTTCAGCACTAGGTTCCGCTTGCCGATCTGACGCAGGGCCCAGTTCACGGCCTTCTTGACGAAGTTTCGTTCGTCAACGGACTCCCGCCTGATTATCGGGAGAAGGTCGGCAAACTCCTCGTCTGCTGCCTCCTTGTCGTGGACTGCCAGGCTTGCCATCAGGGCGAAAGCGGCCCGCTTGACGAACTCCTCTTCCCTTGTGCTCCATTCCATGGCCTTCCGCCACGCGAAGGGTGTCCTGTCGAAGAGGTTCATGCAGCACTGGTCGCACAGGTCCCAGGAGTCGAAGTCTCTCGCCCAGGCTTCCATCTGTTCCGCTCCCACGAGGACTGGATCGTCAACCATGCTCGCCAGGATCCGAGCCTCGTGGACGCCGGTGTCCCAAAGCTGCAGGGCGAGCTCATGGTCTGTGCCCACATCCCTTGCCAGCTTTCGCAGCTCTGGTACCCGGACGCCGTACGCCTTTTCCGTGGCGATGCCGAATCGGGCCATTCCTTCGAGGGATTCTGGGTCTCCTCGGGCCTTCAGTCGCTTGAGGACCTCGCCAACTCGCATGTTCTCCACGGCCACGTGCGATGACTCGGAGTCTTCAGGCGATCCTCCCTGCCCGCTTTAGCACTCGCAGCGCGTTCAGCGTAATCATGTGGTTGGGACCGCCGCGGCCCCAGTCGACGACCTCCAGGTGAGACCCCTTGCTTCCTAGCGGACGCCAGTAGTAGTCTCCAGGTCTCCAACGTCCATCTTTCAGTCGCTTACTCTCCAACAGGTCCAGGGCGTCTCTGGACCTGGGGTCCGATAACTTGCCCAGCCTCGAGATTATCAGGAGGCTTTGGAGAATGTCGTAGTGCCAGTAGAGGGGGTAGTGGAGCTTAAGCCATTCCGGGTTGATCACCTCACCGGTCTCCTCAGAGCGGAATAGACTGTGTCTGAGGAGAAGCTCCGCCGTTCGCTCCGCCGCCCTCAGGCTCCCCCTATCCCCTGTGGCCTTGTGATGCTCCAGCAACCCCCACATGGGGGACAGGCTCTCATAGAAAGAGGAGTGATGGGCGTCCTCCCGCACATCGCAGTTCCATCCTCCATCGGGCCATTGCCACGACTGGAGGGACTCCGCGAGCCTAGAGACGCGCTCATCTTCAGCCATGCCGAGGCGGCTGCAGACAGCAAGGGCATTCCCCTCCTGAGAGGCACACCGACGTGTAAGGCCGTTAATCTCCTTGATACCCCCTCGGTGGCTGCTCCCCCAGAGCCATTTGAGGACCTGTTGGGCCGCGGCTATTGCAGGCGGAAACCCTGGTGGAATGCCGAGCTCCATCAACGAGACGAGCCGCCAGTGGGCCCCGTTCCATTTCTTGTAGGGGTGGACGCCGAAGCCCCCATCCTCCTGCTGGTCGGAGAGAAGCGATCTGACCTTCTCCCCTTCAGGGATCCTCCTTGCCTCTCTCCCCGACTCAGCAGAGTCCCTGGGGGCCTCCAGGAGGTCCGTCAGGGTCAGGAACCTGATCGAAGGATCTCCAGAGTCCATCAACCATTGGATGACATCATCATCCCGGTCCATTGCTGACACCCACGGAAGGTTGCCGCGTCATCAACAACCCCAGACGCTTAACGATTTCGGGGTCTTGGCACGAGGCCCCCCACCCTTTTTGTCAGATCTGAGTATCAGGGAAGATAACCACGCTGATACCCTTTAAGCGTCCCTGCCCCACGAGCACAAGATAGGAACGGAAGGGACGTGTCTTCTATGGCCCTCCTGAGGATCCACGAAAGGCGTAGCTTTGTGTCTGTCATCTCGATCACCGCCTTCCTACTGGTTTCAGCTTCTCTGATCTACTTACCCTTGGCGTCTGCTAGCGACGGCGTTTTCGATCCACCCCATACCGACTTCGGTCTTGATACCGACAGCGACAACCGGTACGAGTACCTGCAGCTGGATGTGCGCGTGTTGGTGATAGTTCCAGGGCAGTTCTCGGTTTCGGCACTCTTGTACGATCAGTCTGGCAGCACGCTCATCACGGGCGACAACGTGACCTTCGTCGCTGGGTCTGGGATCAATGTCGCTCACCTCTCGTTCATCGGGGATGACATCTTCGCCTCTGGAATCGACGGTCCCTATCGAGCCAACCTGACTCTCCTCAACGACACTTTTGTTCAGATTGACTTCGACATCCACCTCACTGGCTCTTACTCCTACCTCGACTTCGGCCCCGTCATCGCCTTCGTCCCGCCACACAGTGATTGGGGGGTCGACACCGACAGCAACGGACGGTACAACTTCATCCAGCTCAACGTCTCCGTGAACACTTCCCTGCCGGGCTACTACACGATCTTCGGCATTCTGTTCTCCGATGTCGCCATGGACATGAAGATCAAACTCTTCAACCTGACAGCGGGGGACCACGTCCTCCAGCTGAACTTCAGCGGGATCGGTGTCTTCATCAGCGGGAACAACGGACCATACACCGTATGGCTCCTGGCCAGTGGTCTTCTGTTCGGTGGAGACCCCGACTTCCAGCACAATGACACCCATATGACTCAGGCCTACTTCTTCACGGCCTTCGAGAGCGGAACGCTGCGGTCCCTCGACGGCGTGGTCTGGAACGAGACCTCGGACTCACCGGTCGTGGACGAGCCCGTGTGGATCGCAAACAAGACCCACCGTTGGCTCATGCAGACACAGACGAACGCAACGGGTGCCTTCAGCTTCACGGTCTTCGAGGGTGACTTCGTTATCATGGCCGACGCCGATGGGCTCCAGGCCCAGGCGGTTCCTCTGTCCATCGTGGGAGACACCAACATCGACATCAACTTGACTAAGGCTGCCAGGAACGAGAACGAAATATACCTGCAGTTCTCGGACTGGGATAACGTAAGCCTTTACATGGAGATGTGGGGGTTCCAGAGCAACCAGAGCCAGCGCTTCATGGTCGACCAGTTCGTCGGTGACGGCAGTCTCAACGTGGACCGTGGGGAGGCCCTGGTCTGGCTCGACATCTTCTCTAGGTCCCAGCCCCCCTTCAACGATACCACCGGCCAGTTCGAAGTGGACGGGATTGCCTACAGCTTGGTGAGCGACACCTGGGAGATGGATGGCAACCTCACAGGTGAGGTGATTTCCACAGAGCCGATACTGATGTGGCGGAGCGGGAATTACACCTCTCAGAGCCCGATCCCGGCAAGCGCTGGGCACCAGATCTACTTCAGGGCCACCTACGACAACGAGAACGAGACGGAGGTCCTGACCACAACCTTCCCGGCCGGCTGGGTGCTCCGGGACTACACGGCGCCGACAAACATCACGGTACGAGGTGTCAACAGCAACACGGCGGTCGTAGATCCCTTGGACAGGCCGGTGGGGGAGCCGGAGTCCGTCGACGTGTTGCTCAACATCAGCGTTGACACCACGCCACCAGAGATAGAGAACGTTTCGGCGACCCCCGATCCCCAGGAGGTTTACCAGAACGTCACCATCTCGGCCGATGTGACGGACAACGCCGGTGTCGCCGCAGTTTCCATCAATGTCACCGACCCGCTGGGAGGGACGGTGGGCAACTTCTCGATGCAGCCAGGCAGCGACACCTACTCCTACACCTCTTCGTACTCGATGCTGGGGCAGCACAGCTTCACCATCTGGGCGGAGGACGACGCGGGTGTGTTCAACTCCTCTGCAGGAAACTTCACCGTTCAAGATGCGACGCCGCCCGTGATAGGCGAGCCCTCGGCCACCCCCGACCCGCAGGAGGCGGGAGGAACTGTCAACTTCAAGGCGGGCGTCAGTGACAACTTCCAGGTGGATGAGGTCACGATCGATATCGTGGCTCCCGACGCCTCACCCGTCGGCAACTTCAGCATGGTGCTGGACAGCGGGAATTACACGTACTCGGATAGCTACACAGAGATAGGCCTCTACTCCTACACGATCTGGGCCTCCGACACCTCGGGTAACCTTGCCTCTCGGGGAGGCCAGTTCACCATCCAGGATACGACACCACCGTTGATCACAGACGCCTCGGCCACGCCGGACCCGCAGGAGGTCTTCGGCACAGTCACTATCTTCGCCAACGCCACGGACAACTCCAACATCGCATCCATGAAGGTCAACATCACCGATCCCTTTAGCGCATCCACCGGCAACTTCACCATGAACTCCATGGGCGGCGGGATGTACTCCTACGGGGCGTCCTACGACCTCCTCGGCGACTACACCTTCACCATCTGGGCCAAGGATGACGCCGGCCTGGTCGATTCCTGGCAAGGCAGCTTCACCATGCAGGACACCACACCCCCTGTCGCAGGCACCCCGTCGGCAGATCCCAATCCTCAGGAGGCAGGACTGACGGTCCTCTTCTCAGTCCAGGTCACGGACAACTACCAGGTGGATCTGGTCACCATCGCCATCACCGATCCGTCGAGCGCCCTGCTAGGCAACTTCACCATGGTGCTGTCGGGCGGGAACTACACCTACTCCTCCAGCTTCACCGGCCTGGGGACCTACTCCTACACGATCTGGGCCTCCGACGCCTCCGGCAACTACGTGTCCAAGTCTGGCCAATTCACGATACAGGATACGTTACCTCCGCAGGTGACGGGCGCCAGTGTCTCTCCAGATCCGGGTGAGGTCTACCAGGACGTGACCATCACTGCCGACGTCTGGGAGAACTCCGGGGTGGCCTCGGTCAGCGTGAGGATAGTGGATCCGGACGGTCTTGTCGTCGGCAACTTCACCATGGAGGCCGTGGACATCGATACCTACGACTACACGCTAGCCCTCAGCAAGCTCGGGGTCTACAACTTCACCGTCTGGGTGGAGGACGATGTGGGCCTCTTCGGATCACTGCAGGGCAGCTTTACTGTAGAGGACTCCACAGATCCGGTCATCGGCACGCCCACCGTGACTCCTGACCCCCAGGAGCTGGGTCAGACCGTCGCCTTCTCCGTCCAAGTCGCGGACAACTACGCCCTGGACTCGGTGAACATCCTCATCAGAGACCCCAACGATGACCCCGTTGGCAGCTTCCCTATGACCCTAGTGAGCGGGGACTACACCTATTCCTCCAGCTTTTCAATGGTCGGTACATACAGCTACAGGATCGAGGCCTTCGACACATCGGGCAACGGTGACCTGGTGACGGGCAGCTTCGTTATCCAAGACATCACACCCCCGACCATCGGAACGCCGACAGCGAGCCCCGACCCCCAGGAGGTCGGGCTTACGGTCACGCTTTCAGTCAATGCGTCGGACAACTACCAGCTGGCGGCCGTCGGGGTCGCCATCACTGACCCCAACGACAGCCTCGTGGGCAACTTCAGCATGACCCTGGACAGCGGCACCTGGTCCTACTCAGCGAGCTTCGATGAGCTGGGCACCTACACCTACGTTGCTTGGGCAAGGGATACTTCGGGGAACATAGTCACCTCCGCCGGCGACTTCGTAATCCAGGACACCACATCCCCCCAGGCGGCGGAGGTCGAATCCTTGACGGTCGATGCTGGTGAGGAGTTTAGCCTGGACGGGTCCGACTCCACAGACAACCACGGAGTCGCCAACTACACATGGGACTTCGGTGACGGCACCTTCGGTTACGCGGCCACCCTCACCCACGTCTACGACGAGGCGGGCGAGTACACCGTTACCCTGACAGTCAGGGACGCCGCCGGCAACGAGGACAGCCACTCCTTTACCGTGACGGTACTGCCTTTGCAGGAGGCTGGGGGCGGTATCCAACTCGACGACACGATGCTCTACGGGATAATTGCCGCCGTTGCGGGCGGGGCCGCCGTCGCGGGCCTGCTGCTGTGGCGTCGCGGAGGGAAGGGCAAACCGAAGAAGAAGCCGCCGACACCTCCCGAAGAGCCCGCTCTGGTCGAGGAGGAAGAGCCCTCCTTGCCCGAACTGGAGCCCCTCGAGGAAGACGAGGACCTTCTTGAGATCGAGGAACTCCTCAAGATGTGACTGGCCCTGCGGGGGGCGACCCCGAATGTAACTCTCCCTTTCCCTTCTCGGTCACGAAGGCGAAGAAGCTGAGGGGACTCCTCCAGAGGAGTCGGACTAGGCCCCTTCGGGCGAGATCCCTGAGTGCCGTGACAATCTCGGCCAGGGAGTAGCCATTCGCGTCGGCCAGGAGCTCTTGTCGGGAGGCGATGCCTCCCGGGGCCCTTTGCAGGGCAGCCACGATCAGGTCCCGGAGTGCTGTGAAGCTGCTGCTCAGGAGAGGGGCCTCGCTGAGATCCACGACCTTGATGCCTCTGACGCGCGACCCCGACGTCCTTCGCCTGTCCGCCTGGTTCCTTGCCCACATGGCGTGATAACTTCTGTCTTCCCTCTTCTTAAGGCGCACAGGAAGATTCTTCCTGAAGTGTGGCCGTCGATGAACGCCTGCCCTTGCTAGATACGTGCCAGTATTTACAGAATCCCTAAGTAGGGGAGTCTCTTTGAAGCGGACTATGGGAGGCTTTGACGAAGTTCTGGCACAGGTTTCAGCCACGGTCAAGGGCCTCGAAGGACTAGCGAATGTTGAGTCCCCGGATCCCAAGGAGGTGCAGCGGCGGGCCGAGCTGCACGGAACGAGGACGGAATTCGGCAACTACAACTACGCTTCCGTTGTGAAGAATAGAAGCGCTGGGTTGACCGTCTACGTGGGCAACGATCGGATACTCCAAGAGAAGCTCAACCCCAAGCAGGAGAGGATCTTGGACTCGGTTCAGGAAACTGTCCGCTCGGTCAATGCCTACGTCAAGAGAGCCCCGTTGATCAGGTCTGTCAGGAGGCTTGGACAGAATCCTGTGTTCTCACCCTTATGCACCCTCTACCTCTCCTCTCACAGGCCGGAGGTCGTCCGTCTTGCCCACTTCTTTAACCTCGCCCTTTTCGATCCGGTCCCCGAAGACCTGGAACCTCGATTCTTCCTATTGGACCTGCCAGAGTGGCAGGAGAAGGATCGACAGATCCTGGCGTTTCCAGAGGTCGGCGTGACCTACGTTCTCGGGTCCGACTACTATGGAGAGGTGAAGAAGGGCTTTCTGCGAATGGCCATGTGGCACTCGAAGCAGAAGGGTATGATAGGCGTCCACGCCGGGTCCAAGCTGCTCACAGCCAAGGGGAAGGACGGTCGTCTCCGCAGGTATAGCATGCTCATCCTCGGATTGACAGCCACAGGGAAGACAACGCACACCTGCCACTCCCATGGCCTCAAGGACGACGGTGAGCGCATCGAGATAGCCCAGGACGATGTCGTCATCCTCCAGAAGGACTGGTCCGCTCTGGGCACAGAGAAGGGTTTCTTCCTCAAGACTGAGGAGGTGGGTCCCGTCACCCAGCCCCTAATCTATCAAGCCGTTACCAAGGAGGATGCGGTCTTCGAGAACGTCCTTGTCGACCATGAGGGAAGGGTCGATTTCGACGACCTCACTTTGACTGGGAACGGCAGAGGAATCATGCAGCGGACGGCCTTCGGCGAGTCGATGGGCCCCGTCGATGTCCCAGGCGCGGATGAGTTGGATGGGTCGATCCTCGCCTTCATCACGCGGCGCAACACCATCATGCCGATCGCCGCGAAGCTGACGACAGAGCAGGCTGCGGCTGCCTTCATGCTGGGAGAGTCCGTCGAGTCTTCAGGGGGGGACCCCGCCAGGGCCGGGATGTCTGTAAGAGAGGTCGGCACTAACCCCTTCATAGTCGGGTCCAAGGTTGAAGAGGGGAACCTGTTCTACGACATCCTCAAGGCGAACAAGGGCAAGGTGCAGGGGTATCTGCTGAACACCGGAGGTGTTGGGGAGGTCATGGAAGTGGGCCCCGACGGTCGTCGGACCGTGAAGCAGAAGGTTTTGAGGGTGGAGATTCCAGAGATGGCCTCCATCATCCGATCCATCGCCAGGGGAACAGCCGTCTGGGAGAAGGATCGCTACTGGAATGTTCTTGTACCCAAGGAGGTCGAAGGAGTCGAAATGTCCAAGTTCGACCCCCGTGGGTACTACCCAGAGGAGGAGATCCAGAAGATGGTGCAAACCCTCCGCAAGGAGAGGCGAGACTACCTTGCGGCCTTCAAAGGCCTCAATCCGGAAATCTTGAGCGCAGGAATCTTCTGACCGAGCTAAGACGATCGACTAAGCGGCCAAGCAGTCCCAACCAGGCCCGGCCGTTCTATGGGGTGTCGAGTGCCTTCTCAATCCACTCCAGGGAGAGTATCTCCTCTTCCTTGGCGGCCTGGATGAGCCTACGGTAGGAGGTCCTTAGGCGCGGGTCTGAGAGTTCCTGGGCGGCCTTGGTGGCGGCCTGCTCGGGCAAGTCCGCCGGGAAGTAGAGGAAGTTCCTCGCCTGGGCGAGGGTAGCGACCTGATGACGATAGTGCTCATACGCCCGCATGAGAGGCTTTCTCCACTCCTCCTTCATGGCCGCGATAACCTGGAGGTACTCCCCCGCCGTCCGCCGGGCATCCAGCAGGGCGTTGAGGTTCAGGGTCATGTTGAAGGCCTTCCCCTCGAGATCTCCCTCGATGTCCTTCAGGGCATCGACCCACGCGTCGTAGGCTTCCAGTCCGAAGTGGAGCCCACGGCCCCTGCCCCTCTCGACCAAGGGCCCCTCTCCTCGGGAGAACCGGAGGGCGCGCTTGAGACACTCGCCTCCTATCGGGGGCTTCTCCTCTTCCGCCTCTCGGAGGAGCACCAACGGATACTGCCCGTATCCCTCGTAGTTCCAACCAGTCCACGGTTTGAAGGGGACCTCCGCCTCCCTCTGGAAATAGCTCGTCACGTGGAAGCTCTTGGGGTCCTCACGGTACCCGTAGATGATGCAGAACTCAGGGGCTCCAGCCAGACCGCAGCTGATGACAGGCATCGATGCATCGATGCTGGCCTTGATGGACTCCCACACGTCATCCTGGTTGCCATTCAAGTGGGAGGTGCACTCGAACCCACTCATCCTTCCGCCGTTAGCCACCAGGTCCTCCGGGGCCGAGTATGTCATCTCCAGACTCCAATGGTCCGACCATCCGGTGCGGAAGGCAGCTCCGCTGCAGCCCATCAACCAAGGATAGGTCACGTCGATGCCCAGACACTCGGCGACGGCTCTCAGCGAGCCCATGGGGGTGAACCTCTCCCCTGAGCCGTAGGAGAGCCTGGGAACGCCGTCCAGCACTTTCTCGGACATCGAGCGGCGCTAAGTTGTCTTCGTACATCAAGGTAGGGGTGCTCTGGGAAGAGAAGGTTTTAGCTTGAAAGGCGATGCCTCCCTATGGAGAGGGGAAGGGGAGCGGGCAGTGTCCACCATATGGTCGTGTCCCTCCTAGCCACCCTCCTCTTCATCCAGGCCCTCAGGGCCTTCTTTGCCGGTGTCTACTATCTCAACCTGGTCACGCTGTCGATCAACGTCTCGGTCCTCTACGTCCTCCTGCTCTTTTCGCCGCTACTCTACCTGGTGTATCGGCCAAGGAGCGGTCGGATCCTGGTGTTGTGTACCGCGCTCTTGGTCGCCTCGAGAATCGGGATGAACCTTTCCTGGGGCACCGAGATCTACACCCCGCTCGCGGGGCTGGCCGCGGCGTCTTACCTCGTGCTCCTCCCCTCCTTGCTCTGCTTGTCAAAATCGGAGGGCGGGGCGGGCTGGCTGGCGGTGGGCGGAGGTGTTGCACTGGCTCTCGCCATCGATGCGATACTCCTCCTCCTTACGCTATCGTGGGATCTCAGCGCCGCCGGCCTTCGGGGTCTCTACTTCACGGTACCCATGGGAGCGCTGGCGGTCGTCATCTCCTTCCCGGTGAGGCGGGTCCTCATCGCCGAAGGCTCAAAGGAGTCACCGACCAGGTGGAAGGGAAGATTGGCAGGACTGTCGCTGGGCGCCTGGATCTTCCTCGAGTACGCCGTCCTCGCAACCCCCTTCGGTCTGGCCCGCTGGAACACGGCCCCGCTCATCGCGGTTTCAGCGGGGTCGGTGGTCGGGCTCCTCGTACCGGTAGCCTGGGCGACAAGACCCTTCGCCGAGCCCACCAGGCCTCTCTATCTGACTCTCCTAGGTGCCCTCGCCTTCGCCTTCGTCCTCGACCACACACTATTCCACTCGCTCCTTCTGCCCTTCCTCCTGGTCCCGGCCCAGGCTGCCATGGTCATCACCCTTTTCCGCATCTTGGCGGTGCTTGAGGGCCAGAGTCTGAGGGGGACGGCGGGGGCTCTGCTCTACTCCTCATTGGTGCTACTTCTTCTCGTCTTCGCTTTCGTCTTCAGCCTGACTTATGGCTACGTTCCGCTGAGCTCGCTGTGGGAGGGCGCGGAGGTGGTCCTCATGCCGGTCGCAGCCCTGGTGGTCCTGCTGGGTGTCAGCACACTTACGAAAGGGTTCCGAGAGCCCCTCAGTTTCCCCAGACTTCCCCGCAGAGTGCTGGCGTTCATCGTCGTGCTGCTCCTCCTCCTATCGGCGGGCCTCTTCCCCAACCCTGTCTCGACGCCCCCGTCGGGGAACTTCGTGACTGTAGTTAGCTACAACATCCATCAGGGCTTCAACAACCGGGGAGTCCTGGACCCTGAGGTGTACGCCCGTGTCCTCGAGGTCGCGGACCCGGACCTGGTGGCGCTTCAGGAGAGCGACACGGCAAGGTTGACCAGCGGCAACCTCGACGTCGTCGGCTACCTAGCAGCAAGGCTCGGGTACCACTCCTACTACGGTCCTCCCACCAGCACGCAAAGCTTCGGGATTGCCCTCCTCTCAAGATATCCCATCTTGGAGGCAGGATACATCTCCCTTCCGAGTACCGTCGATCACAGGGCCCTCCTCGAGGCCCGCCTGGAGGTCGGTGGAACGGACCTCTGGGTCTTCGTAACCCACTTCGCCCTTGGGAGGGAGGACAGGCAAGCCGAGGTCCAGGAGGTTCTCGCCAGGACCCAGCGTGTCGGCGGTCCTGTCATCATCGCCGGGGACTTCAACTCGTGTCCTGATGGCCTCTGCCCGGAGTATGAGGACGGTCCGGACACCGTATACCAGTCGATCATCGCCCTCTACAATGATGTCTGGACCGAAGCCGGATTTGGCATGAATGACCCAGGCGGATACACCTTCTCATCATCCGAGCCCTTCGAAAGGATAGATTATATCTTCGTTTCGACCGACATCACAACATCGTCTGCGGAGAGGATCAGGACGGACCTCGCCGTAGAGGCCTCCGATCACCTCCCGGTCCTAGCCGTGCTGGAGGTCGGGTCCTGAGTCACTCCTGTTTCTGAGCCTGGTTAGAAAGGCGATCCAGAGGATCTGGAAGAGGATCATCATCGTGGGAGCCAGGACGGCGGTGGGCCCCAGGAGGGCGATGGCGAGGGCGGCTGCCAAGCCTGCGTTTTTATACCCCGAGAAGAGCAGGAGGGAGATCCGTTTCTCCAAGGCAACACGTGAGAGCAGGATCCAGGAGATGGCCGCACCTAGGGCCACGACGAGGGCAGAACCTCCGAAGGCGTAGAGGGCTAGCGTCGGATCCTCCAGAACGACCGCCTGATTGGCAGCCCCGACGAAGTACGTGAAGGCGCCGAAGGACAGGTTCCTGGCGATGACCACCGTGTCCGCCCTGAGGGGAGAGGCTGCAACCCCTCTTGACAGCATGAGGGGTACGAGGATCAGCACGAGTACCGAGGTGAAGAGCGCCAAGGGACTCACGGCGACGTCAAGGAGAAGGAGAGCTATCAGGGGCGTAAGACCAAGGGCAACCACGTAGAGGAGAGCCGTGGAGGCCACGGCCAGCTTTACGTCCCCTCGGAGGATGGCAGTGAAGGGCACGACGGAGATTGCAGGAGGCACGGCTGCCATTAGGACCCACCCGTGCCAGAGGGACCGTGGGGTGAGCATCCCCGCTGCGACAAGGAGAGCGGGGTGTAGGAGGAAGCTTATGCCGAGGGCTATGGGGATGTAACGGATCACCTGACGAAAACCCCGGAGCTCCACATCGACTAGGGAGAAGGTCATCAGGCTAGCGAGGGCGGCCATGGCCGCGTACTCCATTCCATCGAAGGTGAGGCCGAGAAGAAGGCCGAGGCCGAGGCCCAGAAGGAGTAGGAGGGATGGCATGTGGAGGACTCTGCTGATCGCCGATGCCGCCATCATGCCACCTGCTGGACCGTCGGCAACCCGATGGAGTAGTATTTATAGAGATATTCCCTCATTCGAAACGTGAGTTCTCTCCTGGTCGAGTTTCGAATTAGGTCCGATGTCTGTCCCCTGGTGAGGCTGACGGAGGAGTTCGAAGACGTGGAGCTCCGCTACCGTGAGATGGCGTACGTCGCCGGGGAGGAGTTCCTTGAGGTCTTTGAGGTAGAGGGGCCAGAGGCCACAGAGTTCAAGGATGCTGCAACCACTACCGAGGGGATATGCGAGGTCCAGGTAATCGAGGAGAGTCTGGAGAGGCTAGTGTGTCAGGGCATCATAGAGGTCCCCTGCATTCGGTCCCTCCTGGCTCAGCACGGTTGGATTCCCTCGAAGGTGAGGGCTTCCGAAGGGATGGAAACCGTTGCTGTCTCCGTCAAGGATCTGGATCAGGCTAGGGAGCTTGCGAGCTTCGTGAAGGGCCACTACCCGGACTTCGAACTCCTGAGGATAACGCCCAGGGATGCTCCCGGCATCTCCCTCGGCGGAGACCTGAAGGCCTTCGGCCTGACGCAGAAGCAGGAGAAGGTCCTCCGAAGGGCTGTGGAGGGCGGGTATTTCGACCCGAGTAGGAAGAAGTCAGCCCGGGAAATAGCCGACAACCTAGGGGTCTCTCGAAGCACCTTCACCCGACAGCTGAGGATCGCCCTGAAGAAGGTCCTGACGGACCTGGTGGAGTGACCTTATAAAGGGTGCACATAGTTGCATACAACCTTTACGGATAGTTGTAGTCTTACAACTGTCTGAGGTTGAGAGCCTTGAGACTAGGTCCTCTCGAGATTCGACTTCTTGGTATCCTTAGGAAGTTGGGGAGCGCTCCGGCTCGGCGAGTGACAGATGCCCTGAACACTCAGGGAACCAAGACCACTTATGCGACGGTAAGCACCATCCTCGACCGGCTCCACAAGAGAAGGCTGGTCGGGAGGTCGAAGGAGGACTTCAAGGGGCGATTCCGATACGTCTACGACTATCGGGACGTCAAGGAGGAGTTCCTCAACACGATGGTTGATGACTTTCGGTCCCTCCTGGGCGACGTGTCCCTGGAGGAGATTGAGCAATACCTTGAGGCGACACCTATCGGCGTCGGTGAACAGCCCACCGTTCCTGTGGAACCTCCAGAGCTCCCTGGCATGTTCCCCACGCCAGAGGTAGCCCCCGTCCCGAAGGGATCGCTGTATCTGGAAACCCTACGGAAACCGGTTAACGTCCGCAAGTTCCCGACCCCCCTCGGAAGGGTATACGTCATACAGGAGAGGTGCAAGGAGTGCCACTTCTGCTGGGAACTCTGCCCCACAGACGTCCTTGAGATTGGCGACGACGTCAACACGCGGGGGTACCGCTATCCGAAGGTGAGGGAGGGGAAGGAGGACGCCTGCGTCAACTGCGGCATGTGCCGGGACATATGCCCTGAGTTTGCCATCTTCACCGTGGAGGTGGAAGCCGATGCTTGATCCGCGTCCCGTCCTCACGGGAGAGCACTTCGTCATGGGCGACGTGGCGGTGATGGAGGGGTCCATCGCTGCGGGGTGCCGGTTCTTCGGAGGCTACCCTATCACCCCGTCCTCGCAGATCGCCGAGCGGGCGGCGGTGAGGCTGCCCCTCGTGGGCGGCGAGTACATCCAGATGGAGGACGAGATGGGGAGCCTTGCGGCCGTTATCGGCGCCTCCTGCGCGGGGGCGAAGGCCATGACCGCTACCTCCGGTCCCGGCCTCTCCCTCATGATGGAGCACGTCGGCCTAGCGGCGATGCTGGAAGCCCCCTGCGTCATCGTTGACATTCAGAGGGGTGGCCCCAGCACAGGTCTGCCGACCCTGACGTCCCAGGGAGACATGATGCAGGCCCGCTGGGGTTCCCACGGTGACTACGAGATAGTGGCCTACGCCCCGGGCACAGTCCAGGAGATGTTCGACTTCGCTATCAAGGCCTTCAACACAGCGGAGACCTACCGGATACCCGTTATGATCATGGCAGACCAGATCGTGGGCCAAATGACGGCCAAGCTGGTCATCCCTCCCGAGGAGGAGATCGAGACTGTCTACAGGCCGATCCCCGATGTCTCACCGGAGGAGTACCTTCCCTTCGACAGCTCCTACCTCGTGCCACCCATGGCCATCGCGGGCGACGGCTACAGGATTCACATGACCGGGCTGACCCACAGCGACATCGGCTATCCCGAGACCAACGCCATCGGCCAGGAGGCCTTGGTGCCGCGGCTGGTAAGAAAGATTCGGGAGAACGAGGGAGACATCGTCGAGTACGAAGAGAGGATGACGGACGACGCGGATGTCGGCCTCGTAGTGTACGGTTCCACCACCGGCCCGGCCTGGGAGGCGGTTCTAGCGGCCCGGAAGGAGGGGATTAAGGTGGGCATGCTGAGGCTCGTCACGGCCTGGCCCTTCCCCAAGGAAGCCGTGAGTCGACTGTCCAGCCAGGTGGATGAGATTCTTGTGGTCGAAGTGAACATGGGGCAGATCGTCCACCCCGTGCAGGAGTACGCGGAGCGGCAGGTGCACCACCTTGGCCTGCCGGGAGGTCGGATCTTCAGTCCGGAGGAGATTCTCCAGGGGCTCAGGAAGGTGGTGGCGTGAAGGCCGTGACCTATACCGACACCCATCCTGGGGACTCCCTCCTCAGGGCCGACAGGTTTCCCCATATCTGGTGTCCAGGGTGCGGCTTGGGCAACGCCGTGAGGTGCTACGTCTCGGCCATGGAAGCCTCGGAGACCCCGCTGGACAAGCACGTCGTCGTCTCCGGCATAGGGTGCACGGGCAGGGTGGCGGGCTACGTGAACATAGACTCCTACCACACCACCCACGGGCGCCCCATCCCCTTCGCCACGGGGCTGAAGCTCATGAAGCCGGAGCTGGAGGTGACCGTATTCTCGGGAGACGGCGACCTCATTACCATCGGCGGAAACCACTTCATCCACGCGGCCCGCCGGAACGTCGACCTGAACTGCATCTTCGTGAACAACTTCAACTACGGGATGACGGGCGGGCAGTTCGGGGCAACCACCCCTTACGCCGCCCGGACCACGACTACGCCATACGGGAACTACGAGCAGGCCTTCAACATGCCTCTGCTGGCAGCTGCCGCCGGTGCGCCCTTCGTGGCACGCTGGACCAGCCTCCACGTCCGTCAGCTCAGGGCAGCCATCGAGCGTGCCTTTGAGGTGGACGGCTTCGCGTTCATAGAGGTCATCTCGCCTTGCCCCATCGGCTTCGGAAGGAAGAACCGATTCGCCGACGCCATGGACGAGATGGGCCACTTCCGGGAGGAGGCCATCGTGGACCACCACGCCGATCTCCGGAAAGTGGCCGTCACCATGCGGAGGGATGATCCCATAGTCGTCGGCAACTTCGTTGATGAGAGGAGGCCCTCCTACGCAGCCGGGAAGAACAAGCTGCTGCAGAAGGTCCTGGAGGGGGCGAAATGAGGACCGAGGTCCGCCTGTCCGGCTTTGGAGGCCAGGGCATCATCACTATGGGCAGGATCCTGGGCAGGGCCATGGTCATCTACGATAAGGGATCGGCGGTCCTGACCGAGGACTACGGGCCGGAGAAGATGGGTGGATGGTCCAAGGCCGACCTCGTGATCAGCGATGACGACATCCGCTACCCCCTCGTCGAAAGGCCCGACATCTTCGTTGCCCTCTCCCAGGACGGCTACGAGCGGTTCAGGGACACGGTCAACCCCGAGGGCAGGGCGCTCTTCGAGAAGGAGCTGGTCCATCCAGACAAGGAATGGAAGCCTAGGACGACCTTCATTCCCGCGCTCCAGACGGCCACCGACCTGGGCCGGAAGGTGGTGGCGAACATCGTCATGATCGGCGCCTTGGTGGAGCTGACAAGCGTAGTCTCGCAGGAGGCGGCCCGGAAGGCCATCTTGGACAGCATCCCGAAGGGTACAGAAGAGCTCAACGAGGCCGCCTTCGACAGGGGGCGCGAACTGGCGAGGGGAGGTGCCAGCTGATGCCCAACAACGTCGTGGTCATTGGTGGCGGCATTGCTGGCATCCAGGCCTCCCTAGACCTGGCCGAGGCGGGCTGCAAGGTCACCCTCGTGGAGCGGACGCCGTCCATCGGCGGCAAGATGGCAGCCCTGGACAAGAACTTCCCCACCCTCGACTGTTCCATCTGCATCGAGGCCCCCAAGATCAGCGAGGTGATTCAGAACGAGAACATCGAAGTCCTCACCCTGTCAGAGGTGACAGGAATCGAGGGGAAGCCCGGTGACTTCACCCTCACCATCGACCAGAGGGCCAGATACGTGACGGACGAGTGCACTCGTTGTGGCGACTGTGCCCCCGTCTGCCCACAGCTTTTGCCGAACGAGTTCGACGTTGGAGTGGGCGCCAGGAAGGGGATATACACCCCCTTCGAGCAGGCGGAGCCCGGTGCGTATGCCATCGACATCGAGGCCTGCCTCAACGAACCGCCCAACTACCTGCCGTGCAACAGGTGCGTCGAGGCGTGTCTGCCGAAGTGTATCGACTTCAACATGAAGCCGGTGACTCAGCACGTTCGGGAGGCTGCCGCCGTTATCGTGGCCACGGGCTTCGACCTCTTCGATCCACGGAACATCCCCGAGTACGGCTACGGGGAGCACGCGGACATCCTCAACTCCATGGAGTTTGAGCGACTCCTGAACGCCGCAGGACCCACGGCGGGCGACATCGTGAAGCCCAGCGACGGCAAGCACCCCCGCCGCCTCCTCTTCGTCTTATGCGTCGGCTCCCGGGACCAACGCTTCTGCCACTACTGCTCCAGGGTGTGCTGCATGTACTCCATCAAGGAGGCAATCCAGGCCGTAGACCACGGCGTTGAGGACGTGACCATCCTCTACATGGACATCAGGGCCTACGGGAAGGGCTTCGACGACTTCTTTCACCGGACCCAGGAGGAGGGGGTTAGGTTCCTGAGGGGCCGGCCTTCGAGGATCCAGGGGAACGGTGGCAACGTGCGGGTACGGTATGAGGACACCATGGCCGGAACCGTCCAAGAGGAGGACTTCGACATGGTCGTCCTGGCCCCAGCGCTCCTGCCCGCTAGGGGTCTGGACCAGCTGGCCTCCGTCTTAGGAGTGGAGGTCGACGGCGACGGCTTCATCAGGACCGTGGGTGCCAAGGGAAGCCTGGAGGAGACCACCCGGGAGGGCGTGTACGTCTGCGGCTGCGCCTCCGGGCCCAAGGACATTCCGGACAGCGTAGCGGAGGCAAGCGGTGCGGCTGCCAGCGCCATGGCCTACGTGGACGAGCGGTCGTGGCCGGTCCCGGAGGAGGTGGAGCCCCTGGACACCTCGGACCCGAGCAAGGTCGGCGTCTTCATCTGCAACTGTGGGTCGAACATCGCCGGAACCGTCAACGTGCCTGACGTGGTGGAGTACGCGGGCACGCTGGAGGGCGTCGAAATCTCCCAACAGCAGATGTTCTCCTGCTCTGCCAACACGCTGACAAGCATCACCGACGTCATCAGGGAGAAGGGTCTCACCAGGGCGGTTGTCGCCGCCTGCTCGCCCAAGACCCATGCTCCCACCTTCATGAAGGCGTGTGCTCGAGCCGGGTTGAATCCCTACCTGCTCGAGATGGCCAACATCCGAAACCAGAACTCCTGGGTCCACAAGAAGGAGCCAGAGGCGGCCACGGAGAAGGCCAAGGACATGGTCAGGATGGCTGTGGAGAAGGCGAAGTTGCTGAAGCCCCTCACGAAGATTCGTCAGAGGGTGATCCGCCGAGCGCTGGTAGTAGGTGGAGGCGTCGCGGGAATGAGCGCCGCCACAGCCCTTGCCCAGCAAGGCTTTGAGACACACCTCGTCGAGCGGGAGCTCCGGCTGGGTGGCCAGGTGGCCAACCTTGACTACGTCTCCGGCGTGGACACTCCTGCGAAGCAGCTCATCAGGGAGAAGAAGCGGGAGCTCTCCCGCGCTGGCGTCAAAGTGCACCTCGGTACGGAGATCGAGGTCGTGAGCGGCTACGTTGGGAACTTCCACGTGACCCTCACCAACGGGGAGGATCTCGACGTCGGCGGTATCGTGATGGCTACCGGGGCCACGCCGCACATCCCGGAGGTCTACGGATATGGCCAGGACCTGCGGGTGATGACCAACCTGGATCTGGAGCGGGCCATGCCCGACGTGGAGGCCGACAAGGTCACCTTCCTGGGCTGCATCGGCTCCCGCCAGGGCAAGAAGGGTTGCTCCCGGTACTGCTGTCAGTCCATGATACAGCAGGCCCTTCACTTGAGGAAGATGGGGAAGCGCGTCAGGATAGTCACGAAAGACATCCGGACCTACAACCGCCACGCCGAGGAGCTGTACGAGGAGGCGTCCCGTTGGGGCGTCCAGTTCTTCCGGATCTCAGATGAGAAGCCGACGGAGGAGCAGGTGGAGTGGGACGACGGCCGGGTGATATTCTACGACAACCTGTCGGGCGAGAGAATCGCCGTACCGACGGACCTCCTGGTGATGGCCGTGGGCCTCGAAGCCTCATCCGGCGGCGCCGTGACGAAGCAGCTCAAGCTAGCCCTTGGTGAAGACGGCTTCCTCCTGGAGAGCCACCCGAAGCTCGGCCCTGTCGAGGCGGCCGTTCAGGGCATCTACCTTGCAGGTGCTTGCCAGGGTCCCAAGGACGTGGGGGAGTCCATATCCCAGGGCCTCGGGGCTGCCTCCAAAGCTTCCGTCCTGCTGGCGCGCGACGAAGTGGAGAAGGAACCCCTGACGGCCATCGTGGATCCGGAGATATGTACTGGGTGTACCCTCTGTGCCAAGGTCTGCCCCTACAGCGCCATCATCGCTGAGGTGAAGGAGCCGGCCATCGTAGTGGAGGCGGCTTGTACGGGATGCGGAACCTGTGCAGCGGCGTGTCCGGTGGACGCGATAACGATGCCCGGGTTCACGGATGAGCAGATCATAGCCCAGATAGACGCCGCGACAAAGGTGGACCCGGAGGACAAGGCCGTTGTCTTTGCCTGCAACTGGTGTTCCTACGCCGGGGCGGACCAGGCGGGGATCGCCAAGTTCCAGTACCCACCGTCCTCCCGTATCATCAGGACCATGTGTTCCGGGCGGATCTCCGAGAAGTTCGTACTCAGGGCCTTCGAGAGGGGGGCGGGTGCCGTCTTCGTCAGCGGCTGCCACCTCGGAGACTGTCACTATCTCACGGCCAACTACGAGACGGAGAAGCGGTTCCACCGGTGGAAGAGGAAGGTGCAGTCCAAGGGCTACAACCCGGAGAAGCTGGGGTTGGGCTGGTTCACCGCGGCCGAGGGTAAGCTGTTCGCCGAGAGCATGACCAAGGTCCACGAGAGAATCCGGGAGCTTCAGGCTCTGGCTGATAGGGCTGAGGTGAAGGCGGCGGAGGGAGGGACATGATGGCGGAAGCCGTGGTGCAGCTCGACGACGAGCTCTGGGAGAAGGTCTACGAGCTCACAGCGGGCGCCATGAACCCATGCTTCCAGTGCGGTACTTGTAGCGCCACGTGCCCCCTCCTCTCCCAGCTGGGCAGGCCCTTTTCGGCACGGAAGATCCTGCGCAGAGCCCAGCTCGGTCGTGGCGATGGGATGGCAGACGTGTGGATGTGCAGTGCCTGCCGTTCCTGCGAGATCCGTTGCCCCCGGGAAGTTCGTATTGTGGAAGCCATCATGGGACTAAGATCTCTAGCTTTCAAGGGCGGTGAGGTGCCGCCCGAGATGCACCGACTCCTCTGGAGCACACTGGAGGAGGGGAACCCCTGGAGTGGTTCTCGGTCTGAGAGGGAGAAGTGGTCGGAAGGCCTCAAGCTGAAGGACGCTGCCGACGGTGTCGATGTCCTGCTGTACGTCGGATGTGCCGCGTCCTACGACCCCAGGCTCCAGAGTGTGGCCAGGAACACAGCGAGGATTCTCGGGAAGGCAGGCGTCGACTTTGGTGTCCTTGGGATCCGAGAGAAGTGTTGCGGTGATTCGGTGCGGGTCACGGGAGAGCGTGGCTACCTGGAGAGGCTGATAGAGGACAACGTGAAGGGCTTCGGCGAGACCGGGGCCTCTACCATCGTCGCCGTATCGCCTCACTGTTTCGACATGTTCCGTAACCTCTACCCGAGATACGGTCTCGAGGCTGAAGTCCTCCACTACACCGAGTACTTGGAGAGGATGCTGGATGCGGGAGAGCTGAAGGTCCCGAAGGTGAAGAAGTCCAGGGTAGCCTACCACGATCCCTGCTACCTGGGACGCTACAACGGTGTCTTCGAGCCTCCCAGGAAGCTCCTGGAGTCCGTGCCTGGCCTCGAACTCGAGGAGTTGAGAGAGAGCAAGCTGAACGCCCTCTGTTGCGGTGGGGGCGGGGGCGGCATGTGGAGAGAGGAGGGCGGCGAGAGGCTCTCAGACCGGCGGCTCGAACAGGTGAAGGAGGCCGACTTGCCCCTCTTGGCCACTTCCTGTCCTTACTGTATCCAGAACTTCGAGGATAGCTCCCGGAGACTCCAGGGGCCGCGGATCGTGGACGTGATGGAGCTCATGGTGCGCCCTGAGAGGGGGCGGTAGCGTGCCTGCAGAAGTCCAGACAGACCTGTACAAGGGGTTCTGGGTGTACATGGAGCAGGAGGAAGGGGAGTTCCTCCCCGTCGGCCTGGAGCTCCTTGGAAAGGGCAGGGAGCTCGCGGACGAGATGGGAGAGACGCTCACGGCCGTGGTGCTGGGACACGACATCGCATCCCTGGGCGACGAGGCCATCCGCCATGGGGCGGACGAGGTCCTTGTGGCAGACCATCTGCTGCTCAAGGGATACACGAGTGATGGCTACACCAAGGTGATGGCGGAGCTCGTTGAATCCCGGAAGCCAAACGTCCTCCTCATGGGGGCAACCTACAACGGTAGGGACCTGGCCGGGCGTCTGGCGGTGAGGCTTCACACAGGTCTGACTGCCCATGCTACCCGCTTGGAGGTGGATCGCGAGTCGGGCCTCGTGCTGTCTGCAGTCCCTGGGTTCGGCGGAAGCATCCTGGCGGTCATCAAGACCGAGTTCGGCAGGCCGCAGATGTCCACAGTGAGTGCTGGCATCTTCGCTCCCCTGGAGCCTGACGACTCCAGGGAGGGGAGGGTGGAGAAGGCTGAGGTGAAGTTGAGCCAGGGCGATATCCGCTGCCAGGTCCTTGAGAGGGAGATGGTTCCGGCGGAGGATATCGGCTCTGCGGAGCGTGTCGTCGTTGCGGGCATGGGCACAGGAGGTGACCTGAAGCTGGTGAAGGAAGTGGCAGCGGCGCTCGGCGCTTCCATAGGTGTTACGAGGCCCCTGGTAGACATAGGCGTGGCTCCAAGGGAGAAGCAGGTGGGCTCAACGGGAGTTTCTCTGAGGTCGAAGCTGGTCTTCGTTCTGGGAGCAAGTGGTGCCAGTCACTTCGTTGCTGGGCTGAAGGGAGCGGGGACCGTGGTGGCCGTGAACAGTGACGACGGGGCCCCGGTCTTTGACGAGGCCGATGTCTGTGTCGTGGGAGACCTCTTCGAACTCCTTCCCCGGCTTCTTGAAGAACTGAAGAAGGGAAAGGCGGTGGTTGCCTGACCCTGGACATCGTCGTATGCCTCAAGGTTGTGCCAAAGGCGGAGGAGGTCAGGCTGGACCCCAAAACCATGACCTTGGATCGAGCCAATGCCGAGAACGTCCTCAACCCACCTGACAAGAACGCCCTGGAGATGGCGATATGCTTGAAGGACACCTACGGGGGCACAGTGACCCTGGTCTCCATGGGCCCGCCCCTCTTCAAGGAGTACCTGGAGCTCTGCCTGGGAATGGGGGCCGACAGGGCGGTCCTCTTGAGTGACCGTGCCTTCGCAGGTGCTGACACTTATCCTACATCCCTGACACTGGCTAAAGGCATACAAAAGCTCGAGAAGTGCGATCTCGTGATCTGCGGTGAAGAGTCCGCGGACGCCAGCACCGCTCAAGTCCCTCCAGGCCTGGCAGAGTGGCTTGACATGCCGCTCATAACCTTCACGGACGAGGTGACCGTGGAGGGGAATGCCATCAAGGCGCGGAGGGCAATGGGATCCAGCTACGAAGTCGTCGCCGCGAAGATGCCCGTCGTCCTATCTGCTGTGGTGGGCTCCAACGAGCCCCGCTTCCCCGACTTCGAGCGCGTGGAGGAGGCGTCTCGGTCCGGCTGGGTCGAAGTCTGGACCGCTGCTGACCTGGCTCTGAAGGAGGAGGACATTGGCCTGAAGGGATCCTATACCATAGTCCACGAGCTGGTAGAAGGGGAGCCTGTGGAGAGGAAACGAAAGTTCCTCGAGGGTACGCCAGAGGAGAAGGCTAGGGCGCTTGCCAAGTCCCTGGAGCCTTTCCTGAGGGCCTGATGCGCTAGCTTCTCCCGCCTATCGGGAGGATCTTCCCCGATATCCATCCCCCGATTCCTCCGACGATGAGACCGACGAATCCAGCGGCGACCCCGAACCCTATGAGGAGGATTCCAGCGGCCGTTCCGATGAGGGGGACAATGACCTCCAATCCTTCGGCTTGACCGGCGATGCCAGCGACCCCAATCAGTAGGATCACACCCAGGGACATGAGGGGCACGAAGAACACAAGGAAGCCCAGGAGGGCACCTCGCGTACCCTTTCTAGAGATTGCCCCACCAAGGAGGACCGCGCCCAGGGCGATCAGCAAGACCTCGGTCATCGTGTAGGGACGCGCAGCGAAGATGAAGAAGTAGTAGATGATTGCGGCTGAGGCGACGAACCCCAGCAGCCAGAAGAGGCCCCCGCCCTTAGGAGTGCTGTGCACTGTCCTTACCGAGGGGACGTAGGAGGGGCCGTACATCTCGCCAGCGGGTTCGGGGTACTGGGACGTCTGCATGTCATCCGACGGTCGAGGGATGAGCTCTACCTGGCTATCGGGGTCTTCAGACGTTCCATCACCTCGTTGAGCTTCTTGCTGGAGAAGCTGTCGTCCGTCAGCTTCTCCAGGATGCCCTGGCTGATCAAGAAGACTTCAGGGCGATTCCAGAGTTCCATGTAGGGTACGATTAGGAGGCGTACGTAGCTTCCAGTTTCGTGGGCCGTAACCTCGACTTCAGCCCCCAACCGCTTGCCTGACTTGAACAGCTTGCCGAAGGGTAGATTTCCGACGAAGTACGACTTGAGCTTTCCGCCCCAAACGGCCTTCAGGAATCCCTGACTTTCACTACCTCCAGACTCGAGGATCTTGAATTTCGACTTCTCCAGCGTCTTCGAGATCAGATCCATCGCAGCCCTTACTCCGATCCTTTCCAGGATAAACTCCTGGAGCGCGCCTTTGGCCAAAGTATCGCCGGACCCCATCGGCTGAGTGGTGCATCTTGAAACTTCGTTTCTGATTATCAAGGGGAAAACTATCCTCTTGACCCAAAGAATATATTCTTGTTTCTCATGGAAAGAAAGGATGGCGGAGTTCAGGCGATGCCCCATCTGTGACGCCTCCGTCAAGTTGGAGAACCTCGAGCGTCACGCGGCCAGGGCTCACCCGGGTCGCAAAGTCGAGTTTGACATCTCTGAGGAAGAGAAGCAGGTCATCAAGGCCAAGGCCCGACCCAGGCGTCCCATGGGGAGGACGGAGAAGGTCCTCTATCCCGTCATCGTGGTCGTCGTAATCGTGGCCGTCGGGATATCCGCCGCGCTTCTGCTCCCCGGGGGGAATCAAGGTAACGGTGGGGTTGGAGTGGGTGACCCCGCTCCCAGCTTCGCGCTGCAGCGGAGTGACGGGGAGGGGACGCTGCGTCTGACGAGTTACCGAGGGCAGGTGGTCCTGCTTGACTTCATGAACACTGACTGCATCTTCTGCCAGCAGGAGACGGCCTTCGTTCTGACGCCCTTGTCAGTGGACAATCGTTATGAGAATGTCGTCGTCTTCATCTCCGTTACCCTCAACCCCAGCACGAGCTTTGCGGAGATCAACGCCTTCAGACAGGAGTTCGGTGCAACCTGGCCCTACGTGAGAGACGACGGCACAGTGGGCCCTCAGTACGGTGTGGGGGCGACGCCCACCCTCTTCATACTCACGAGAAACCACCTAGTCAACCAGATCTTCGTGGGCCAGACCCCCCTTGCTGATGTATCCTCCGCCCTGGACGCTGCCCTTGGTGCGTGATTATGGAGACGGCTTGGTGGAGGGTCTTCCTAGTCCTTGCCATCATAGGCCTCGGCTTGAGCAGCTACCTAACCGTCGTGTCCTTCGTGGCTGCGGACCTCTCCTTCTGCGAGGTTGACTCCTCGTTCTCCTGCGATGAGGTCATCAGGAGCCAGTACTCTAGGATTCTCGGGATCCCCGTTGCTTTGATTGGTGCCGTGGGGTTCGGATTGCTGTTCATCATCGCCTACGTCGCCCTCATCTCGGAAGAGGAGTCCTTTGCCCTCCTACCTGCCGCCGTAGCGCTTTCCGTCATCGGTCTCGGCTTTGGGGCCTACCTGACCTACCTAGAGCTATTTGTCATTGAGTCGGTGTGCCTCTTGTGCCTGGCAAGCTTCCTAATTATCCTGCCGATGGCTATCCTGGGTGTCACTGGACTCCTGAGACGGCGTCGAGGATCCCGTGAACCGAGGTAGGGTAGGGTCCAGTAGGAGAGGCCGCTAGCCTTTCGTCTTCAGGTCAGCCTTTTATGAAGCACCTTCAGTAATGGCCACCATGAAGGGCGTACAGTCGGTGACTGCGGACAAGGAGAGAGCGCTCATCCTGGCGATCGAGCCGACAGAGTTGTCCGTCTCCCGCTTCAATGACTGCCTCGTCTTCTACAGAAAGGGCCTGCGGCTGCCCCTGAAGAGACAATTGGGAGAGCTGGCAGAGTTCCGGGTCCAAGGCACGCCCTTCACACTTCGCGGCCGCTCCGGTTCTCCGATGAAGAGCGACGATCGCATGCACCTCTCGCTCTTGGCCAAGGACATCGAGAAGCTGAGGGAGTCGGCCGAAGCGTGGGGAGGAAACCTGTCTGAGGGTCCCGAAGAGAGGGAGATTGAGGAGAGAAGGCTCCGCTGGGCCACCTTCACCGATCCTGAAGGAAATGAGCTTGAAGTCGTGCAGCGCCTCTGAGATGCCCGTGGCTCGCCTAGAAACCAGCTGTGCGGGAGGCCGTCACATAGTCTACGAGGCACGCCCCCTGAGCTCCTCAAGGGAGCCAATCCCGGCCGCCCCCATCTCATCCTGAAGCTCACGCAACATGTGTCCCACGGACCAGGGCCCTCGGAGGATGAGGGCCGTCAGGACCTCCAGGGCAGAGGCCCCGGCTAGGAGCATCTGATATGCCTCCCTTCCGGTCATTATACCCCCCACTCCTATGATGTGAACCCTCTCCCCCCATTCAGAGTAGAAGTCTCTGACGGCCTGGCACGCCATGGGGAAGATCGGTCTTCCGCTGAGACCTCCCTGGCCTGTCCCGAGTCTCGAGTCCACAGTCGGCAGCGTGTTGCAGAGGGTGAAGTTCGCGATTCCCCTCCGAATGGCCGCGCTTGCCATCTCCAACGCCCGCTCGCGGCCAGTCTCATCTTCGTAGGGAGACAGCTTCAGGAAGAGGGGTCCCCGCTCCTTCTCTAGGGCATCGAGAAGCTCGGTGTAGGCCCCACTATCCTCCTCGAAGGTCCTGCCAGTCTCAGTGTTGGGGCAACTCAGATTGATCTCCATGCCAGCGGCGATCCCCTTGAGGGGCTCCAGAGCGTGGAGGATGTCGGCCACATTCTCGCCCACGATGCTGATCAGGAGGGGTACGTCGATTTCAGTGCGAGCCAGGCGCTCGCGGACGTACGCAGCACCTTCCGATGGCAGTCCCATGGAGTTCACGATGCCCTCTTGGGTAAGTCGCCGAACAAACCACGGCCTCGGGTTCCCCACGTGGCGTCTTGCCCTGACCGATCCAGTCACGATGAAGCCGAATCCCAGACTCGCCATGGAGGCCGTGATTTCACCGTTCTTGTCGAAGCCGGCGGCGAGGCCGATGGGGTTCGTGAGGTGTATGCCCGCCAGACTGGTACTCAGATCGAGGGTGGTGTCCCCGGCTACCGACAGCCGGGTCCACATCCTCCGCCGGAAGGCCCAGAGGGCGAGTTCGTGAGCCATATCCGGCGGAAGGCTAAGGATCAAGGGTCGGAGGACCCTGTAGAGGTCCATCTAGGGAGCAAGCATCTCGGCCGTCGTATTAAGCCTTCTCCGCCTACTGAACGACGGCCATCGGGTATCGACTCTTGAAGGTCTCTCCTCGCTCGAAGCGGTCCAGGGCGAAGGGGGACAGGTCGAGGGTTCTGTAGCGGCCCTCCACGATCAGCTCCGCCAGACACTTCCCCACCGCGGGGCTAAACTTGAAGCCGTGGCCGCTATACCCCGTTGTCGCGAACAGCCCCTCGATGGGAGGCAGGGCACCGATGATGGGATGCAGGTCCGGTGTCGCTCCGTCCACGCCTACCCACCCTCTGACGAAGTGGGCCTCCCCCATCTCCGGCCATCTCCTACCTAGGCGCTCGGACACGCTAGACACGAACTCGAAACTGACGCCGTCGGGGAGTCCATCGGGGTCCCAACTCCCCTCTACCTCTTCATCCGTCCCCACCAATAGCGTCCCATTCCTCTCGGGCCTCCAGTAGCTGGTCGTGGCCATGTCAAAGGCCATGGGAGTGCTTCGAATGTCTCTCGGAGGCTGGAGGATGCCCACGGACAGGAGAGCAGGTTCCACGGGCAGCGCAACTCCCGCATTCTCGACCAAACCTGCGGACCAAGGTCCCGTGGCTATGACCACCTGCTCCGCCCCAATCCGGCCTCGGCTGGTATTCACACCAACGACCCCTTCACCCTCCACATCGACCGAGTGGACCTCAGTGTCCGTCATGAGCTCTCCGCCGAGGGCCCTGAAGCGGGAGGCGTATTCGGCGTTCACCTGGTAGGCGTCGCCGTAGCCGGCGTCCTCCTCGAGGGCCGCGAGGACGACGCCTGTCAGGTCCAAGAAAGGAAAAGTCTCATGGGCCTCCGTGGGTTCCATCAGCCGGACTCCGACCCCCTCCTGCCGGTGCATCGCAACGTTCTCGCGCAGCGCTCTCTCGTTGGGGGCGTCCGCTAGGAGGAGCAGTGGTTGGGGCTGGAAGTCGACCTCACCCCCCACCTCGTCTGCGAAGTTCCGCAGGATGCGGAGGCTTTCCTTCACGACCTTCACGCATATCCTGTTAGAGTAGTGGTGACGCAGGAAGGAGGCCGACCGGCCGCTGGCCCCCGCGCCCACGTTGGCCTTGTCCAGGAGGAGGACTCGGCCAGCCTCCATCCTCAAGAGGTTGAAGGCCAGGCTCGCTCCATGGACACCTGCCCCAACGACGATCACGTCGGCATCCCTGGGCAACACGTCGACTATCCATCCCAGCGATTAACCCTTTTCCCCTCGGCTGCAACCCCTGAAGAGAACCCTTATAGCCCGCCCGCTCCGTCGTTTGGCGAGGAGCCATGGAACTCAGGCAGATCGCGGGACAGGTGGAGCAGCTACGACGGGAGAAGGACAGGTTCTTCAGGGAGTCTCACAACTCTCCGATTCCTGAGGAAGATCGCCACTCCTTCTCGGGCCTCGAGTACTTCCCCTTCTCTGACGAGCTGGTCTTCGAAACGGAGCTGGTGGAGATGGACAGCCCTGCCGAGGTGGTGATGGCCACCAGCGTCGCTGGCGAGGAAGCCCTCTATCACAGAGTGGGGCACTTTGAGTTCGAAGTCGGTGGGACCCTTGTCCGTCTCTACGCCTATCGAAGTGCCCACGAACACGAGCACGGGCGACCGAGCCTCTTCATCCCCTTTCGCGACGCAACCTCAGGCAAGGAAAGCTATGGGGCCGCCCGCTACCTGGAGGTCGAGGTCAGCCCGTCGGGCAGATATCTCCTCAACTTCAACGTGGCCTACAACCCGTACTGCGCCTACAGTGACAGGTACATCTGTCCCTTGCCGCCGACGGAGAACTGGCTAGAGGTGCCCATATATGCCGGCGAGAGGAACTACTCCAAGGCCTAGGCCTCGCCCCCATATCCTGCCAAAGGCTGCTGGTGGTCCTCACTCACTCAGCCGGTAGACGCGGTCTCCCGGCCTGGCTCTCTCCCCAATGAGGACCCCGATCTCCTGACCCACAGAGGCGTGCTCGACCGTCTGGTTCTCTATCTCCATAGAGTTCACCGTGACCGTAAGGTCTGTCGTGAAGCCCTGAATCTGAATCGTATCTCCAACTCTCAAGGGACCGTCTGTGAGGCGAACAGCCGCGACCTTGGGCTTTGCGTAGTACTTGAACACCTCTCCGACTTTGGTACGCTCCATGATGTTGCCACTTGGCGTAATCGGTTATCGACCTAAAAGGGTTATCTCAGGTCGGGATTGGCTCTCCATGGGGTGACTGTGGGAGGCTCCTCGCACCCAGCCAGCAAACCTTTAAATCGGGATCATATCGTGTGGGTCAAAGGGGGGTTTGATGGTCCTGCCACTCAATGTTTTGGAGAAGTCCCTGAACAAGACTGTGTCGCTGCTCCTGAAGGACAGCCGTGTGCTGAAGGGGACCTTGGTGGGTTACGACGACTATATGAATATGGTGCTGGAGGACACCGAGGAAACCATGGGGGACCAGGTCAGGAGGATAGGGACTGTCGTCCTTCGAGGCAATAACGTCGTCACCATTGTACCCCAGTGACCTTCGGAGTGTCGAAAGTTATTAAGGAGCAATAGGTTACATCACCGGGATGCAAGCCGTCATTCTGGCGGGAGGCCTGGGAACCAGGCTCCGGCCGCTCACCTACTCTCGCCCCAAGGCTCTCCTGCCACTAGTGAATCGACCGGTAGTCCTGCACATCATCGATGTCCTCCCACCTCTGGTGGACGAGGTCATAATCGCAGCCAACTACCTGGTTGGGACCTTGGAGGAATACTTCTCCTCGAACCCGCTCAAGGTGAAGGTTTCCATCGTCGAAGAGGGGGAGCCAATGGGCACCGGAGGCGCCCTGAAGAACCTGGAGGGCCTTGTTGAGGGCACTTTCTTCGCTCTGAATGGCGACGTCATAAGTTCCCTGGACATGCAGAAGCTGCTGGACTTCCACTTGAAACGAGGGGGAATTGGTACTATTGCCCTCTGGGAGGTCGAAGACCCGGAAGGATTCGGTGTGGTCGGACTCGGAGATGGAGGGCGGATCGAGAGATTTGTGGAGAAACCTTCGGGGAAGGAAGCCTTCTCGAGGACAATCAATGCGGGCATCTACAGCCTTCAGGAAGATATCCTGGATCTCATCGAGGGTGGAAGGGAGGTGTCCCTCGAGCGTGAGGTCTTCCCCAAGGCTATCGAAGAGGGTCTCTTCGGCATGGCGTTCACCGGTTTCTGGGCCGACGTCGGTACCCTCGAGAATTATCTGATGGCCGTTCGGGCCCTATTGGAGAGGTGGGGGAGCACCATCTCCCCAGACTGCGTTGTCAGCCCCGAGGCGGTGATTCTGGATCCCATCTCGATCGGTCCTAAAACGATCATGAGGAGCGGGATCATCGGTCCCTTCGTGAGTCTTGGCCGTGGCTGCGACGTCGCTAGTGCCAAGGTGGCAAACTCGACCCTCCTCGACGGAGTCAAGCTGGGAGAGGGGACCATCGTTGAGGACAGTCTGATAGGATCTGGCGTCACGGTCTCCAGGGACTCCCAGTTAGAAGGCTGCATCGTCGCCGACGATGTCACGGTAGAGAAGGGATCCAAGCTTATCGATACACAGGTGGAAGCTTGACTCGTCTTTTCGGTACCAACGGCATTCGAGGGATTGTGGGGGAGACCATGACCGCTTCCCTAGCCCTCGACGTCGGCAGGGCCCTTGGTAGTTACTTCCCAAGAGGCCGACTCGCCATCGGTAATGACACCAGGATGTCGAGCCCGATGCTGAAGGCAGCCGTCATCTCTGGCCTCACGGCCGCGGGGTTCATGGTGGATGATGTCGAGACGGCACCCTCACCCGCGATCCAGTACTTCGTCAAGACCCATCGACACGTGGGTGGAGTCATAATCACGGCCTCCCACAACCCGCGGGAGTTCAACGGGATCAAGGTCCTGGACGCCGAAGGTATGGAGCTTCCCAGGGAAGCCGAGCTGAAGATCGAGGAGATATACGCAAAGCGAGACTTCCCTCCGACCACCTGGGAGGGGGTGGGATCCGTCTTCAGGACGGAGCGCTGCAACCAGGAGTATCTGCAGGCCGTGCTGGACAGGGTCGAAGTGGAGTCAATCCGGAAGGCCGGTCTGAAGGTGGTCCTGGACTGTGCCAATGGCGTCGCCACTTTCGTCTCTCCCTACCTGCTCCGCCGGATGGGCTGCGGGATTGCCACCCTCAATGCGCAACCCGACGGTGCTTTCCCGGGACATCCACCCGAGCCCAGGGAGGAATATCTGGGCGAGCTAAAGGAGGTGGTGGTCGACGCAGGAGCAGACCTGGGGGCCGTCCACGATGGTGATGCAGACAGGGTAATCTTCGTCGATGAACGCGGGGGGTACGTTGTGGGAGACAGATCCCTCGCGCTCCTAGCCAGTCACGAGGTTGGGAGGAGAGGCGGAGGCGTCGTGGTGACTCCTGTCAGCTCCTCGAGTTGTGTTGAAGATGTGGTTAGAGCCAAGGGCGGAGAGGTGCTGTACACCAAGGTCGGAGCTCCCTTGGTGGCCCGAACGGTGTATGAGAGGGGGGCCCTCTTCGGTGGCGAGGAGAACGGGGGCCTTATCTTCCCCGAACATCAGTTCTGCAGGGACGGGGCCATGGGACTGGCCTCTGTCCTCGAGATTATCGCTGGCAGCGGCAGAAGCCTCTCGGACCTCCTGAAGGAGATACCAATGTACTATGTGAGGAAGAACGCGGTGTCCTGCCCCCCGGCGCTAAAGGAGGGGGTCCTGAATGCCATGACGCGAAGCTACGAGGGCAGGCGAATCGAGACTCTCGACGGCGTCAAAGTCCATCTTGAGGACGGTTGGGTTCTGATCAGGCCCTCCGGGACGGAGGCGATTGTTCGAATCTTCTCCGAGGCCCGGAGCGAGGATCGTGCCGCCAGGATCAATGACGATGCTGTGTCTTTGGTAACAGCCGCCCTAGAGGATCTCGCGGTAGACGAGTGAAAACCCCTACCTCACCAGCACGAAGAGCACGAGGGCCATTAGAGCACCCAGGCTGGTCGTGAGCAGGTTGTTCGCCTTCTTGGAGATGAGTCCCCGCCTCTCAATGGTTGCCCCCACTAGGCTGTCGATCTGGCATCCCACGAAGCCTACAACAATGGGAATGAGGAGGAGCCCAGGTTCAGGTGGAAAGGTGACAGGCTCTCCCATGGCGGATGGAATCATGGCCAGGAGGAGCCACGACATTAAGGCCGTGTAGATGGCAGCGAGGAGGGCTGCACCCTGGCCCAGCAGAGAGATCCCACCGTTGGTCCCCGGTCTTACTCTCTCGAAGGTGGTGATGAGATACGTCTCCGATGAAAGCACACCGATCTCGCTGGCGAGGGTGTCGGCGGCCGCCACGGCGATGGCGGAGACGAAGAGGAGTCCCACGAGATCCTTCGGGAGCTGGGGTAAGCCAATGAAGCCGATGATGGCCAGGACAGCGGGTGCCAAGCCGTTAGCAAAAACGTTGCTGTACCTCCGCTCCCCCTGGAGGCCCTCCTGAGCCCCGATGGCCTTCTTCTGATCGAACCTGTACTTGGTGGCGATGAAGCTCGATAGGAGGAAGATGAGGAGGAGGAATAGCCACAGGACGTCGCCGAAGATTCCAATGACGAAACCAACTGCGAAGGCCGCCAAAGATCCATCCCAGGTAAGAACACCCTTCAGATAGGCGAGGCCAGCGAGGGTAGTACACAGCAGGGAAACGAGGAGAACGGCCTCTGGTGCAACCATCCCGAGCCTATTTGTGCTCCCGCATAAAACCCTTCCTGAGTGGGTGCCCAGCGGCAATCTCAGCTACATCCAACTGTCGAGGCTCTCCTGCTGACGGGCTCCACGACCTTCGCGAACCTTGCTCAATGCCGACTTCACCCTATCCACTGAGAAGTCGTGCTCGTCACACAACAAGGAGATGATGCCGTCCTCGTCCATGTCCAGCCAATCAAGTCTGTAGCTGTCCGTNNTTCCTTATCTCCTCGAAGTTCTCGACGGTGTAGTCGGCCAAGGCAGTAACGGATTCGAGATCGATGTGGCTGTGTATGAGGTCGAGGGCTCGTTTGGGACCGATGCCCCTCACGCCGTCATTGAAATCCGTTCCAATCAGGATGGCCATGTCAACCAGCTGCTCCCGCGTGACTCCCCACCTCTTCAGGTTCTCTTCCAGGCGAAGGAGCTCAATCCTGACGGTGACGTACTCCTGACGGCGGGGGAGCTTCCTCCTGCCCGAAATGGCGAGATTCTTGACGAGGCGGGGGGAGCCGTAGAGGAGGGAGTCGTAATCCTGGGACCCGGCAGCCCAGACATCACCCTTCGAGGCCATGTGGCTCGCCTGGGCCTCCCCATCCTGGGGAGCATCCACGTGAGGTATCCCCATCACCTTGAGGAGTTCCTGGGAGCCGCTTACCATGTCGTCGGTGAGGCGGACTGCCTGCTGAGCTTTCGTCCTGGCTCGCTCGATGTCGCCTGCCTCTAGGGCTTCCTTCCACTCCCTCTCGGCTCGTCTCCGGACAGACCTCCTCCCCTGGATGACCTTCTTCTTGAGGGGATGCGGCGGTCCGTCGAAGACGAAGACTGGAAGGATTCCTTTTTGGACCACGTTGGCGGTCCTATAGAGGAGACCACTCAGGTGAGAAGTGATCCTGCCGTGCCTGTCCATGAGGGGAGTGCCGTCTGGTTGTCTGATGATAGAGAGGAACTGGTAGATAGTGTTGTAGGCATCGATGGCGATAGTATTCCCGCTGAGGTCCTCCAACCGTTTCGTCTCGTAGGTTACGATGCCTGACAGATCGATTCCCATGGATCAACGACCTAGGACTAGGATGAGTAATAGCTTTGTCCCTCAGGCGGAGTCAACCGCCATCGTGAAAGTTTCGTCCCTAATCTCACAATCGAGGACATATGCGCTTTCCCCAGCGTCACGAACGAACTCGATGTCCCTTGCGTTGACTTCATCCAAGATGTATTCTTTCCTGGTCAGGACGATGGCCTTGAGACCGCCGCTTGCGACTATCTTCACCACCACAGGCTGTGAGTCTTCCAAGGCGAGCTCCTTTCTGGCTTCCAGCACGATCCTGATGATCTCGTTGGCGAGGCCCTCTGCCTTGGTCTCCTCTGTCAGCTGAGTGTCAAGGAATACCATGCCCCCGGGGAACTCCTGGACCACGACGTGGGGCGGTACTATGGCCTGGAAGGTGACCATCCCAGGAAGGATTCGGACAACCTGGCCCTCGATGCCCATGCTGTATCCGCCCTTATCGATGCCCGCCTTGATCTTCCACGGATCCTGCGACTTGAGGATGAGTTTGATCTTCTTGGCCCAGACCTTGTAGGCCCTGGAGAGGGCGTCCTCGTGTATGTTCATCTTGAGGTCCACACCTCGCCATATCTCTCCTTCCTTGAGGACGTCGGCCTCCTTGGCATTCGCGTGACTCATTATCATTGCCTTGAAGCTGGCTGCGGCAGCGGCCACCTTGGGATTCATCGCCCTGATGGCTATTCTAGGCACGGGCCAGTGCATCTCTAGGCCGGCCTTCCCGCGGGCCCTGTTGATGGCCTTGTCCACCTTCTTCACTATTTCTATGTGCTCTTTGAGGGCAAAGTCGTCGACCTCAATGCTGTACCGGCCCCTGTCCACAGCCTGCGTGATGACGCCAGCTCCCTCGGAGAGCCCGCCCCTCTCCATGCCAGCCTGGGCCCGCTTCAGCAGCTCCTGGGCCCGACCCTGCCGCTCCTCAGGGGACACACCATAGAGGAGGCTCGCAGTGATGGGGTTTGACGAGAGGGAGCCCAGGTCTGCTCCCTCGACCTCCGTCACCAGCAGGACCATGCGGATCATCTGTCGCAGCTGGTCCAGGACTTCGGGATCACTCTTCCACTCCTTGAGGTCCTTTCTGAACCTGTCCTCTATCCTCTGAAGAAGTTGAATCATGTAGAGCGGGAGCAGGACTGGCTCACTTCCCATCGAGACGGCGACCAAGTAGGCACTATCGCCCCTGACTATCAGGATCCTCCGTTCCTGGGCGGACATTCGACGTATGGTGGCCCTGCTCCCCTCGGCCGAGTCCCCGGTGATGAAGTCGCTGATGGACTGGGTAAGGCTTCTCAGGAGGTCCTGATCCCTGTCCTCTTGGACCCTTCGACTATCATGCAGGATGGATTCACCCGTCACTAGGAACAGGAAGACATCCTCGACGGGGTAGCTCTGTTTGGGCGCCACGGGTAGCTCTCTAATGTCCCTCATAACATAGGGAGCGCCGTCCAACGAACGCTTGTAGCTGACCTCCAGGTCGACGGTTGCCTCATGATCGACCTTGGGCCACACACCAAGCTCCAAGCGCTTGAACTCGTTGGGCTCCAGCTTTTCCAGAGAAGTCTCTCCCTTCACCTGGACGTCCCCAGACAACTCGATCTTGACATCTTTGGCGGACCAGTTGCCCTTGTTGATGACCTCGATGGGAAGCTTGTTCCAGGTTCCCACCTGGATTCCCGTCGGAGGGATCTTCACGAGAAGCCTCGGCTCCTTCCCCTGTAGGTTGCCCTCGATCTGCGCCAAAGTGGTTTCTCTGGCCTCCGCAATGAGCAGCTCTAGGTCGTCCAACTCAGACCTCTCAGCGGCCTCCCTCGCTTGCTGGACGACCTCCTCGGCCCCCTCTAGAGCAACCCCCGCCGACGCTGCCTCGTCGTAGATGCTCGTGATGCGGTTCAGCTCCTCGCTGTAGCTTTCAAGGAGCAGCGAGCGTCTGCTCTCCCGCGCCAGAGAATCTGCCTCCTCTAGGCGCCGGATGACCTCTCCGATCCTTCCCTCGTCGAGAGCTTTCTTGGCCTGGTCAAGCACGCTCATCGGCTCATCAACATCGACGCCCTGCTTCTGAAGAGTGAGCAAGGTCCTGTTGATCTCCTTGAGGTCCCTGTCTATTCTCTGGGATATTACCTGCTCCTTGAGGGAAGAAACCGATTCATCGAGGGAGGTGAGGATGCGGGCTGCAAGGTTGTATTCGCCTCTGGCGAGAGCCCGACGGGCCTTCTCCACCTGGCTGACACTCTCCTCGTGCCCCACTCCCAGGGCTGTCAGGTCGCTAAGGTCGCCCTCCAGGGTCTTCAGCCCAGAACTGAGCTTTCCCTGCAACTCCTGCTGGGTCATCAAGGCCTTCTCCACGGCGTCTTGAATTAGACCCAGCGCAGTCTCGGGCTCCTTTGAGACCTTCTCCCTGGCGGTCTTGATGAGTCCCTCTGGCTCCGAGAGATCCATGCCCAGAACCTTCCCCCCTTCGATCAGGCTGATGGCGGAGCTGAGGGCACTCTCCGCATCCTCTGGACCCCGGATCACCTCCTCTGAGGTGTAGAAGATCAGCTTCCGCAGGACAACGTCGATGCCGTCGAGTTCACTGAGAAGCCCCGACCACTTCGCGAGCTTGCCACCGTACTCCCTCTCGATCTCGTTGAGTATCTCGACCATGTAGAGGGGAAGGAGTTTTGGCTCCTGTCCCAGAAGGACACAGGCCAAGTAGACGTTGGCGCCCCGTTCGATGATGATCTTGCTCTCTCCGAACTCCAGCCTCTTGAGGCCAACAGTGGTTCTCTGACGGAACGAGTCCCTCACGAAGTCTTGGACCACGGTGAGCATCCCGCTGAAGATGTCCTCATCGATCTCATCCAAGGGCCTCCTTGATTGGTGGTTTACCAGGCGGCCGTCTGAATGGACCAGAAAGACGTCCTCAATGATGTAGGTCCCAGGAGGAGAGACCTTGAGGAGGCCACTCTCAGACGTGTCAACACTCTTGCTGTCGAAGTATCGACGATAGGAGAGGCCCACATCTACGGGGACGTCGCCAGACGAATTCGGCCTGACTTCGATGTCCACCGCCCTGATGTCACCAGGTGCTATCCTATCTACGGTGCGCAGGCCCCGAGTGTCCAGATCCCCTCGAAGGCTGAGGTCCACACGACGGGCTGGAGCCTTTCCCGTATTCCTGAGAAGCACCCGGAACCGGTTCCATACTCCCTCCTCGAGTCCCTCTTCGGGGATCTTCACGGTGAGCTGGGGCTCAGCCTCCCTGACAAGCTCCTCGATGGACTTCATGAGGAGATTCTTCGCTTTGTCCAGCGAGTGAAGGGCCCCTGTGGGCTCAGCCTCCATCGAGCCTTCCGCTTCTGCAATGAGCCTCTCCGCATCCTTCACATCGGCACCAAGGCGCTTTGCCATCTCCATCTCCTTGCCGATCTCCTTCAATAGCGCCTCTGCGCCTACCTCTTCCTTTCCAAGTTGTATCAATACCTTCGCGATGATCTCCTTAACTTCCTGTGGCTCGCCACTGTCGACCATGACCTGAGCCTCTCGCAGCAGATCCTGGGCTCCCTCGAGTCGACGGGCCATCTCTTGAGCCTCGGCAGAGGCGGCCAGGGCCGGCGCTGACTGCAGGTCCCCGATTAGACCACTCAAGCTGTCAGCCAGCAGCTTCGCTTCCTTGAGATCCCCTTTGGCCGCCGTCTCCTGGATTTCCTCGAGGACGTTCTCTGTCCTGTTCATGCTGACGCCCTTGGACTCGAGTTCCTTGAGGTCTGCCCTTATCGACTCCAGATAAGAGGAGATATCCTCAGCCGTAGACCTCCGTCGAGCATCGGTGACGATGTCCTCCATCACCTTGCAGTACTCCAGCGTCTCGACGTACCGTCCGTCACCAAAGGCCTCTTGAGCAGTTGTGAGCACTTGCTGGCCCCGCTGAACGGTCAGCCCCTCCATCGCCGCCTCTTCGATGGTTTCACCCACCTTCTCCATGAGGTCCTGGGCGGCCACCCTCAGACCGGACGCCAGAGAGTCTCCCATGTCCTCCACGGAGGCGAGCTTGGCCTCTGCTTCGTCGAAGTCGCCTTCCTCCAATGCCTCGTCGACCCCCAGTAGCGCCTCTTCCGCACCCTCCATGGTGATGTCAGCCCTGGAGAGGTCCTTCATGACGTCCTTCATGCGGGAGAGCCTTGCCTCGATGCCCGAGATCCTTTCGGCAGCCTCGGCCTGAGCCTGGTCGATGAGCCTCTCCATTGAGGCCCTCTCCTTCTGCTCCGAAAGCTTGGCGACCTCAATGGCTTCGTCGAAGCGCTTATTCTGAAAGAGGTCCTTGGCGTTCTCCAGGAGTTCCTCGGCTTCCGGGATTCTCTCCCAGTGCCTGGCGGCCTTCTCCAGCCTGCGCTGTACGGAGGCGATGGTATCCTCGGCGGCCGCGGCAAGGTCGCCCTTTGCGTCGGAGGCCATCGTTTCGAGTTCCATCAGGAGCGGCTCGGCCTTGGCAACGTCCTTGTCCTGAATGGCTGTCTCTGCCTCGATGAGTCTGTCTCCGGAGCCGCTGATGTCGATCCCCGCTTTGGAGAGTTCGTCTAGTAGCGCCTTTACCTTGACGAACTGCGCGGAAACGGCCTTCAGAGCCTGGGCTTGAGTTCCGAGCTCCTCGCGGAGCTTCTGGGCCTCTGCCTCTTCGGCCTTCCGCTCCAGTGTTAGCAACAGGTCCAGAGCTAGCTCGAGCGGTCCCTTGTCCAGGGCGTTCCTGACCTTGGCAAGTTCCTCCTCCGCCTTCTCGGTCTCTTTGACTCCTCGCATGGAGGCCTCGAGGTCCCTTAACCTGACCCTCAGACGGTTCTTGAGGGAGGGCCGCATGCTTCCCATGATTTCAGCAATGACTCGAAGTCGGAAGTTGAGGTTGGCCACATCCTCTGACTTTAGGGCTTCTTCAGCCTTGGAAACGGCCTCCTCGAGGGTGGTGGGGTCGAGACCTCCTCTCTCCAGAACGGTACAGAACTCCCGCGCACTCTCAATTCCTTCCTGGGCGGCCTCGAGCTCGGCGGCAGATCGCATCTCCTCGAGTTCCTTTGAAGCGATCTCGTCGAAGTGCTCCTTCCGAGCCCTCTTGCAGTCCTCCAGGGCGAGCCTTGCGAGATCGAGGCCCTCGAAGGAGTTGCCTTTGGACAACACCTCCTCTGCCCTTGCGCGGAACTCGGAAGCCTGGGGAACATTGATGCCGGACTCCTCGAGCTTCTCCAACTCCTCCTTCAGTTCGTCGATGGCCCGTCGGGCGGCGTCCCCAACGGCCTCCCTGAGTCCTTCGGCCACCTCCTCCCCCTTGGAGAGAAGCTTCTGAGCATGGTTGAAGTCACCGGCCTCCAAGGCCTCTTCCGCCTTCTCCACGAGGCCCAATGCAGCGCTAACCTCGATGCCAGCCACCTTGAGCTGGGCCACGACCGTCTTAAGGTCACCGATCTCTCGGAGGATCTTGTTCTCCTTCCTCGTGGCCTCTGCCTCAAATTTGGCTTCAACCAGGGCGTCTATGTCAGTATAGTGTCCGCGCCCGAGGGCTTTCTCCACCTCCGCCAGTAGCTCGCGGGCTCCCATGGCGCTGACGCCGCCCTGCCCCGCTTTCTCCACAATCTTCTCGACCGTGAGGGTTATGAGCTCCTTCTCCCTCTCGCGACGGGACCGCCTGGCGGAACGTCTCGCAGCCACGATCCGCTGTCGGAAAGCCTTCCAGTTGCCGGCTTCCACCGCCTTTTCGGCAGCTTCCACGGCCTTCTCCACCTTCGAGGTGTCCGCCTTCATGGAGCGGAGCTCGCCCAGGTCCGCTGTCAGGAGATCCAGGGTCTCCTCTGCCTTTCGGAAGCGAGAGACCTCGTCTACCACCTTCCGGGCTCTCGTCAGTCTCTTCTGGACCTCGCTGAACTTCCCCTGCTCGAGGGCCTTCCACGCTTTCTCCAAGTAGGGGTTGGCGTCCGACATATCGGACCCCTCCTTCGCCTCCTCCTTCAGGAGCTTCTCGACACTCTCGATGGAGTCCTCCGCGATCTTCCTACGCCTCGCCTGGTTACCGGACTCCCGGGCTTGCTTCGTCCACTTCTGGACGTCGCCGTAAACCCCTGTCTTGAGGGCTTTCCTGGCTTCCTTCAGAAGCTCGTCGCTTTCCTCTGTGGCGGCCCCACGGTCCGCTGCATTCTGGACCTCCTTCTCCGCTCCCGAGATGAGCTTCATCGCGTGGGCCCGCTTGCGAGCGTAATCCGCCGCAGTCACAGCCCGCTGGATGAGCTTCTGTCCCTTTGCTACCTCTCCCAGTCTGAGGGCCTCCTCCGCCGATGAGAGGGTCTCCGCCGCCTTGGAGATGTCACCACCGCGCTCCCTCGCGTAGTTGATCTTCTTCTGCGCTGCCTTGAGTCCCCTCTCCAGCTGTTTGATGTTGCCGGAGAAGGAGATGCCCCTCTTTGCGGCCGCTAGCGTCTTCGCGAGGCCCTCGAACTTGCCAGCTTCGACTCGATCCTCCACTTCCGTGATCAGGCCCTCCACGTGCTCCATGGGGAGGCCAGACTTGGAGACCTCCTCCATCTCCTTCCTGACTGTGGCTATCTTCTCAAGCCACCCCTGGCGGCGCTTCGCCAGGGATAGGGCGCTCTTAAGGCCCTGAAGGGCTCTAGCCGCCTCATCCGAGTCGCCATTCTCCAGGGCAGACTGACCCTTCTTCAGCAGGGTTCGGGCCACCTTGAGATCCAGGCCGGGGGGCTTCTCCGCAAGGGCCTTGGTGAGTTCCATCGAGAGATTCTTTGCCCTGGCCGGCTGCATCTTGCTCACTCTGGCCCGTGGGCGAGAACCACAGAACCTGCAATCTTCGGATTCCTCAATGGGCGAATCGCAGAGGGGGCAGGTCGTCACTCTACCTACTCCGATGGAGGGAAGTGGGCGATTTAGCACTGGCCGCGTCTATAAAGCTGCCTTCATCGTTATCAGGCTCGATATAGGTCCAGGAAGGAGTGGCGGGCCTGTGGGTAGAGGGGGACTAATCCAGTAGTGGGGACAGAAGGATGAGTGAAGCCCCGATCCATATGGTCATGCCTATGGTGAGGAGTATGCCGCCGAAGTTCAGGAGGGCGTTGGCCAGGATGACGCCCAATGGAATCACAACGGCGACAAGGGCGTAGATAAGCTTCTCGACCCAGGGCTCCATGCATCCCCCTTGGCTCGTCAGCTGAGGGCCTTCGTGGCGCTCTCCCTTATCCTCGCGATGCGTCTCTTCACGCGCCCGCCGTAGACGGCGGTACCAGCAACGAGGACGTTAGCGCCCGCCTTCGCCGCGTAACCGGCCGTGATCTCGTCAACACCACCGTCTACCTCGAGCTCCACATCCAGACCCGCCTCGTCGATGAAGCCTCTAGCCTCCTCCACCTTGGGCATGACCTCCATCATGAACTCCTGACCGCCGAACCCTGGCTCGACCGTCATCACCACCAGGATGTCCACGAGTCCCATGTAGGGCTTCACCGCCTGAAAGCTCGTATTGGGCTTGATGGCAATTCCGGGCCTCGAGCCCAGCTCTCGGATGGCTTGAAGGGTCTCCTCCAGCTCCTCCTCAGCCTCCAGGTGCACGGTCAAGATGTCCGCCCCAGCCCTGATGTAGTCATCGAGGTAGCGGCTTGGACGCTGGATCATCAGGTGGACGTCGAAGGGCAGCTTCGTCACGGGCCTAACGGCGGCGATGACGGGGGGGCCCACGGTCAGGTTGGGGACGAAGCCCCCATCCATTACGTCCACATGAACGTAGTCCGCACCGCCAGGGTCCAACCTCTTGACCTCGTCGCCCAGCCTGCTGAAGTCTGCAGCCAGGATGGAGGGAGAGATCTTGATCATTCAACCCGCATAGGCGGTTCCTATTTATCTCTCTACCTCCCGAGGCTGGGTGACAAGCTTAAAGCCGACTGGCAGCTTCGCGATATCGTTGTCACCCAGAGGCGTCAAGTGGCTCAAAGCAGGAGGAATCCTCGCCATCTCGCTCACCGCGGCCACAGCCTTAGGCCTCGGCCTCGCCGCCCTGTTCCCAAGTCAGCAATGCGAATTCCCCGTTCAGCTGCAGATCCAGGAGACTGAGGATGGTCTGCGGGCAGATGTCACCTTCGTCGACGGTACCTATGGCGTGAACGAGGTGGATTTCCGCATCCTCCAGCGCGACGGGGAGTCGTTCCAAGTGGTGCGGGAGGGTGGACTATCCTCGGTCCTGGAGGTTGTTGACGGAGTCGTATACTACCAGACCGACCCCGCAGCGGTAGTGCTGATGCCGGGAGACTACATTACGGTCCAAGGGCTCGAGGCGACCGATGTCATGCTTCTGACCTCGGCGGGGACGCCACTGGGCTGGACCGCTGGGTGTGAGGCTTAGCGCCGGTGGACCACTTATATAGGCCCATGACCTTCCTGCGACCCCGGGAGCTGGCGGTCAGCGTGAGACCAAATATTAAGAGCGGGGGGGCAATAGGGCTCCGTCCTCTGGGGGGGAAGTCGTGGCTGTAGATGAGAGCCTCGTCGAGGAGCTTAGTGAATGGGCCCGACGCCTGAGGGTACACGTCTTGAAGATGACCCACGAAGCCGGATCGGGCCACCCAGGGGGCTCCCTCTCAGCCGCCGACGTGATGGCGGCCCTCTACTTCCACTTCCTGAGGGTCGACCCAGAGAACCCCCAGTGGCCCGATAGGGACAGGTTCGTTCTGAGCAAGGGTCATGCCTGCCCAGCGCTGTACGCCGCCCTGGCGGAGCGGGGCTTCTTCTCCGTCGAGGAGTTGATGACCCTTAGGAAGCTGGGGACACGCCTTCAAGGCCATCCCGAGCTCGGCACGACCCCGGGTGTAGAGGCGTGCGCGGGTGCGGAAGGTCAGGGGTTGAGCGTGGCCGCGGGAATGGCACTAGCCGCCCGCCTCGACGGAAAGTCCCACCGGGTCTACGTCATGATGGGAGACGGCGAGAACGACGTCGGACAGACGTGGGAGGCGGCCATGGGAGTTGCCCACTTCAAGCTCGACAACCTCACCGCCATCGTCGACAGGAACATGATTCAGCAGGAGGGTCGCACTGAGGAGATCATGAGCCTCGAGCCTTTGGGCGAGAAGTGGCGGGGCTTCGGTTGGAATGTAATCGAGATAGACGGCCACGACATGCGGGCCATCGTGGAGGCCTTTCTGGAGGCCCAGGAAACGAAGGGTCGTCCCACCGTTATAATTGCCAAGACCGTCAAGGGGAAGGGCGTTTCCTACATGGAGGGTGTCATCCGCTTCCACGGCGTAGCCCCGACGGACGAGGAGCTGGAGATCGGACTGAGGGAGCTGGGGGAACCCGCTTGAAGCCCAAGTCCTGGAAGATGGAGTCCATGAGGACCTACTTCGGCGAGGCCCTCGTGGAGCTCGGAAGGGTAAACTCCGACGTCGTGGTGGTCGGGGCGGACACGACCCAGTCCCTGAAGACCGCCCTCTTCGGCAAGGAGTTCCCGGAGCGCCTCTTCAACATCGGAATTGCGGAACAGAACATGATGGGCGTCGCTGCCGGTCTCGCTGCATCGGGCAAGATCGCCTTCGCCTCCACCTACTCCGTGTTCGGGACGGCCCAGGTGTACAACATCATCCGTCAGTCCATTGCGTATCCCAAACTGAACGTGAAGATCTTCAGCAGTCACGCTGGATTGACGGTGGGCCCTGACGGCGCCACCCACCAGATGAACGAGGACATCACACTGCTGCGGGCACTCCCCAACATGAAGGTCGTGGTTCCCTGCGATGGTCCGGAGGTGGCCAAGGCGGTTCACGCGGCCGCGGCAGACCGTGGGCCTATGTACTGCAGGTTCAGTCGAGACAGGTTCCCCACCTTGACCTCGCCGGATGGGCCTTTTGAAATCGGGAAGGCCACCGTCATGAGGGACGGCAGTGACCTGTCCTTCATCGCTGTGGGCATCATGGTTTCCCGGGCCCTGGAAGCGGCCGAGAAGCTTGAGAAGCAGGGAATCTCTGCCCGCGTAGTCAACATGAGTTCCTTGAAACCTCTAGACTCGGAGACGGCCCTCAGGGCTGCGAGGGAGACCGGAGGCATCGTGACGGCGGAGGAGCATACGATATACGGTGGCCTCGGCAGCGCTGTGGCAGAAGTTGTGTCCCAGAACTACCCAGTGCCCATGAGGATCATTGGCATAGAGGACACCTTCGGGGAGAGCGGGGGGGCTATGGAGCTCCTGGAAAAGTACGGCCTGACGTCGGAGAAACTGCTTAAGGGAGCGATGGATGTCCTGGGAAGGAAGGAGGTCGTGGCGTGAAGATCTTTCTTGATACTGCGCACATTCCCCACATCAAGGAGGCCGCGGACTGGGGCCTCCTGGACGGCGTGACCACGAACCCCAGCCTCATCGCCAAGGAAGGGCGTTCCTTCGATGAAATCGTGAAGGAAATCTGCGCGCTGGTGGACGGTCCCGTGAACCTGGAGGTGGTGAGCGAGGACTCCCAGGGCATGGTCACGGAGGCCCGTCAGCTGGCTGGCATCCACAAGAACGTGGTCGTGAAGGTCCCGATGACGCCCGAGGGCCTGAAGGCGGTAAAGATCCTCAAGAAGGACTCCATTCGCACGAATGTGACCCTAGTGTTTAGCTCCAACCAGGCGATCCTCGCGGCCAAAGCGGGTGCCTACATAGTCAGCCCCTTCATCGGACGCCTCGACGACCAGGGGCATGTTGGCATGAACGTAGTCCGTCAGATCGTGGCCATCTACCGTAACTACGGCTTCGATACCAACGTCCTTGTTGCGAGTATCCGACATCCGGTCCACGTCCTCGAGGCTGCCCTCGCGGGGGCCCAGATCTCAACCCTCCCCTATGCAGTCCTGAAGAGGATGTTCCAGCATACTTTGACCGACGTGGGGCTGAGGAACTTCATAGACGACTGGAACAAGGTCCCCGAGGACATGCGCCCCTTCTAGGCACGCGCCAGTGCTGACGAACGTATATTACCCGGAAGCTCATGTTGAATCAGGATGGAGTGGGCTAGGGGCATTGGGTCAAAGGTTCTCGTCATCCTGCTCCTACTGCTGGCCGCAGTCGTAGTGGCAAACCTGATATTCAACGTTCAGAACCTGCAAATACCCGTCGCACCAGGACGGCCCGTTCAGCCTGAGGGAGGTCAGCCGGCAGTCGAGGGCGTCCGCGTGAATGGACAGGTCCTGGCCCTCGTCATGGTCGTGGTAAGTCTTCTGGTTCTTGGCTCCGCGGTTATCCTCTATGCGAAGTACGCCCCCAGGAGGGGGAAGTTCCCCTTTGCGGAACTCGTCCCCCTCATCGTCGGCCTCGCGGTGTTTATGGCCGTGGCCTTCATGGACCCTCAGCAGGCCTTCCCGGAACAAGAGGAAGAGGAGGAGGATGGCGGTGTGATTCCCGGCACCGGAGACGGGGGCCAGGGAGAGGAGTCAACGGATGTCCAGATTCTCCCACCCCTTCCCTTCGCAGGCTTAGGGCCTCCCCTCTTGATGGGGGCGCTCATCCTCATCGGGCTCGCGGCGCTCCTGGCCCTCATGAGGACCTTCAAGGGATTGCGGGTCCCACCAACCTTCATGAGCCTGGCGGATGAGGAGATCAGGAGGGAGGCAGCCAAGAGCTTGGGAGGGGGTGTCTACCGCCTTCGACTCGGTGATGATCTCCGCTCCGTCATCCTTGGCTGCTACCGTGATTTATTGAGGCTCTACGAGGGAAGAGGCATGAGACTCCGTCCAGAGCTGACCGCTAGAGAGGTAGAGAGGGCGGCCAGGGAATATCTAGGCCTCTCCACGGGATCCTCTCGGTCCCTTCGGAGTCTCTTCGAGCTGGCGAGATACAGTGACCACCCCCTGTCTGATGATGATCGACGAGCCGCCATCTCCGCCCTGGACGGCGTAAGGGTCGAGCTGGAGGCCTAGCTTGTACCGAGGGAGGCCACGACCAGGCACAAGACCCCTCCCACCGCGAACCCTCAGCAGTCGGAGGTTTGAGAGGACAGTCGCCGGCGCCGGTTCGGCCTTGGTGAGGAACCTTCAACTCGGTCTGCTGGCTCTCCTCGTCATACTGATTGTGGCCTCCTATGTTGTGCCCACCATTTTCGGCGGGCTTCGCTGGGCTCTTTACGTGTACCTCATAGCGGACCTAGCCTGGATCCTCGGTTGGCAGGTGTACCTCCGGAGTATCTCTGTCCCGACCCTGGGCTCGAAGGAGAGGCGGGAAGGTTCGCCGTCTGGCGAACTCAGAAGGTTGGCACGGATCCTCGACCGGGCTGATCGCGGGATGAGATATAGCCAGATGCGCGTATTCTATCGCGTTCGGAACGCCTTCATCGGGAAGGTGGCCTCAGTTCGGGGGCTCACGGAGGAGGAGGCGAAGACCCTTCTCGATGACCCGGACCAGCTGCGAGAGCTGATAAACGACCCCATCATCACAAACTTCCTTTCCGTGGTGTCGGAGGAAGCCGCCTGGAGGTCCGAAGAGAGTTCTTCGTCCGACCGTCGACCCGCGGTTAAGTTTCCCAAGGGGGAGTCTACGACCTCGACCCTTGGACGCGTCATCGAGCGGCTGGAGGCCTGGCCCTGAACTTGAAGCAGGTCAGAAGTCTGGCCGATGATCTCATCAAGGAGGTCTCCAGGGCCATCGTCGGAAAGGAGGAGGTTCTGCGGAAGGTTCTGATGTCCATACTTTCCGATGGCCACCTACTCATCGAGGACGTCCCTGGCCTGGGGAAGACCATCATGGCCAGGAGCTTCGCCACCGCCTTAGGGTGTACCTTCAAGAGGGTGCAGTTCACGCCCGATCTGCTGCCTGCGGACATCACAGGGACCTACATCTTCGACCGTCGAAAGGGCGAGTTCCTCCTACGTCGGGGACCCGTCTTCACCAACGTCCTCCTGGCGGACGAGATCAACCGGGCTCCCCCGAAGACCCAGGCAGCGCTATTGGAGGCGATGCAGGAGAGGCAGGCTACCCTTGAGGGCGAAACCTATCCTCTGGAGAGACCCTTCCTGGTCCTGGCAACCCAGAACCCCATCGAGTATGAGGGCACCTACCCTCTGCCGGAGGCCCAGATCGATCGCTTCATCATGCGAATCGACATGGGTTATCCCTCAGCCGCCAGCGAGGCCGAGATGCTGAGGTTGAGGAGAGAGCGTCGGAAGGACGACGTTGACATCGAAAGGATTGCCAGCCCGGAGCAGCTTCTCGCGATGCAAGCCGCCGCCGAGGACGTCTTCGTGGACGATGATGTGGAGAGGTACATGGTGGAGCTAGCCTCCCGGACGCGCCGGCACCCCCGGGTGGATGTAGGGGCGAGCCCTAGGGGGTCTTTGGCGCTGCTTAAGCTGTCACGCTCCTTGGCGGCCCTGAGCGGGCGGGACTATGTGCTGCCGGACGACATCAAGGAGGTGGCCATCGTCGCCCTCGCCCATCGCATTATCCTTAAGCCCGACCCCCTCATTCGCGGCGTCCAGCCATCCTCGGTTGTGGAGGAGGTCCTGCAACAGGTCCCCGTCCCCAAGGTCGATTAGATGCGAACGGGGCAGACGACCTGGGTCCTCGCCCTCACCTCGACACTAATGGTATTCGGTCTCGCGACAGCAGACGCCCGGCTTCTTGCCCTCGTGATTCCCCTATTGGTCTACCTCGCCACGGGGAGCCTCCTGCCGAGTTCACCGCCCAAGATTGAGGTAACGCGTCGGGTGGAGAAGGACACGGCCTACGAGGGAGAGAGGCTGAGAGTATCCGTGAAGGTCCGAAACCTTGGTCAGCCCCTCGAGTTCTTGGAGCTGCACGATCGAGTCCCTACCGAGTTCGACATTCTCGAGGGCAGTAACTACCTCGTTACACAGCTCAGGAGGGAGGAGACAGTGGACTTCCGCTATCTCCTCGACCTCAGGGTGAAGGGTAGGTATGAGATCGGTCCGCTCCGCGTGCGCAGTAGGGACCTTTCAGGATTCTTCTTCGCTGAGCATTTGCTCGAGGAGTACGATGGCATCAGCGTATCGCCCAAGACGGAGGACGTCGGTAGAGTGACGATGCATCCCACCGCGACGCGGCCCTGGCTTGGGCAGATACCCTCTCGGGCGGCCGGGCCCGGTACCGACTACTGGGCCATCCGAGATTACGTCTCGGGAGACGAGCTGAGGCGCATAAACTGGAAGGCCACAGGGCGACTGGACAAGCTTCTAACCAATGAGTACGAGGGCGAGAGGAGTGCGGACTTCGTCATCATCTTGGACGCCAGGAGCGAGGCGGCCCATGGACCGATTTTCGACAACGCAGTCGAGATGGGGGTTAGGGCCACGATCTCGTTGGGTGAGAAGCTGCTCGAAGAGAGGAACCGCGTCGGCCTGATAGTCATGAGGACGGTCCTCGACTGGGTCTATCCGGCCTTCGGGAAGAGGCAGCTTCACCGGATTCTAGAGGCTCTCCTGACGGTCCGTCCAGGAGGCGTCTGGACCCTGGGTCACCTCCCGTGGGTCCTTTCGAGGTTCTTCCCACCCCAGAGTCAATTGGTCATAATCACGCCCATTCTGGATAGAGCGACGAGGGAGGCGGTCGCCGAGCTCCGGATCAGGGGCTTCGACTCCGTTGTCATCTCCCCTTCGATGGTCGAGATAGAGTCTGGGTTGCTCGGCGCGGGAGACGAGAAGATCCGGGTCGCGCGCGCCATCCTTCGCCTGGAGAGGCAGTGGGACATCTCTCGACTGCGTCACTACGCTCCCGTGGCAGACTGGAGTCCAGGCCAACCTCTTGCCCTGGCCCTAAAGGAGGTGGAAACGCGACGAAGGGCAGTACTTCGTTGACTCTCGCCAGCATTGCGCCAAATGCGCTGCTCGTGGGGCTGGCAGCGTGGTCGCTTTGGATTCTCTACCCTCACCTTGGTCACGATGTGGCGACGGCCTCGATCATCGCCCTCGGGGCCTCCATCACCCTCGGTTTCCTCGGGCGGATAAGGCCCGCTCGTTGGCTGGATGGCTTGGTTGTGCTGACCCTGGGGGCCGGTTTCCTTTCCCCCGCACTGTTCCTGGCCAACGTTGGGGTAGTACCCTTGTACCTCTTCGTCGCCCTCGTAATCATGACCTATCAGATGTTGAGCTTCAGGACGACCATAGCCCCATTGCGCCCATCATTTGCCGAGGATGAAGCAGTGGTCCGTGGCCTTCGCACCGTCTTCCTCTCTGTGGTGCAGCGGGGGATGATAGTGGCGACCTTCGTCTTCATCCTCTCCCTGGTGGTCTCTGTTGTGGCCTCTGGCTTCGTCATCGGCCTCACGTCGGAGGTCACGGCGTTCTTGCTGGCACTGATTCTCCTTGTGATCATCGTCGTGCTAGCGACCTCTGTCCAGAGGCCATCAGCTTGAAGTAGGGAAGGGAAGTTTGAGTCCCGAGCCCCGATAGTGTAGCGGCCGATCATCCGGGCCTGTCGAGCCCGGGACTCGGGTTCAAATCCCGATCGGGGCGTTCCTCTGGTAGAGTCGGTCGCGCCAAGCGGTCCCAAGTTCCAAAGCAGCACCCAAGTCAGAGCCGCGCGCTGAGGTGCGATCCCAGGTCATCCAATGCAATCTCTTCCTGGTCGCCGCTCATCATGTCCCTGAGAGCCACCTTGCCGTTCTTCCACTCGTCTTCACCCACCAGCAGCGCGAACCTTGCTCCGAGGGCGTTGGCATGGTCGAGGTTCTTGGAGGGCCCCCTCCCTATCAGGTCGATATCTGCGGTGTGTCCTTGTCCCCGGACCGTGGCGAGGACCTCGTAACCCGCTTCCCTCATGTGGTCGCCGATAGGGATAACGAAGACGTCTAGACGGGCCTGGGGAAGGACCACCTCCGCCTTCTCCAGGGCGAGGAGTACCCGGTCAAATCCCATGCCGAAGCCAGTCGTCGGGAGCGGTTCGCCCCCAAAGATGTCTGTAAGGGAGTAGGCCCCCCCGCCGCAGATCTGGCTCGCCGCTCCCAGGGGTTCGTAGTGGAGCTCGAAGACCAAGCCGGTATAGTAGTCCAGTCCCCGTACCACGCCCAGGTCGTATACGAAGTCCTGGATGCCGTAGAGGCGGAGGCGCTCTCCTAGCTTCGCCAGGTAACCGAGAGACGCCGAGGTTGAGTCATCACCTCCGCCAAGCTCCCTCGCAACGTCGGACGCCTCCTTCAGTACCTCGGGGCCGCCTCGGAGGTCGACCAGACCCATTAGAGCGTCAGTCATTTCGCCAGAGCCAGCGACGTCCAACTCTCGTTGCAGCCCCTCTTGGTCCCCCTTGTCCAGCAGGTTGATTACCCTGGCCTGCCGAGCCGGTTCGACTGGTAGTATGCTCCTTATGAAGCCGATGTGCCCGATGCGCAGCTGGAAGCCCTTCAGGCCGGCCTCCCTCACCGCCTCGACAGCGGTCGCGATCACCTCTGCATCCGACTCCAAAGGGTTGGCCCCAAGGATCTCGACCCCAAACTGGAAGAACTCGCGGTAGCGTCCGAACTGGGGCTCGTCGTACCGGTAGCAGCTACCCAGGTAGTAGACCTTGATGGGCTTCGGCATGCTCTGGAGCTCGCTGAGGTAGAACCGCACAACGGGCGCCGTCAGCTCGGGTCGCAGCGCCAGTCGCCTCCCGCCTTTATCCTCGAAGACGTACATCTCGTCGACGATGGCTGGACCCGACTTCGCGATGAAGAGCTCGGCGTGCTCGAAGGTGGGTGTAGCGACCTCCCGATAGCCAAATCGCTGGGCCACGGTTGAGAACTTAGACTCGAGGTGCCGCCGCCGGGCCATCTCCGCCGGGCCGAAGTCCCTGGTTCCCTTGGGCCTCTCGATCATACTTCGACTTCCAAGGGTGATTCCAGCTTAAAGGGTTGCTCGGCGAGGGTGCTGAAGGGATAAATAGACGAGGGAGGTTGCTTCCCATGTGCCCCTCGCCAGCCTCAGATGCATTTTCTTTGACCTCGACGGGACCCTATGCGACTACGGCATCGACCCGAGGGAAGCGCTGGAGGGAGTCAGTCGCGGCCACGGAATCGACGCAGCCCTTGACCCCTTCGAGTACTACGAATTCTACAAAGTTGTCGCGGCGGAGCGGCCGGGGGAGTCCTTCGAGCAGATCAGCGACGAGGCCTACAGACGCCTCCTGAGCAGGGCGGGTTACGACGACCTGGAACTCGCCAGGGAGATCGCGGCGGAATACAGGCGGGTCCGCCTAGAGAGCCTTAGCATCTTTCCAGGCACGAATCGAGTCCTCCAGGACCTCTCTAGGAGGTATGAGCTTGGCGTCATCTCCAACGGTCCAAGCCAGATACAGCGGGCGAAGCTCAGCAAGTTCCACCTCGGTGACTTCTTCAAGACTATCGTCATCTCCGGTGAGGCCGGAGTGGAGAAACCAGACGAGGCCATCTTCCGCCTTGCCCTCGAGGGACTTGACGCTAGGCCGACGGAGAGCGCCCACGTTGGTGACAGCCTGAAGTACGACGTCACTGGTGCTCTCCGTGCAGGATTCACCAGCTTCTGGGTCAACAGGGGAGTTCTGCAGTACGAAGTTACTGAGGTGGCGCCCCATTACGAGCTGAACGACCTGAGGGAACTGCCTCCCATCCTGGACGGGAGACTTACTCCACCGTGACGGTCTTCGCCAGGTTCCGGGGCTTGTCAATGGAGCAGCCACGTTCCCTGGCTGTGTAGTAGGCCAGGAGCTGGAGGACTACGGCGTTTACCACGGGAGAGTAGACGGGGTCCACCCACGGCACGCGAAGCACGTGGTCCACGTACTTCTCGATCTCATTATCATCCTCATAGGCGACGGCGATGACCGGTGATCCGCGAGCGCTGATCTCCCCGATGTTCCCGATCATCTTCCCGTACGTATGATCCCTCGGGACGAGGGCCACCACGGGCGTGTCCTCCGTAATCAATGCCAATGGTCCGTGCTTCAGCTCGCCCCCCGGATAGCCCTCCGCGTGGATGTAGGATATCTCCTTCATCTTGAGGGCACCCTCCAGGGCGATTGGGTAGTTGATGTTGCGGCCCAAAAAGAACATGTCCCGGGCCTGGCAGTACTTCCGGGCCAAGGCCTCCACATCGTCCGCAGAGTCGAGGACCGACTCTACGGCCCGGGGGAGCGTGCGCAGCTCCTGGGTGGCCTTCCTGGCCTGGTCCACGGTGAGATTGCCCGAGTCGATGCCCAGGCGCAGGGCGAGGATATATAGGGCCAGCAGCTGGGCCGCGAAGGTCTTCGTGGCGGCCACGCCGATCTCCATGCCAGCCCTTGTATAGAGGACATCGTCCACTTCGCGGGACAGGCTGCAGCCTAGGTAGTTGGTGATGGCAAGGGTACGACACCCGCGTCTCCGGGCCTCGCGGGCCGCCCCAATCGTGTCCGCCGTCTCCCCACTCTGGCTGACGAGCACCATGAGGGGCCGGTCCCTCGCGGCTGGCGAGTAGCGATACTCCGATGCCAACTCCGCCGAGGCGGGGACTCCCGCCATCTCCTCGAGGATGTACTTCCCGACGAGGGCTGCATGGAAGGCGGTCCCGCAGGCGACCAGCTTCACATGCCCCACCCTCCCCAGGTTGAGTTCGTCATTGCCCATGTCGCTTAGACGACCCAGGGAGGTGGAATGGATGGCATCGGGTTGCTCGTAGATCTCCTTGAGCATGAAGTGGGGGAAGCCGCCCTTCTCCGCGTCCTCCACGGTCCAGGAGATCGTCTCGGGTGCCCGCTTCACCCGGGAGCCGTCGGGGGCGAAGAGCTGGATATCTGAGGGCGTGATTACGGCAGTCTCCCCGTCCACCAGATGCACGATCCGGTTGGTCTCCCTCAGGAGAGCCGGAATGTCTGAGGCGAAGAGGTTCTCCTCGGTACCCACGCCCAGGACTAGGGGGCTATCCCTCCTGGTAACCACCATCGTGCCCTGCTCGTCGGCGTGCATGAGGGCGAAGGCGAAGCTTCCTTCGATCCTCGGGAGAACGGACCGGAGGGCCTCGTGCAGGTTCCCCTCATAGGCGTCCTCCACCATGTGGACCACCGTCTCCGTGTCGGTCTGGGACGTGAATTTGTGCCCCTTTGCCTCCAGCTCGGACTTCAGGCTCGCGTAGTTCTCAATGATGCCATTGTGAGCCAGGACGATCTTCCCCGTGCAATCAGACAAGGGATGCGCGTTCTCCTGGCTCGGGGCACCGTGGGTTGCCCAACGGGTATGACCGATTCCTGCAACGCCCTTGAGGGCCGGGAGCGACTCCTCGAGATGGCTGATCTCGCCCCTGTCCTTGTGGAGCTGGATCCCCTTGTTAAGTATCGCGACGCCGGCCGAGTCATACCCCCTGTACTCGAGCCGTTTCAGGGCGTCGAGGATGAGTGGAAGTGCTTGACGGCCCCCTGTGTACCCCACAATCCCGCACACTTAGACCACCGTGGACCCGTGGGGCACTGGACCCCTCAGGACGACCCCGGAGCCCACCTTGCATCTGGCCCCCACTATGGAACCTGGGATTACCTCGACACCGGTGCCGAGGACAGTGTCCTCTCCGAGGAAGGCTCCCACGAGGGTGAGGTCGTGGTACTCCCTCTCAACCTCCACAGTCGCGCCCTCGCTCGGCATGGAAATGTGGGATCCCGCCCTAACGCCCTTCCCGAGCACTCCATGAGACACGTAGGAGAAGGCGCCGAGCGAGCAGTCGTCCATGATGAGGCTCTCCTCGACGAAGGAGGAGGGTCCAAGGGTGACGTTCTGACCGACCGAGGTGGAGGGGTAGATGGTGGCGTGAGGTCCGATATCGCACCCAGCCCCGATGGCGACCGGGCCAAGGATGTAGGTTCCAGCCCTGACTACTGTTCCTTCCCCAACAGAGACACGACCTCGCATTACGACCCCCTCCTCGACCTTTCCCGCCACCTGTCCCTCCAAATCCGAGAGGGCAGCGGCATTGACTTCGATGAGGTCCCAGGGGTATACGGCGTCTATCCATGTGCCGCTTGTCGCGATGGCCCGTACTTTCGCCTTCTTGGAGAGGTGTTGGAGGATCGCCGACAGATCGTAAAGCCCGCGCCCCACGAAGTCCTCGCACAGCTTCAAGAAATCCGGTTTCAGGGAGTAGATGCCAGTGTTGATGAGGTTGCTGATCCTCTCCTCCGGTTTCTCCAGGAGGTCTCGGATGAACTTCCCCTCCAGAACCACGACGCCGTACTTGGAGGGCATCTCGCTCTCCGTAATGACTATGGACGGGGCGTCTCCCTCCTCTAGCAGGTCCCGGACAGTCCTGGCGTCTATGACGTTGTCTCCTGGGAGGACGAGGAAGTCCTTGTCCAGACCGAGCTTGGCCTGGAGGAGGGCGTGGGCAGTGCCCAGCTGCTTGGATTGGACCACGTAGTCGATGTTGGCTCCAAATGCCTTGCCGTCCTCGAAGTGAGTCATTATCCTCTCCTTCTTGTAGCCGACTACGAGGACGACATCCCGGATGCCGTTGCCAACTAGGGCACTGATCACGTACTCGAGGATGGGCCGGTTGCCAACGGGGATCATGACCTTCGGCTCAGAGTAAGTGAAAGGGCCCAACCGAGTTCCTTCACCCGCCGCGAGTATGATGGCCTTCAACGCGCGCCCCTCGACTTCCGCTCCTTACCTTCTGCCGCTGTAGATTTAGTTTTCGACCTAGTTATCCCCTGACGTCTCGTCATCAGGGAGAAGACCTCGTAGGGGACCTTCTCCTCCAAGGACTCGTTCCCCGCTTCGATGGCAGAGACGGCCTCTGAGGCGGAGTCTTCAGAGGCGAGCAACAGGACGTCGAGGCCTCTGACGGCGGCCTCCAGGGAGGCGGAGACGGAGGCGAACTCGAAGTCGGGTTCCAGGTCTAGCTTCGTTGCCAGGATGCGGGCAACGGCGTCGTTGACTGCCACTTTGTCCACGGGGTGCGAGGAAATGAACTCTCGAGCCCGGTCCAGGTCGACATTGTTAGTGCCCCCCTGACGGGCTCCCGGCACTCGGACAAGGGCGATCCGTCCAAGCTTCAGGTCGACGATCCCTTCCAGCTCCACCAAGGCCACATCCTCCCCCTTGGCGGCGTCATGCAGGGCCTTGCCCTTGGAGGAGGCCTCCCTTCCGGTGTAAGCGACCAGGTAACCGTCCTCCATGACGAGTCCGACTCGATCGCCCTCCTTGACCTCGGACCCGGCCATCGCGGAACAGATGTCCAGGATCCTCATCTCTCGGGAGGACGCATCCACGAAGTCCCTGAGCTCCTTGAACCTGGCGTGAAGCAGTTCGACCCCTTTCATGGTGGCTGTGAGGAAGCCTCCCACTCGATGGACGAGTCCGTCCTCAGCCATACTCTTCAGGTAACCAGAGACGCCTTGTACCGTCAGCCCGACCCTCTCTGCGATGGACTTCATACGGCTGTGACGGTTGGTGGTAATCTCCAGAAGGATCAGAAGCCTAGTGGCCTCCCTGACGTCTCGAAGAACGTGCACCAGGGGAGTTCATCACCGCATTGGTATGTAAACGTTGGTCGGTCCTGTCCACTGAGGCGACCGCCTCAATCGAAGCGATTGTAGGAGACGATCTCTGAGAAGTTCTTCCGACCGGCTCCCTCGGGTTCCCCCTCGGGGTAACCAAGGGGAACGATACCCACGACCTTCGTCTCTGGCGGGGCTCCGACGAGCTCCGTTACCCGGTCCTCGTCGAAGGTGTTGACGTAGGCCGTTCCCAAACCGTGGGATGCCGCCAACAAGAACAGATGGTCGAGGGCGAAGGCCACATCCACGGGGTAGGAGCTCATGTAGCCACCAATAAGGGAGTCGCTCTCGTCGAGGAGCCCCAGGGCGACCACGATAATCGGTGCCTCGGCAATCCAAATCTGGTTCGCGGCGGCCGCGGCGAGTCTCGCCTTCATCTCTTCATCTGTGACGAGGACGAACTTCCAGGGCTGGGCATTGTCGGCTGACGGCGCCATGCGGACGTACTTGAAAATGTCGCCAACCACATCCTCTGGAAGGGGGTCAGGCTTGAACCTCATCACATGGCGGCGAGCCTTGATTGCCTGGACGACGTCCATGAGGGCGGCTCTGCAAGCGGGATGGCGGATAAATAGTTTTACTCGGCAATCGCAAGGATGTATGTGAAGTTTGTTGGATACCCATACTTAACACGCATGAGGCGCCATCGTTGCATGCATGCGGACGGAGGGCGAGAGGCGGATTCGCGGAGAGTCTTATTGCTGGGTATATACACCAAGCCGCCATATATTCCACACTTATACATACGACTTAAGCCTTGCTAAATCTGCTTGTCGATGGGCACAACCCTTGATGATGCATCCACCGAGGACACGCTGAGCACAAGCGTCGGCATATCGTTGTTTCTCTTGGTCTCCTTTGTCGTGGCGGCGTTCCCGGTCACCGCGCTCCCATCTCAAACCTCCCCCCTGACCCTAGCCGACGGGGAAATCGGCGTCTGCCCGTGGTTAGCGTCTCCCGGACCCGATGTTCCTTCGCCGGGTCCAGGCTATGACGACACCAGCGAATTCTTCGTAGGCAGCGTGGCTTTGGGAATCTTCCTTGCAGAGAGCACCGGACACGCCTATGATTGGTCCGACGCGGAAGTGTCTCAGACGCTGGAGGGAATCTACGGAGCCCTCTCATGGTGGGCGTCCGAGGAGCCTAAGGCAAACCTTTCCTTCACTTATGAGCTCCATATCCGGGTACCGGTGAGTTCGGAGCCGATTGAGAACCCGCTTGCCGACGCTCATATCTGGATTAACGAAGTTATGGGAGACCTAGGATACAACCGCGGCGACGCGCGGGCTAGGGCCCTCGAATACAATAACGACTTACGTGACCACATGGGGACGGATTGGGCGTTCTCTGTCTTCGTCGCGGACAGCGACGATGAAGTGAACCTTGGTCGCTTCACAGACGATCAATACGCCTGCGGCTACGTGGGAGGTCCGTCCTTCACCATGTCTCGCTTCTCTTCCTGGGCGTTCAATTCCGCTGACTACTACCGCGTTGTCCCGGCTCATGAGACTGGTCACATGTTCTATGCGACTGACGAATACGATGCGGGACCAGTCGAATTCTCCGGTTACCTGCGCTGTCCAGACGACAACGGTGCCCTGGGCATAATGAATCACAATACTCTCACAGTGAGCGAGAGCACGCGTTGCCAGGTTGGTTGGAGAGACTCCGACGAGGACGGGATCTTGGACGTCTTGGACATTCCACCCGAGACAACGTTGCACTCATACGTCGTCGACGAAACTGACGAGAGTCGACGGCGGTACGCGGGAACGGCGACTGTCGTGGCTCAGCACAATCTGAATCCTAGAGGGCCAAGCAATGATGTCACCATCAGTCGAATTGTTGGCGTGGAGTTCCGTGTCGATGACGGGCCCTGGATTTCTGCGGAGGCTGATGACGAAGCCTTCGACGAGCCCGTGGAGTTCTTCTCGCTGACCACCCCCCCTATGGACACGGGATTCTATGCAATCGAGGCTCGAGCATGGGATTCGGAGGGCGAGGTCGATCCGACTCCCGCCCAGGCCGTACCATCCCTGGGCGATGTGGACCCCACACAGGTCTACGTATGGATACTCGAGGCCTCGCTATCGGTCGCCGTAGCCGTCATCATCTTGCTGGCAATGATACGACACCGCAGGAGAGAGCGGCCTGCGTTGAACCGCTCAAACAACACAGGCTGATGTTAGGGCCCGACTTCTTCTTCTTTAGCCCTGAATCTTGAAGTACGCTGAGCTCATGCTTCACACGTGGATACTAGAGTGCTGCTTGCGATTCTGGTGACGGTTACCCTGGTCGCCGTCGGGGTGTTTGCGATACTGTTTCTGCAATCTCCCATGGCAAAGGGCGACCTGGGTCTCGAACCTCTGTTTGAGGACCTTGCGTTTCCCGTAAGTCTCGCCTTCGCTCCAGATGGACGCATGTACTACAATGAGCTCAAGGAGGGAAACGTGAGGATTGTTGAGAACGGCGAGATTCTGGATACGCCCTTCCTGACCCTTGACGTGGCGCAACCTGGAGAAACAGGTCTACTGGGACTGGCGCTAGACCCCAACTTCGATACAACGCCCTATGTCTACATCTACTACAGTTACGAGGAAGAGGGTCAGCTACAAAACCGGATCTCCCGCTTCGAGGACCTAGGTAACGTGGCGGGCCCTGAGGATGTCCTGCTGCAGGGCATTGCCGGCAGCACGAATCACAACAGCGGCCGGCTTACCTTCGGGCCCGACGGGATGCTGTACGCCTCGGTGGGTGATGCACTGAACCGCGATGCGGCCCAGGACCTCTCGTCCCTCAACGGGAAGATACTAAGGATGAGGCCCGATGGTCGTACGCCGGAGGATAACCCCTTCGCCTCCTTGGTGTACCTTCTGGGGATCCGAAATGTCTTCGGGCTGGACTTTGCCCCCGACGGGGCGTTGCTCTTCACCGAGAATGGCCCCTCCGGGTATGACGAGGTGAACTTCGGGCATCCCGGCTCGAACCATGGATGGCCGGCGGTTGCTGGGACGTCAAGCGACGAACGGTTCGTGGATCCTATCCTCGTCTTCAATCCTGCTATCGCTCCCACGGGCGTAGCCTACTACACTGGGGGCTCCCTAGGTCCATCTTACACAGGTGTGGCCTTCTTCGGGTCGTGGAACGACGGTGCCCTCCGGACGCTGACGGAGGATCAAGGAGGGGCATACGGTTCGGTCGTCGAGCTGGTAGCGGGGCGAAACGGTATCCTGGACGTGGTCGATGGTCCGGATGGCTTCCTCTATCTGAGCACACCGAATGCCATCCACCGGGTTGTGGTGACCGAGGCCCAAGACCAGACAGCCTCCCTCCAGGCGCCCCGTCTCACATCTCGGAAATCCTTAATAGGTAGTCCGATTACTTCCCGAGAGTCACTCCTGGCCAGTACAAGTCTGGTATCCTGGGCCGGTGGCTTAGGTTGGTCTAGAGCGCCCGGCTGATAAGTTCCTGGAGCTCCGAAACCGGGAGGTCGCCTGTTCAAATCAGGCCCGGCCCATCACCACTTCTTAGGTCTTCTCGGGGATAGGTATGGCCGCAATAGCTCTTCGCCTCAGAGCCAACGAGTTGGGGAGGTCCCGAAAGGTCTCGGACATCCTGTTCGCGAACTTATAATATCCGGGGCCCTCATCCGGGACCAATGGTCGTTGTCACCTTCGACTATCGAGACCTGCTATCCCTGCTGGGGAAGGAGGTCCCCCTTGACGAGCTAGAGGACACCATACCCATGATGGGAGTTGGGCACGAGGGGGTCGAGGGCGAGACAATGCGCATGGACATCTTCCCCGATCGGCCCGACATGTACTCCGTGGAGGGCATTGCCAGGGCCCTCCGGGGCTTCATGGGGATCGATGTTGGGCTCCCCTCCTTTGATCTGAAGGTCAGCGGCATCGACTTCCTCGCCCACGATAACGTGAAGGACGTCAGGCCCTATGTGGTCGGGGGTCTAGTCGAGGGGCTTGAGTTGACGGAGGAGCAACTCATCTCCGTCGTGGAGCTCCAGGAGAGGCTGACCACGAGCCTCGGCAGACGAAGGAAGAAGGTGGCCATAGGCCTTCACGATAGCGACACAGTCGAGCCGCCATTCCTTTACAGGGCCTTCGGTCCTGAGGAGTTTGCTTTCGTCCCCCTCGGAGGGTCTAGGGAGATGTCCCTAGGACGGATCCTGAAGGAGCACGAAAAAGGGCGGGAATACGGTTGGATCCTGGAGGGTAAGAACTTGCTTCCTCTGATCCTTGACGAGAAGGAGCAGGTGCTTTCCTTCCCGCCAATCATCAACGGTGTCGTGACTGCTTTGACTCCCGACACCGAGAACATGTTCATCGATGTGACAGGGACCGACTTCAAGGCTGTCAGCAGCGCCCTGAATATCATGATGACTGCTCTCGCGGAACGAGGCGGGGAGCTCAAATCCGTTACCATTTACCGCGGTGAAGAGGCCTTTGAGGCCCCCGACCTCACCCCGTATTCCAGGGAGCTCTCGGTGCAGAGGGCCAACGACCTCCTGGGAATCGATGTCTCCCCAGACACCGCCGCGGATTGTCTTCGGCGCATGAGACTAGATGCGGAGGTCGATGGGAACGTTATACGGGTCGGAATACCGGCGTACCGAACCGACATCCTTCACGAGGTCGACCTCATCGAGGACCTGTCTATTGGGTACGGCTTCGACAGGTTCGATGGCGTACTGCCGAGAAAGATGACCGTCGGGCAACCCTCACCGCTGAATGAGTTCGCCAACGTCGTCAAGGAGGTCCTCGTCGGCCACGGACTGCAGGAGGTGAAAACCTTAACCTTCCAGAGTTCGGAGGGTGCATACAAGCCCAGGGTGAAACGGGTCCGCGTTGTGAACCCCCTTAGCGCAGACTTCGATGCAATCAGGTCGAACTTGCTGCCTTCGATCATGGAGGTTCTTAGGTTCAACCGCCGCAGGGACCTCCCGCAACGATTCTTCGAGATAGACGATGTCGTCCTAGCGGGCCACAATCGGAAGCATCTGGCGGGTGCCGTCATCCGTCCGAAAGCCAGTTTCACAGAAGCGAAGAGCCTCCTGCAAGGAGTCGTGAGGGATCTGGGTCTCACCATGGACGTCGAGGAGGAGTCAGACATGAACTTCCTGGACGGGAGATGTGCCCGCGCCTTGGTGGACAAGTCGCCCGTCGGCCTCTTCGGCGAAGTGGCGCCGGAGGTCGTGGTCGCCTATGATCTGGCAAACCCCGTCATCGCTTTCGAGCTAGATGTCCAAGAGCTCTTCGAAGCATACATGAGACAGCTGTGAGCCTCGGCCTCCCGATTGGTCCCGTTCACCCGCCGTACAAACGATAAATAGTGGCCCACTGATGTTTCGAATGCGCTGCGGTAGCTAAGCCCGGACAAAAGCGCCGGCCTTGAGAGCCGGTGGGTCGCGAGGCCCTCGGGAGTTCGAATCCTCATGAAACTGAGGGAGAAAATCTCCCCCGCAGCGCTCTCACCCCCGTTGAAAGGTACAGCTTGGACCGTCAGGGTCTGTAAGCTGGAAAAAGCATTAAGAGAACGCGCATCTTCTGTGATCTGAGCGTGGGTAGCCAAGCTTGGTCAACGGCGCAGCGTTGAGGTCGCTGTCCTTAGTGGTTCCCAGGTTCAAATCCTGGCCCACGCACTCCTCTCTAGATCAAACCAAAAATCCTCTATAGTCGTGATACGCCTTCCGGAGAAACGTGGGCAGTCTCTGGTAAATGTGGCCGAAGGGCGAATGGCCTAGTGAGGCACCCCTCAGGTGGGGATGCCAATGTCGTGAACAGTGGCGCTCCTGATATCCACACACGGGTTCTCTGTCCTGTGTCTCGCTGGGAGAACATAGAGCCCGCCGCCATGTGGACATCACCGGGCGTTCTCTTGCGCCTGGACACTCACTGGCAGGCCGTTGCGCTGAGTGTCCCGGGGGGCTGCGGGGCCGTAGGCTGGTTACGGCGCGAGCTTTATGTGGAGAAGCCGTCCAGCCTAAGGTGTATCCAGAGCAACTCAAAGGCCACGAGGCTGCCCAGGATGCTCGTTCCACTCTCGAAGATGCCACTCAACACTGCTGACCAAGCGAGGAGGGGGATGACGACAGGCCTGCGGGTGCGGCGCAATCTGTAGACCGTCACAAGGAGGGCCGAGAAGGCGGCGGTGATGAGGGCAAGAGAACCTGTTAGAGGGGAGAGGAGTGCAGGGACAGGCGTACTGAATAGCTGGTACCCAGAACCCCACGTGATCGTGGCGGAGAAGATAAAGCCTAATGTGATTGGCGACCCACCAGGCCCGAAGGGGATCTCGGAAGCTAGGATAATGATGAGGAGAACGGTGAGGAGCATTGCGGCGATAGATGCGCGGCTGGGCAACGATGCCCTCGATCCCGCTTCGCAGGCCAACCATCCATGAAGGGCTAGACATACCACAACCAGTGTGGGCACGTAGGCGAGGAGCCATCTGATGAAGTTTGGTGTCGGAGCACCCGTATACTGCTGGAAATCGATACGGCCCAGGCCAGCGATGACAAACACCAGTGGGAAGGTGAATAGAATTAACCTCAAGGACCTCGCCCACCACTCAGAGACCTTGCGGTGGAGGTGTGGCCGTATGGCAACCCCAACGAGAATCAACGGAGCCGCGAACCACAGCACCTGAGCCAACTCGGCGCTCAATCCTGCCCAACGGAGGCCTCGCTCCAAGCGTAGTATGTTCGCAAGGGCAAGAACGTTAGCACCTGCCACCAGGAGAAGTCCAGGACGGTTGAGTAATCTATCTTCCCGAAGTGAGATCAGGAAAAGGCTGACGGCCGAAAGTGCTAGTTGAAGGATGAGGAGACCCCATCCTAAGGACAGATTGTCCAGGCTCTGGGGGAGGAGCAAAGTAGGACCAGTTCCGAAAATGGCGAGTGGGTACGCCTTCATTGCGTCCGGGACTCCAAGCACGATTATAGGCCCCAGGAAGACTAACAGCGTAAGGAGTACCAGGCCGTAGGACAGTGGGCGGAGAATGGCTGCGATCTTTCCTTGCGATCGCATGCTCCGAGATCTCCAAGCCGTCATCCTCAGTGCGGTGGGTTACCGGACTCGACTGTTTAAGGATTGTGTCCAGAGTTTCTGTGCTAACGTCGCATCGGAGTACCAAAGGACCTTGAAGTATAATCGCGGGAAGGGGGGGCCCTCAGGGCAAGTCTGCCCCCGACGCATGGAGACCATGTGATGAGGCTTCTCCGCCGTGATGCCAGGGGCTCGAAGGACGAGAATAGAAGCTACTTAATCCCACCTCGCGCGGCTGCTTCACAGCTCAGATTCCACGAAGGCAAGGAAGTGCTAGGACACCCGCGAATACTGCGTCAGGTGGTTGCCCTTCTAGAGGGTTCTAGGTTTCAAGTAATAGTGAAATCCTGGTACACACACTCTCATCATTCCTCGGGCGACTGCCAAATGCTCGCAGGCCGTTTCCGGGAAAACGATTGGCTATTTCCTACACCCGTGCTGGGCGGTGTTCATGGTCTCATAGAGGGAAGAAGAAAGCTAGGGCCAGGGGCGTCACGACGGAGAGAATGGCGGTCAACGGTCCGCCCACCCGCGTGAAGTCTGTGAATCGATAGCCCCCAGGCCCCCAGATGAGAGTATTGGTCTGATAGCCCGTAGGGGTAAGGAAGCTCGTCGAAGCGGCAAACATGACTGCCAGGGCGAAGGTGATGGGGTTTAGGCCTAGCGCCATGGCGGTGGTCACCGCCACCGGTAGCATGACGAGCACCGTGGCGTTGTTCGAGACCACCGACGTGAGTAGGGCGGTGAGGACAAAGACGACGATCAGGATGGCCACAGGCGGTAGGGAGGTACCGATGCTCGCGATAGAGGAGGCAATCAGGTCGGCTGCGCCGCTCTTGACCATGGCCAAGCCCAGCGGGATGAGCGCTCCGATGAGGATGACCACGTCCCACTGAACCGCCTCGTAGAGCTCCCCCGCTCGCAGACAACCCGTGATAACCATGAGGACTGCTCCCACGACAGCCGTCACAACAATGGGATAGAGTCCCACGGCCGCGGCGATCACGACCCCCGCCATGATGGCGAGGGCGACGGGAGCTCGCTCCCGTCGGTACGATTCCAACTGCGTTGCCTGCGCTACGAGTAGGTCGGGGTCCCGCTCAATCCTTGTAACGGCGCCGCGTCTCACCTGAAGGAGCAGGAGGTCGCCGGACTCCAGGGGCCGCTTATGCATGCGTCTTGGAGGCTGAAAGAGCCTGATACGACGCTTCGCCAGGGAGCGGGTCTTGCTGATGGCCACGACCTGAGCGTTGTACCGTTCGTGGAAGTTCACTCCCGCTAGCGAGTGTCCGATCAGTCGGGACGTGGGTGGGACGACCACCTCCACCAGGCTGACGTCATCGGAAGTGAGGGCCAAGGCATCCTCCTCCAGCTCCGGCACCAAGTCGAGGCCCCCGAGTTCGCTAACGCGTTGCAGTTCGTCTCGACTCCCACTGATGACCATGATGTCCCCCACTTGAAGATTGACCATGTCCAGCGGTGGGCGCTGCACCTTGTGGTCCCGAATCACCTCAAGGACGTCGATGCCCAGGACTCGATGGAGGAAGGTCTCGGAGACCCCCTGTCCTACGAAGGGAGACCCTTCCGGGACGCGCACCTCAGCCAGGTACTCCTCCAAGCGGAAAGGTCCTACGTCTTCAGGTCCCACGCGGGTAGGGAGGAGGAAGTAGCCCACGGTCAGCATGAAGCCCAGGCCGACGAAGAACACGATGAGGCCGACCTGGGTGAAGGTGAAGAGGGAAAGACCGGGAAGGCCAAGCCCCTCTAGCAGTCCGTTCGCCAGAAGGTTCGTGGAGGTGCCGATGAGCGTCAGGGTGCCGCCCAGCATGGAGGCGAAGGAGAGGGGCATGAGGAGCTTGGAGGGGCTCCCGCCAGTATCCCGGGCCATGGCCACGGCCATGGGAAGCATGATGGCCACGGCAGCCGTGTTGTTGACGAAGCCTGAGACGCCCCCGATGAGGACGGTGATGAGGATTACCTGGAGAAAGGGGTCCCTCCCAGCGAACCCTAGTATCTTCTGCGCCGCTAAGTTGATGAGCCCGGTCTTCTGGATGCCGCCGCTCAGTATGAACATGGCCAGGATCGTGATTGTAGCGCTGCTAGCGAATCCCGAGATCCCCTCCTGGGGTGTGAGGATCCGGAATAGCATCAGGAGGGCCATGATGATGAGAGCGACGACATCGAAACGGACGACCTCGGTGACGAAGAGCACCAGCGCCAGGACAACGAGGCCCAGGACGAGAATCGTGTCGAGAGTCACCACCGTCATGGCAACCCATGTCCTGCTGCCCCTGAGTTCAATTGGGGCATATTCGTTGGGGAGAGCTCGTTTCCTTTAAACTTTCTGGGATGACATACACGATAGTGTGAGGCGATTGCCGCTCAGATCGGGAGTCGAGCGAGAATCGAGACGCGCTGTCACGATGCCAGACTCACTAAGGGTGCGGCCCTTGCCGCACCGACACAGATCCCAGCGACCGCAACCTATCACAGCTTAGGGTGATCGTCCCATATCTGGAGGTTAGGCTATCCCTAAGTCAAGTCTTATGCTTCGCCCTTGGCGTCCCTGGCCCGCCAGAGACGGCCGGCCATCAGACCGATGGCCCCCATCGCAACGATCAGGGGGGCGCCGATCCACAGCGGCAGACTTGCTTGGCTAAGGGGCCCCGGCTGCGGCTCCGTATCCAGGCCCTCGATGGTGAAAGCGAAGCGGTATACCCGTTCCCACGGCCACGACGTCTCGTGCTTGTTCAGGAAGGGGTAGCCGCTCTGGCCGCCGAACACCTCAACGGTGTGCAGTCCCGCAACGCCGACGACTGGAATGGACACCTCGGCGGTCCCTCGACTCGTCAGCGCGCTTATGAAGCCCATCGCGGCGCCGTCGTAGAGCACGTTGTAGTTCGCCGTGTACTTCGTCCAGCCGAGGCCGGTCCCGCGGAGGAGGATCTCTGTGCCGTCCTCGCTCAGCGTCGCGGTGAACCTGCCGATCACCTTGAACGTCGTGTTCGCCACCGGCTGCCCGTCCACGAGGGCCTCGAGGAAGTGGTCGTCGCCGAAGTCCTCCGGGATCGTCAGGGTCCCTGAGGCAGCCCCCATCGCGTCCGTCTGCACGGACCCGAGCTGGGCGTAAGTCTCCGTGAAAATCCAGCCAAGGTTCTGGTCTCCGAGGTCGCCCCCCATCTTCATGACGGCATCGCGGGTGTCCCAGCGGAAGTCCACCTGCGTATTGGGCGGGAAGTTCGCGATGGCGTACGGGATGACGCCGCCCACAATGCCCTGCGCGCCGTTGCCAACAGCAATCTCCGGTCCGCTCCCACCGGTCAGGACCGGGTCGATGAACGGGATGACCAGGGTGTCGCCCGCGTCCGTGTTCTCGTAGATGTTGACGGCCCCGCCAAGGCGGGAGACGCCGGCCTGCGAGCTCTCCGTGATCTCGAAGTAGAAGAACTCGGGCTCGTAGATCGTGTAGATGTCGTCCGTGTTCAGGACTGGGTGCTTGAAGGGCTCGGGGTTGCTGGTGGGGTTCCAGCTGCGCGGGCCGGAGTATATCGCGGGATAGATACCAATCTGGTGGACTCCCACAGCCCCGACTGCCTGGATCCAGACACTTATGTGCCCCTGGTTCGTGAAGCTGCAGGCGTAGCCGATGAACGCGTTGTCGTACGTGATCGCGACGATGTTGTCCAGCTGCGTCCAGCCGCCGCCGACCATCTCGAAGTGCATCATCGTGCCCTCGGGGCCGCTCAACGGTGTGAGCGTCATATGCCGCTCCAGCTCAAACTCGGTCTCCGCCACGACGACGTCGCCGCTCACGAGCTTTATCGGGTGCGTCATCCGCCCGCCGAGGTCCTCCGGGGACTCGAACGAGTAGGTCAGGGATCCCATGGCGTCCGCCGTGGCCGTGCCCAGTTCCCACGCCACCGGGGTGTAGCCGACGCCGGAGACGCGGTTGCCCTCGACCGTCCACCATTCCACGGTGTACGTGGCACCCGGGTCCAGCCCCTGGGCGCTTACCGTCACGGGGGTCCCCGGTGGACCGGAGACCGGGCTCACTGTCACCGTGGGGGTGGCCTGGGCCACCGTCGGTACCTGGATGGCCACGAGCGCTGCCATCAACAGGACCAACAGACTAATCGTCGCTCTCATCGACCGCCTCCTGAACCTCTTTCTGCCCCTGGACTACTCCATGGACTCCTTGCCGCCGCTCCCACGGTTCTTCTTGAGGCTCCGGGCTACGAATATCCCGACGACCAGGCCGACTACCAGGAGACCGACTGCGAGACCGGTCACGACCGGCGGTTCAAATCCTGTGGACAACGTCGTCGTTGTGTTGTGCCAACGGTCCACCGGGATCTCGACGGTCGCCGGGTCCTGGATGGAGAACTGCGAGGAGAACATCGAACCCGTGTTCGGGGCGTTGGCGCTGTCCGACGCGGAGATTATCGCCTGCACCGCCGCCAGGTTTTCAGTGGTGGACGGGATGTCGTATGAGCCCTTCCACGTCTCACTCGAAGCATCGTAGGTCAGGGTGAGGTCCGTCAGCACATTCTCGAACTCGCCGCTCGTGAAGTTGAAAGCGCCCCAGCCGATGTGCGCGGTGACCACTCCCCCGCGCGCAACGCTCAG
>JABAOH010004161.1_pt1 | contig 90294 bp, 89 predicted proteins | sample 7062181 | NCBI WGS metagenome assembly JABAOH01 (sample SAMN14538630, study PRJNA623070) | marine sediment metagenome | biome: marine biome [ENVO:00000428]; feature: marine pelagic biome [ENVO:01000023]; material: deep marine sediment [ENVO:00002113]; isolation source: pool of 5 deep marine... | reverse complement strand
AAACTGGGGGGAGAAGATAGATGTTCTTCCGATCTTCCGTTTAAGCGGACAATATCAGCAGGGGGACAAAACCCTTCTCGAATTCGGTTTGGGAGATCAGAGCATACTGGTTGCCTACTCAACCGTCACCACAGGAAACACGACCGGAATGGGAAACATAACGGCCCTGATAAAATCCGCCCAGGGTCAGGCTTACATAAGGGATATAGGCATTGGAAACCAGGTTATCAGGAGTGATAAAGAAAACACTGTCCCGGGAATGGTTTACTTGGCGGGGGACGCGATCGTATTCATCCCGGAGGCAGTTGAGGAATGCATGTTCGTCAGGCTCTATCTGTTCAACGGGGTCGGTCTGGAAAACTATTTCGAGAAGGTCTACGATAATCTGGGAATGAAGATATATAGAGTCGCGTATGAGAACTTCCCGGAGAGCGTAACAGGGGAATACGTACATGCGGAAGATCTGTAAGGGATTGTTATACAAAGGTAAACGCAAAGATACAAACAACGATCTCGAGGGTTATTAACGTCACTGTCACTTTCCACTCCTTCATTGGTTTGATCTTCATAACGAGGTGTGTCAGGGAATAGATTTTTTCGTAAGGGGCCCGAAGCGTGCCGTCCTTCTGCAGATCCCCGAGACTTCTTGCCATGAATTTCGAGCGGAGCTTCAGGAAGGCCTCGATTATCCAGGGAAGGAATATTATTATGCCGAACTTCTCCATGTTCCCTATTATCACCGCGGAGACGAAGGAAGCTCCCACCAGGTAGGTCAACGAATCGCCGGGAAGGAATTTCGCCGGATACCAGTTCCATCTGAGAAAGGCTAGCAACGAGAAGCTCGCCGTGAACGCTATCACAGCGGCTTCTGTTCTGTTGAAATATAGGGCATAGCTCCCCAGGGTGAAAAGCGAGACGAATCCCAGACCCGCCTCCAGGCCGTTCATTCCAGCCAGCATGTTGGTGGCGTTGCTAACCACGACAACAGCGACGGGTATCAGTATGAGCGGATACAGCACGCCAAGATCAACCAACCCCAGGAAAGGTAGGGACATCCTGCTGGTTCCTGCCATTATGGACATCAGGGGGATCGCTGCTGGAAGTGTTAGCAGGGGTTTCTGCCACTGTTTCAAACCAATCCTGTGGTCTTTCAGGCCCTTGTTCCTTCCCATCCTTGGTCTTATGTTGATGTCGTCCAGTAAACCTATTGTCGTTATTATAAGAATCGAGCAGTAGGAGGCAAGGAGGTATGAAAGGTCGATGGGTATCTTGATCAGGAAGGAGTTGATGGCTATGAAGAAGAATCCTCCCAGCAGGAGGCCGCTTATGACGAGCAGTCCTCCGGAGGTTGCGAATCTCGGTTTTCCCGGTTTCTGCTGATCTATCCCTATTATCTCCAGCCTCTCAAGGAATTTCTTTGTGTTCGGCGTTAATAAAAAAACAGTGAAAAACGAAACTATCATTGCCAGCGTTAACACGACTAACATGTTATCAACTTGATTTTTAACATAATAAAATAAATTTATAACATGGTTGACCTTGATAAGGTTCTGAAGGAAGTTAAAAGGGCGGAGGAAAGGAGCGAGAGGGCGGTTAAGAACGCCGAGAAAGAAGCAGGGGAAAGGATAGAAAAGACCGAGAAGGAAAAGGAAGTGATGTTGAAAAAAACGGAAAGGATTTCTACTTCTGAAGGAAAGCGAATGATTGAGAATGTTAGGAAGGAGATAGAATCTGAGAGGAGAAGGGTAGATAGAGAAACCGAGAAAGAGGCGGAGAGTTTAAAGAGGGTTTTCGAGAAGAGAAGAGGTAAGGGGATAAAAGCGATAATGAGGATATTTTCTGAATAAAATAAACCGATTATTATTAATTAATTTAGGCTTCCTTCGCCAAATATATATTATGTTGTTTCCAACTGAGATGGAAAAAATAAATGTCGCATTTCTTTCTGAGGACAGGGGAAAGGTTGTGGAGAAGCTTCAGGAACAGGGAATTGTTGAGGTAAAGGAGATCTCGGGCAAGCAGGAATTTTTGAGTTCTGTCAGCATAGATACAGATTACCTATCTTCTCTGTTTTTGAGGTCTGAAAAAATTTACAAGGATTTCTCGGGTGTTATGAAAAAACACGGATTGCTCGAGACGTTGTTAGGTAACAGGTTCGAGAAGAACGTATCCCTCAAAAAAGACGAAATGGAAGATGTTGTAAAAAACGCGGAAAAAGTTGTGAAGCACATGGAAGGGAAAACCGAGAGGGTAGGGAAACAGATAGAGGAAAACAAAAAAGATAGCGAGGAGGTAAAGGGAATTATAAGGCTTGCAGAAAATCTGAAATTTTTTGATTTTGATCTGAGACTTCTGAGCTCTCTGAAGAAAACGTTCGCCTTGGCCGGGAAACTGAAATTGAACGGAATCCCTGATCTGAAAAAGGATCTGGCGAACTTCAGGATTTATCTTCATTCACAAGAATTTAAAAATGAGGAAAATGCTCTCATCGTTCTTGGGCTGAAACCCGAGGAAGGAGAAATTCGGAAAATCCTCCTGAAATACGGTTTCGAATTTTTCGAGGTGGAGGGTTTGAAGGGGAAGCCCGACAAAATACTGAAAGAAGGGAAGGAGGAACTTGAATGGTTAAACAAAAAGAGGGATTACCTCCTGAAGAAAAGAAAGGAATTCATCGAGGAGTGGTGGGAGGAGATTGAGAGGACTTACGTGGTTGTAAGGGCATACAGGGACAGGCTGAAATCATTGCAGATGTTTCAGGAAACGAAATATGTGTCTGTCCTGGAGGGATGGATGCCGAAAAAATACAAGTGGAAAATCCAGGAAGCGCTGGATGACGTCACTTCCGGGAGGGTTTTCTTCACGTTTGAGGAAACAGAGGACGCCCCGACTGACCTTGAAAACCCGGGCCTGTCAGAAAAGTTTGAGGTGATAACCGGGGGTTTTGGGTTGCCCAAGTATAAAGACGCCGACCCCACTATTTTCCTCGCATTCCTTTTTCCGGTATTCTTCGGGTTCATGCTGAGTGATGTTCTCTACGGTTCGCTCATTATTTTACTTTCTTTCTCGATGCGGTTTTATTTCAGAAACAGGTTGGCGGGTGTCTTTTCCCACATACTTCTGCTCTGCGGGATTTCTGCGATCTTCTGGGGGTTCCTCTTCGGGAACTTCTTGGGAAATTTCCTAGGGTTACGGGGTCTCTGGTTTAGTCCCACCCAGAATCCAATAATGTTGATAATAATTTCACTGGTTTTCGGGCTTGTTCATGTCAACATGGGGATTGTTCTCTCCATAGTGCAGAAGATAAGAAGCAAAAAATCAACGATACCGGAAATCTCCTGGTTTCTGGTGGAGGCGGGAGGTTTGCTTATTATATTCAGGATATTCGGGATGGTTGCAGAGGTTTTGTTTTATGCTGGCATGTTGGTTTTCTTTGCAGGGGTTGTGATGAAAATATCAAAACCCATGAGGATGATTGGCCTGATTTCCTTCTTCGGAAACATCCTCTCCTACGTTAGGCTGGCGGCGATATCGTTAGCGACCTCCTACATCGCGTTGACTGTCAACCACATATCATCCATATTTGTCAGTGGTTCGTTCATTCTTTCAGGTTTCATATTCACCGTAGGGCATTTATTCAACTGCACGATCTCATCAGTCGGGGCGTTCATAAATTCTCTGCGTTTGCATTATGTTGAGTTCTTCTCCCGGTTTTTTGAGGGAGAGGGTAAAGAATTCAGGCCGTTGAAATACGAAGGTCTGGAGGTTAAATAAAATTAGCGGGGTGTTTGGTGTATGGCGATTGAAGGTTTGCTCGCAATCGGAGCGGGAATAGCGATAGGTGTTGCTGCATTAGGTTCTGGTATAGGTCAGGGGAAAGCGGCGGCAGCTGCGATAGGAGCGACGGCGGAGGATACGAAGAATTTTGGAAGGTCTATCGCATTGGCCGCATTGGTTGAAACACAGGCAATATATGGTCTCGTGATAGCGCTTTTACTGATACTCTACGGTGCCGGCGTAATAGCTATATAGTTGCTAGGTTGTGAAAATGATACCGACAGAAGTCAAAAGAATAATAGAAGTTGTAGAGAGGGATAGAGGAAGGAAGGTGGGAGAGATCAGAAAAGCCAATGTGCTCGAAGTTAAAAAAATATTGAAAAGTGGGGAGGAGGAATGCAAATCCTTAAAGGAAAAGATTCTGGAGGATTATAAAAGACGGGCAGAGGTGTTAAGGAGAAAGGGACTTGCGGACATAGAGATAAAGAGAAGGGAAACCCTGAAGGGTCTCAAATCGGAGATGGTTAAAAATTTAAAGGAGGAGGTTGTCAGGGAAATAAGAAAGAACAACTATGAAAAATTTTTAACAGGATTCCTGGAGAGGGGTATTAAAGAGATAGGGAAAGGGGATCTGAAGGTGTTTGTCAACACGGGTGATATTGATTGTGTCAAAAATTTCTTGAGAAGGAAAGGTGTTAAAGGAGAGGTTAAAGGCATCAAGACCAGTGGAGGTTGCATGGTCAAATCCGGCAAAATAACAGCAAACTATCTGATAGAATCCCTTCTGGAAAGAAAGGGGAAGGAAATGGATAAAGTCATTAACGATATGTTTTTCAAGGGTTGATCATGTTTGATTTTTTGAGACAGGAGTATGCAGCAGCAAGGTTGCGTGCAATGAAAGGCAGGCTTATTGATAAAACAAAATTTTCAAAGCTGGCGGGCGCGAAATCTGTTTCTGAAATCGCGAACCTTCTCGAGGGAACGGAATACGAAGCGGTTTTCTATCACGGCAAGGAAAAGGATATAACGGGGATAGAAAACGAGCTTGATAAAATTTTTGTGGGCCTACTTGAGAAAATTAAGGGGTTCTATTACGGAAAGGAGAAGGAGATTCTTAACACCTTCCTGAAGGAGTGGGAAATAAAAAATTTGAAACTTCTGATAAAATCGATTCTTGCTGGTGAGGACTGGAGTGGTTTCCTCATCCCCATGAAAGGGATGGAAATCGAAAGTTTGGCCAAGAGCAAGGATGTTGAGGATCTGACAAACAAGTTAAAGGATACGGATTACTACGAACCAATTTATTCGGGCTACAGGAAGATCGATCAGTTCGGGGCATCAATAGTTGATTTCCATCTGGAGGTATTATATTCGAATATGTTCTCGGGTGTTATGAGGGAGGCGAAGGAGAAGGAAATACTCCGTTCCTATCTCAAAACAAGGAACGATTTTGTAAATCTCCGAAACATCTCGAGATCGATAATATTCAAAAAGGATCTGAGCGAATTCTTCCTTCAGCCCTCGAACGTTCGCAGAGAATGGTTCAAGCTAACTTCGGTGGAGGCGTTGTTCGAGAAGTTAAGGTCGATAAAATTTGGCGTAAAGGACTTGACAAGTTTAGAAGATGACACGCTTTTTGAAATGGCACTGGGTGAAAATTTGGAAAGGGAAGTTTTAAGATTCCTTAGAATGTCGCCCTTCGATACCGGTCTTCTACTTTACTTCCTGATCACCAAACGAAATGAGATTAACAGGATAAAGATCATAAACAAATTTGTAAGGGAGGATCTTGACAGAAAAGATCTGAAAGTTTTGTTGGGGCTGAAAGAATGATTGGTGTGCTCGGAGACAAGGAAACCGTGATCGGGTTTCGGATGGCAGGGGTTAAGGATTGTCTGGAAACAAACGAAAAAAATCTGAAACAAAACCTGGAAAGAATTAAAGACAAAAAGATAATTATAATCAGCGAAAGGCTGTATAAACTGATAGAGGTTTCGAAGAATCATATATTCGTTCCCATACCTGACAAGTATGGATCGCTCAAGATCGATACGGTAAAGGGTTTGATCAAGGAGATAATAGGTAAGGAGTTCGATTGAATGATTAAGGGGAGGATAGAGAGGGTGACGGGACCCGTTGTTGTTGCAGAGGGCATGTTGGGCGCAAGAATGTGGGATGTTGTTGAAATCGGGAAGGGGAAACTTCTCGGGGAAATCATAAAGCTTGTCGGGGAGCGTGCATTTATCGAGGTTTATGAGGATACGAACGGTCTGGAGATAAAAGAACCTGTCGTTTCCCTGGGAAAGCCCTTTACGGTTGAGCTCGGTCCCGGTTTGATGGGCTCGATATACGACGGTCTGGGGAGGCCTCTCGAAAGGATCAAGAAGGAACTCGGATCCTTTATAAGAAAGGGCATCCGCCTGACCACGCTCGACCGCAAAAGAAAATGGAAATTCGAGCCGAAGGTCAGGAAAGGGGAGGAAGTCTCGGGAGGCTCTGTACTTGGAAGCGTAAGGGAGGGTTCGATCGTTCACAAGATAATGGTTCCGGATGGAACAGAGGGCAAGGTCAAATCCGTAAGGAAAGGTGAATTTTCAATTGAGGAAAGCGTGTGTGAATTGAACAATGGGAAACGAGTGAAGATGTTGCAGGAATGGGAGGTCAGAAGGACGAGGCCTTACAGGAGTAAGGTTGGTCTGTCAGAACCGCTGATAACGGGTCAAAGGGTTATTGATTCGCTCTTTCCTGTCGGTAAGGGAGGGAACGTCTGCGTTCCCGGGGGGTTCGGATCGGGCAAAACCGTATTGGAAAGCGCGATAACCAAGAACTGCGACTCTGATATAAACATAGTCTGCAGGACAGGAGAGAGGGGAAACGAGGTAACGGACATAATAAACGAACTCAACGAGTCAAAGGACAGGAAGGGAAGGCCACTGATGGAAAAATCGATCCTCATCGTAAACACATCCAACATGCCTGTCGTCGCGAGGGAAACATCGATATACACCGCGATAACCATCGGCGAATACTTCAGGGATCAGGGTTACAATTCCATTGTTCTCATAGATTCAACATCGAGATGGGCGGAGGCGTTGAGGGAGGTTTCCGGCAGGCTCGAGGAACTTCCGGGGGAGGAAGGCTATCCTGTTTACATGGAATCCTACGTGGGAGAATATCATGAGAGGTCAGGTAGGGTTGAGAACATGAACGGTTCCTTCGGTTCGTTAACCCTGATATCCTCCGTCTCTCCACCGGGAGCAGATTTTTCAGAGCCTGTCACACAGGCGGTTTTGCGAGCGACCAAGGTTTTCTGGGGGCTCGACCAAAAACTTGCCTGGAGAAGGCATTTTCCTGCAATGAACTGGCTGATTTCGTACTCGAGACACCTGGATGATATGCTTCCTTGGTTCAAAAAGAACGTGAGCAAGGACTGGGATGTTGTAACGAAAAATTTGAGAGCGATTCTCCAAAAGGAGGCCGAGCTTGAGAGGGTGGTGAGAGTCGTGGGGATAGGGGTTCTGCCCGAGAAGGAGAAGTTCATTCTGGAGATCGCACGTATCGTGAGGGAGGACTTCCTCCAGCAGGATGCGTTCCATACCGAAGATTCCTACACCCCGCTTGACAAACAGTATGCACTCATGAGGGATGTTGTCAAATTGTATGAAAAGGGGTTGAAGGAAATCGAGTCCGGAAAAACAACGGACCAGATTTTGACAAAATCCGTGAAAGAAAGGATGGCAAGGGTGAAGTATGATTGAGTATCAAACGTTAACGCAGGTAACAGGACCACTGATATTCCTGGAAGGGATAAAGAACGTGGGATATGGAGAGATCGTGGAGATAGAGACGGATGGAGAGAGGAGGAGAGGCCAGATTCTGGAACTGAACAGGGACAAAGCGATAATAGAGGTTTTCGAGGGAACCAGGGGCATGGATGTCAAGAAGACAAAGGTTAGGTTCACGGGAAAAACAATGAGCCTGGGCGTATCGAAGGATATGGTTGGCTCGGTGTTTTCCGGTCTCGGGGAACCTCTGAAGGGGAGGATAGTGGCTGAGGAAGAGCTGGACATCCAGGGAAAGCCGATAAACCCTTCCGCCAGGGAGTATCCGAAAGAGTTCATAGAGACAGGGATATCTTCCATAGATCTGATGAATTCCTTGGTGAGGGGCCAGAAACTCCCGATATTTTCCGGCGTGGGTCTGCCGCACACAGAACTGATAACGCAGATAGCCAAGCAGGCTCGCTTGTTAACAGGAGAGGATTTTCTTATAGTTTTTGCCGGTATGGGGATAGGCTATGATGAGGCCAGGTATTTCAGGGAGGAGTTCGAAAAGACCGGGGCGCTGGAAAGGATCGTTTTGTTCCTGAACACTGCCACGGATCCAGCGATAGAAAGACTCGCAACACCGAGGGTCGCGTTAACAGCAGCTGAGCATTTCGCGTGGAATCTCGATTATCACGTGCTTGTCGTGCTGACCGACATGACATCTTACTGCAACTCCCTGCGGGAGGTGTCCTCAGCGAAGGAGGAGATACCAAGCAGGAGAGGATATCCGTCGTATCTCTACACAGATCTTGCCACGATATACGAGAGGTCGGGAAGGATAACGGGCAAGAAAGGATCGATAACAATGGTTCCTGTTTTAACCATGCCCGAGGATGACATCACGCATCCCATTCCGGACCTGACGGGATACATAACAGAAGGACAGGTCCTGTTGTCCAGGGATTTGTTCAGGAAGGGCGTGTATCCTCCCGTTGATCTGCTCTCCTCACTTTCGAGACTGATGTCAAAGGGGGTCGGAAGGGGTTTAACAAGGGATGATCACAAGTCCATGTCAAACCAGTGTTATGCGAATCTGGCAGAGGTTGAGAAATTGAGAGCGCTGATCTCGATAATAGGGGAGGAAGGTTTGACGGAAACGGACAAGAGATACCTGGAATGGGCAAACAGATTTGAAAGGGAATTCATAAACCAGGACGAGAATGAGAGGAGAGGAATAAAGCAATCCCTGGAAAAAGCGTGGGAGCTGCTCTCGATAATACCCGAGGAGAGATTGAAGAGGATCGAAAAGGATTTGATGAAGAGGTATATGAGGGGGGAATGATATGCCGGGTCCGAAACCACCACATCCGCCACCACACGCACACCCAAAGCCACACGGGAAACCGCCGCATTTGAAGGTTAAATCCAAGGCAAAAAGGGTATTTTTGGCCTTCTTTATATCAACGATCGTTGCCCTGGCGGTAGGTTACATGCTTTATTATTTTGGCATATCGATAAACGTTATTTTGCCCGTGTTGGCTCCGATATGGGTGGGTGTCGCTACAATATCATATATGGCCATGAACGAGCATTGATTTTCATGAGGGAGAATCCGAACAGGACGGGTCTGCTGAGGCTGAAGGAAGAGATAAACATAGCGGAAAGGGGTAAGGAGATACTCCAAGACAAGATAGAATCCCTGGTCGTTTTGTTCTTTGAGTACGTCAAGGAAAGAGGGGAAAGGAGAAAATACGTGGAGGATGCCTTGATGAAGGTTTTCAGGGAACTCGTAATTCTGGAATCGTTAATTGGAACTGTTTCTGTCAAGAGCGATGCCTTCTCTGTCCCGGAAGGTTCTCTGAAAACAGGGGAAAGAAAGGTTATGGGCATAGGTTTGCCGGAGTTTCTCTGGGAAAGATCAAAAAAGGGGTTCCAGATACTTAACATTCCTGTCAAGTTCGACAAAACAAAGCTCAGGTTTGAAGAGATCCTAGAAGCTGTTCTTAAGGTGGGTGGAATAGAGAATTCGATCCAGGTTCTTTCCAAGGAAATCAAGGAAACGAGAAAGGTTGTGAACTCCCTGGAGAACTACGTGCTGCCCGAATTCAGAAGCGAGAAAAAGTGGATCGAGCTTAGGCTCGAGGAACTCGCCAGGGAGGATTTGCTGAGATACAAAATGATAAAGAGAAAGCTGGAAATTTCTAAATAAATTAAAGGGGGTTTTTAGAACATATAATTTCCTAGACCGAGGTCACCAAATCCCGCACCAGCAAATATTGCCGCAAGGAACGTAAGGAACAGCGCAACCCCTATTATAAGTGGTATCAGTATTGCGACTATCAGAGCCAAAGCTGCTCTCCCTCCTGTTATTCCGTGCAAGTTCTTGATTCCCATTCCCTGAAGGACCAAAGACCACAGTGTAATTAATATTGACACTACTGGTATCCAGCCGAGCAGATAGTGCGGCGAAAATCCGTAGTAGACTGTTTTCAATGTCTGCTCCAGGCCTTTTCTTGCTCCGAAGATGTAAGCCCATAGGTGAAGCCAGAGTCCCCATATTGTTAGGAATATTATGAGTCCTATGTAGCCGCCCACTATGGATCCTACAATCATCACCGGCAGAAGCGTAGCTCCTCCCATCATGCCGAGTCCCATTGGAAAGAAACTCGCCATCAATCCTGCAACTATTCCGTTGAGCACTGCAAAAACTATCGCTACCACTAGCATGAATTTGAATGCCTCCCCAAGTTTTTCCCCCTTTACCGAATTAAAGCTCTTTTCAGGTGCTTTCAAGAAATCTATCGCTTTATAGATATATTTCATCATCTTTCACCTTGTAATAATATTGGAAACCTTATTTAAATTGTTTTAATCGAGAAACAATCAGAACTATTCTTTCTTCAGTTTGACTATTGCCTCAGCAATGTCTTTTGTTTTTTCCAGCATGGCCTTCGCCTCTTCTGGGGAAACACCTGCCTGTTCCGCGACCATCTCCACGTCCTCTTCGCTGACTCCCTCTCTCGATCTCTCCGAGACCTCGCCTGTTATCTGAAACGTTTCCTGTCCCATCACGTTTATTTTCGAAACCTCGGGGTTGGAAATAACGATTTCTTTGTCCGGGGTTTTGATCACGACTTCTTCCGCGTCTATGTGTGCCATCTGCATGCCCATCTGTTTCATGGCGCGTTCCAGCTGTTTCGGGTTGATTTTCATAAAGATCAATAAGATATTGGGAACGTGATTTAAATATCATTTGCTTCCCTTGTTTTTCAACCTATACGTTTGGATAACGAAATGGTTTTATTGTTTGGGTTCAAACTTTCTATATGCTTTTTCAGATCCTCGACGTGGACTATACCATGGTTGATGAAAAGCCAATAATAAGGATATTCGGCAAGACAGAGGATGGAGAGACTGTCTGCGGTTTTTACGAGGATTACCTGCCATATTTCTATGCAAGGGGGGAGAAGCTCGAAGAGGCTGTAAAAGGCGAAGGCAATGTGATAAGAGTGGAAAAGGTTAAGAGGTTTCTTCCGATTGGTTACCAAAAACAAACGATCGACCTCCACAGGATAACTCTCAGGAATCCGGCAAAGACCCCTGAAATCAGGGACAAGTTAAGGTCAAGGGGTTTTGAGGTTTTTGAGGCGGACATCCCGTTCAAATACCGGTTCATGGCCGATTTCGACCTAGCGGGCATGGGCTGGATCGAGGTTGATGGTTCGGGAGGCGTGACGACAAACACGGTAAGCGCGCAGAGGAAAATTCCCATTAAAAATTTCAAAAAGATTGGGAAGGACGGGATGGTTCCCCTGAGATTCCTCTGCCTTGACATCGAATGCGTCTCTCTAAAGGAGGGGGAAATGCCTGATTCCAGGGATGATCCCATAATAATGATCTCTGCTGTTTTCAGCGAACCACATAAAGGGGAAAGATCGATCGTTTTGAGTACAAGATCTGACAGGGGTGTAAAACCCTTTGAGGGGGAGAAGGAAATGTTAGAGGAACTGATTAACATCATAATGGATTACGATCCTGACGTCATAACGGGATTCAACATCAATAATTTTGACATGCCGTACATACTCGAGAGGATGAGGCAGAATAACATATCTCCGATGTTTGGAAGATGCAAGAAACACGTAACTAAGAATCAGATAATGAGCAGGTTTAAAATAAACATAGCCGGAAGAGTGATGGTTGATTCTTTCGAAATGATAAAGAGGGATTTCTCCATGAAACGTTACGATTTGAATACCGTATCGAACGAGCTGTTGGGGGAGGGAAAGGAGGATGTTAAAAAATCGCAGATAGAAAAGTTCTGGAAGGGCAGCCAGGAGAAGTTCAGGTCGCTGATAAGATATTCAAAGAAAGACTCGGAGCTGGCGATGAAGCTGGTTTTGAATTTGAACCTTCTGGATAAATACGTGGCTCTAGCAAAGATTTCCGGCACGCTCCTTCAGGACATACTGGATTCCGGAGAAACTACAAGGATAGAAAATCTGATACTGAGGGAATTTAACAAAGAGGATTTTGTCCTTCCCTGCAAACCGGATGGTAGCGAGGTCTCCAAAAGAGAGAAAATGAGAAGGGCTGAACTGAAAGGGGGGTATGTCCTGGAACCGGAGAAGGGTTTGCATTCATCAGTGATTGTCCTTGACTTCAAGGCAATGTATCCCTCCCTGATAAGGACGTTCAACATCTGTCCGACGACACTGATCATGAAGGACGGGGTGGAGAAACCCGTGACCTCTCCATCAGGGGCGAAGTTTGTCCCGGAAAACATCCGAAAAGGCATAATACCAAAGATACTGGAGAGGTTGATGGAGGAGAGGCAGAAGGTGAAGGGAAAGATGAAGAAGGAGTCTGATTCCGGTAAGATAAGGGAACTCGCGGCGGAGGAATTAGCTCTGAAGATCATGTCCAATGCATTCTACGGGCATTTCGGATATCCTAGAGCGAAGGTATACTCAATGGAGATCGCGAATTCCATAACAGCATTTGGCAGGGAAACCATCAAGAAAACAAAGGACTTTATCGAGAAGGACTTTGGTTACAAGGTTATATACGGGGATACGGATTCTGTTATGGTTAAAGTTCCTTTCGAGAATCTCGAGGAAATAAAGAAGGCGGGAGAGGAAGTAGCAAAAAGGGTTACCTCTGTTCTGAAGGGTGTTATGGAGCTTGAGTTTGAAAAGACCTTCAAGAGATTCCTTCCGCTCACAAAGAAGAGGTATGCTGCCTGGTCTTTTGAATCCGATGAGGATGGCTGGAGAGAAACGATGGAAACAAAGGGTATAGAGACCGTAAGAAGGGACTGGTGTGATTTAACGTCGGAAACCATCGAAAAGGTTCTGGAAATAATCTTGAAGAAGAACGACATCAAAGAGGCTGTTCATTACTTTAAGGGCGTTGCTGACAGCATGATTGAGGGAAAGATTCCAATACAGAAACTTGTAGTAACCAAGACCATGACAAAAAGGGCGGAAGGTTATGCGGGGATTCAGCCACATGCAGAACTTGTCAAGAAGATAAAGAAGCGCTCGCCTGCTGAGTGCCCGGGCGTCGGGGACAGGATAGGTTACGTCATAGTTAAGGGGGCAGAACTTCTTTCCAAGAGAGCGGAAGACCCTCTCTACGTTATAGAGAAAAAACTTCCGATAGATTCAAGGTATTACATAGAGAACCAGCTTCTTCCACCGCTGGAAAGGATTTTCATCGCACTCGGCATTTCCAAGACAGAGTTGCTTGGTAAGGGGAAGCAGGTCAGCCTGTTCACAGCGTTTGCAAATAATTCAAAGGCCAAAGCAGCAAAAGAGGTTTATTACAAGTACATGGAGGGTTTCGTGTGCGAGAAGTGTTATAAAACCTATGATTTTCCGCCGCTCAGGGGGGTTTGTGAGTGCGGGGGGACGCTTCTGTTCAACTCCCCCCAAGGACCTGCGAGGCGTGTGATTTATTAACCAGCGATGAAGTTTTTGAACTTCACTGTGAAGCATTTTGGTTCATTTTATTTCGAAAGTCTCGTGAAGTTTGAACATAAGAACTTCATCTAATATTCCGAAAGTTTATGTGAATGGGGGGACACCTTCATTTCCTGTGGAAATTTCCGATATGGTAAGCTGCATAACGGTTTCGTGTGTTTCATGTGAATTCCATGTGAAATTTCAGGCTGTTCCCTAAAGTAGCATGTTCAAGAAAAACGGGTTCAAACCTGAAAAGTAAATGATTGTCGGTATCAGGAGGAACCCCATCAGGTGGGTTCTCTTGATGCCAAGGGAAATCGCTAGCAACCCGATGGACATCCCTGTTAATGAAATTATGAGACCGGGGATCCCTGTAAATGCGAAGACCAAAAACAACAGCATGGACAGCGTGAAAAGCATCATCCTTGTGTAATTTATGTTTTTAATTCGTTCGATGATGAGGCCGCCGGTTTTTATTGTCAGTATCCCTGATATCATGCAAGCCACGAAACCAACAGCAAACACGAGAGCGATATCAAAGATTGATATGGTATCTATTATCTGGGAGAGCGCCCAGACTGCTCCTGATCTTGTTTTTCCGATTGCATAGAAAACAATGAAGGTGAAAAATATGTTCGAGGTGTTTATTCCTCCAAGCGCGACCAGGAAATCCTTCAGTTTCGCCCTGAGAACCTGGGCGGCAATTATGCCTGCCTGTGAAGAGCCTATGCCAGGGAGCAAACCTGCAAGCATGCCGGCGAGCCATCCTGTAACGCTCCCCTTCAACCATCTCTCCTTTATCTCAAAGGTCTTCTTTTGGGGCGGGAGCTTGATCTTTGTTATTATGCTCGTTACCAGCGTGCTCAAGGCGAAGAGGCCCGTCAACGCAGGGAAGAGGACCTGCTCAGAGGGGAGAGAGTTCAGGGTCAGAAACCCGAGGATGCCAGCGAAGAGGAAGAGGGGAGGGGCGTATAATCTTCTCTTCCCTTTCTCTGTGAAGATCATCCAGAGAACGACCAGCGATAGAAGGATGTGCATGACAGGTTTTATCGTGTTGTAGAGCAGGGGAAGAAAGTAGAAGAGCGCGGGGAGGCTCGATATGGTTAATAACATCACTCCCAAACCTCCCATCACTGTCAGGAACAGAGCCTCGTAACCCCTTCCCTTCAGGAGCATTCTGTGCCCCGGGAGGACAGAGAGGACGGAATCTTCCTCGGGCGCTCCGAACAGTATGCTTGGGATGAAATCGAAAAACGTGTTGGAGACGGCGAGGGAGATTATGAAGGCGAGCATGCAGTGAACAGGGAAGGAGGTAAAAACAAAGGCAAGCGACAACACAAGTATGAAGATCGTGTTCGGATGCAGGCCAGGGATCAGGCCGGTAATCATCCCGAATGCTATGCCGAGAAAGAGGAAGAGCAAGATCTCAAGGAACATTAATAAATTGTTTTCAGGGGATTTAAGAAGTTGAGTTTAAACAAATGTTTAAACGCATAGCGGTTTTGTTTGGGTTCGAGAGAGTAAATAAGTATTTAAATAATTAACGTATATTAATTCTATGGTTGACGAAACCGGTCTCGCAAAGGAGAAGCTTGCGAAGGATATTGTGGGAGAGATCGTGCTCTCTGAAAATCCCGAGAGGGTCCTCAAGAAGTGGAGGAACATATTCAATTTTTCCCAGAAAAAGCTCGCTGGTTATCTGGGCATAACTTCTTCTGTCATATCCGATTATGAATCCGGGAGGAGGAAGTCCCCTGGGATAAATGTCATAAAGAAGTATGTGAACGCGCTTCTGGAACTTGACTCAAGGAGAGGAGGGAAGGTGATCAAGAGTTTCGCCCAGTCCTTTCTTCAGAGCCCGGAAATATCGAAAGCTGTCATAGACATAAGGGAATTTTCCTCCGGGGTTGAGATCAACAGTTTCTGCAGAAAGATCAATGCAAACATCCTGACGAAAAAGGCGGGCAAAGTTGAAAGGGAAATATATGGTTATACGGTGATAGATTCTGTTAAAGCAATATCCGAACTTTCCTTTAATCAGCTTATCGGTCTCTACGGGACGACAACACAGAGAGCGCTCGTGTTCACAGGAGTGACCACCGGAAGAACGCCCATGGTTGCGATAAAGCTAACGAATCTCCAGCCCGGTCTTGTTGTCCTGCATGGTATAGAAAAGGTTGATGATGTTGCAAAGAACATAGCAGAAGCGGAGAACATCCCCCTCGCCCTCTGCAGGCTTGAAGGGGTCGAGGATGTTGTCTCGATGCTGAAAGGTCTTGGTTAGAATTTTTTCGTTTCGCATTTTACTTCTTTGTCTATAGTCACCAAACCGTACGAGTTATTGAATATCGCTCCAGGATAGAATATCACTGTTCTTCCTATTTTATCAACGCCTCCTGCCTCGTGTATGTGAGCAGAAAATGCTAAAATTGGTTTTTCCTTTTCTATGAAATCCCGTATGGTCTTCGAGCCGACGTGTTCTCCTGTTTCTGTTTTATCCACCACTGTTCCGTACGGAGGGCAGTGCGTCACAAGGATAGTCCTCCCGTTAGAGCGTGGTTTCAGCCTCCAAAGGCTCTCCCTTATTTCATCCTCTGTCGGTTCGAATTTTGTGTTGAAGGGGGTGGTGGCCCCGCCAAAACCGATGAATTCGAATTCCCTGAACTTTCTGGATTTCGCGTGAAGGTTCACGCCGTATTCATTAAATAGCTCCAAAATTTCATAGGGTTCGTGATTGCCCGGTATGCAAAAAACGGGCTTACCTAATGAAATAAGTTTCTGCAGAACAATTTCCGCAACGTCCGTCTGCGTATACCCTTCCGGGATGTTGAACATGTCCGTGAAGTCTCCAGGGCACAAAACCAGATCGAAATCTCTTTCCCTGAAGGATTTGATAAATCTGGAGAGTTTCTCTATTTCTCCGTGAACGTCCGCGATGAGGAGTATTTTAAGCATATTAATCTTATGTGGGATCGATTAAAAAGTGTTGATATTACACTGTTATATTTTCTCAAATTTACCCCCTTCGTTCTCCTTATATTGGAAAAAACTCTCATGGTCTGTTGATACCACGATTACTCCCCTGTAATTCTTGGTCCAGTTTCCCTTGTTCTCAATAAGCCAGACTATGTTTGGTATTTTCTCTATAAGATAGGGTGTATATATGCCTGCTTTTCTTTCGTGCGGAAGTTCCCTCCTCTTCAGAAAATTCATAAAACCCTCCTCTCCAATGGGGTTTTCCGGTCTAAGGATAAGGGCAGAGACTTTTCTCTCTCCGTGCGAAACATCGATCCAGCGTGGATCTGGAGTTTTTATTTCTTCAGAATCCAGACTGATGACAACATCTTTTCCGCTTCTTTCCTTGATTTTTTCGGTTAACTTCCTGGTTAACAGAAAGTTCGGGGGTTCTCCCCTGTTCGCCAGCGGAATGTCCGGCCAAACAAATTCTTCTGGTAAGAAGCCGCCTTCCTTGAACCACCCTTTCAGGCCAATCACGTCCCCCTCCACCGTTCCCTTTCCCTCTGTCACGGCCTCCACTTCGCCCGTAACATCCTCTATCACAAATCCCCTTGAGGTTTTTTCCTTCACCCTCCCTATTATCGAGGTTTTGGAGAATATTTTCTTCCCCTTGTTTATGGAGACCGCATTCATTTTCTTCAACAAGATCCCTTTGAGAAACTCGTATTTCCTGCTGTAGTAATCTAAAAAATCTTTCACGCCGGCCTCTTTCTTTCTTTCCGCGGTTTTTTTGGGTTTGTTTTCTTCCTTTGGCTTCTTCTTTTCTTTGAGCGACATCAAAATTTCTTCGTAGTTTTCCTCGTTGATCCTTTCCAGCAGATCCGGTGTGACGAGCACGCCTTCCTTCAAGAAAACGGACACCATGTCTTTTTTGTTCATTTTTCATTCTTGGGATTTAGATTTAAATAAACTCTTCCTTCAAAAAGTTTTCAATCCTTGTTATCATCTCACCCGAAAGATTCAGCTTTATCTCCCTTGTTCTTCCGTACCTTCCCTTGGAGATGACCTTTGAATTTACGATCCCGAACATATCCAGTTCGGAAATTAGATCCGAAACCCTTCTCTGCGTTAGAACCTTCAAATTGTTCCTTCTGCATATCTGGATATAAACATCGTAGATGTCGCCTGTCTGTGTGTTCTTCGTTCCCTTGCGGAAGAGCTCGAGTATGGAAAGGAGAACGCACTGAGACTGCCTTGGCTGAGTTTTGGTTATTTCCAGCGTCTTGTCCGTGTCCAGTTTCTTTTCCGCAAGATCCACGTGTTCCTTCAAAACCTTCTCGTTCCCCATCCTTTCCGCGACCTCCCCGGCAACCCTTAAGAGGTCAAGCGCTTTCCTTGCGTCTCCGTGTTCCTGCGCGGCAAGGGCAGAACATTTTTCTATCACTCCCGAGGAGACCGTGCCCGGGTTGAACGCAAGCTGTGATCTCTCGGTGAGTATGTCTCTCAGTTCGGAGGCGTTGTAGGGCGGGAAGACGGCCTCTTCCTCTGAAAGGGAAGATCTAACCCTCGGGTCCATGTCGTTGATGAAGGATATGTTGTTTGATATTCCCACTATCGTTAACTTGGTTTTTTTGAGTTCTTGGTTAATTCTCGTTAGGTTGTAAAGTATACCGTCACCAACCTTCTTGACCAGGGCGTCTATTTCATCCAAAACCAGGAGGGTGTTCCCCTCTCCTTGGTCCAAGAGATTAAAGAACTTTTTATAAAGGCTGTCCGTGGGGAGGCCGGTATAGGGAACCTCAACGCCAAAAAAGGATATCAGTTGTGAGAGCAGGCGATACTCTGTATCCGAAACCCTTCTCATCTTACAGTTTATGTATATGGTTTTCAGTTTCCCGTTGGTTTGGTCGCTGAGTTTTTTTATTGTGTGGCTCGCGCACAACGATTTCCCTGTCCCTGTTTTCCCATAAATAAAAACGTTCGATGGTTTCTCCTTTCTCAACACCGGAGCCAAGATCATACCCAACTGTTTTATCTGTTCCTCCCTGTGTGGTATGTTGTCCGGTGTGAATGCTATTGATAGTGTTTCTTTGTTTTTGAACACGCCTCTCCTTCCAACATAACCCTGAAATATCTCGTTGAGAGAAATTTGAGCCATAATATCTCCATATGAAATAGGGGTTTAAATTCTTTTCTCCACAACCCTATGATTTCTTATGGAAACAGTTTTAAAAGCTTCCACTGGAAATTGTATTACACTGTTATATTATGGGTGTTAAACACAACCCCCACAAAAAAACACTTCCATAAGAAACCAGGGCGTTATCTACCCAACTTCAGTTTTTTGGTTGTTTTTTCAATCCTATCCAACGCAATTCCAATCTTCTCATAAGACGTTGCATAGGAACACCTGATATGCCCTTCTCCGCGCCTTCCAAACTCTGTTCCTGGGACAGTCGCGACACCGGCCTTTTCAATCAACCACCTGGAAAATTTCAGTGATTTCATTCCAAACCTTTCTATATTGGGAAACGCGTAGAAGGCCCCTTTAGGTTTTACGCAGGAAAAACCAGGGATCTCATTCAGCCGTTTTATTATCAGTTTCCTCCTTCGGTCATATTCCTTGACCATCTTCTTCACACACGCCTGCGATCCCCCCAGCGCCTCCAGCGCGGCAAGCTGCGAAACCGTCGGAGCACAGATGGATGAATAAATGTGAACCTTTTTCATGGCGTTTATCGCCTCTTCCGGGCCGGCAGCATAGCCTACACGGAACCCAGGCATGGCATACGTTTTTGAAAAGGACTGCAGAGTTAAAACCCTCTCTTCCATCCCATTTAACGATCCTATCGAAACGTGTTTTTCTCCATCATAAATCAGTTTCTCATATGCTTCATCAGATATCACACACAGGTCATATTCGCAAGCGAAATCTGCGATTTCCTCCAGCGTTTTCTTTTTAAACACAACCCCGGTAGGATTTGATGGGGTGTTTATTATCATAACCTTTGTTTTTTCCGGGACTATAGCACTTTCCGCTTCCTCGATTTTAAACTGAAACCCGTCCTTTTCTTGGTGTGGAATGCAGAGAGGCATGCCGTTCAAGATCTCGACAGCAGGCTTGTAAGCGAGAAAACCAGGATCAGGGATGAGAACACCCTCTCCTGGATCGATCGTGCATATCAGGTTCAAAAGAATCGCCTCTGTTGAACCGCACGTGATGATAACCTGATCAGGGGAGACGCGTATCTTGTTGTCCCTCCTTAGTTTTTTTGCAACCGCTTCCTTCAGTTCACTCCTCCCGCCCGGGGGGGAGTAGTGTGTAAACCCCTCTTTCAGTTTCCTGCAGGCAAAATCTATTATGTTCTTGGGCGAACCAAAATCGGGTTCTCCGGGACCCAGAGAGACAATCCCCTCCTTCTCCTCCGCGATCTTAATGAGTTCCCCGATTGTCGACACAGGGAGCTGTTCCTCCCTCTCAGAAATCTCAACATCAGCCATAATTATTATTTACCTCGGAAATAAAAATTAATAATCAAGACTAGATAATATTCTTATGAATAAAATTAACTGCTTTTTCAACCCGAAGTCCGTCGCTGTTATAGGAGCTTCCAGAGACCAGAAAAAGATAGGGCACATAGTTTTCAGGAACTTTGTTGAAGGGAGGTTTAAGGGAAAGGTTTTTCCTGTCAACCCCAAGACAAAAAAACTTCTCGGAAGAAAATGCTACACAAACGTAACCCAGATAAAGGAGAAGATCGATCTTGCAGTGATATCCATACCTGCGGAATTCGCTCCGAAGGCCCTGGAGGAGTGCGGGAAGAAACGAATCCCCGCAGTGGTGATCGTGAGCGGCGGGTTCAAGGAGGTTGGGGAAGACGAGCTGGAAGACAGACTGAAAAAAATCGCCAAGAGATACGGGATACGCATAATCGGACCGAACTGCCTCGGAATTTTTGACCCGTCCACGGGGGTTGACATGATTTTCCTTCCGAGATACAAGCTTGAGAGGCCAAAGGAGGGGGGCATATCCTTTATCACACAGTCAGGAGCCGTTGGCTCCGTGGTTCTTGACTGGATGGCAAGAAAGGGATATAAAATTTCAAAATTCGTCTCTTACGGAAACGCAGTCGACGTCGACGAGGCAGACCTGATGGAACACCTGGCAGAGGACAAAAAGACAAAGGTCATTTGCGCTTATTTCGAGGGGGTGAGGGAAGGGAGAAAGTTCCTGAACGTCACTAAGAAGATATCGGGCGTGAAACCAATAATAATACTGAAGGGCGGAACGACAGAGGCAGGAAATAAGGCGATCTCTTCTCACACAGGCTCGCTCGCAGGCTCTTTCGAGGTGTACACCGCCGCCTTCAAGCAGGCGGGTGTTTTACAGGCGGACGACATGGAAGAGCTTTTCGGGTTTGCAAGAACGCTGTCTACGCTTTCCAGACCAAAGGGCAACAGGGTTCAGATAATAACAGACGGAGGCGGGTTCGGGGTTCTCCTCTCCGACAACATCGTGGAGAACGGGCTAACACTCGCAAAGATGAAGAAAGAAACCACGGAGAGACTTCGAAAGAAAATGCCCTCTTACGTTGTTCTAAAAAACCCGATTGATCTTACGGGGGATGCGGATGTTGAGAGATACAGGGAAGCACTGGACGCCGCCCTGGCGGATCCCAATGTTGACATGATAGGTCTGATCGTTCTGCTCCAGGTCCCGAGGCTGGGAGGGGACATCGTCCAAACCATAACCAACGCCTTCAAATCGAGCGAAAAGCCAATTTTCGTGATTTCCGCGGGCGGGGAGTACACAGAGGTTCTGAAAAAATCCCTTGAAGATTTCGGGATCCCAACGTTCTCTTACACTCAGAACGCAGCGAAGGCCATGCGTGTCTTATACGAATTCAGCGAAGAGGCGGAGGAATACGAGAAGAGGAAAAGGAGATGAAACGAAAGGTCATAATAATGGGAGCTGCCGGAAGGGATTTCCATAATTTCAACGTGTTTTTTCGAAACAACAAAAATTATGAGGTGGTTTGCTTCACGGCAGAGCAGATCCCGAACATTTCCGGAAGATGCTATCCTAAAGAACTCTCCGGGAAACTCTACCCCAAGGGCGTACCAATATATGAAGAAAAGGATCTGCCTGTAATTATAAAAAAACATAAAGCAGATATGGTTGTTCTTGCCTATTCGGATTTATCATACGAAAACGTTATGCATAAGGCAAGCCTTGTGAACGCGAACGGAGCGGATTTTGTCCTGATGGGCAGCGAAACGACAATGATCAAATCCAGAAAACCGGTCGTTTCTGTCTGTGCTGTCCGGACAGGATGCGGCAAATCACAGACCTCCCGAAGGATCTCCCTCATCCTAAAGGAAATGGGCTATAAAGTCGTCGTGATCCGTCACCCAATGCCCTACGGGGATTTGCGAAAGCAAATCGCTCAGCGTTTTGCTGACTACGGGGATTTATACAGGCACGAATGCACGATCGAGGAACGAGAAGAATACGAACAGCACATCAAGAACGGGTTTGTTGTTTATGCGGGTGTGGATTATGGGGAAATTCTGAAAGAGGCGGAAAAGGAAGCGGACATAATCTTATGGGATGGAGGGAACAACGATTTCCCTTTCTTCAAACCATATTTACACATAGTAGTCGCTGACCCACACAGGCCGGGGCACGGGATAAGATATTATCCTGGCGAAACGAACCTCCGGATGGCGGATGTTGTCGTGATAAACAAGGAGAACACCGCAAAAAATGAGGACATCAGAAGGGTATGGAAAGTTATCAGAAAAACCAACCCGTCCGCAAAAATCATACACGCGAATTCAGAGGTTACAACGGACGAGCCGGAGAAGATAAGGAACAGAAAGGTTCTGATAGTTGAGGACGGTCCCACCCTGACACACGGAGAGATGTCCTACGGGGCGGGCTGGGTTGCCGCCAAAAAATTCCATGCGAAGCGCATCGTTAGACCAAAGGAACACGCAGTAGGTTCGATAAAGAGAGCGTACGAAAAATACGCCCAGATCAAGGAGGTTTTGCCCGCTCTGGGTTACGGAAAGACGCAGATCAAAGAGCTAGAAAGAACGATAAACAGAACCCCCTGCGATCTCGTGATAATCGCAACGCCCATGGACCTCGCCGAGCTGATCAGGATAAACAAGCCCTCTGTTTACATAACCTATCACCTGAAGGAGAAGGGTAGACCAGATCTTAGGGAAATTCTGAAGGAATTCTTTAAGAAAAAAGGAACCAGGAAGGTCTAAATCATTTTCTCTATCTTTTTAACCTCTTCGAGAGGAGAACAGATCGTTAGTATGTCTCCCTCCTTGATCTTTGTTTCCGGTTTCGGGAGCAGGAGCTTATCACTCCTGTAAATAAAAGCGATGGTGAAGCCTTTCGCGATATTCGCAAGTGTCTTGTTTGCGAATTTCGAATCCTTCCCCACGCTCACCTCGAAGACTTCGCCTTTCCCCCCTGCTATTAGATTTATCAGCTGTTTACCCGGTTTTTCCAGCGCCTTTTTGAAGGCGAGGATCGCTGTGTTTGTCGTGTTGATAAGATTCGTGATTCCTATCTTTGTGAATATTCCTTCGTTGTCCGATTGGTTTATCCTCGCTATTATGTTGGGAACGTTGACACCCTTGGCTACCTCGCAGACCATAAGATTCGTTTTGTCATCGTCCGTGATGCTCACGACGGCATCAACATTGTTTATGTTTGCGTCCTTCAGTATGTTCTTGTCCGTCCCATCGCCATGCAGAACGAGCGCATCTAGTTTCTCGGCAAGCTGTTCGGCGAGCTTTTCGTCCTTCTCTATAACGACGACATCGTGCTTTTCCTTTATCAGCAGCCCGGCCAGGGCCTCGCCGATTGATCCACCACCGACGATTATTATCTTCATTTTATCACTTAATATATGGAGAACGTAGTTAATAACCTTTACCAGACAATTACCCTCAGGGTTACCAGCTCGTTGTTTTCGTTCAAGATACCAAACCTTTCTATCTCCGCTTTCTCTGTCCACATGGGGATGGTGTAGCCACACTGTAAGATAGGAATTCCGGATTCCGTGACCAGGGTTATGTTCGCGTTATGCATCCTCTCACCATATTCTGTTTTTTCTGTGAGCTCGAAATCCTCCCTCATTTTCATATACCCCGCCCGGTCTATGCAATATGTTGTGTTGAAGTCCGCTATTTTACTGGCGTTGAACAGATAAGGACCCTCAACAAGGCCGACAGACGACTTTTCATTCCCGAGTATCTCCGATATCTGCAGCGCTTTGCTCTGCAGCTTATCCACGTAAAACCTCCCCTTAAAATCAGAGACATTCACGTTCAAATAGTTCATCGCGTAAAGAACTATCGCGAAAAATATCACCCCTGCTATAAGAAACTCAAAAACAAACTGGCCCTTCATAATAAGTTTTTCTTTTGAACAATAAAATAGTTACCTTTTATACCTTTTTATTTGAAACTGCCAAAATATTATTATGAGGAAACCTTTGCTGATAACCCTCCTGGTACCACTGCTGATGATTTCTGGATGCGTAATACCCGGAACGGATTTCAGGATACCAATAATTTCCGACCTCTTCGGACCAAACGTGGAGGAGTTCAGACACGACGTTGTTTTCATACAGAGTCTGCAGGCCATCCCGTCCCACACGATAAGGTCCGGGCAGACCCTAACGCTTCGCGCGTACGTCCAGAACCTCCAGAAGCCCGAGAGCGACCCACAGGAAACCGTGGAGATAGAGCTGTATGACGACTGCGGGATATTCGAAACAACGGGAAGCATATGCACCGGGGGGAGCTTCCAGGACAAAAAATGCACGATCGATAAGATGTATCCGCAATCGACCGCTATAGTCGACTGGAAGATGAAGGCGAACTCAATGAGGATAAAAACACCCTGCGATGTCGGGGTTCTTGTTAGTTATACATACACAACACACACCACATCTTCCGTGAGTTTCGTGAACCAGCAGGAGCTCGAGAACCTGATTTCCCAGGGCAAGACGTTCAGCGAGAAGGGAACCATAGTCGTGGGCGAAGGTCCTGTAAAATCGTACATAGAGGCTCCTGACCAGCCGATAATGGTGGACATAAGACCGGATGCGGATGTAAAATCAACTGGGAAGGGCATGATGACCTTCTGGGTCGAGAACAGGGGAAGAGGAGAACTTGAAGGAAATACGATAGTGAAGGACGATATAGAAATAGGTTGTGCCAAAAGTGAGGCAACAGGCGAAGAGGAGGTAACAGGATGTGAAAAATGCAAGGAAAAAATAGATGAAGAAGGACTGAAACTTATCGGAAAAACCTCGCCGAAATTCTCGTGCGAAATAGAACCAAGAAATCCTGGGTGGATAACCCAGGAGAAAACCTACCAGCTCACCTCGAAAATCAAGTATTCCTACAAATTCACCAAGAAGATCAGATTAACGATAGAGCCGGAGATCGAGCTGGATTGATTTCTGAACACAAATTAAATTTATAAGCGTAACAGGTTAAATATTAAAATGATAAAGATGATGGGAACAGCATTCGGAAGGAACGTGAAGTTCTTTTTGCTGTTATTCATTGCTGCAGTTACCGTAACCTCTGGTTGTACCATGCCTGGTGTTGGACCAGCAACAGGAGGAGGACAAGGAATTTTTGTTGAAATCTTCCAACCAACATTAGGCCAGACAACGCCCATCGAATCGGACGAACCAGTAAGTCTCCATCTGGAAGTTGTCAACAGGGGAGACTACAACAACGCTCCGACAGTCGCGGAGCTTACAGGAATAGACACGACCGAATGGAATTTGTACGGAGATGTTTACAGGGACCTTGGTTTGCTGCTTGCTCCTGATCCGGAAATGCAGACAGAAGGCGGAAGGGGAAGGGCAGACTGGGACGTGATAACACCAACACTTTCCAGAAACCAGAGAATGACATACGAACCAATTGCAAGGATTTACTATTACTATGAGACGCGAGCGACCAAACCAGTGTGGTTTGTGACGGCCGAGGAACTCAGAAGAGTGGTACAGGGAGGAGGAACCCTGGACACAGAAGCCACCGTACTAACATCCGGCCCGCTGAGTGTTACGGTTGATACAGGACAGTTCGTGAAGGCAAGGGAATGGAGGGAATCCAAATTCCAGCTCCAGATAAGGATAGACAACACGGGAGGAGGACAGATATTCGGAAGGGATTACCCGGTCGCTATCGAGGTTGTATGGCCTGATGGTGTTATACCGGTCGGTGACTGTCCAAGACAGATCCAATTCGGGACAGGCATCTATGAAAACCTGCCGCCATTCCTGTCAACTCCGGCATTCGGAAGATACGTTAGGGTTTGGAACGGAAAGTACACGGACGTAACATGCGAATTCCAAGTGACGCAGCCACCCACGAACAAGGTCAAGAAAAACTTCGAGATAAAGCTGGGTTACATATACTACGTGGATGCAGCAACTCAGATAACAGTCAAAGGATTCGAGGAGTTCGTTTAAACCTCTTTTTATTTATTTTTCGACAATTATATAATTATGAGTAGCCAAAAAATTATCTGCTCGGGCTTTATGGTCTTTTCTTTAATCCTAGCTTCGGGGTGCGTGATGCCTGGCGTGCCGTTCGATTCTCAGACGCCGGTCGGATCGGGAATAGTTATAGAGAGCTTCAGGACAGACCCCGAATTAAGCGAGGTGTATTCGAATGAGGAGGTAACCTTCGTTCTTAAATTCAGAAACACGGGTAGCGTGAAAGCGGAGAACGGTTATGCAGAGCTCCTTGGCCTTGATCAGCTGTGGAAAGGAAGGGACGATGCAAGGAAGAACCCCAGAAACCAGGAGGTTTTCCCCTACGAAAGGGAATGCCAATACGATCAGAGAGGTATCGTGTTGCTGCCTCCGGACCCGTCCGCAGGAATAGAGGGCAGCGATAAAATATGTACGTGGGGGTATGTCGCCCCCGATGTTCCGCCCGGCCTTTACGCCGATTACAGACCGCGGGCTCGCGTTTTCTATGATTACAAATCATTCCTCATAAAAACGGTCACGATCGTTCCCAAGGACGAGCTGAGGGTGATCCAGAACCAGGGCAAAAGCCTGCCCGTGGAAACAACGAGCGAATCAGACTCTCCCGTATCCTTGGACATAGAGACCAGGAGTCCGATAAGAACCTACGGACAAACCCTGACGTTCCCGATGGTCATAAAGATAGATAACATCGGAGGGGGAACGGTCTGCGAGAACAGTGACAGCTGCAGGAAATACACAGAAGGTGGATCCATGTGGAACCAGTTCAGATTATACATAGAGTTGCCCGAAGGAATGAACTTCGAGGAGGGCAGCTGCGAAGAAACGGAAGAGATCTTGCTGATAATGGGCAAGTCCCAGACTATCTCCTGCAAGATTCAGGTCCACGAGATTCCTGAAAGGCTGACCCAGAAGAACATAAGGCTGACAGCGGAATATGGTTACTTCATAGATAAAACCATTCAGATAAGGGTTCTGCCGAGCGGATAAGGATAAAAGCCTCGTATGCAATATAAAATTATGACGAAACCGGCCCAGTTAACTTTGCTCGTTTTTTGTTTAGTTTTGTTATCAGGCTGTGTGGGACAGCAAACAACTTCCGGAAACGGGATAGTTATAGAGAGCTTTGTATCGAATCCCTCTGAAATGTATTCCGGGGAGCCCTTTAACCTTCAGCTGATGATAAGAAACACCGGCTCTGTTGATGCAGGGAATGTTAGGTTCGAGCTTTCCAACATAGGAGCCACCTATGAAAACAGAGGACTTGAAATCTCCTGCAAAACAGAATGCTCGGAAGTGATAGAAAGGTTTCTCGCTCCTGACCCCCGGGCGGGAACAACAGGGGAATCAAAGACCTGCATATGGAAATGTTCCGCACCCGAGGATATACCGAGAAACTCGAAAATAACGTTCAACCCCAGCCTGAGGGTGTATTATGATTACGAGAGCAACATAGTAAAATCCGTTACGATAATATCAGAGAGCGAATTGAGATCGATACAGGCGCAGGGGAGATCGCTTCCGAGTGAAACCACCAGCCTCACGGCAGGGCCGGTCAAACTCAGCATACAGATGAGGAGCCCTGTCAGATACATCGAAGACACAAACAAAGTAGAGTTTCCGATATCCATATCCATCGAAAACGCCGGGGGAGGAGTTGCCTGCTATCCAACCTGTGATGATTCGGTAAACTGGAACAAGGTCTTTCTGGAGACAGACCCAGAATCCGGAATGAACCTGAAGGACTGCGAAGTGGGGATGTACGACGAAGTTGATTTATGGGAAGGCCGGTCGAGAACTGTGGTTTGCGACGGGGAGATTTCACTGTTTTCCGAAGGCGATAAATGGACAGGAATCAACATACTGAAAAAAACCTTAAAGATAAGGGCGACATACGAATACTTTACAGATGCGGCGACCTCCCTGACGGTGACAGGGTTCTAACTGAAGTCTTTCAGGGTTTTCTGGGGTTTTTCCAACCCCTCGGTTTCGTCTTCCTTCATGACGAGTTCTCCGTAAACCCCATCGTAACCCGCATTTATTCTTATGTTCCTGGATCTTGCATTCAAGATCAGATCAACCATTCTTTCATTCGAGATGTTAATCAACTGCTCTCTGCCCGCCTCCATCAGGACGTTGAACTCGGATCCAAAGGCGTTTACAAGCTTGTTGTATTCCTCCCACACCCTCCGCGAATTTACCGGTGAGCCAAGGACGATCGATATGATCTCGGACAGCGGGATCAGCGAACGGAAGGGTTTTGAATCCTTCGGAACGAATCCTTTATCCCTGTCGGCGAGTTCCTCAACCCTGTGTAAAACCCCGATCGTCAGCGGGCGTTTACAAACCGGGCAGAGGTTATTCGAATTCCTTGCCTCTTCAGGACTCAGCGAAACCCCACAACCTCTGTGTCCGTCGTGATGATATTTACCGTAGGAAGGATCGACTTCGATTGTCTCCACCAAACCCTCTTTCGTCCTTATGCTTTTTACCAAATTATCATATGTCAGTTCCTTCATCTCAAAAACCGTGGCTTCCCTTCCGATTCTCCATGGCCAGAACGAATGAAGATCGGAAAATGAAACCAGAGCATACCTGTCCAGGGAGGACAGCCTCCAGTTCATCTCAGGGTCAGAGGACAGCCCGGTTTCCAGGGCGAATATGTTTTTGGTTTGATCCTGAAAACACTCCTCAATGCGATCAAATCCGGATTTCGAACCGAACAGCGAAAACCAGGGTGTCCAGATATGGGCTGGTATTATCATACAATCCTTTGATATACCCACGATGTTCTCTACGAGTTCTGTGCATGTGAAACCGAATATAGGCCTGCCGTCGTAATCAAGCCTCCCCTTCTTGGATAACCAATCATTTATCTGCTCAACCGTTTCGAAATCCTTGGCGAGAATTACGTTGTGGATTCTCCTTTGCCTGTTGTCCTGGGTATAGATGTTTGAAACCTCTGCCGAGAGCAGGAAGCTAAAACCCCCCTTGCTTTTAAGAATCCCGGAACCGTCTTCCCTGAGATCCTCCTTTAACTCTTTCAGCCAGAGAGAATGCGTGAAATCTCCCGTACCAAGAAGATTCAAACCTTTCATTTTTGCGTATTTCACGAGATTTTCTATGTTCAGTTCCTTACTGGTCGCTCTGGAGAACCTTGAGTGGATGTGAAGGTCAGAGAATATCTTCATAAGAGTTTATTTTGATCTTTGTTTTTAAAATGAGTGGGCTCGTGGGGATTTCCGAAACATTGGTGGCAGGATGGCTGGAAACCCGCTGGTGGTTTCCAGATTCGAACCCCAGACCTCCGGCTCTCTTGGCCAAAGCTTAACAGACATCACGCCTGTCGGACATATAAGACCGACGCTCTAACCAGGCTGAGCTACGAGCCCATGGAAGACTCGGAATGCAAATTCGAGTCGTTACATGTTATTTTGCTCTGTTTTAAATTAATTGCCTGGGGAAACATTTAAATAACCTTTCCATATATATAATTCTATCCTTATCATTGAATCGATAGGTAGAGAGGTGATGTTATGAATGGAATGGGCGGTCAACAGGTTCAGCCCGTATTTATACTCCCGGAAGGAACCCTTAGAACAAAGGGAAAGGAAGCGCAGAAGAACAACATAGCAGCTGCTAAACTCGTGGCTGACGCTGTCCGAACAACGTTGGGTCCCAAGGGAATGGACAAGATGTTGGTGGACTCTTTGGGAGACGTGACGATAACGAACGACGGAGCGACCATTTTAAACGAGATGCAGATAGAACACCCCGCGGCAAAAATGATGGCAGAAGTCGCTAAAACACAGGATGAAGCCGTTGGTGATGGGACAACAACGGCAGTCATAATAGCAGGAGAACTTCTTAAGGAGGCAGAAAAGCTGCTGGAAAAACAGATCCACCCCACCGTTATAACAAAGGGTTTCAGGCTCGCGAAGCTCAGGGCGCTGGAGATACTTGAAAAGCTTTCGTATGAAGTTGCGATAAAGGATGAGAAAAGTCTGAAAAGAATCGCCAATACAGCGATGACAGGCAAGTCGGCCGAACGTGCCTCGGAAAAGCTGACAGACCTTGCCGTCAGAGCGGTCACGAGGATAGCCGACAGGAAAACGAACGAGATGGACACGGAAAACATAAAGATCGAAAAGAAACAGGGGGGATCCATGAGCGATACAGAACTCATTGAAGGAATAGTTCTTGACAAGGAAGTTGTTCATTCCGGGATGCCGAAGAAACTCGAGAAGGTTAAGGTCGCTCTGCTTGATTCCGCTCTGGAGGTCAAGGAACTGGAGGGAGATGCCAAGATAAGCATAGATTCCCCTGAAAAACTCCAGGCCTTCCTCAACGAGGAGGAAAAGAGCCTCAAGGACATGGTCAATAAGGTTATAAAGTCAGGGGCGGGCGTTGTCTTCTGCCAGAAGGGGATAGATGATGTCGCTCAGCATTACCTGGCCAAGGCGAACATACTTGCAGCGAGGAGGGTGAAAAAATCCGATATGGAAAAGCTCACAAGGGCAACCGGAGCAAAGATAGTCACGAGCGTGAAGGAACTTTCAAGGAACGACCTGGGATACGCCGGGGTCGTGCAGGAAAAGAAAATCTCCGGAGACGAGATGATATTCGTTGAGAGGTGTAAAGATCCGAAAGCTGTGACGATCCTCATCCGCGGGGGAAGCGAGCACGTGGTTGATGAGGTGGAGAGAGCGATGGAAGACGCGATCAAAGGAGTTGCCGCTGCTTTGGAACTCGGAAAGATAGTTCCGGGCGGTGGAGCAGTCGAGATTCAAGTGGCGAAACAGCTGAGGAAATACGCGGAATCGTTCAAAGGAAGGGAACAGCTCGCTGTCAATGCATTCGCAGAGGCGATGGAGATCGTCCCGAAGAGCCTGGCCGAAAACGCAGGTCTCGATCCCATAGACAAGCTGGCTCAGCTCAGATCAGAACACGACAAGAAAAGGACAGCAACGGGCCTGGACGTGTTCACGGGAAACGTGCACAGCATGATGAATCTTGGTGTGATAGAACCTCTGAAAATAAAACTCCAGGCGTTGAAGAGCGCGAGCGAGGTCGCTGAAATGATACTCAGGATAGACGACATGATCTCGGCAGGGGCCGGAGAGAAACAACCTCCGATGCCACCCGGAGGCATGGGCGGAATGCCCGAATACTGAATTCTAGGGTATCAAATATTTATATTAGGTAACGAACAAATAATTATTATGAGCCCGGAAGACGAATACGAGGTAATACCAACATCACCCATCCGAAGATTGGAAAAAAGAATTGAACAAGTTGAATCAGGAAGCTACTCTTCTCAAATCCGAAAACTCATAGAGCAGGTTATAGAACTCATCAAATCGAACCAGAGAATAATAGACGACAGCATAAAGGCGAATACAGACCTAATAGGAGAAATCTCAAAGGTTCCGAAGAAGGTGGAAGATCTGATAATCGAGATGAGGGAGTTCATGAAACTGCTGAAAACATCTGCTGAGGAAGAAGAGGTAACGGCTGTCTCGAAAGAGGTTATGGCTCCTCTGGTGGACAAGATGACAGAACTGATAGAGCAGAACAAGAAGAATTTTGAAACCAATCAGGCTGCTCTCACCACGTTAGGCATAATCGAAAAGAGGCTCAAGAGACTTTACACACAGGCCACACCCACCAGATCAGCCACATCAAGTGGATACACGGGATACTCAAGAAGGACGGGTACAGAGTATTGATGATAAAAATATATGAAAGGAGGTTGAGTGAATGAGAAAGGGCATAACCCCAATAATCGCCATAATAATCTTACTGCTGATAACGATAGGCTTGGCAGCAACTGCATGGACATACCTTTCGGGGTTCTTGATCACCTACACCAAATCCATCTCCTTGGTTGACTCCTACTGCACGGGTGCCAACACATCCAACGTTATACTCAGAAACTCGGGAACGGAATCGATAGCACTAGGATCTGCTGCATGTTCCTTCAGCGGTACATCAGCCACGTGCGGAGCACTGACAATAACAAGAACGGATGGTGGTACGTTCAATGGTGCGAGCATAAATCCTTCCAGTGGAAACCTTGGAACGCAGGCAACATTGACTTTCAGAGATATATGCACGACAGCAGGACCAACAGTGTGCACGTACAGGTTCATCACAGGAGGAACGGGAGCGACAGTGGTTTCAATACCTTGCGGATAAATCTTAAACCCTTATTTCTTACCTCTTTTTAATTTTGAGAGGTTGATTTTTCCTTGGGCAAGAGAACCCTTCCCGCCTCCGGAACCCCCGTATTTTCTGCAGAATTTTCTTAGCTCCTTGGTTATGTCCTTAGTTTTACTCATCCCCACAACATCCCCGTTTTTGTTGATCAGGATAACCGTTAATTTCGGGTGGGATGAAACTATCAGATCAGCGGTCTTTATCATCTCCTTTCTGCTCATATCCACGATCTCGAATATCCTTTCCCTTTTCGCTTTATTCAGGAGTTTTCTTATTTCAGAACCAGCCCTTTTTATCCTCATATTTTCCAGTTCCTTTTTCTGGGATTTCCATATTTTAAAAACGGTTTCGCACGCCTTTTTCAGTGTTTTCACCCTCTTTTTAGCCAGACTCATCTTCAAAATTTTGCTGTCCTCCAATGCTTCTTTCACGAACTTTTCAACAGTCTTCCCTATCTGTTTAAGGGGGACAGAGAAGAATTCCGAACACTCCCTTAGCTGTTTGGAGATGTCGGTAATTTTTCCATCAAGTTCCACCAATTCATTCAGGTTCTTTAAGACAATTTCAAAAATTTCATTCTCCTCCCCTGAAATTCTTTCCACCTCCTCCCCCGCTGTAAACTCAATTCTCACAACACCATCCTGAATTTTGCTCGTTTTTATTAACTTTATCTTACCAACCTCTTTCGTGTTGTTCAAGTGAGTCCCTCCGCACGCTTCCACATCCACTCTAGGAATGTTAACCACCCTTATCATCCTTCCGGGGACTGCCCCGCCCTGATAGATTCTCATTCCGAACCTCTTCTCGGCGACGTTTCTTGGTATCAGCATATTCTCAATCTTTATCCCCCTTCCCACGATTTTATTCGCCGCGTTCTCTATCTCCTTCAGCTCCCTGACGTTAACGGGTTGATAGTGAGTTATATCCAGGTGAGAACGTTCTTCAGTCTTCTTCGCTCCTGCCTGATTTATATGTTTCCCTAAAACCTTTCTGGCAGCGGCGTTTACTATATGTGTTGCCGTGTGCTGTTGAGAGAGTTTCAATCTTCTCAGCCAATCGATCTCCCCTTTAACCTTCATTCCCCTTTTCATGCCGTGTCCCTTCTTCATTTTATGTACGATCATCCCCCCCTGCTTAAAAACATCCAGAACCCTTTCCCTGTTTATACTTCCTAAATCATGCAGCTGACCGCCAGAGGTTGGGTAGAACCCGGTCTGATCGAGGACAACAAAGTTCCCCGATACCTCCAAAACTCTCGCTTCGAAACTGAGTGTTTTGTAGTTGTTGTAATACAAAATTTTTGTTTCTGGGATACCGGAAAATGGGATTTCGACCTTCTCGGTTTCCGTTACCCGTTCTTTCTTTTCGTGAAGCTCAGAAACCCTTGAATAGAAATCATCAGGTATTTTTATTCCCTTTCCCCTCCTTTCGAATTCCTCCCTTATTATTTCAGGCGGTATTCCGTGACTGTCGTAAAGTTTCAAGAGCTCCTTCTCGCTCACCTCCCCCTTCAATATTTTTTTGACAATTCTTACGGACTTTTTCTTCGTGTTTTCATACTTTTTCCCCTCAACTTCAAGTATGTTTCTCAGGCCATCCAGATTTTTCACGAGCTCTGGGAATATCGGTTTCAGGTAATGTGCATGCCATTCACAAACTTCCGGGATATCCACCGGCCAGTCGTGTTTGTTCACGAAAAGTTTTGCTCTCCTGAACAGCATTCTCAGGTTGTAACCCCCTCCCACGTTGCTAGGTAAACCACCGTCCGCCAGGGCCACCAATAGACTTCTTGCATGCTCCGCGACGGAATACATACCGGATAACGGAACCATAAAATCCTTCAAATCCTTGACATCAATCCCGACCCTTTTCGCCACGAGTTTCCAAGATTTTTCGACGTCCTCTGTCTCGTCAAGATTGAGAAGTCCTGCATATGGGATATATCTCCTCATAATGTCACTGTCAATTTTCAAACCCGTTTTTGAAAGGAGTTTTTTGACTACAGTCGGGAATGTCGCATCGTATATCGTCTCACACCCCTGGGTGAACCATGCATTTCTTTCCTGCCCCATGCCCATATCCAGAACCTTTATTCCCAGTTCCTTTATACCCGAAGGTCTTTGTTCGTAAAGCATGTAAACCTGGTTTCCAAGTTCGCAGCCTTTTGAAAAGAATTCCATGCACGACCCGAAATTCCCTCCTCCTGCCCATGCGTCTTCGTGATACGTTATGTCAGAATTTTCCAGACCAATCCCTTTCCTAAGCCAGAGATGTATGTCACTGAAAACCCTCTCCAAGTCCCATTTATCAGGAGGGACGAACGAATGCTGACCTATCATCACGAAGCCCGTGTTGTGCGATTGAGTGACGCCAACATTGTCGATATCATTAAACCTTAGACAGAACTGGGGGATAACGAGAGGGTTTGCTGGCGGTTCCACTTCCCCTGAAATCACGTATGGTTGGAAGGCAGAGATCGAGGCGTTCGTGTATTCCATCGTTGGGTTCCATCTCGCAACAACAGGATATCTCTTGATTGGCGTATACCCAAGCTTTCTGAACATCCTCGCGAACTTCAACCACACATCTATGTAGCTCATCTCTTTCTTTGCAGGAGTTTTGCCTATGAAACCGAAACCTTCCCCGCTGCACAGGGGATCTCCACACACCCTCCTTTCAGCGTTCGTGTTCCAGAACGGCTTCTTACAGATGATGCAGATCTTTCTTACAAATCCCTCTTCCTTCAAAACGCCTGTTGCATAGTATCTATCTGGATTTTTCCAGAACTTCGGGAGAAATTCCTTTTTGATCTCTTTATCGGATTTCATAATTTATTATATTCATGCACATTACTTAAATTTAAGAACTAGAGGGATCTTGGCGCTTCTTTTAAACCAAAGAAATTTATCCGAAAAGTGCACCAAGACCTGCAGCCGCTTCTTCCGCCTTTTTCTCGGCCTTTTCCTCTTCCTTCTTCTCCTCTTTCTCCACCTTCTTCTCCTCTGCCGCAGCCGGAGCAGCTGCTTGAACAACAGACGTCTGCTTTATAGCCTCATCTATGTTCACATCCTTGAGGCTCGAAACCAACGCTTTTATCTGGGCGGCTTCAACTTTCGCTCCTGCGGCCTCAAGGACCTTTTTAACTCCAGCTTCGTCCACCTTTTTACCTAAGGAGTGAAGGAGTAACGCTGCGTATACCATTTCCATCTTCATCCCTCCTTTTTACTTTCTGATTTTTTATCAGCATGTTTTTCTTCTTCAACTTTTTTCTCCGGTCCTGCTTCTTTCCCCTCGCTTAATTCGTGGGTTTCAGGAGTTTTTTCTTTCAGGGCAAGCATCTGCGAATGAGCCTTTGCGATTAGTCCGCCAACCGTTTCCTTGGTTACCAGTCCAATTTCGCCTGCCAAACCCATCGCCTCCCTGTACGCCTTCGAAAGCAACAAAGGGAAGGTTTCCCTTGTCAGAAAACCCATGTTAATGGAAAGATTGAAGGCGTTTTGATATGCGAGTCTGATGTCGTTTTCATATCTTTCCAGTGGTATGAACAAAATATCTTTCGGGTAAACAACACCCTGATCCCATACGGCAAGGAGATTTAGAGAGATTTCAATCGGTTCCACACCCAGTTTCATCAAAACATCAGCGACGTTCTTCTCTATGATTTCCCCTTCTTTGGCAACAACGGCATCTTCCTTTATAACTATGTTCTCTCCCTCCACGCCTGCCGGGATCTTAATCCTCTGCAGCTCCCCTATCACAGGTCCTGCCCTGAGGTTTGTTTTACCGGCCTTTACCACTATGTCCTTCGGAGCGATGTCTCCTTCTTTTGCCGATCCAAACGACTTGGAAGACTCGATTATCCTTGCCAGTTCAAAGGGGTCAGCATCGCTGAATAAAAGGGCGGGCTGATTCTGTATTTTCATCTCAAGTTCCTTTATGCCCTTCTTCTCAACGCCCTCCATAGCCCTCTTTAAAATACTCTTCCTCACCATCTTGATTTTCGCTTTACCCTTGAGTTTGTCCCTCATCTCCTGGAGCTGTTTCGAGGGAAGCTTAAACATGTCAAGCAGGCCAATAACCGGATATTTCTTCAATTCCCCTGCAACCTTCTTCACGTCCTCAATTTTCTTTTCCGAAACCATACTCACACCTTCAGCCTGACCGGGGGCCCCATGGTCAGCTTTATGCACGCCCCCTTCATGTTCATCTTTCCCTTCGGGAGTTTTTCCTTGACAAAATTCATGACGGCAAGGACGTTCTTCATAATCTGCTCTTCCTTCATGTTTTCCTTTCCCACTGGAACGTGTATTACAGGAGAATCCCTGAGCATCACCCTAACGAGCTTCTTTGACATCTCAATAAAGGGCTGAACACTCCCCTTCGGAGGAACAGGTTTTGGCATTTTGCCCCTGGGTCCTAAAACCAAACCCAAGGTTTTACCCACCAGAGGCATTAAAGGAGCTTCGCAGAACCACCACTCATATTCATCGGCGTATCTTTTCAGTTTCTTCTTGTCCTTCCCGAGCTTTTCCAGTTCACCCTTTGTTATAATCAAACCGCTGGTTTTCTTTGCCTCAACCAGCAGAGAATCAACAATGAATATCACTTTCGTTTCCTTTCCCCTGCCTTCGGGGAGAGGGAATTCGAGGTTCAGCTTGTTTTCTGGTTTTTTAAGATCGATGTTCTTGAGGCTGATAATCAGATCCCAGGTTTGAATAAACTTTCTTTTTTTTGCCTTTTCCTTGGCTTCCCTTATTTCCTTCAAGAACTCTTCCGCCATATCACAACCTCCTGCTTACGCAGTAAACGGCATGATTCTTTAATTTATGACAAAAGATATTTAAATCTTTTTGAATGCGTTCCCTTAGAAATACTTCCTAAGGAAAATTGCAAGATCCCTGTTTTTTATTGTCCTCTCGAAACCCCTTCCACTCAGAATTTCGAAATCCTTCCCAATACTCTTTGCTATGTGCGATCTTACGCCATCCATTCGAAGGAGCTTATCACTCCTTTTCAGAAAATCTTCCAGAAGGATTTCCACCTTCCTGTACTTTCTTTCGATTTCGGCCACCCAGTTCTTGCCTTCAACCTTAGCCTTCCCCCCATACTTATCTATGAACTGTTTCGAATGCTTCTTCGAATGTACGGGAGGGCCTCTCAGCCTCCTTATTTTTGGAAGAAACCAGCTCTTCATTTCCAAGAGCAGATACGAATCCTTCTCGTCACTCCACACAGAGGTATCAAAAATCTCGAAATCGTTATCCTTTAGGAGGTTAACAAGCCTGGAGGAAGTTTTTCTCATCTGCGACCATAGGATATCATCAACCACTTTCGGTCTCCCGAAACGTATGGCGAACATCCTCGTCCCTCTCGCTTTCAGGCGTCTTCTGAGTTCATGGATCTTTATCGTTCTCATATCCCTTCTGAAGAACCTTTCGCTTGGTTTTTTCACGAAATTTTCACACGACTTCACAAATTTGACGAAATTCTCATCCGAGAGTGCGGCGGCCACGTTTCTTTTCGGGTCCGTGGGGTCTATAACAATAAGGGGATGATTTCTGAAAAAGGACTTTGGTTTTCTTATGTAACAATGACCTTCCAGATCCATGAATTTCCCGAATTTCCAGTTTCTGGCAGAGAGAACAAGTTTTTTGAAGGTCCTGTGTTTTATTATCAGAAGTTCGCATAGGTAGCCGGAAAAACCAAGCGTACGTATATCCGAACCGTAGACATCGATTGCTTTGCAGAACTGCTTGATGAGTCTCACTTCCTTCGCCATTTCAGGCTTCAGATGTTCGGCTATATACCTGTTATGAAACGGCGTGCGATCTACCGCGGAGATTATTTTAGAAGCAGATTTAACCTTGTAACAGGGGACGATGTCTACTGAAAAACCGCTCACTTTGCCCCTAACGTAAGGATGTTCTGCGTATGCTATCTCGTATTCACCCTTAAGTTTTTTCACGATCCTTTTCCCTGTTTCTAGACCGAGCTTCTCGAGATCCCCTCTCGGGTAAGAAACAGGGAACATTATGAAGAGATCTATCTCCTTCTTGTCTGTTAACCAGGTGTCGCGGATGAACGAACCTGCGATGGTTTTTTGTAAACCCATGGGTTTTATCACACTTTCGGCTGCATCTACCAACCTCTTCAGAACCCCCGAAAGCTCCTCCCTCTCCCTGTTGCTGGGTGTTATTTTTTTCAAAACCTTGTTAAGAACGTTATCCATAGTAATTTATTTATGAACCGATATTAAAAATAAAATGCGTTTTCATGACAAGGAATAAAAAGATAACCATCGAGGAACTCAATGAACTTTTGAAGGAACTGAAAGACAAACTTTTGATAGTTGAGGGAAAGAACGATAAAAAAGCTTTAAAAAGCCTTGGTCTGAAAAATATTATTGCCATCGATGGCAGACCACTTTACGAAGTGGTTGAGAACATAAATACAACGAAAGAGATCGTAATACTCACGGATTTCGATAAAAAGGGCAGGGAGATCGAAAAACGATTGAGATACCTGCTCCAGAAATACAAAAAACGAACGAACTCGAGATTGAGAGGCAAGACAATGTCTCTGGGAAAAAATCAAATAGAGGATTTGGCCAATTTGGATAGCCAAATCGCTTTTAAGGAGGTTGATGTTCATGTCAAAGTTAGCGCCAACGTCGATAAAGTATCTGATAAAAGCGCAGATAAACGCAAAAGGAGTAATAGAGAAACCTGATGTAATAGGAGCTATTTTTGGGCAGACCGAAGGTTTGCTCGGGCCCGACCTTGATTTGAGAGAACTGCAGAGAACGGGAAGAATCGGAAGGATAGAGGTCAACATAAGATCGGATAAGGGAAACTCATACGGTGAACTCATAATACCATCATCCCTGGACTCGACGGAAACCGCCCTGATAGCAGCCACTCTCGAAACCATCGAAAGAGTCGGACCCTGCACAGCAAAAATAATCCTGAAATCTGTGGAAGACACAAGGGAGATGAAGAGGAAGTTCGTGGTTGACAAGGCAAAGACCATTTTGAAAGATCTGCTGGAAAAGGGATTACCGGACACATCCAAGATAACAGAGGACATAAAGGAGGAGATAAAAACACACGAGATAACCGCATACAAAGGACTTCCATGCGGACCGAACCTGCTGGATTCTGATGAGATAGTAATTGTTGAGGGAAGAGCGGATGTTGTGAACCTGATAAAATACGGTATAAAGAATGCGATAGCAATAGAGGGGAGCTCGATACCCCAGACGATTGCAGAGCTCTCGAAAGAGAAGATAACCACGGCCTTCGTGGACGGAGACAGGGGAGGAGATCTGAATCTGAAGGGTCTGATCGAAACGACGGATCTGGATTACATAGCTGTCGCCCCTCCTGGAAAGGAGGTTGAGGAGCTATCGAAAAAAGAGGTTTTCAAGTGTTTGAGGGATAAGATATCTTCTTCCCAGTTCAAACTTGAGAAAATGAACGAGGCGAAGAAGGAGAGACCCAAGATAGAGCAGAAGTACAAGAAAAGGGAGATCAGCATCACAGAGGATCAGAAAAAGATATTCAAGAAAACCCTGGAAGAGCTCATAGGAACACGGGCGGCTTGCATTTTTGATTCAACTTTCAACCTGCTCGGTAAAGTTCCTGTGAAGGAACTGATAAACACGTTAAAAACGGTCGAAAACCCCTATGCTGTCATATTCGACGGAAGGGTTGATTACAAACTGGAATCAATTGCAAAGAGAAAGGACATAAAGTTTCTTGTGGGCATGGAAAAGGAAAACATAAGGTCTTCCATAGGCATACTGTCCAAGGAAGACCTAAAATGATCCACAAATTTATAACGGAATAAACAAATATTATATATCGATACAGGCGTTTGCCTTATCTTATCAGGTGATAGAATGGAAGATTTATTGAAAAAACTGGTTGAATCTCCCTCTGTTTCAGGCTCTGAAAGGAACGTCAGGGATCTTATAATGAAGGAGATAAAACCCCATGTAGACGATGTAAGAATCGATAAAATAGGTAACCTTATTGCCAAGAAGGGATCCGGCTCACCAAAGATAATGATTAACGCGCACATGGACGAGATTGGTTTGATGGTGAAGCACATAGATGACAAAGGTTTCATAAGATTTGAACCGATAGGCGGCTGGGATTCCAAAATCCTCCAAGCCCAAAAATTCAAAATACATGGTTCCAAGGGACCCATCATAGGGGTCGTTGGCTCGAAAGCGATACACCTTCAGGAAAGAGAAGAGGAGAAAAAGGTAACAAAGATAAAGGACATGTTCATAGATATCGGCGCAAACAACAAAAAAGAAGTTGAAAAAATGGGGGTGAAGGTCGGCGACTTCGTGACTCAACACGGTGAATTCAACAGTCTTGGCGGTTCAAGGGTAACCGGATACGGTTTTGATGATCGAGTTGGTTGCCTGGAATTAATAGATATTGTAAAAAGCCTGAAAAAATTCAAGGGAACACTATACGCAGTGGGAACGGTCAAGGAGGAGATAGGCCTTATTGGGATAAGGGGATCAACATTCAGTGTAAATCCCGATCTCGTTATATCCCTGGACGTCACCTTTAGCGGAGACGTTCCCTACCTGAAACCACACGAAGCCATAGCGGTAATAGGCAACGGACCCGTGCTCCTAATAAAGGACGCATTAAGTATTATACAGGACGACATAAAGAAATGGGTCGAAGATGTTGCAAAAAAGAACAAAATTCCTTTGCAGTATGATGTTCTGAGTGCTGGGGCGACAGATTCTTCCATAGTATCAACCATAAGAGAGGGTATACCCTCTTTAGCGATACTAACACCTTCACGTTACATGCATACGCCTGTTGAGGTTGCAGACATAAAAGACGTGAAGAATGCCGTGAAACTCGTTACAGAACTTGTGAACAGCGCGCACAAATACCTATAAAACCTTCACGTGTTCGCGTATTGGTATTACTTCAAGTTCACCTTTATACAATTGAACATTGCCAACGATGTTGAGTTCCTCCCCATTCCCTATTTCATTTATGTTCACACCGCTCAATTCCAGCAATTCAAGCGTGTCTTTCCACAAAACAACCTTTATCTTACCTGTTTTGTCTTCAAGGTCGAAGAACATGTTACCCTTGTTTGTTGTCAGGTCTGTCACCCTACCTGTAATGTTCACGGTTCTGCCCACGTACCCGGAGTCAATTTCACCTATATTCACGTGAAATGAATGTATCTGTGTTGCCAGGAAATAAATCGCTATCAATCCAATAACAACACCGAAAAATGAAATTTTGGTAAGCTTAACTTCATTCATGCTACCCCTTTAATTCGAATATAGCCAAATCAGAATATACGGGCCCATCCCTGGTTAAAACGCTGCTCTTTAACTTCACGTGTTTCACATCCATCTCACCTATCTTAATGTCTTTGGATTTGTCCATGAAGTTCAAGAGCAATTCCCTGTTCTTTCCGGATTTAATCCTACCTATTGTTAGATGAACTGTTTTGTTTTTTTCACCAATTCTTAAACATTCATTCACGTTTTTAACCAGTTCCGTGAACTTGTCCTTACCTTCATTCACATCCACCCACAAGGTTCTTATATGGTTTGGACCTCCAAAATATCCTATACCCCGCATTCTTATTTTGAAGACACCAACCCCTTTCAAACCATTCCCGATAGAAGTTTTGATCACATCAATTTCATTTTCGTTAAGTTCACCGAGAAACTTCAGCGTGAAGTGAAGATTTTCTGTTTCTACAAACTTCACGTCTACGTTCAGATTTCTTATTTCGTTCTGGAGTTCTTTTATATGTTTCACGAGATCCTTTTCAAGGTCAACAGCAACAAAACATCGCATAACAAATTATTATCAACCTCATATATAAAACTTCATCCAAACTTCACCAAACATTTAAATATTTCATCTAAATATATGAAATTATGAATTTGGATATGAATTTAAATGAAAAATACGTGAAGTTGTTCAGCTGGAGAGAAAACCCCTTCAGCTTCAAAATACTCCCCGATTTGTTTGTCGGCTACATGAAGGAAATGGAAACCATACTGGACAGCATAAGAAGCACGGACAAATTCTCACTGCTGCTCGGCCCGACAGGTTCCGGTAAAACAACGCTTCTGAAATTCGTAACAAACAGATTTGACGGTAAAAACATTTTTTACATATCAAAACCACCAAAAAACCCTGAGGACTGGGTGAATATCTTCACGGGCTTCATGGGTCTTGGAATAAGAGACAGAATTTTCTCGAGAAAAAATCTTAACTTATACAACCTCGGCGAATGGGTAAACAGGAAGATAAACAAAAGGAACATCGTTTTGCTCCTGGACGAAGGCCACGAAGCCACGCTTGAAACGCTCGAGTGGCTGAGAACCTTAACAGATCAGATAGACAACCTTTCCATAGTAATTGCGGGTTTGCCTGTCCTTGATCAGATGCTTAATGAGAATCTCGAAACATTCATAAGGAGGGTAAGCACAAGGATTGAATTAACCAACCTCACAAAATCGGAAACAAGAGAGCTTGTTAAAAAAAGAATAGAGTGGGTTGGGGGGAACGATATAAAACCGTTCACCTCTGAGACCATCCAGGTCATTTACGAGAAGACAGGAGGATTTCCCAGAGAGGTGATAAAGGTATGCAACAACCTCGTTCAAAAAGCTATCGAAAGGAACATATCCACGGTAGATCCTAACTTTCTGGAGGAAATTCAAACAGAGATGCCCAGAAGGGTCTCCCTGGGAAGCGTGAACAACCTTCCTTCACGCCAAAAACACGTTCTGGAACTCCTGAACAAACACAAAGAACTTACGCCTTCGGAGGTGGTTTCTAATATTGAAATGGACTCATACAAGGACAAGGAAAACGCAATAAGATCAGTAAACAACATACTAAAGAGACTTTTGAAGGACGGTCTGGTTTCAAGAAACAGGAGAGGAAAAACATTCCAGTACAAACTTTCAGACAAGGTAAAAACTATGATGGTTAATGCGTAATTTTTAAATACTTTGTTTTTAAATATATACCATGATGTTTATAGGAGGGATATTATGGAGGAAAGAGTGAGAAGCAGACAATTGGTTGGGAAGGTATTGGTTTCTGAGGAGACTGGAAAGAAGTTTGGCGTTGTTGGCGATCTTGACTACATCATAGAGTCAGGGGAACTGATAAACCTTGTTTTGGTTGAGCCAACGAAGCACACGAGTGAATTAAACCTCCAAGAGGACGACAGAGGAAGGGTTCTCGTCCCATTTTCAGCTGTGAAGTCAGTTGGGGATTTCGTGATAGTTACAGAAAAGGATATAATCTAATTTTAGGTCCCCTTTCCTTTAACCATCTGGATAGATATAAATTTGACCCGGTCAATATAGTAATTATGGATAAGAAGGGACACTACCGAAAAACCATAAAAAACGTTATGCAGATACTAAGTCTGTTAAAAAAATACGATAAAACAGGAGAATTGCTAACAGTTTCTAAAATATCTAAATTAACAGGCCTGCACAAGTGGACTGTTTCTCGAACGCTTGACCTCCACATGCAGAGTTTCGTTGAGATAACCATCCCGGATGGCTTCGAGGATGTCGGTTTGAATATAAAATTCGTAAGACTGAGAAATCCAGATATAACGAAAGAACAGGTGTTGAGACTCTTGAAACTCCGAACCCTCACTTTTTAGTCCCTCACACCCTCAGTTATCAGCCTGAAGATCGCCTCTCCTTCAGGCATGTTTGGGGAGTCTATCAGTTTAGCAATCCTCTTGTCACCCTTGGATTTTCTCAGATACACGCGGAAAGTCGCCTGGTGACCAAGTATGTGCCCACCTATCGGGGCGGTCGGGTCTCCGAAGAGAACGTCAGGCCTTGACATAACCTGATTCGTTATGTAGATCGCTACGTTGTAAACATCGGCAAGTCTCTGTAAACGATGTAAATGCCTATTTAATTTTTGTTGTCGGTCTGCGAGCGTTCCCCTTCCCGTATAATCTGAACGGAATGATGACGTTACAGAATCAACTATCAAAAGCTTGACGTTTTCTTTCTTGAGGACATCTTCCGCCTTCTCTGCAAGGAGAACCTGATGGTCTGAATTGTACGCCCTCGCAACAAAAATGTTTTCCATCGCCTTCTTGGGATCGAGACCTAGAGACTCTGCCATTTGCTGGATTCTTTCAGGCCTGAATGTCTGTTCCGTGTCTATGAATATAGCTTTGCCCCCCATACCACCTTTCTCTTTCGGGAGTTGAACGTTAACAGCCAGTTGATGAGCCAGTTGGGATTTCCCCGAACCGTAAGCTCCATGCATCTCTGTTATCGCTTGCGTTTCGATACCCCCACCTAGTAGGACATCCAACGCCTTTGAACCAGTTGAGATTTTGCCCACCAGTCCCCTCTTTTTTAAAACCTCGCTTGCAGGCTCAAAACCCATTTTTAACTTCTGTCTCGCACCAACTATAATCTTGTTCGCACTTTCCGTGCCAAGTCCTGTTGCAGCCGATAGCTCCCCGGCGGAAGCAGCAGCTATACTCATCATATTATCATAACCAGATTCTTTCAATTTTTCCAGTGTTTTATCTCCAACCCCAGGCAAACCAGACAAGTCCTTCGACATATCACCACCTCGCGACCCTTTATATTTCATTTCAACATTTTAATCTTTAATCCTTTCTAGCAGATTTTTAATTTCCTTTTCAACATCCATGCGTTCGACTTCATTCACGACAAATTCCATCCTCTCCGTGAACTGATTCTTTCTTACCCTCCCCCTCAAAACAAATTCCTTCCCTATCACATCCATATTTTCGTAAATTGACAGAGGATCGGCCTCTTTTGAACTCCTCTCCTTCAAATCTTCAGCTTTCTTATCCAAAACCTTCTCGGCAAGGTCCCTGAAAAGGATAATGCGTATGTTTCCTGAACCATCATCTATAACCCCCGAGATCACCAACTGGTATTTGGGTTCGGTATTTCCATGCTCCTTGCAAACCCAGACATCGCCTGATTTTTCGACCCTTGTTTCGCACTTCGGGCAAACCTCAAAAAAAGGATTTCTCCTGAACAACTGAACAAATGAAGCCCGAACCTCGCTGTATTCGTTCTCCCTTAGATCGGTGATGTCCCTTGCTTTAACCTTCTCGAAAACCTTTTCTATATCCTCGCTCTTCGGAACATTGATACCCTTTCCCTCAGTTTTTTCAATTTTGCCGAATTTTCCTATCCTCAACTCGTTGTTGCCCCTGTTGTCTTCCTTGACGTAACCGTTCGTGATTTTCAACGCATCGTTTTCCTTTATTCCCAGTTCGTTCAGAATTTCTATCTCGCTGTCCCACAGCGACAGGCGGATCGTTCCCGTCTCGTCCCCCAAGACAACGTTCACAACGCTCCCTTTCTTCCCATTCTTTTCAAAATCCCTTTTTTCAGAGATACCCACTACCCTCCCAACGAGGTCCACGGAACGTATCCCAGAAACCACGTTCTTGATCTTAAGAAGTTTACTCTTGGTTTCCTTCAAGAGATTCACACCGAGTTCCTTACCCACGATGTAGGCGGCCCCTTCCTGGGAAACCAGGCCGGAGAGTTCGGTTTGTTTTTCCTCGATCTTCTTCTTGACCTCGCTTTCGGATAGATCAGAACCCTTCGCGATCTCTTGCACGATCTCTTTCAGAGAATACATAACAATCACAAGGATAATAAAGAATTGAAAATTAGTTATAAAAGATTATGTTTAAACCTCCTACCTCAAAGAAATAAACTCCAATCACTCGATAATCCCCAGCCCCGTGGACGATTCAAGGATTTTTTTGACTTCCTTAGCCTTGGTCTTGTACGGAGGAAGATTCCGATTTACCCATTCCATTATGATCGAGGTCTCTTTGTAATAAAGATTGACCAGTTTGCATACCTCCCTGTAATCCGTTATGGCGAACTTCCTCATCCACTCAAGAATCTTAACCCGGTTCTTTATCTCGTTCTTCATCTTTTCGTAAGGCATACCCTTATCAAAGGCGATCCTCTTCAAAAGATACGACTCCTCAAGGTTCGATCCGAAAGAATCCGTTGAAGGGATCCAGTCGAATGTCTTTATGGTGTGAGGGTTCCCCGTTTTCGGATCTACAGATTCTATCTCCACTATGTTTTTAACCCTTCTTGCTGATTTTCCCTTCTCCTTTGCATTGACCATCACGATTACGATATCAAGCGTTTCCACCAGACTGGGAGACAGTTCGATGGGAGGCGTTTCCAAACGTTTTATAACATCCTCTATAGAACCCGCGTGTATTGTTCCGATCGAGGAGTGTCCTGAAGCCATGCCTTGGAACATCACGTACGCCTCCTTTCCCCTCACCTCCCCCACTATGACGTAATCAGGATTCTGTCTGAACGACTCCTTAAGAAGTTCAAAGAGCGTTACCTCTCCATATCTTTTCCCTGACGCCTCAGGAATACCAAATCCGATTCTCGAAACGCTAGGTATCCAGTTCTCATGCGGAAGGTTTAGTTCGCGGGTGTCTTCTATGGAAACTATCTTGTCCTCAGGAGGGATGAACATACTTATTGAATTCAAAAACGTTGTTTTCCCGCTCGAGACGCCTCCGCATATCAGAGTGGAAGCCCGTGCTTCCGTAACAGTCCAAAGGTATGCCATGAGTTCGGAGGATGCGGTGTTCAGATTTATTATGTCGATGGGCGAGAACGGCTCTATTCTGAACTTACGAATGGAGAATGTAGGGCCCTTGGTGGTCACGTCTTTTGCCAGCGTTGCCTGGACCCTAGAGCCATCCGGAAGTGAACCATCGAGGAGCGGTTTTGCGTATGAAACGTATCTACCACACCTTTCCGCCAGCTTTATCACAAAATTGTTTAGGTAACCACTATCTTCGTAAACGATGTTGGTTTCGGTAGAACCAAACTTCCTGTGAACAACGAAAACCGGTATCCCCAGACCAGGACAACCTATATCCTCTATATACGGATCATGAAGCAAACCCTCGATCTCGTTGAATCCGACGAAATTTCGGTATATGTAATAACTTATCTTTACATAGCCTTCGGAGGTCAAGGCAATATTTTCGTCCTCCAGTATCTTTGTCAGCTTTTTCTGTATGTATTCGAAGGTCTTCCCCTTCTCCTTTACCTCTGAAAGTTCGACATCTATCGTTTCAAGCAAATCCTTTTTTATTGTTTCCAGAATTTTTACCTCCTTTTTCGATAAAATGGGTTCTATTATGTTGTATACCAGGCCTCTTTTTTCCGGGTTCCATTTTATTCTTGCGTAAACAAAGGGCTCTAGAAGGGGGTATTTTATATCAACATTTGTCATCTTCTTGATTGAAGGGAAAACTATGAGGTGTTTTGGCTCCTTAATCTTAACAAGAGGGTATTTAACCTTCCCCTTCCCCTTCAGTTTGTCTATCTTCTCTCTGAGAGCTCCCCTCAGCCTCATTAAACCTACTTCCTTCTGGTCTTCTTAACAATTTTTCTGTGGCGTGCGCAACCAGGGCACGCATAAATCTTAGTTGAGGACAGTGAAAATCTCCCTCTCCCCAGTTCCTTCCTCAGAGAGGGATCCGATATGGAAAATCCCCTGTACACAACGAATGTCTTGTACTTTGGAACTTTCCTACCGCAGAAACCACACGTAACGATCGTCTCCTTACCTCTCGTTTTTGTGTGGTGCCATCCCCTTTTGTAAGAATCTTTTCTGGTCATAAAAGCTACCTCTCTAATTTAATATTTAAACAGATAGAATATATAAGAAAATAATTAATAAGGATGTCGCGGGTCAAATGGAGGTTTGAGATGAAGGAGAAATTGAAAAAGTTGGGCGAATACGAATGGCTTCTTCCCAAGGGATCTAGGGAACGAATGAATGTGGACGCGAAGGTCATAGGAAACAAAAGGGTAGTCGATGCTATAGAAGATGCCGCTATCCAGCAGCTGACGAACGTCGCTTGCCTCCCCGGAGTGATCCGGCCGGTTATAGGGCTTCCGGACATGCACTGGGGATACGGTCTTCCGATGGGGGCTGTGAGCGCGTTCGATTCCCAAGATGGAATAATATCCTCGGGACTCTGCGGTTTCGATATAAACTGCGGGGTGAATTCCATAAGAACGAACCTCACTTACGACCAGATTAAACCGAAATTGAACGAGTTGGTTTCAACATTGTTCAAGAACATACCCTGCGGGGTGGGAGCGAAAGGGAGATTGAAGCTAACGAATGATCAGTTAGATCAGGTCCTCGAAAAAGGAATAGACTGGGCCATAGAGAACGGATACGGGGTTTCGAAGGACAGGGAAAACATGGAAGAGAGAGGACATATGGAAGGAGGGGATTCCTCGAAAGTTTCCGATCTCGCCAAGAAACGCGGTCTGCAACAGCTGGGAACCCTTGGAGCAGGAAACCATTTCCTCGAGATACAGAGGGTTTCCGATATCTATGACCAGGAATTCGCTAACAAATGGGGAATTCAAAATCCCGATCAGATCTTGATCATGCTTCACTGCGGCTCCCGCGGGCTTGGACATCAGGTAGCGAGCGATTACCTGAAGATTCAGGAACAAGCGGTAAAAAAATACAACATTTGGCTGCCTGACCGTCAGCTTGCGTGCGCCCCTTCGAAATCACAGGAAGGGAAGGATTATTTTTCAGCAATGGTGTGCGCTGTGAACTATTCCTTCACAAACCGAATCGTGATGACACACTGGATACGCGAAACCTTTAAAAAGATATTCGGAAAGGACTGGGAATCGATGGATTTAAACACGATATACGGGTTATGCCACAACGTGGTTAAGCTCGAGAATCATGTTGTGGAAGGGGAAAAGAGAAAGCTTTTCGTTCACAGGAAGGGTTCGACACGTTCCTTCCCAGACGACCCGGTCCTTATTGCGGGAACTATGGGAACCTCTTCTTATATTCTCAGGGGAACAGACAAATCAATGGAGAAAACGTTTGGGTCAACGGTTCACGGAGCGGGGCGCGCTATGTCGAGACACGCTGCCATTCGTAAGTTTTGGGGTGGAAAGGTCAAGGAAGAACTTGCGAATAAAGGAATTGTCACACAGTCAACCCACCCAAAGGTTTTGGCAGAGGAAGCCCCGGGGGCTTACAAGAACGTGGATGACGTGATAGAGAGTGTTCACGGCATGGGAATCTCTTTGAAGGTTGCACGAACGGTTCCGGTAGGAGTTCTGAAGGGATAGATTCCGGCTATATATCCAGACTGACCGTTACCTTATAGCCTTTGTCCGTTTTTTCTACCCCGAACTTATGGTAGGTCACGCCCTTCACCAAAGTCCCACTCTTTCCCTTTGTTATCCCTTCGCCATAACATTTGGCCTTCAGATGTCTCTCATCGATTTCTCTCACTTCGAATTTTGAAAAGAACATCTCCTCTGTGTCAACAAGAACTATGAGTTCCTGAAGCCAGTTAAACATAAGATCTTTAGTGTCCTCCCCTCCAACCTCAACCTCCTTCTTAATTCTTGGCTTTACCTTTCCTATCTGGCATATCACGCTGAAGAGGGCGAGAGCAGCATTTGTAAACAGATCTTTCAGATCCTTCCCGTAGGCTTCAAAAAGAACGTCCGATGTCAGATCGTCTATGAATTTATATTTCATAAATATCCTAAAAAGACTTACGATTATTTAAATAAAAAACAGGGGGTTTACTTAGAACGCTGGGTAACCGAGTCCCCTTATATCGTACTTGCCTATCAGGTCCTGCGCCCCCCTGCACTGCAACGATTGTATCACTACCTTATCCAAGGTGTCATCTACAGATACGGTGACTGTTCTTATATCCTGTGAGGCTATCTCAAGAGTTTCCAGACCACTCCTTTCAGAAGCCACTGTGTTGTTTGCATAGGTCAACCTTGCCACGAAACCCCTCAAGGGAACGTCACCAGTGTTGAATAAGGCGATGGTAAGATTCTTTGTCGTGTCGTTATAGTTTGCATTCTGTATGAGCAGCTGAGCCTTCGCGCAAAACTGAAGTTCCTCTCTCTGTGTGGTAACGAAGGTGGTTGCCCATCCCGCGAGAATCCCTGCAACGATCATTGTAAATGCTATTAACATTATCACTGCAATCAGAGGGGATATACCCTTTCTCATCCTATCACTCCTTAACTATATCCTTTTTAGGTATCTTGGCTGAAAATGCAGGGCATGCCTTGTTAAAAACCTTTATCTCTTCTGCCGTCCTCCCGATCTCTCCGTAGCTTCCTTGGGTCCCGTTCAGGTTGATTATTATTATCGCGGACCTCTGTTCGGTCAGCGGATATTCCTTGCTCAGATTCGGCGTGACCTTGATATCAGGGCTCGTATCGTTGTAGGTAACTATATTGGTCAGATTCATTATCTGTGCACTGAAGCCGTAAAGCTTTATGGTTCCCAGGTTTGTTACAACCATCGTGAGATTGTTGTTGCTGCTGTCATATGTCGCCGACTCTATGTTGTAGTTCGTTAGCGCCACGCACTGTGTTGTTACACCCGTTTGTCTCGTGACCCAATGGGTGACCCATGAGGATATCATCACCCCCACAGCAACGCTTATAGCTATCAGCACGACGGCGGCTATTATCGGGGAAATACCCTTCATGCCCATAATATAAGTTTTAAACTAGCTCATTAATAAAAGTTTAAAGAGCGGTTTGGGCTTATTTAAGACAACCATCGAACGTAAAACGTAAACTTATAAATAAACGATGGAACAAAATCTCTATTTATGTGAATGTCATGAAGATGGTTTACTTCTTCGGGGAAAGGGGGAAGGAAAGCAGAAAACTGCTCGGAGGAAAGGGAGCGAACCTGGGAGAAATGACCAGGATAGGTTTGCCAGTACCTCCCGGTTTTACGATATCAACCCGCGTGTGCATGGATTTCATAAAAACCAAAAGATACCCCAGATATCTTGAGAAACAGGTTGAATCAAACCTAAAGAAATTGGAAAGAAAAATGAAAAGGAAATTTGGGGACGAAAAAAGACCGCTGTTAATTTCTGTGAGATCCGGTGCTCCCGTCTCCATGCCGGGCATGATGGACACCGTCCTTAACCTCGGCCTAAACGATAAGACGGTGAAGGGGATAGAAAAGGAAAGCGGAGATCCCAGGTTTGCATGGGATTCCTACAGAAGGTTCATACAGATGTTTGGTGACGTGGTTCTTGAGGTGGATCATGCAAAGTTCGAGAAAATCCTTAACAAACGCAAGAGGGGCAGAAAAGACACCGACCTTAAAGTCGAGGAACTTAAAATTATCGTTAGTGAATACAAAAATCTCGTCAGGAGAGAGACAGGCAAGGAATTTCCTTCAGACCCCAAGAAACAACTGAAGATGTCAATAGATGCTGTTTTCAGTTCCTGGGACAACAAACGCGCGAGAACCTATCGGAAACTCAACAACATACCAGAAGATCTGGGAACAGCGGTCAACATTCAGGCAATGGTTTTCGGAAACCTGGGGAAAGACTCTGCAACCGGAGTGGGGTTCACAAGAGATCCTTCCACCGGCGAGAACACGCCCTACGGCGAATACCTCATTAATGCCCAGGGTGAAGACGTCGTTGCGGGAATAAGAACACCGAAACCCATATTTAACCTAAAAAAAGACCTTCCGAAAGCTTACAGGAAGCTAATGAAGGTTTACAAGCTGCTTGATAAACACTACAGAGACATGCAGGATTTGGAATTCACGATAGAGAAGGGAAAACTGTACGTCCTCCAGACAAGAGCAGGAAAGAGAACAGCGCAGGCCGCGGTGAAAATTGCGGTAGATCTTGTGAAAGAGAGGATGATAAGCAAAAGAGAGGCTATAATGAGGATAGATCCCGCTCAGCTTGACCACTTGCTTCATAAACAGCTTGACCCAAAGGAAAAGGAGAAAGCAAGGGCAATAGCAAAAGGACTCCCGGCATCGCCTGGGGCCTCGGTGGGAATAGTGTGTTTCACAGCAGACAGGGCAGAAGAGCTTGCGTCCAAAGGGAAGGATGTCGTGCTCGTAAGGGAAGAGACTTCCCCTGAAGACATCGGGGGCATGTCCGTCTCGAAGGGAATACTTACAGCGAGAGGAGGAATGACGTCACACGCCGCTGTGGTTGCGCGTGGAATGGGGATCTGCTGTGTGGCAGGCTGTGAAGACATCATTATTGATGAGAAGAAGAAGACATTGACGGCAGGGGAAATTAAAATTAGGGAAGGAGAATGGATCACGCTGGACGGGGGCACGGGAGAGGTGATTGAGGGTAAAATCGCTGTTGTGGATCCTGAAATGAAAGGTGAGTTCAGAACGTTAATGAAATGGGTCGATGAATTCAGAAGACTGGGAGTAAGGACCAATGCCGACACGCCTGAGGATTCGAAAAGGGCGAAAGACTTTGGGGCTGAAGGAATCGGCTTGGCGAGAACGGAGCACATGTTTTTTGAGGGAGGCCGTATAGATTCCGTCAGGGAGATGATACTTGCCGAAGACGAAAAGGGAAGAAGGAATGCGCTTAAGAAACTCCTTCCCATGCAGATGAATGATTTCCTGGGGATATTCAAAGAAATGAACGGTTTACCCGTTACCATACGTCTGCTTGACCCGCCGCTTCACGAATTCCTTCCAAAGGAAGATAAGGAGATAAGAAAACTTGCAAGGAAGATGAAGGTAAGCTATCAAAAACTCAAAAAGAAAATAAACTTCTTGAGCGAGTTTAACCCCATGCTGGGTTTCAGAGGCTGCAGGCTGGGGGTGGTATATCCTGAGATCTCTGAAATGCAGGTTGAGGCAATAATAAAGGCGGCAATCAAGATCAACAGGTCAGGAGGCAGGGCCTTCCCTGAAATAGAGATCCCTGTTCTGGGGAGTCTTGAAGAAGCAAAGTTCATGAGGGAGGTCATAGAAAGGATAGCGAAGGACCTGATCAGAAAATCAAGGGTTAACGTAAAATACAAGATAGGAACCATGATTGAACTCCCGAGGGCGTGTGTTGTGGCGGATGAGCTGGCGAAGGTCCTGGATTTCTTCTCGTTCGGAACGAACGACCTGACCCAGACCACTTATGGATTTTCAAGGGATGATTCCGGCAAATTCATACCAAAATACATAGAGAAGGGTGTTTTGAAGAAAGACCCGTTTCAAGTTCTGGACAGGGAGGGAGTGGGATCGCTCATGGAGACATGCGTGAAACTTGGAAAAAAAACAAACCCCAAGATAGAAATAGGGATTTGCGGTGAACATGGCGGAGAACCGAGTTCTGTCGAGTTCTGCCATAAGTTGGGAATTGATTACGTTTCCTGCTCGCCTTTCAGGGTCCCGATTGCTAGACTCGCTGCAGCGCAGGCCAAGATAAAGAACGGGTAATATAGATTTCAATAGAAATGTTTAAACATAAAAACGCTTAAATAACTTCGATTTTTATTTAAAATTAGGTGAAAGACATGGTAAAGGTAAAGGAGATAATGAAGAAGCACGTAGTAACGATAGATCCGGACGTAACGATGTCAACAGTGGCGAAAATACTCACAAACAACAGGATAGGTTCTGCTGTAATAGTCGAGAAAGAGAAACCGATCGGGATGGTAACGACAAACGATATAGTAACCTTGATCGCAAACAACAAGGACCCCAAGAAGATAAAGGCAGGGAAATTCTGGAAGGAGAGGAAGAGGCCTTTCATAACCGTTTCACCTGATGAAAACGTACTGGGCGTAGCGAAAAAAATGATAAAGAGCGGCCTGAAAAGATTTCCCATCGTAAAAGACGGGAAACTTAAAGGAATAATTTCAACCAAGGAAATCCTTCTGGTTTCTCCTGAACTCATAGAGGTTCTCTCAGAGAAGCTTAAAGCGAAAGTGGATGCAGTTGCGAGGCCTGACCAGACGATCTCTGGCTTGTGCGAAATCTGCGATTCCTATTCAGACGATCTGAGAAACACGGACGGAAGATGGGTCTGCCCCGAGTGCAGCGAAATGACGGAAGAGTAGCCGAAACCCCAAAATTTATCTATTGATGTTTAAACATATGTTTAAACATATATATTTTAGTACATAATTCCAGATTTCTTCATGAGGGTTTATTTGGTATTCGTAATCTCGCTGTTCTTGACGGCTTACAGTGTCCAGGCAATCACGATAAACGAGTTCATGCCTGATCCTGATGACAATTGCAGGGATTGTTCCGAATGGATCGAGATCACAAGCTATGTTAATTTATCCTTAGAGAACATAACGGTGGATACTGGTGAAAATCCAATAACCCTGAACGGTTCTATCGGGAAGGATGAATTCATTATAATCACGAAGAACTCGAGTGCTTTTGCAGAGATATGGGATTCAGAAGTTAGGGTTTTCGAAAACAACAGAATGAGCCTCAGAAACAGCGGGGATAACATCTCGCTCTACAACGGTTCATCGCTCCTACAAAAAATAGTATACAACTCTTCTGAAACTAATAGATCATACGGACTATGCAATTCGACTTTTATTCTTCAGAACATTTCAACTCCAGGTCTACCAAACACATGTCTCCCGAAAGACACGAATGAAACCAACGAAACAAACCAGACCAACGTCACCAACGGGACCTGCGATCTCTCGCTTTCCATAGCGTCCGATCTGATTTTCAATTCAGGCGAGAGACAAAACTATCATCTAAGTGTTGAAGACAGAGAATGTGATCAGGAAGTAAAGGAAGTGAGCATAGAATACTGGATAGAGGACCTATTCGGAAGAATGGTGAGATCAAACTACACCACAACCCAGAACATGACCTGCAACAAAAACATATCAAGACAGTGGACGCCCAAAGAAATCGGAGGGTCCGAGGCGTATTACATAGTGGCTGAGATAAGGGAATTCCCATGCAACGATTCTGACCATTCGAATGACCTCGCCGAGAAACTGATCGTTGTAAAGGGTGGAGAAACTGACCCGGAGCAATGCCCTCCCTGTGAAAATGGGGAAACAACCTGTTCCTGCGCTCCCTGCCCCAAATGCACCTCTGAAGATGAAGAGGAGGAGTTTGAAATAATTTATTTCCCCTACGAAATCAGCAAGGACGAGGAAATTGAAATATACGTCAGGATGAGTAACATCCTTGATTACCAGAGAGATTACACTCTCTACTCTTACATATACGAAGGGAAAAAACCACTCTCCCTCGGATTTGACGGCAGCGAGTGGTTAAACACATGGGATGCAAACAGGCGAAATGCGAGCATACCAGGGAATTCCTCCGCCCTCGTGACCCTCAGCAACAGAATTGCGGAAGACACGGAGCCAGGTGAATACAAGCTGAGGGTTAGGATATGGTGCGAAAACAAAAAACATGATATAACAAGGGAAATATTCATCAAGGAATCTTTGGAACCGGAAAATCAAACAATGGAGAACGAAACCTCTGATGTTTCTGAACCAGAGAACGAAACAGCGGGGATGGTAACGACAGGCAGGATAATCTCAAAGAGAGATGAGAACTGGTTTTCTGCATTTATAGAAAACGTGATGAATTTCTTTAAAAACCTCTTCAATTTATAATTATAAATCAGCGATAAATTGATGCACACCTCACTATGGACCTGTAGCTCAGTTGGATAGAGCACTCGCCTCCTAAGCGAGGGGTCGTGGGTTCGAAACTGGAAACCAAAGAGCACATGACGGCTTGATCATATCGAATTAAGCCGTCCACCTAAGTTTGGTTTCCAGCCATCCAGCAACCGCTGGCTTCGAAATTCCCACCAGGTCCGTACCCGGCAAAAGATGACTTGGCCTTATAAACCAGGTCATCTCCCGAAACAGCATATATTTATAACTTTTCAAAAATAAATTATAAACATGACCCGTGTAATAACAGTGGCTTCTGGAAAGGGAGGCGTTGGAAAAACAACGCTTGTCGCGAACCTTGCGGCAGCGCTCGCCCTTTACGGGAAATCGGTTGTCGCTCTTGACGCAAATCTGACAACTTCCAACCTGGGCCTGCATTTAGGAATTCACCTGTATCCGAAAACCTTGCATGATGTTCTGGAGGGAAGGGCAGCGATCCGCGAAGCAACCTACCAGCACAAGACCGGATTCAGGGTAATACCCGCTGACATATCTCTGAGAAAGATAAGGAATGTCAAATCCAATGATTTTGTTGATGTTTTTTACAAACTTATGGAAGGAACGGATTTTCTCCTGATAGATTCGGCCGCGGGTCTGGGGAGAGAAGCGAGGGCTTCTATAGAGGCTGCGGATGAAATGATAACCATAACCAACCCAGAACTCCCGGCCGTAACGGACGCGATGAAACTGGGCCTGCTCGCTGAGAAGTTCGAAACCCACAACTTGGGCGTGGTGGTCAACCGAATAAAGAAGGAGTCGCACGAAGTTCCGATAGAACACATAGAGGAGATGCTGGGCGTTCCCGTCATCGGAAGAATCCCGGAGGACAGGGAAGTCCGTAAGTCAATCGCCCTGAAAGAGCCAGTTGTTTACCACAACCCGAAATCCTTCGCCGCGCAGCACATGAGATCGGTGGCAGCCACACTTATCGGAGAGGAATACGCACCCAGAAAACCCATGAGCTTACGTTTATTCGGCTGGCTGGTGAGATAACTATTTTTTCAGAATTTCCAACATATCGCTCAGGTTCACCTCGAAAGCGCATACAGGCTGCTCGATCCCGAAATTCTCAAGAACCTGAGGGTGGATCTCCCCTATGTAGGCGATCTTCTTTCCTTTGACCGAAACCCTCCCCACCCTTCCTGATATGAACGAGGGGTGATCTACTCCTTTTATGCCGTATTTCACGTTCAGAGAATTAAAAAACGAATCCATCACCTGTTTCATGTCAGTAAACGTCATGTCCTTATCGCAAATCACAACTCCTAACCTTGAAAATTCCTGAACACCGGTTTCCTTCCCCCCTTTCTTGAAAACAGTTCCTATTTCAAAAAGTCTCTGCGGATATTCGTACCTTGTGTTGCTGCCCAGAACATTCATCAATGAGGGGATCATCCATGATCTTAGAACATTATATTCGCTATTCTTGCTGTTATCTATTTCTATAAAGTCCATATCTGTAAGCATTTTTTCATTAAGATTCCGTTTGTTGGTAAGATGGTATGTGCTCGTCTCAATGAACCCTAGGCCCACCATAATATTCGCTACCTTCGAGGCAAAGACAGAAAACTCATCCTCAGAGCCTACTGTCGCGATGTTAGGGATTTCCGGTTCAAAATTTTCATAACCGTATGCTATCGCGACATCCTCCACCAAATCCATCTGATGCATTACATCTCCCCTATAGGCTGGGATGAGGACATTCCCCCTTTCTTCACCATAGCCCATTATTTTCAAAAGATTGAAGATCTGTTTTTTCGAAAGTTTCAGGTCAAGCAGCTTGTTCACGTAGTCACAATCTATTTTCATCTTCTTTGGAGTAAGGTTTGGTGTTGTGATTTTTTTGTTGGGGTAAACCATCTCTATGCTGTATATTTCTCCACCCATGTCCGCAAATGTGGTAACTAAAATATTCAGCGCTGTGTTCACATTCTCAAGGTTCGTTCCAGTACATTCAATGAATATTTCTTTTGTGGTTTCATCCACTTTGCCTGTGTCATTGGAATTCGTATACGGCAACATTGACAGGACCTTACCGCTGGCATCAATGAAAAAGGGATATTTCTTCCAGCCCTCTGTAATGTGTTTAAATGCCTTTCCTGTGTGATGAAGTTGTTCAACCCTGTCCGCTCTGATTGGCTTATTCATACCGAGAGGAACAAATGTCACGGTCTTGGGATCCTTTGCTATATATCTTACCGGGAATTTAATTTTGACACTGGGATAGATACCATATTCTGATTTTCTTCTTGCTCTCCCATGAGTGGTAGAAAGCTTTTCTTGGAGTTGCATGGTTTCCTTGATTCGTTCATCAGTAAATTTCATATTTTTAACCAAGGCACATGCTGTATAGGGTCGCATGGTAACTGATCTGTCAACAATAACCTTGAATCCTGATTTTTTTATATTGTACTTCTTCAACCCGGTTTTTACGCCAACGAATGATGAAAACGCCCTTGCAAATCCCTGTTCAGAGAGCATATCAGGCCTGTTGGGAAAAACTTCAACCACGATTTTATCGCTCTCTACACTCTCAAGATCTGTCCCCAGGTAGCTTATCCTATCCTTGAGTTTTTCTATGGGAAAACTCTTCCCCACCAATCTTTCGAAAACCTTTCTGTTTAACGTAACTGTCGGCATTCGCTCACCTTATAACCATATTTTTGTTTCTCTCAGCTGTTTTAAATCATTTTTATACAACTTTCTGATATCGTTTAAACCATAGTAGTCCATTATTGTCCTATCAAATCCTAGACCCCATGCTAGGACCGGTATATCCTCCCCGAGCAACGGTTTCACAACCTCTGGCCTGAATATACCCGAGCCTCCCAGTTCAACCCATTTCTTGTGAACGGGATGAAAAACTTCAGGTTCAACGCTCATTTCAGTGTAAGGGAAATATGCAGGCCTGAACCTTATCTTTTCAAATCCCATTTTCCTAAAGAACTCCCTCAAATATCCTAGCAGATGCCTGAAATTCGCATCGGGATCCACAACGATGCCATCAGTCTGGATCAACTCAAAGAGATGTGACCAATCCAAGGTTTCATTTCTGAAGTTTTTTCCGAATGAGAAGAACTTCGCTGGCAAATCCGATTTCTTCAGCAAGGCTATCGTTTTTGCGGATAAGACTGTCGTGTGCGTTCTCATGCAGTTTTTTCTGGCTTCCCTTTCATCCCATTTATATCTCCATCCAATACTCCTTGTTGTCCATCCGTTCTCATGCGTTTTCTTAACTCTCTCAACCACTTTTTTGTTCAGGAGTCTCCCGTATTTCGGGTTTTTAATGAACATGGTGTCCATTAGATCCCGAGCAGGATGATCCTGGGGTTGAAACAAGGCATCGAAGTTCCAGAAACTGGTTTGCAACATATTTCCTGTCATTTCCTTAAAACCCAGATCAAGCCAAATCCTTCTTGCATACTCTACCGCTTGGTTTACAAAATGTCTCCTCCCTCCGTATATCTTCGGGACATTTATCTTGATATCATACCTCCTGAAATCCTTCCCTTTCCAGCTTCCATCCTTCAACATCTTCGGGGTCAACCTTTCCACCAGATCACCGATTTTCGTCTTTTTGAATTTAGAGATAACCTCTTTTCCGAGTTTAGTCAGATCCACATACTTGAGCTTGACCTCCTCCCTCTTAATGATCCTTTTTCTCTTACTCAACTTTGAGTATGCGGTTTTGCCCCTTTGGTCCAGATCCGAGACATTGAGTGGGAGACGTTTTAGGAAAGTTTCCTCCGGGAAGCCATCTTTGAGCAATTCTCTTTTCTTACCGGTTGCTTCCACCCGGTTACCGAGTATTGATATGGCGTATTTTGATTTCAATACCCCTAACGCTATCCTAACCTCATCGTCGTTAAGTTTTGCCCTCTCCTTTATTTCTGTGAGAGACATCTCACCATCCAGATGTTCCAGAAACCTCCTTTCAGGCAGACCTTTATCGAGGTATGCCCTGCCGTTTTCATCCAGGCTTATGATCTCCTTTGAAACGGATTTTATCTTCAGGATATCCTTGTTCTCCAGCCACTGAAGCGCCCTCATCGCCTCGATCTTTTTCATTCCTGATTTCTCGGCGATGTCATTAAGTTCAACGCCGCCCCTAAGAAAGGGAATAACCCTTCTTTCCAGGGGATGCAGCATCTCGAGAATTTCTTGGACCTTCATAAGTTATTATAAGAAATGATTGCTTTTATAATTTGATTCACTCGGCCTTGTAGAGTACGCCGATCATATGGAAATCCTTATTGGTCGATACCAGTTTCAGACCGGGTATTGACGTCTCCTCTATCAGCTGCTTCGAATCCATTTTTTCCTCATATCCTTCCTCCATGGACATGAAGCGTTCAACCAGCCAGGATTTTTTCGGAACAAAGAACATCACGAATCCCCCTTTCTTGGCGAACTTCCTGTGCAGTGAAATTATATCTTCTCTTTTCCCCAAATGGAAATGCTCTATCAGCCCGTCAGAGAAGACCAGATCGTATCCCCTCTTTTCGTGTTTAAACATATCCTCCAGAATGTAATTCACCCGTTCGTTCCCGATCACCCTTTTGAATATTTCGTACGCCTTTTCGTTGTTGTCTACCACCGTCCCTTTGCAATCGAATTTTTCGCAAATGAGTTTGCAGATATAACCGGAGCCTCCGCCTAGTTCAAGAATACGTTTGTCTTTCAGATTCATGTTTTTCAGCAAACTGAAATAACTTCTCGCCCGGAACCTCTCATAAATCCTGTAAAACAGGAAAGATCTGAAGGCTCTCTTCCCCTCCCAGAACCTTGTCCAGTCAGGTTCGTCTCCGCTCATAAATTTATTAAGCTAACTTCAAATATAAATTACGAACACGCCCTTCAGGGATGGTATCATGAAGATGAAAAATATATTTTTCAACTCAATCATGGCGAGTCTTCCCAAGAATGTAATACAGTTCACGTTCGGGGTTCTGCTGCTCTGGCTGATAACCGGAACCTTCGAAATATCCATCGCGATCTTGGGAGCGGCCGCTTTCGTGATCACGTATTCCTCTGTGTACATGTACAACGATGTGGTGGATTTCAAAACCGACAAAAGAGACAGGGAGAAACTCAAATGGAAACTGATAGCAAGCGGGGACCTGAGCATCAAAAAGGCAAAATACCTGGCCCTGACTTTCATGGTGGCGGGACTTTCCCTTTCGTTCTTTGTCAACAGGTGGTTTTTATCGATCATGCTGACCCTCTTGTTCCTCAACTTCCTCCACACCTCTCCCAGAACCCGGTTCAAGAGGAGCGTTGCCAAGACGAGCGTGAACATGACAGCCATCGAGTTTTTAAAGTACAGCACGGGGTGGTTTGCATTGAGCTCGAACATTTTGCAGTTCCCGTTCTGGCTGGTGCTTTCCGTCTCACTCATCTACACAACAGGTTACATGCTTTACAAGTTCAAATTCAAGGGAAGGGAGATAAAGAGCAAAAAAATACTGTTCTGGATTTTCGGCGTACTGAGCAGCGTGTCCTATGGGGTTTCAATTTTCTTGTACGGCTTCCCTTTAAGCCTGCTTTTTCTGATAACAATAGCCGTTACCACTTTCGTTTTTTTCAAACGAATCAAGTTCGTGTCGTACAGAACCGGTAACATGATGTTTGTTGGGTATTTGCTGCTCTCGGTTTTCATATTCTCGTTCCTGATCCTGATGAACCCAGTTGTTGCGGAGTTAAACGACAGGATTGCGGATGAAATAGATTTGCAAACCGGGAAATTTTCCGGCACGTTACCGGAACCTCTCATCCAGTCCATCGAGGATATTTCGAATGAGCTGAAGAAATACGAAAACCTCGAAGACATAGAAAAAACCCTGAATTCAACCATACGCGAAACGCTTACCTGAACTTCTGAAAAAACGTCTTTATATGTGGTTTGATTCCCGACTTTTCCCCTGAGATCTCCGTCTTCCCTGACCTTATCGCCTTCAAAACACCCTCCTTTCCCCATTCGGAATCTATCAGCGTAATCCCCTTCCCTATCTCCTCTGAAAAATGAGCGTCCGATCCTGCCACCAGAGGCAAACCATTCTCCTTCGAAAACTTCACGGCCTTCTTGTTGAATCCGTTACGCACGCTTCTTGCGTTAAACCCCTCTACGGCGTCAACGTATTTGACTATCTTGTGGGCGGATTTACCCACACATCCCCTTAACCTGTCAAAGGGGTGGGGAAGAACGATGAACCCTCCGAGTTTCTTGACGATCTCGCACGTCTCGATCAGATCCATTAGCTGGGGGATGGTTCTGTCTATGTTGAACGCCATGATCTCCCCCTCACTTGTTCTTATCTCCTCACCTGCGAAAACAATCAGGTCTTTCGCTACCTTCCTAGCGAGAGTTTCGGTCTCCTTCCCTCCCTCAACACTCCCGTGGTCAACCACGCCCACCACATCCAAACCAATCTCCTTTGCCCTATCTATTATGGATTTCGGAGTGAGGTTGCTGTCCAGAGAGTGATAGGTGTGCACATGAAAGTCCGCCCTCAAAACACGTTTCGATTTTGACATAGATTATTCTTATTAAAGAAACTCTAATAAATTTATATAACCGGGTGTTTTTATGGGAAAATTCGAGAGAATACATGAACTTGCTGATCAGAGAGGTCTCTTCTTCCCCTCAGCCGAAATACATTCCCCTCCCTCGGGATTCTGGGATTTCGGACATTTGGGGACGATACTGAGAAGGAGGATAATAGACCTATGGAGGAGGGAGATCGTCCGAAAAACCGATTCTCTCGAAATCGAGGGCTGCCTGATACTCCCGAAAAAGAACTTCGAGGCTTCAGGACACCTGAAGAGCTTTGCCGACCCTCTCGTACAATGCAAGAAATGCCACAAGATTTTCCGTGCAGACAAACTGATAGAAGGGAAAACAGGAAAAATAATTCCAGAAGCCCTTGATACAAAGGAATTCAACGATTTAATAAAGAAACACAAGATCACCTGTCCAGAATGCAAAGGAGGGCTTTCGAACGTGAAAAAATTCAACATGATGATAGGGACTTCGATAGGCCCGCTCTCGAAGGAATACAACGCCTACCTTCGGCCGGAGACATGCCAGAACATATTCACCGCATTCCAGAAGATATATAAGACTTCCAGGGTTTCCCTACCCCTGGCGATATCGCAGGTTGGGAGGGCCTTCAGGAATGAAATCTCCCCTCGCCAGGGCCTTGTCCGGACCAGGGAATTCAGCCAGTTCGAGACCGAGGTCTTCTTCAACCCCAAGAAAATCAACGATTTCCCGGAATTCGAAAAGTACAAAAACAAGAAGCTTCGCCTGAAACTCCTCGGAAAGGACAAGATCGAACCTGTCAGCCTGGGCGAAGCGGTTAAGAATAAAATAATTTCAGGAAAACTCATAGGTTACTATCTGGCGATCACCCAGGAATTCTTCGAGAAGGCCGGGCTCGATCCTAAAAATATTCGCTTCCGCGAACTCGAGGATAAAGCGAAAGCTTTTTATTCGAAAGAAACATGGGACTTCGAGGTTAACACGAGCGTTGGTTGGCTGGAGCTCGTGGCCTGCAACTACCGGACGGATTTCGACCTCTCCTCGCATTCGAAGGTTTCGAAGGCGGATCTTTCAGTAGTTGAGGACGATGAAAAATTCGTTCCTCACGTGTTCGAGCTTTCCATGGGCCTCGATCGCATATTTTACGCGGTTCTAGAAAATTCCCTTTCCGAAAGGAAAGGAAAGCCCGTCCTAAAGTTCCCAAGAGAGCTCACGCCCCTTGACATCGTGATACTCCCGCTCGTCCGGAAAGACGGGATCGGCAAGAAGGCGAGGGAGATACACGACCTTCTCAAAACTAAATTCGAAACGAAATACGACGAGAAGCAGTCGATCGGGAAGCGCTACGTGATCTACGACCAGCTGGGCGTTCCTCTTGCGATAACGGTTGATTACGACTCGTTAAAAAGGAAAGATGTAACCCTCCGCGACCGCGATTCAATGAAACAGATACGCGTGAAAATAAAGGACCTGGATTCGAAGATAAACGATTTCTTCGCGGGGAAGAAGATATTCTAATATCCCCTCTCCATCTCCACCTTTTTGTGAACTTCCCTCTCTATCTTCGAAAGAAACAGCTTCATCGCTTTCGTTGGGTCCCACTCGTGATCGCTCGCGTGGAAGTTCCCCTTATCGGTAACGAACCTCCCCTGAGCAGAGTATTTCTTTCTTTTACCTCCGCTTTTATGCGTTTCAACATGTATCGCCACGTAGTTCACCTCAAGGGATTTCAGGAGTTTGGTGATGGTGTTGTCGACCATCTCATCTATCTTGGATTTTATGAAATCGTCCTCCATGTCCAGACCGCTAATCCTTATGTAGACGGTCTCCAGGGACTTCCCTATCAATTTGAAAAGGTCCCTGACAGTGATCATGCCCAGGAATTTCTCGCCTCCCTCCACGATTACCGCGCAAACCCCCTCTTTCGAGATGTCCCTGACTATTCGCTTGAGCTCGGTTTCCGGGTTCACCTTTAATATCTCTTTCCGTAAGAATCTTTCTATCCCCACTTCCTCCAACCTCTCCTTATCACCGAACCTTTCACCTCTCTTGGACCTTCCTTTATCAGTTAATACATTCGCAAGGCTGACGCTGTCCACCAGACCAACAAACCCCCCTTTCTCGTCAAGTATCGGAATCCTGTCGAGGCCCGTCTCCTTCATTACGGAAATAACGGTTGAGAGCGTGTCGTTCGTGTCTGCTGAATAAGGAAACTGCATCACATCTTTCGCCTTCTTTCCCTCAAAAACTTCGTCCTTGATAAAATTCAGAAGTTTGGGTTTCGTGACCGCGAATATCCTCCCTCCCTTCTTGATCGGAAGCGACCTATGTTCGCTCACAAGCATATAGTTTATTACATCCTCAACAGGAGAGTCCACTTCAAAGGGGTTTATCGGTTTCATGAAATTCGATACCTTAACGTTTTGCGGGCTTGTTAACCTCCTCTTTATAATGTCATCAAGTGTGATTATTCCTTTGAAACCCCCTTCGGATACGAACGCCTCATACCTCTTCTCCTTCGCCATCATTGACACCACGTGGGAAAGAGAATCATCCGGCTTCACAAAAAACGCATCTTCAAGGACGTCCTCCAGTTTCATTGCATCACAACCCGCTCTTCTTCATCCTTTTTATTTCCTTTGTTATATAACCAGCCAAGATGTTCTTTATCTTCTTGGACTTTATCTCCCTTACTTCATCCAGAACCTCTTTATTCTTCTCAAAATTATCAGTGAAAAGCTTTCCGTGCTCCTTGATTATCTGGTTCCCCATAACCTTTATCGAGGCTGTCTTTATCCTACCCACACAATCACCATCAGATATCTATAACATTTATTCTGAACACAGTTATTTAAAATAGTCTTATCTGGAACTGTCCAAGGAGGGAGAATATAGTATAGCCTATCACCACAAGAACCAGCGAATGCTTGAACCCGGCGACCAGCGAACCTTCCGCCATCTTACCCGTTGCGAGTCCTGCAAAGAACCCCTGAACAATTATGAAGTTCACAAAAGTCTGGGAATAGAGTTCTTCGGGCAGTTCCTCCGGAGCATCATCCAGACCAGCCGCAGTTGCAGACCCCAGGGCGGGTATCAGAAAAGCCTGTAATATGACGAGAATGAATATGAAGACAAAGAATATGAGATAGGAGGTAACGATTTGCGACTGTACGGAGGCGGATCTCTCCTGTTTTATCTTGTTTATCTCTATGAGTGACTGACCTATCGCCTTCAACGTGTCCGAAATCTTCCCCCCAACCTTGTAGGTTTCGATGATCGTTCCTACCGATCTGTTGATGGGAACGGATTTGACCTTCTTGGCAAACATGGAGAGCGCCTGTTCGAAAGGGACGCCCCAGTTGACCTTGCTGTTTATCTCCTTTACGTATGGTGTCAACACACCGTAACTCCTCTTTGCGGAATGTTTCAGGGCGATGGGCAGGGTCATCCCGGAATCTATGGCCTCCGTTAGATCGGTGATGAACATTATGAACTGCCCCTCTATCTCCTTACCTATCCTGTATCTTGAATAGAAGAGAAGGAAGGGAGGGATAATCGCTATCAGCGCTCCAAGCATGTTGATAAGAGGGCTTATGAAGGGGAAAAGCTCTGAAATTATCATGAAGTTCGCGACAAGGATACTAACTCCTATCGCAACGAACATCGCTTCAAATATCAATATTCTATATTCCCTCATATTCCCATCACATCCCCGGATATGTTACGTGTATGAAAGCAAGGTAAGAGATATTCAGTACTGGCAATACCAACCACGTTATGAGCAGCATGACATCCTGTATGCCCAGACCCAGGACCTGACCTCCTATTATGCTCATGGTTGCCAACAATGCAAGCATCATCAAGGGAGCTGCGACAAGAAGTGCGGTATAGATATCCGCATAAGTGGAAAGAGTCTTCAGGTACTTTTCCCTCTTGATCCTGTAATCGAACAACGCCTTGTCGGACATCTCCCTCAGGTATTGTATGAGGTTCCCCCCGGTTTCTATTGTCGAGACGATTCCCAGCAGCAGTTCCCTGAATTCCTGGGAAGGTGTTCTGTCGCCGACGTTCTTTATCGCATCCACGCTGCTCATTCCAAAAGTTTTTATGTTCCTCATTATAAGTCTCGATTCCTCTGCTATTTCCCCGTACTCTTTAAAACCCATCAGCAGTTCAAACACAAACTCGGTCGGGATGCCTGAAGAGGCGATGGCAGCCATGTGGGTTGTGGCGAATGGAAGGTTGTTCTCTATGCTGTTCTTTCTCGAGTTTTCTCTCTGTACAGGGTAAAGATAGAAAATTATGAAAGCGACAGACGCAACAAAAACGGGCAGGAATATTGTTGTGAAAATGTAGATGTAGAACTCAACCTGTATGAAAAAGGTGAGAACGACATAGGTTAAAATGAACGTTATGAGGAACAGCATGATACTCGTGAAGATTATGAGAGACACCCACGTTTTCAACAGAATCTTCATGTTTGCATTTTTTATGTGCGGTTCAAGCGGCCTGAAGGAGTCTATATACCTGTCAACAACACCTCCAAAAAAGGTCAGCGCCAGTTTCTTGTAGAATGATAACATATTAAATTATTCGTTTCGGTTTCATAAAAATAAACTTTTAAATACGCATTTACAAGAGAAAGATGGTAGGGACTAGACTGGGAGGTCAGGCGTCTCCTGTAACCGTAAACCGCCTTCATGACGGAGTCGAAGCCTAAAGGCGATACTGAGAAACCAAAAGGCCCATATTCCCAACTGAGAAGCTCTGTCCTTCAGGGTTTTTAATGTGATGAACCGGGTCAGAACCGGAAGGTGGCAGCCCTAAGTTATATTAACAACGCTTGAAGGGTAGCGGAGTGGAGGAGGGATTGTGGATAAACCTTCTGGTTGATCAGCATCCACTGATGGCGTGTTCCTACCACTATTTTTAATCCGGTTGGTTTGAACCAAAGCAATTATAAGTTCAAAAACAATTATATGAATATGCGCAGGGAATCCCGCAGATACAGGGGAGTCAAAACAACAACCCTCATAGTTTTAATGGCAATCGCATACTTTCTGGGATATTACATAGGGGGAATGAACGAGGTCATTATTATCAATTACAACCAGACAAGGCCCGCGAACGTCGTGACGTACGTTCCATACATCTCGGAAAACGCCTCCTCCTCATCGATCGTGGTTCCCGCTGTTGACGAGGAAGGGGAAGGATTGACAACCGTTCTAAGCGTCCAGATAGTTCCCGGCTCCGGTAAAATCCTCGCAAACATAGACAGGCTCCTGTTCTGGACGGACACGCAAAATTCGATTCGAACATCCACAAAGGTCGCCTCGAACATCACAGGAATCAACCTCTCGGATTACGACGTGATATACACCATTGAAACAGAGGCCACGGCGGTGGAAGGACCTTCTGCAGGAGCCGCCCTAACGATCGCCACGATCGCGGCCCTTAAGAAAGAGAAACTGAATCCCGAAGTCATGATAACGGGCGCGATAAACCACGACGGAACGATCGGGCCCGTGGGCGAGATCCTGCCGAAAGCAAAAGCTGCGAAGGAAGCTGGAGCGAAAATCCTACTTGTCCCCCTCCTGCATTCCAAGGAAGTTACGTACAAAACAAAGAAATACTGCGAACAGATCGGAATCTCCCAGATATGCACCACAGAAAATATACCCACAGAGGTTAGCATCTCAGAGGAAGTGGGGATCGAGGTGGCCGAGGTGAGAACGATAGAGGATGCGATGGATTATTTCTTGGCTGAGGGATGATTTTTAAAATTAAGTCAGTATTTAATTGATATGGTTATAAAAAAAGAATTAAGAAAAATTTTTGAAGAAGAAAGAAAAAGATTGAAATTACCACCTATTAAAGTCAAATTCTTAAATCCACCCCCCATCGAATACTATGAAAGTTTAAAGCACTGGTGGCTTTTCTTCAATGAATATTCTACAATGGCAGTTAATGATGAAGATGGAAGCTTATATGTACAGTTTAATCCTGTAAGCTTCAAAAATCCCAAAAATTTTAGAAGAATAGCCAAACATGAACTGTATCATATATATCGTGCCAGACATGGGGATAAAATCAATTTCTTTAGAAAATATTTCATCGATGAGCCTGCTTCAGTGTTATACCAATACACTGGTATACGGTTGTAAATAGACTCGAAAATTTTACTTTGGAAATAACAATTTTTATAAAATAAACCCATTATAAACACTTATGATCGATATTCACGCGCACATGTGTTGGAAGTCTTATGAAAGGGATCTGGACCAGATCATAGAAAAATGCAAGCAGGAATTGTCAGGAGTGATAGCGAGTTCTGCCCGCTATGACGAGGGACTGAAGGTTCTTTCCCTCGCCGAGAAATACCCTGGCTTTATTTTTCCGAGTATAGGATTCCACCCTGTTGAGGGCGGGAAGGACCCGGAAAGGATAATGGACCTGATAAGGAAGAACAGGGAGAAGATCGTGAGCGTTGGGGAAGCGGGACTGGACTACCACTGGGAGAAGGATCCGGCAAAACACGAAAAACAAAGGGAGATATTTTCAAAATTTATAGATCTCGCAGAGAAACTTTCAAAACCCCTGGTGATCCATTCATGGGACGCTGAGAGCGAATGTTACGAGATGGTAAAGGATTCAAATGCGAAATGTGTATTTCACTGTTTCTCTGGGAAGAGGGATCTCGCGAAGGAGATAATTTCCCGTGAATTCCACATCTCGATTTCGACCCAGGTTCTCTTCTCCAAGAATATCCGCAAGATCGCGAAGGACGTTCCCTTAGACAAAATCCTCCTCGAAACCGATTCCCCGTTCCTGTCCCCGTACAAGGATAAGGACCCGAGGAACTATCCCTGGAACATAAAATTGGCAGCGGAGAAGATATCGGAGATACGGAGGATCTCTAAGGAAGAGGTTCTTGAAGCCGCAAAAAGGAACGCGATCGGGGTTTTTGATTTAAAAATAAGGTAAACATAATTTCTACGTGAGAACGTGATTAAGGAAAATGCAATAAAGATTATGAATTTAGGTTTCGTTTGCGATCACTGTCTCGGAAGGCAGTTCGCAAAATTACTTAGCGGTTACTCGAACGATCAGAGGGGGGAGATCGTGAGGAGGTTACTGGCGATGGAGTACGAGGCGAAACCCTTCAAACTGGATACCTCAAATTTCCACGGTTTCACGTTCAGGAGGAAGATGAAAACAAGGAAGCCCGGAATTTGCGTGGTCTGTAAGAATCTCTTCGAGGAGCTTCCGAAATTCGCAGACCAGGCGGCAAAGATACTGAAAAAAATGGATTCCAAGAGTTTCATGGTTGGCGTGAAAATGAATGATGCCCTCGCGATGGCAGAGGAATCCCTCTGGGAGAAATCAGGAATCGCTTACTGCGAACCCATAAAATCAGAACTGAACAGGGAACTGGGAAAGCTGGTAGAGAAAAAAACAGGCAAGATCCCTGATGAGAACAGACCGGAGATTATAGTTTTGCTTGACCTGCAAAACAAACAAATAGAGACCCTGATCAACCCGGTATACGTTTACGGAGAATACAGAAAACTTGTGAGGGGCATTCCGCAGACCAAGATGAAAGGACATGAAACCGTTGAGGACATCATAGCAAAACCTTTAATGAAAACCACGAGAGCCTCCTCCCACACAATGCATGCATGCGGGAGGGAGGACAGGCAGGCTAAATGTCTGGCGTGGAGGCCCTTCGTTCTTGAAATCAACCAGCCCCTTAAAAGGAGGATAAATCTGAAAATTATCGAAAGGGAGATAAACAGGGGAAAGATGGTAAAGGTCAGGAATTTGAGATACTCCTCGAGAAAGGAAATTGTTGAAATAAAGAGGAAAAAGGTCGAGAAGGTCTACAGGTTAAGAGTTAATTTCGAAAACCCGGTCAGGGATATCCAAAGGGTTGGAAAAATAGTGGGGGTTGTGAAACAGAAAACCCCGAGAAGGCTTTTGAAAAGCAAACCAGACAAACTCAGGCACAAAAAGGTTAAAAGTATTAAATGGAAAAAGATAAATACAAAAATTTACGAATTCGAAGTTCGAACCGAATCGGGTTTGTACATAAACGAGCTCGTCTCAGGTGACAAGAGAAGGACGAAACCATCAATCTCGGAGATCCTTGAAAACCCGGGTGAGTTAAAACAGTTCGATGTCGTAAAGATATTTGTGTGAAAAAATGGTCAAGAAGAGCAGGGGAATGAGGAGAGGAACGAGAAGTAAAATGAAGAGAGGAAGGAAGGATAAATTCAAGGTTGCTCCCTACCTTCAGGCTTTCGAAATCAATGACAGAGTTGTAATAAAACTGAACCCTTCCTCCCAGAGAGGATTCCCGGATCCCGTATTCGAGGGAAGGACAGGAAAGATCAAGGAAAGGAGAGGGAGATCTTACGTGGTCGAGCTCAAGGTCGGAAAAAAGACCAAGAACATAATAGCAAGACCCGAACATCTAATCCCCAAATCCAAATAATTTAGCGAGGTGGTTGCATGGAAGTGAATGACGAGAAGGCGATAAGCTGGATTGAGGTCAAAAAGATACTCATGAAAAAGGAGAAGGAGAAGGAACTGGGTTACGAGCAGAAAAACGCGTTAGAACACCTCAGAAAATTCTGCAAAATACCGGAGTCAAAGGCAGAGAAAATCGTAGAGGAACTGAAAAAAATCGAGAAACTGAAAGATAAACACATAGTGAACATACTGAACTTCTTACCGGAGAATTTGGATGATGTGAGAATACTGTTCGCAAACGAAAGGGTGGTTTTGACGGACGAGGATAAAAAGAAGATTTTGAAGACAGTCAAGGATAACAGATAATAACTTATAAAGCTGAATTCTATCTTATAATCAAGGCTGGTAGCATGCAAAAGGATCTTAAAAAGGACGAGTGGGCGATAGTTTTAGACTATCTTCCGCACGGCTACTACGGGATGCGAATCTCCCAGCCTGTTGCGCAGGTTCTGGGAGAGGAATACTTTTCCTTACTTGAAGTTATAGTCAGGGACGGGATTCACTTAAAAGTTGGATCGCGCGTTTACATAGGAGACGGAAAAAGGGATGAGGTTAAGTTCATAAAGAGAAGGATCGATTTCAAGGACCTGACGGGAGCCTCCAAAGAGGAGGTCTCGGACATAGTTGAAGACCTGGTAAAAACAAAACCAAAGAAATTCCTGGAATTCTTCAACAACGCCGGTCCGATAACCACACGCCTTCACCAGCTGGAGCTGCTCCCTGGGATAGGGAAAAAACATTTGTGGGCGATAATAGCTGCCAAAAAGGAGAAGCCCTTCGGATCCTTCGAGGACCTAAAGAAGCGCGTAACCATGCTTCCCGACCCGGAGAAGATGATCATAAAGAGAATTCTAGAGGAACTGGAAGACAAGGACAAATACAGGTTATTCGTTCCGAGATTCGAGAAAACCCAGAGATAGACTCAAAACGTTCATTTTTCAACCATTTTCAAAGCGTTTTCAGGGTCTTTGTAATAATCCGAGATCATCCTCCCGACCTTGTCTATATCCCTGATCTTGTTCTTCACGAGCCAGAGGAGTATCTTTTTCTTGCCTTCAAGATTTTCCCTTATCTCGTCATCGCTCATCGCGGAGTAGAGCTTTATGTCCTTAAGCAGCCTGTGCGGCTTCCCCCATTCTATAACTTGGTCCTTCGATGGAACCCATTTGAATATCGTGTTCAGCTCGATCTTCATCTCCTCAAGACCACCGCTCGGGATGAGTTCGGTAACCTCCAGAAGCCTTCGAATCCCTTTCCTCCTGTCCCTGTGCATCACAGCTATCAGCTGGAGCGAGGTGAGCAAGGAAACGGGAATGTTTATCGGAGGATTCACGAGACGTTTGAACGTCTCCTCGGATGTGTTGGCGTGGAGTGTTGAATACACTGAATGCCCGGTGTTTATCGCCTCGAAAAGAACTTCCGCCTCCTTTGATCTTCTTATCTCCCCCACTATCATTCTGTCAGGCCTCATTCGAAGAGCGTTTATCATAAGTTCTAGCATCGTTACCTCCCCCTTTCCCTCTATGTTGGGAGGTCTTGTCGTCATAGGAACCCAGTGGAGGAATTCGGGAAGTTGGATCTCCCTCGTGTCCTCGATCGAGATAATCCTCTGGGTCGGGGGAATAAACATAGTCAACACGTTGAGAAAGGATGTTTTACCCGAAGCCGTCCCGCCCGTACATACGATGTTCATTTCATACTGTATTGCCAGCCAGAGGAAGGCGGCCACATCCGCCGATAACGTGTTCATCTCTATAAAATCAGTTATTGTCCAAGCACGGCGGGCGAACTTCCTTATGGTCAGCGTGTTCCCTTCCGAGGATATCGGGAACAATGTCGCGTTCGCCCGGTCACCTGTTGTCAGATACGCATCCATCAAAGGGTTCAGATTGGTTATCTGCGTTCCGACCTTTCTCCCTATCTGTGCCGCGTAATTGTAGATCTTGGTTTCATCAGGCACCATAACGTTCGTCCTCAGCCATCCGAACTCCCTGTGGTAGACCCATATCGGTTCGATTGAACTGTTTATCACAATTTCCTCCAATCCCTGATCTTTCAGCATGAACTCTATCGGACCCAAGCCAAGGGCTTCTTGGGCGAGTATTCCTATTAAAATTTTATTATCCTTTTCAGAGAGGTGCGGAAGCTCTTTCTTCAGCATGAGGGACGCGCTCTTGACGAATTTTTCCTTCATCTCGCTGACCTCTTCCGGGTTCAGTATCTCCTCTGTTTTGAAGGCGAGCTCCGCCACTATTCGCTCCCTGATTGAATCAAGGACGGCGTGGGTCGCTTTTTCTATCTTAGGATAGGTCACCCTGTAGGTGGGAACGTATTCCTTCGGGTCCTTGAAGATATCAACATTCGCCGAAACGCCCTCCGAACTTATCTTATAATTTCTTACCTTTTCCTTTACCTCTCCCTTTGACATGCTTCCTCCTCTTTTTACCCTTCTTCTTGGCCACACCCATTACAACAAGTATTACAATTATTATTATGATGAGAACTAAATAAATTTGATTTCTGGCAACAAAATCCAAAATACCCGTTTCCGAAACATCCGCCAAAACACTGCTCAGATCAGGAAGAGCGAGCATTTCCAACCTGCCCGTATACCACAGGACAAAAAACACGAAAACCAGGATTATCACGATGTTGACAAGGAGCGCTTTCTTGTTTTTGATCTTGGGTTTTTTCTCCTTTACCTTGCCCTTCGGTTTAAATTTCTTCAGTATCAGGACAGGGTCTCCGAACGGGGGGTAATGGAGTATCGCTAGGTCATGTTCTTCCAGAATTCTTCCCCACTCCTCTATCTGCTCCCCTTTTACCTTAAACCTTTTCGCTGCCGCCTTTACCTTTACCAGTCCGTTCTTTTTGACCAGTTCATACAGTTCGTCTATTTCCGTCTCCAGATATTCTTTAGTTTTTTCTTCTTCCATTTTAACCCTCAAACAACTCGTTCAGATTATACCTGTTTGCAATGGTCTGGTTTATCTTAAACCAGTCCGGTAGACCCCTGACCTCGTAACCAATATAATCTTGGCTCGAGAAATATAAATAATCCAAGGAAACCTGATTCTCCTTTATGGGAATGCTCACGCTTTCTAGTTCAGGGGCGTTTATTAAAGATTCCATACCATTCTGCGAACCTTCAAGACTCCCCTCAAGCCTTTTCAGGTAATTGGGACCCTCTCCCTGGAAATAGTAGCCTTTATCTAGTTCTAACTCTATGGGCAGATGCCATACAGATCTTGTTTCGTTGTCCAGATATATCCTTTGATAACCCGTTTCTGTCATCGCTGTGCTTACGAGGCTGACCGAACTCCCGTTTCCTGTCACGTAACAGTTCGTGTCGCCACTCAGGTCAACCGATTCCTCCACAACCACCCCTTCATAACATCCGAAATTAACGCCTGTTGTATTCTGGGTAACAAGAATCTTTGTTGAATCGCACTCTGTTTTTTCGAAGGTAACGTTCCCTGAGCAGGAACCCTTTGAATTCAGGGAGCCCTTAACGATCTTTTTCGCGCGGTAGCTGAAGGGAGAAAACCTCATGATCCTTGTCAGCACACCATTCGTTTTCAGTGGGAATATGGGATCCTCCATGTTGTCAAGCGAAACGAGCGTTTCGTAGTTGACGTTTTCCTTTTCGATTCTTGCTATGTTCATTTCGTCGCTTACGCTTATGTTGAAATTCGCAGTTACCTCTATATTGCGGTGGTCGTAAGCGTCCACATCTAGGTCAGAATATTCCAGTTTTACCTGGAAGTTGGTCGGGATGCTCAGAATCCTTTGGGTCCAGTTCCCCAGAGTGTTGTTGAACATCAGTATAACCTCCCCTCCGTACAAAGTCCCGTTTTCCATCAGTTCCTTCAGTCTGAAAACCGAATCGTCAAGGGGCGTTCCGTTCAGAATGACCCTGTCCCCTGCCGATATCAATCCCCTCTTGCAGGAGGTTACCAGCGCCTTTTCGAAATCGTTCTCGAGGCTCCTCCCGAGCTGGTGAACCTGATCTGAAACGATCCTCTCGTATATGTTCGGACCTCTCGTCTGCGAAAGCATGTAGAAGGAAACGAAAAGTATGATCGGTATTGCTATCAATACCGCTGTCACGGAATAAAATTGGCCCCTCATATAAAATAATATGTAAGGGATTTTAATTAAGTTCAAGGTATTACATAAGGTCTTAAGATTGAAAAATCGAATTTAGGTTTATTTCCACCACGTCCGTGAATTCTGTGTCTGACTGTTATAACTAGTTTTTTACCCTCCGTTGTTCTCTTCCTTTTTCTGTCTTTGAAGGTTTCCCGTTTTAAGGATACATCTTCTAAGTCAGGGTTCATCCTTCTCAACTCATATTCCAAACCAAGATAATTATAGTAGGAATTTAACAATTTATCTCCAAGAAATGGAATATTACTGCCCAAGTATTCAAGAGTTTTGTCTGACAAAATGAATTGATACGTTCTTTCCCTGTATCTTTTTGCCATGGTAACACCCGGTTTTCTGAAGTTTAAATGATAATTATCAAGATTAAGATTTTTAAGCGGTTATTGAGCCAAGATCGAAACTTAAATTAAAATCCCAAATCCAAATATTCTATCATGAAATACTCCAAACTGGTCGACCTCTACGAATACCTCGAGCAGACGTCCTCGAGGCTGAAGAAGATCGAAAGGATCGCGGATTTTCTAAGGAAAGCCGAGACATCCGTTCTCGGGAAGGTCACGCTTCTCATCCAGGGAAGGATATACCCTTCGTACTCTGAGATGGAAATAGGCGTGGCGGACAAGATGATCATCAAGGTTATCGCCTCCTCAACAGGGTTCCAGGAAAATGAGGTTATCAGGGCGTTCAAGGAGACAGGTGATTTAGGATTGAGTGTTGAGAAGCTCATGGGGAAGAAGAAGCAGAAAACCCTGATTTCGAGGGAACTGGGGATAGAAAAGGTTTTCGAGAACCTGAGGAAGCTGGCGAAGGTAGAGGGAAAGGGTTCGCAGGACGTTAAGGTTTCGCTCGTGAGGGAATTGATTTCGCACGCAAAGCCAAAGGAAGCGAAATACATAGTTAGGACGGTCCTGGAACAGCTGAGGATAGGTGTCGCTGAGGGGGTTTTAAGGGATTCTATCGCTGAAGCCTTCTTCTCAGGTAAGGATAAGGAAGAAAAGAGAGAGATTGTCCGGACGATAGAATGGGCATGGTTCCTCAGGCCAGATTATTCCGAGATAGCTAGGATAGCGAAAGAAAAAGGATTGAAGGGCCTGCGAAAGGTTTCGATAGAAATCGGCAAGCCCTATCATGTTCTCCTTGCGGAGAAGGCAAAAGACTTGAATGAGGCTGTTGAAAAGTTCGAAAGACCCTCGCTCGAATTCAAGTATGACGGAGCGAGGGTGAGCATACACAGGAAGGGGGAAGAATTCTGGTTCTACACGAGGAGACTGGAAAACATAACCAGTCAGTTCCCGGACCTTTTGGACCTCGCCAGAAAAGGGATAAAATCAAAGGAATGCATAATCGAGGGAGAGATGCTTGGGGTGGACCCGAAAACACGGAACCCTCTCCCGTTCCAGATGCTGTCCCAGAGGATTAAAAGAAAGTATGACATCGAGAGGATGGCGAAAGAGATCCCTATTCAGGTCAACCTTTTCGATGTGGTTTTCTGTAACGGCAGGAATTTGTTTTCAGAGCCCCTGGAGAAGAGGAGAGGGATACTGGAGAAGATTGTAAAGCCAATTCCCGGGAAATTCCAGCTGGCAGAGAGGCTCGTCACCAAGGACATCAAGGAAGCCGAGGATTTCTACAATCGCGCGCTGAGAGCGAAGCAGGAGGGCGTGATAGTCAAGAATCTGGACGCAAAATATCAGCCGGGACGAAGGGTGGGATACTGGCTGAAGGTAAAACCCATAATGGAAACGCTCGATCTTGTGATAACAGGGGCGGAATGGGGAACCGGAAAGCGGGCGAACTGGCTCGGGTCATTCATACTGTCCTGCAGGAAGGGAGATGAATTTCTCGAATGCGGAATGATGGGAACAGGAATCAAGGAAAAGGGAGAAGGAGTGACCTTTGAAGATCTTACAAAACAGCTGAAACCTTGCATAGAGGATGAAAAGGGAAAATCGGTCAGGATAAAGCCGAAGATTGTGGTCGAGGTAGCGTACGAAGAGATACAGAAATCCCCGAATTACTCTTCTGGATACGCTTTGAGGTTCCCAAGACTCCTTAGAATACGAGTGGACAAATCGCCTTCGGATGCGGATGATGTTGGCAGGATAGAGAAACTCCATCGCCAGCAGCGAGGAAGGGAATTTTAGATATTCGGGAACAATCATTATTTAAATATATTCACTGTTAAGTGATAAACATATATAAATCTTTCGTTCAAATTATTATCATAAACCAGTAACAATAATATTTATAAAGCCGAAACAGCAATTAACTATCAATTAGGTGGAAAAAATGGTCGCAACGACAAAGACAATGGATGCGCTGAAGAGCATTGGTTTAAATCTATACGAGAGAAAGATATTTGTGGCTTTGTTAGCGAGGGGAGTAGCGACTGCAGGGGAACTTTCACAGATAGCGAACGTCCCGAGATCCAGATCATATGACATTCTTGAATCACTCGCAGAGAAGGGATTTGTTGTCGTTCAGCCAGCCAAACCCATACGCTACGTTGCTCTCGCCCCGAAGGATGCGCTGGAGAGAACCAAGGAAAACCTGAAAAAGAGGCACGAAGAGATGATACAGAGAATAGATGAACTTAAGGGTTCACCAATCACGGCAGAGCTCGAGGCAATATACAAAGAGGGTCTCAACCTTGTTCAGCCCTTTGACATGACAGGCACGCTGAAAGGCAGAAATTCCATAAACCAGCATCTGAACTCCCTATTCAAGAGAGCAAGCAGGGAGATAAGGATAGTGACAACAGGAGAAGGTCTGGACGATCTCTACTCGAACCACTACAACTCCTTGAAAAGGATAGTGAAGAGGGGGATTAAACTGAAGATCCTCGCTCCCGTGAGCGAGACAACCCCCGTGAAAGCGTTTTCAGAGATAGCAGATGTTAAGAACATCAAAAAACCCCTGAACAGGGTTTTTACAGTGGATGACAAACACTTCGTGTTCGCTCTGACCGATGACAAGAAGGTTCACCAAACACAGGACGTCGCCTTCTGGGCGCAATCAAGACACGCCATAAAGAGCTTTGTTGAGCCTTTCTTTGATCATGCCTGGTCAGCAGAGTAAGACAAAATCTTTCCTTTTTTCATCACAGCTGTTAATATAAAATTATCTCATTTCCTCTTTCTTGAATTCCTTGGTCTTCCCTTTCTTGGTCGCGCTTGAGGACAGAAGGCCCCATTCCTCCTCCGGGGTCTCGAGCAGGTCCTTCAAAGGCTCGAACCTGTGGTCCCTCATTATCGCTTCCTGCCTGTGATAATCCCCGGCGGTCATCCTAACCCCGAAGAACTCGGGCGGCAGGTTATCAGGATGCGTCCCCTTCTCAAGGAACTTCACGCAGAGTTTCAGGGCGTCAACGGCCTGCCTGAAGGGATCTTCCCCCCCTCCCCTCTCGAAAAGCAAAAATACGTCATGCCCACTGTCGCCCATGCCCGTTTCCTTCAGGAAGTAAAGAAGCCTGTAAACATCCATATCCCCCAGCTCTATCGGGTAGTGCGCGTGCAGGGGGTTTGGGGCGTTGGAGTGGACGGAGAGGATGTAGCTTCCGAAGTCAGGAGCCATGCCCTTCAGCTCGCTAATCACGAGCAGGGGATCAATCCCGTGTCCTGCTATGTGTTCCCAGTCCATGGTCATATGAATCCTGTCGGTGTTAAGGTTTTTCCTTATGGTCTTGATAGCCGCGTATATCTGTTTGGGATGCCACAGGAGATATAAACCGGCGTACTTCGGGTCCCTCGCATCCGGCATCTCTATCGTTATCTTCAGGTTTTTCGCGATCTTTATCAGTTCTGGCTTCCCTGCGAGTTCCTTCTTTATGAAATCATCGTTCAACCATTTCAAGGCCTCCTGCATGTGCCCCTCCAGGAATTTCGCCGCGACAGCGGCGTAGTAAAACTCCTTGAACCGCCTGTCGTTCGTTTCCTCCGCCCGTTTCCATGCCTTGTCCACCCAGTCATCATCGCTGTAGTCCAGCTTGTATTTCTCGAGAACATCCGAGTAAACCTTACACATCTCAACCCAGATGGGATCTTTGGTGTAGAAGAGATAGTGAGCCATGATGTTGTAACCGTCCGTCAACTTCCCGTACGTATCGATCTTCCATTTCCTGTTGTCATACTTCTCCTGCGCCATCTTCTTTCTAGCTGCCTCCCCCATGTATTTTTTGAACAGCTTCGCATACAGGTCTCCCGCCTCCTTCCTAACTTCATCCCTTATCCTGTTTTCTATTTCCTCTTTCTTCCCTTTCGGTATGTCGCCCAGTCTGGGTCCCACGGGTGTCGGTATAATATAGTCTTTAAAATATTCCTCCGATTTTTTTTCCTCAAGTTTCCTCGACAGGATTTCTCGGTCTGTCTGCGCTCCTCCCTCTGCCTCCCTCAGATCCTTCTCATCCACTATAAAAGAAGGATACGACCGCTCGAAGTCCCACATGTTCCTTATGAACCATTCCCTCAGCCTCTTGTTTTTGTAAAATATCTCGGAGACGAAGTTACCCACGTGATCGCACATCACGATCTCGAGCTTCGATGTCGTATACGTAATCATCTCCAGCCAGAAATGCAAACAAGCATGGAAGAGAACGTACTTGCATCCGGAATAAACAGCGGAGCGTATCGACTTCTGGATGTGATCGTGCGCGTCCCTCCAGTCCGAACGTTCAGGTATGCCCATCGGGATAGTGAGAGAGCCGTGAAAGAGCAAATCAACGCCCTGTTTCTCAGCGAGGTGCCTTATCTCCTCCCCCTCGGTGTAGGTCACCTCGTGAGGGGCGTCCCCGGATATCTCTATAACGTCCGTCCCCCTTGTCAAACCGTAGCCTATTTTTTTCAGCGTCGTCGCGAGCTCCTCCGCCCTTGCTATGTAATACAATCCTGTCGTAACGCCTACCTTCAACATACCGATCCTTATATACCCTGTCCGCTCAGCCTGAAGCACGTCTGCTTTATCAGTTCGACTATTTCCGCGACCTGCGGTCCCATGTAGTCCCCATAACATTTCGAGATCCTTCTCTGCACGTTTATCTCGTAAGGACCTGGTTTTACGATCAGCCCCACGGCAGGCCTTATAACGTTCCTCCTTAATTTGTGCGCGCCGCTCCTGACGGATTTGATCTTTCTGGATTTCTTCTCTTCCTCTTCCCCTTCGAATTCGTCCTCAACCTTCTCCCTTATTTCCCTCTCAACCTCTTTCACGCCTATCAGTTCGTTTATCTCCCTTTCAAAAGCCTTTTTCTTCGCCTCAAGCTCGAGCAGGAAGAGAACGAGTGCGTTCTGGGAAAGCAGGAAGGGGTGAAAATGGAAATATTGATCTTCAACAACCATGGGCCCTGTCGATCCTCTTTTGTAAACAACGTTGTAATCCAGGTCTATGAATATGTAATAGATGTAGCGAGGATCGAACATCGGTCCCGGGTGGACTGCTATCACTTCTGCCTTTTTCGCAGTGTATCCGGGCATCGTCCAGTTCTTTATAAATTTCCTCACGTCCTCCTCTGTGAACTCAACATCGTATTTCTTATGTATCAGTTCCTGCTTTTCCCTAACCCAATCGTCGTACGGATCTATATCGTGTCCCTGACCCCGAAGCATGATGGGACTTCCCATTTGCTCCGGTTTTATGGGTTTCCAGAACCACAGTTTCGCCCATATCTCGCCCTCGGGCGTGTGCGCGAACTTCAGGGGATTCGTAATCTCGTCCCCCGCATGTCCCGGTATCTCTGAAACCTCCCTTATCCTTTTAAACCTCTCCAGATAAGGTTTCAGCCAATCCCTGTACTGATCGACCGATCTCCTCCTCGATTCAACGAGATTCTTTATCCTTGAATACCTATCCCTCACATCGGGGAAGAAGAGTTTTTCCCACTCAAGAAACAGCTCGTTCTTTGTTTTGAGAACGACCGCCTCTGCCCTTGAAACCTTCAGCTCGTTCTTTATCTTTTCAACATCCCTCCATTTACTCTTCATTTTTATGAAATCCGAAATTATGGTCGGCCAGCGTTTCGCCATGGTTATCATTGAATACCCTTCCCCGGTGTACGCATCCACCCTGTCCACGAACAACGCGCGCAAAACATGTTCATCCTTCTTGCCCATCTTGAAGTAATCGAGGATTTCGCGATACTTCCTCTCGTCGTGCTTGAGGAGCTCGTAATCAGCAACTGCCTGCGCCGCGCTCGCAAGACCGGACTTTATCTGACCTTCGAGCTTCTCCTTCTGCGCGAGCACAGGGGCGAAGGCGGAAGGTGGGTTTGGGGTTAGCATGATGTACTCGTCTGCCTTCGCTGCCTGCCAGTGCCACTTCGCAATCCTGTACATCATTATGTTGTATATGATCTCTGCCTGGCCCTCCAGCGTGACAGGATTTATGCTCGTCATCTGATCTATCGCTGCGGGGGAGATGACCACCTCGCCCAGAATCCCTCTCCTCTTCCTCGCTTCTGCTAGAAGCGTATCAACTATCATTTCACCTTCCTGCATTTCGCGGAGCTTTCGTTCTTCCTCCCTTCTCTTCTGCAGTTCGCTCTTTTTCTTCCTTCTTAACCTTACCATCCTCTCTCCCATTTAACTATTATTCAAACAAGGATAAAAAATTAAAATTCAGCTGAAAACAAGGAAAACGCCTATTATGAGCAGCACGATCCCCACTATAACGCCGACCACGTCCACTGAAATACCCATCTCTCGTATGTTCTGGTCCTCCGGGGACATGGGGAAGAACACGACCAGGAATATCCCCGCCAGTATGAGGATAATTCCAAGCACCTTTATTCCCAGCCACCATAACATAAGAATCACGCCTGTCGGGAGTTAACTAATTTATAATTTACAAGTGAAAATATAAATAAGGGGAAACCGAGAGGTGAAACATGCCTGTATGGGCCAGGACGAAAATCGTACTGCAAGAAGATTGTTACAGGGAGAAACCTGAGAGGATAAATATAAAGTATGTCGGTCCGAACCCTTCCAAACTTTACTATAAGGTATACGAACTTCTGAAGTCTATATTCAGGGCATCTGATTCTGACATACAGGAGGAAAAGTACAGCTGGGGGAAGGCAGCCGACAAGGAAAAATTCAAGGTTCGCTGGTATCTGCACAAAGACCTTGATATGTATACATACATGTACCTGAGGTTCGACGTTTCCGGCTCGGGAAACGAGAAGACAGGGGATGCAATGATAAAGATAAAGCCCGTCGTTAGAACAGAGTACGCCCAGGACACGATGTGGCAGCGATCGCTCTTCTACGAGATGCTACGCGTGTTTTGGCACAGGGTCTTTTACTACAAGAAGAGAGAATACTACACCGAGGAGTGCAGGAACCTGATAACGATTTTCCAGAGAAATATAAATGAATTTTTCAGACAACTGAGAGAAGAGTGAATATTGCTTGTGGCTGATCTGTATGGCGGAAGTAAAAATAGAGGATGACTGTTTCGCTCCCAGGAAGAGCGTGTGGGTTGAATACACGGGACCTGATCCCTTCGCCTTCGTAAGGGAACACAGGAACATTCTACGTCCGGTTTTCGAGGTAGGAACCTCCTCCACGGGAGAACCCAGATGGATGTGGGACTGGACGGGCGACCCCATCCAGCTTTATGCGCACTGGGTTGCAAAAAAATCCTACAGCAGGTTCACCACTTTCTGGATAAGTATACGAACGGTAGGGTTCATCTCGAAAGCCAAAAAGGAAGGTACGTTCAGGATGGAGATAGAGCCTGTCCTGAAACACAAAATTTCAGGCAGCAGGCTTGTCGTTTGGTTATGGTGGATATACTGGTATCTGTTCTACAACCGCGTGAGGCAGTCCATGCTCCTCCGTTGCAAGGACATGGCCAACAAGTTCATAGCCGTGATAAAGGAGATGTACAATTTAGGCGCTATTCAAGAGGAATAGCTATCCGACGTAGTAGAATTCCCCCCTGCTCTTTTGCTCGATGTCCTTCTGCGAATCAGGTTTATTCGCTCTCGCCCTTCCGGTTAAGGGGTCCCTTCGGAACGTTATGCCCAGATTTTGAAGAAAAATGTTCATACCCTCCCTCATTGGGCAGGGTTTCCTCCCGAAACCTTCCTTCCCCCCTTCTCCTTCGAAAACCATTATCCTGTCCGCTACCGAATCTATCACCTGAAGATCGTGATCCACCACAAACCCGGATATTTCGCTGTCCTCCACATGCGACCTTATGATTTTCGAAACCCTCAGACGTTGCTCAACATCCAGAAAGGCAGAGGGTTCATCCAGAAGAAGGATGTCGTGATCTTTCCCCAGCGCGCAGGCAATGAAAACAGCCTGCAGTTCCCCCCCTGAGAGTTTTTTCATTTTTTTCTCAAGGTTTCTTTCTATACCGAGAAGCGAAAGAATCCTTTTGAACTCGCTTTCATAGAATTTTTTCCCCACTTCGACTTCCATGTATTCGTTCACTTTCATCCTCCCTTCATCCTCCTCCAGAACCAGCCTCTGGGGCTTGTAGGAGAGTCTGATTGATTTCAAAAACTTTCCCTTATCCGGTTTCATTTCGCCTGCCAACATCCTTATGAAAGTCGTTTTCCCCGTGCTGTTCGGTCCGACTATGCCGATGACCTCTCCCCTGCGGAGTTCGCCACCTTCGGTTTTGAGCTTGAAGGTTCCGAGATCCTTCTCGAATTCTGAGAATTCAAGGAACTTCTCGCTCTTTCCCGATACGTGAGCTCTTCCCGAGAAAATTATCGGCTTTTCACGGAAGCGGACGTTTTCCTCCTTGATGTAGCCCTCGAGATAGGTGTTTATCCCCGCCCTCACCCCGTAAGGGTTCGAAACAACCCCGAAGGCCGCAGGCCTTCCGTAGAGTATGTGAACATGATCGCTCAGGTAATCCAATATCGCCAGGTCATGTTCAACCACCATCACCTCCTTGTCACCAGCGAGGGACCTTATCTCCCTTGCGACCATGAGCCTCTGTTTCACGTCGAGGTAGCTTGATGGCTCATCAAAAAAATAGAAGTCATCATCCCTTGAAAGAACCCCTGCTATCGCCAGCAACTGGAGTTCACCCCCTGAGAGCGTTTTAACATCCTTTCCCAACATATCCTGCATGCCAAACTTTTTAACTATTTCCGAATAATCTCCGTGCCTGCTCAGCAGATCCCTGGCCTTCCCTTTCCACATTCTTGGGATGAGGTCAACGTGCTGCGGCTTGTACCCTATCCTTAGCTTTTTCCCGGACAGGTTTTCAAGGTAATCCTGGAGTTCTGTTCCCTTAAACCTTTCTATTATCAGGTCCCAGGGAATCTTTCTGCCAGAAATACCTGTATTTGGTCTCAGGTTCCCCGATATAATGTTAAGGACAGTTGTTTTGCCCACCCCGTTCGGGCCTATGAGACCTGTTACGAGCTTCTTCCTCGGTATGGGGAGCTTGTACAAGGCAAACTGGTTCTTTCCGTATCTGTGTATGGGGTTTTCCTCGAGCTCCTTGGGAAGGTTCACGACGAATATCGCGTTGAATCCTAGTTTCTCGCACGCCTTCGAGCATATCCCACATCCTATACACAACTCCTCGTTGAATACGGGATACGCATCTCCTCCTTTGACCACACATTCCTCCCCGGACCTGTTGATGGGACAGACCTTCACGCACTTGTAGCCGCAGCTGTCAAACTTGCACAAATCCCTATCGTGAACGACAATCCTCTTTTTTAACATGACCGATCAAAACGCTTATTTTTAAAATTTAATAAGGAGAGATCATAAATAATTATTATGAGGATAGACTGGTCAAAGGCGTTGAGCGAGGGGTTAAGATTCGGTTTTCACCCGAAGCGGTGGCTTCAGCTGCTGGTTGTGGACGCGGTTTTCGTTTCTGTAATAATTTCCTCGATTTACCTCAACCTCTCCGACATAGTTTACATAATATCCAGCATGAGGACAGGGGCGGACAGATTTTTGGTCATGAGCCTGCTTAACTACATTCTTATCCCTGTATTTGTTTTCATTGTCTGGTTCCTTGTCAGGATATGGATGCAGGGTTCGATAATATACCAGGGATGGAAGACCAAGGACAGCGAAATAGGAAAGAGCTGGAGGTTCGCCTGCAGGAAATATCCCTCCCTCTTCCTCGCCATTCTGATAATTACCCTGGTATCCATGCTGGTTTCCGTGATACCTTACATGGGCTGGGTTTTGGCGATAGTCGTTTCTTGGATATTCTACTTCGCGCTGCAGGCGGTTATCATAAGAAACGTCGGTTTCTATGAAGGCCTGGAGGATTCCTATAAGATATTCAGGAAGAACCCGTTCGAGGTTATAATAATTTGGCTGATCGTATTGATCGTGAATATCGTTATATTCGGGATATTTGCGCTCCCCTTCGCGTACCTCTTGCTCACGAACCTTTTCTATCTCGCCCAGAACACGGGAATAGCCAGCATAATTCTGATGTTCAGGGAACAGGTGATTTTATTCGCAACCTCTGGCCTGATATTATTGATGGGCATATCCATCGCAACAACGTTCACCCTGAAGGCGCAGGTTGAGTTCTACCTGCAGCTCAGGAAGAGGTTCAGGATACTCTAACGCCTCTTTATCAGAAAGATTAAAAATATCAGTATCAAGACCGCAACCACGATAAAGATCAGAATCGGATCTTCCTCATAAATTCTCTGGATATCCCCAAGATCAATGGGTGTTGTTGTTTCAGTTGTCTTGTTCCCACCTTCGGTCTCACTTGAGGTTTCCCCCTCCCCGCCCTCTTCAGGTGCTTCCCCGCTCTCGTAAAATTCTGGATCGCCGGGAAGCATGTCAGAATTCACCTCGCCTGGAGGGACGTACCCGCTCTCCAGGGGACAGTTCGTTCCGTTAGTCCTGATAAATCCGTATATTTTCGATTCGGCATTTCTGTATACAGCACTCCTCCCCAAAAGGTAGTCGTTCTCCCCGAAAAGAACAAGCGGAACTCCGGAGGGAAGATTGTAGGCCCTTCTGTACGCCTCGAAGATGGCCTTATTCTCCTGGCTGGTATCTATGTTGTATTTTATTGCAACCAGGTTTTCTGAATACTCTCCTATTAAACCGTCCACAAAACTGTCAGTTAGCCTGCATTCATCCCCGCACGCATCTCCTGTGAAATACACGAGACAAACATCGTTCACCTGTGCAGAAACATTCGAAATGCCCGCCAAGAAAAACGTTACCAAGAACAAACCCAAAAACTTCCTCATATTTATCATTTGTTCCTCCTCGTTTTTAACTCCATACCCTTACCTCCATTGTCGCCGGACCCCACATGGAAGGTATCTGGGATATGAAATCAGACTGGAATTTCACTTCCTCGGTGATTTCCAGATCAATCGGGTTGCTCAGTGAACCGTCCCCGTTTCCTGTTGGGCCCGTTGCGTTATGGGTGAGATCAACAACGTTAGGGTTGAGATCACTTATGAAGTTAAGCCTGTCGATCAGTTTCATGAATCCGTTGTCTATGGAATCGTTTTCAGGATCGAACACATCGTTCGGGTTAGGTCCTACTTCCACCACGACTGAAGTTTCGGGCGTGTTGTCGCCGTCTATGTCGTAATAGATCGTAACACTCGATCCCTTCGCCTTGAGGAAGACATCGCTGTATTCCGTCAGTCCGATGCCTGTTATACCCATCGTATAAATGACCCTGTCGTCGGGCGAGGCCCCCAGACCGTCCGGCAGGGAGGGATAAAGACCTGTCCCTATCTTGAAGGAATTGTTCCCGCCGGTCTTTAGCAGATTTGGCGGTATCTGTATGATATATGGGTCGCCGAGAAACTCGTATTCATCCGAGTAGTTCCCCAACCAGTAGACATTTGTCCAGTTCTGGTTGGGGGTGTTTGAGGAGTTCACCCACAGTCTGTCAGTCCAGTAGTAGGAAGAATACGAAGTTATCTTCGAATCAAGGACCTTCGTAACGACCTCTGTGTTGCTGGGAATTGTGAACCACCCCTCCTTCGTTCCCGTTTCGTTATCCGTTATCATTGCCTCACCCGTCGAATCCCTCAGCCTCGGTGATTCGAATCTCATTGTTATCTCCCCGTATTCCAGCGTTCTCACGATGGGCGTGTAATTGAACGAAATAAAGGAATCCGGATAGAGAATGTTATCCAATGAAACGTTCCCGGTCACGTTGAATATCTGCGCTTGGTAGGTTGCGTTCGCTATATCATCCGCTATGTCCTTGTATATCTCCTTCAGTCCCTCAGCACTTGCGCTCTTGTAGAACTTGTCACAACCAGGGATCCAGTCGTTCTCAGAGCAATTCCAGCAGGCAACTCTTTCAAGCGTTTCGTTATCTGCTCCCAGACCAAAGGCAACCACATAAACATCCATGCCATACGTATCTCTTGTCTCGCATGCCTTGTCGATCGCGTCTTTGCTCGCGTTCAATCCAGGAGGCCTGTTTGCGAAGCCGTCGCTCATCACCAGGATCGCTTCGTGCCTTTTCATTGTCACGTTCAGCTCGAGATCGAACTTCGCGCTGTCAGGATCGTTATTCCTTAGCTCGACTGCTATCACGTTGTCGCCGCTCCTGAAATAGGATCTGTCGACATCCATTCTCATTTCGCTCACCCTGACGTCATCCACGTAAAACCTCTCGCTGTCTCCGCCAAAAAATGAGTACAAATATGCGCCGAATCTTATTGTGAAGTTATCGATCATGTTGTATCCGGAAAGATCTATCTCCTCCTTGGTGTATCCTCCGTAGACATGACTCCTGTTGTACCTTCTCAGTTCATGCCAGCTCCCGTCCCAGATCCAGACGTCGGAGTAATCACCGCTTTCAAGCTCTCCGGGCCCCATGGCCCACCAATACGAAAGCGTGAGGTTTGATTTTCCTGAGAGGTTCAGGTATGTTTCCGCATACCCATAATCATCCATGTCCCTGAAAACCAGGACGTCCGTCCCGCTGTGAGCCGGATAACCGGAATAGTCCGCCATCAGGAATATCTCCTTATCACCTGAAGGCGTGCCGTTAACGATCCAGTAACCAGGCGAAAGGTTTATCTCATCGTAGTAAAGCCTGTTGTCGCCACTTGCGTAATAGCTTTCGAAGTCATCATAAAAGATCGTTCCTCCCATGTTCCAGTACCTTGCCCGGTGTTCCTCCGTGTCGTTGTTTATCAGGTAACCGTTGAGGTAAACTTCTGCGTTGTCATCGGAGAGAACGAACATCTCGGCGGATCTTATCGAGTCAACATCGTTAACGTTGAAATGCTTCCTGAAGAAATAATCCCCTCCATTATCTCCTATGTCCGTATCCACGTTCGGGGAATACGGGGTGCTCTCGAAGCCGAGTATTGTTTGTCCACTGCTCCACCCCGAATCCGTGTAGTTGTGTTCTTTCCAGGAGGTTCCGTTCGCATCGTTAGGAGGTTCGCCGGAGGGATAGCTTGTATTGTAGAGCCAGGAGGATTTCGAGGGAACAACTCTATCTACCATCCTCGAATCAATTATCATATCCCTCGCAACCAGTATACCGCATGATATACATGTCCACCCACCTTCAGCATAACCATCTATATGTGATATGAGAGAGGAGCTGTCGTTGCTTAGCGGATGGACTTCGTCAACGACAGTTTCATAGCTCACCAGGCCTGCCCTGTTGCCCGTATAGTTAAGAATGGTATTGACGAATTCCTTGTCAACATCCTTGGCGACATCTATTCTCCTGTTCTGGCATCCGCTTGCGTCGTTACAGTCAGCATGTAAGCACTCACTGGTCTGGACATCGCACGTGTCCATGCTGCCGGAAATATCGGTTATAAGGACAGAATCGCTTGCCGCCTCGCCGCTGATGAAAGAGAAGGTCTCTGTCCCGAATCTTATAGGGATTGTCGCGTTGCTCAGGATATTCGTCAGGTTGGTTTTCCCTCCGAAAATCCCGGAGATGTTTTCGTCGGAGATATATATATCTTTTTCCCCTGTTTCATTGCTCCTTAAAATCTCCTCCGAACCTATTATGAAATACAACGGAATGCTGACATTATTTAGCGTTAGGTTGTTTCTGTAATGAAGGCGGACGCTTATGTTTTTCAGCGTGCCCGGAACATAGAAGGAGGAATAGAGGTTTATCAGGCCCTTTATTCCGGGGAACCAATACCTTCCAAGGGTTGTATTTCCAGCGTATACGTAATTTCCTCCTGTGAGCTCTGATGTGGTATAAGAAACCTTAAGATAACCTCCTCCGATGTGGTTGTCTCCGCTTCCCGTGAAGTTCAGAGTTATCGAGTTGTTTCCTCCCGAAAAGTACGAACAATACGAGGGGTTCACGGTTTCGCTGCACACAGTCCATTTATCCGCGGAAAAATTTTCCTCTGTTTTTACGTATGTGCCCGCTTGCTGTTCATTTATGTACAAGGTGAAGTTGTTACCTGTGTTCATTTCGAGGTAGACATTCGTAACGTTCGCATCCTCTGGGAGCGTAACGAACCTCGTCACATTCCCGTCACCCACATACCCTCCGAAGTATATGAAGTCCAGGCCGGTTTTCCTCACTCTTGTCATGTAAACCTTCGCCACGTATCCATTCACGGGTTTGGTCTTCTCGTAGCCGGAAACAATCGTTGTCAGCCTCGCGATGAAATCAGGGTTAACGCTTCCGTTCTGGTAGATGGTCTCGCCGTTCATAATGACCTCGAATCCGTACGCGGTGTTGTTGAGAATCGAATTCACCATGTCCCTCGTTAGATTTTCCGCATACGACTGGTTCCCGGCAGCCCAGAATGCGCCCACAACGTCGAGCATCGTCCTGTTCATGTCCCCCTGGCCCAAAACCCCGCGGCTGAGATAATCCTGCACGCTAGGAAAGAAGGAGACCGAACCCATCTTGGTCTGCTCGAGGAGAATAACCAAATCCTTTCCCGCGTAATAGTATCTCTGGTATCTCAGATCAGGGGATGAATATGTATAGGACAAGCCAACCAGGAATATAGAGATCATCATAAGCAGGGATATCGCTATCAATGCATCCAGGGACAGAAGGAAGCCGTTTTTCATGTATTAATATTTAAAAGCAGTTAAAATAAATATCAAACAAACAAATGCTAAGGGAGGATAATATGGATTTCAAGAGGTTCATAATGTCCAAATTCGGGAAGGACATATTTTCGATAAAGGAAGACGACATAGTGAAGGAAAGAGTGAAGGTAGAGAAAGAAATCGAAAAAATCTCAGACGATTTGAAAGGGATACAGGAAAAGATCCAGAAGTTAATGCTC
>JABAOH010000080.1_pt3 | contig 90329 bp, 99 predicted proteins | sample 7062181 | NCBI WGS metagenome assembly JABAOH01 (sample SAMN14538630, study PRJNA623070) | marine sediment metagenome | biome: marine biome [ENVO:00000428]; feature: marine pelagic biome [ENVO:01000023]; material: deep marine sediment [ENVO:00002113]; isolation source: pool of 5 deep marine... | reverse complement strand
CTGAAGCTCCGCCAGGTTCGCCCCGGCAACGACCGCGAACGCGAACCTCAACTTCTCGTTGTCGGCGCAGATGTGCGGGCCGCTCGAGAAACAAACCCGCCAATCGTTCGGCTCTTTCTTTTCTACCCATTTACCCGAGGTCATCAACGCCCACTTCTTGGCGTCGGTATCGGGGTCTTCCGCAATGCTGGGAGCTTCCAAGGTGTGCGGTTTGCCGTCGAGGATGCGGAGTCCTACGTACGGGTACTTAGGTTCGTCGTCGTACATATAAGGCATCTTCCGGCCGTAGTCTATGCCGACGTAGTCGTCTAAATATGAGAGGGAGCCGCCGACGTCGAAGTCGTAGTAGAGGCAGATGAACTCATCCCTCAGGTTGCGGCCGGATTTGTTGAGTAAGTGGTATTGGAAGATTATGTAGTCGTCGTTCTTTGCGTCCGACCACTGCATGCCTTGCTGTTCGACGACTAGGTTGATTTTCTTGTAGCTGTCGGTGACTTTCAGGTACGAGTCGAGGTCGCCGTATTTTTCAATGTAGGGCGGGCGTTGGTTCCAGCTCGAGCCGTCGCTCCACAGTAGGCCGAGTACTCGGTCCCACTCGGCGCTCACGCGGGGCGTCCCCCAGGCGTTGGTCCCGACCCAGAAACTCCCCTTGTAAAGCGTACTAACGCCGTTCCGGCCGGGATAATTTCCGCTGCCGCCGTCCGGGTCGCCCACGAACAAACGGTTCCACAGCTTGAGCCAGTAAAGCCCCGCGTCGTGGATGCTGTTGTTCTCGCCGTCGACGTAATAGGCCGCGTCGCCGTACTTCGCGTCCGCGGCCCAAATCGCGCCGGCGATAACGAGCAGTACTACCGCCGTGCTTAGTATTCCCTTTTTCATGTCCGCCTCCCTTTATAGGCGAATGTTGCGTTGGCTCCTACCGAAATTAAAACCCAAAGGCGTTACGATGTCAAGCGAATTATTACGATGCTCGCCTTTTACCAACCTATAAATTATTAAGTTACAGTTAAATAGGGAAATTCCGTGAGTCAGGTCAATACCCATTTTTTTCGGAAATTGCGAAGGAAAAGGGATAGCGCACCGTCACGGCGTCGCCGTCGCTCGGGCCGAAGTCCCATTTCGCGACCGCCGCGGCCACGGCTTCCTCGAAAAGCTCGCAGCCCGTCGTGGCCTCCGCCACTTCGCTCGCGGTCACGGCACCCGTTCGCGCGATGGTGAACTTCACGAGGACGGTCCCCTCGATGGCGAGGCCGGTTTCAAGGAACGTATCGTAAACGTTCGTTATCTCCGCCATATGTTGTTCAACGACGGCGGCGATGTCCGCAGGGTCGCGGCCGCCTTCGCCGGCGAGGGCAATGCCCGCCGTAAGGATGACAACGGCGAACGCCGGGGCCTTAAGGCGGGGGGTTGGCATCTTCGTTCGCGGCGTCGGCGCGGCCTTCACTTCTTGCTGTAGAATATGAAGGGGTAGGTCAGCGTAACGTCGTTGGTCGCAGGCGCGAAGGTCCACCGGTTAACGGCGCGGACCAACGCGAGCTCGAGTGCTTTTAAGTTAATCGTGGACTCGACGATTTGGACGCGCGTCACGACGCCCGAGGCGAGAATGGTGAACTTTATTTCCAGTTTGCCCGCGACGTCGGGGAAGCGGTTGAGGTAGTTCTCGTAAATCTGCTCGAGTTCCCGTTGCTTTACGTTTATTTCGGTTTGAATGTCGGCCGCGGACCGCGTGCCCCCCGGTTTCACCTTCGCGGGGGGGACGGGCTCCTCGCCGAGGTCGACGGAGGTGGCGAGCGTAACCACGGCGCGAGCCGTATCGTTGGCCGGCGACACGCGGCCTTCCTCTTTATTGAGCAGGAAGATCGCCTCCGCGCTCGCGGCGTCGAGGAGGAACGAGTACCGAACGTCGTAGTGGCCGGGGAGCGTTTCCGTCGCGTCCCACGCGATGGGCTGGATGGCGTGACCCTCGGCCTGGAAGCCCATAAGTAATCCGTCGACCGCCCGGCCTATGTTCATAAAATAACCTTCGCCGCGCCAGCTCTTTACGATGGCGATGGCTTCGTCCTCGCCCGCGCCGAGGGCGGCCGTCGCCGCGGCTACGGCGATTGTTAAAACGAGCGCTTCCTTTTTAAAACCCACGTCTCTTTATTATATAAAAAAATATGCGCCAAAGTAACAAAAAAGGCCGGAGCGCGGCCCCGGTAATTTCTTCGTACGAGGCTTCTAAAATTCTTTTGGGAAGGAGAGTATCTGTTCGTAGTTGAATACCGGGCCGTCTTTGCAGACGTATACCGAGCCGATGTTGCAGCGGCCGCATTTCCCGAGGCCGCATTTCATCTTCATCTCAAGCGTCGTCCATATCTGGCCGGGCGCGTAATCCAATTTTTCCAGAAGGGATTTCGCCACCAGCTTAATCATTATCGGCGGCCCGCACGTTATGACGACGCGGTCCTCGGGGGAGGGGCGCTCCTCCTCCAATATGGGCGGGACGAAGGAGGTCCGTCCGCGCCACCCGGGTATAGGCTCGCCCGGGCAGACCGGGTCGAGGGCAAGCGTTACGGCCAAGTCGTCGCGTCCTTCGAACTCGACGAGCTCGCGTTCGTAGACGAGCTCGCACTCCTCGCGCGCGGCGTAAATGAGGTCGAGTTGTTCGAAGTCGCCGCGGTTTTCGAGGCAGGTCCAAAGGAGGCCGCGGAGGGGCGCCTGGCCGATGCCGCCGCCGATGAAAAGCAACTTTTTACCCTTTAGGTCGTCGTAGGGGAACCAGTTGCCGTACGGGCCGCGGAGGGTTATAACGTCGCCCTCGTTGAGGTTGTGGAAGGCGCGCGTAACCTTGCCGACGTTTTTTACGGTAATCTCTAAGTACTCTCGGTCGGGCGGCGACGCGAAGCAGAACGTCGCCTCGCCGACGCCGAAGATGCCGAACTCGCCGAACTGGCCGCATTTGAAATCCGGCCGGGGCCCGTCGTCGAAAGCGAGCCGGAACGTCTTTATGGTCGGCGTTTCGTCGACGACGGCGGCGACGCGGGCGAGGCGCGGCACGTACAAACGTTCCGAATTATTTCCCATGGCGCGCGCCGCCGGGCGGCGTATCCTTCAGGCCGCCGAAATATTCGACGAGCTCTCTGATGTTTATCTTCACCGGGCAGTGCGTTATGCATCGGCCGCAGCCGGTGCACAGGAGCGGCCCGAACCTCTCGGGGTAATACCAAAATTTGTGCAGCAAGCGCTGGCGGTAGCGCTTGTATTGGCGGTCGCGCGGCTGTTCCGCGGCCATCGCGGTGAAGGTCCGGCCGGTGCAGTGGTCCCAGACGCGAAGGCGTCGGCCCCGGCTCGAGCCGCCCTCGTCCTGTATGTCGAAGCAGTGGCACGTCGGGCAGACGTACGTGCAAACGCCGCAGCCGATGCACGTACTAGCGAGGATTTCCCAATCGGCGTGCTCGAACGCTTTCTCCAGCGCCGGCTTAGCACTTTCCAGCATCGGTTCTTTCTTCGCCGTTCCAGCTTTTTCTTTGAAGGCTTTTATCGAGCTTTCGGCGTCGCCGTCTTCCGTGGCGAAGAGGTCTTTGTAGCGCTCTACGAGCGTACGACCTTTTTCGGTCTGGACCTTAATTAGGTAACTGCCTTCAAGGTCGTAGGCGACGGCGTCGACGCCGTCTTCGTCGTACGATATACGGTCGCAGAAGCAGTCTTGTTGGATGCTGGCGCAGGCGAGCGCGAATTGCGTGGTTTGCGCGCGTCGACCTAAGTACGGGTCGTCGAGGTAGTCCCACCTGAAGACGCGGTCGATGATGTCGAAGGCCGTGGCGTCGCACATGTTGACGCCGAAGATGAGGATATCCCTCGTCGGTGCCTCGGGGCCCTCCGCCCGTATTTTATCGTTCTCCCGTTCGTACCGGACCAGCGCTTCCGTTTGCGGGAGCGCGAACGCCTTAGCGGACATCGGCGGTTGCTCATCGACGAAGGCGACGTCGTCGAAAGAAACGGGCCTCCCGTAAACGAGGTTGCCGTTGGCGTCGCGCGTCTTCGCGACGACGTCGTAGTCGGCCCGGGCGCGCTCGAAAAGCTCGGCGACCTTATCTTTACTCAATCTGTAATACTCGGCGGCCATTAACCTAGAGTATGAAGTCTTCTTTGTCGTCGCGTTCGTAATGTGTGAGCGCCGGCTTGGCCTCGGCCGTTTCGCCCGCGAGGTAGCCGAAGCGCTCGGCGAAATCGCGCGCCAGAACGTTGTTCAGGACGTCGACCGGTATTCCCACCGGGCAGACCCGCGAACACTCCTGGCACTCGATGCAGCGGCCCGCCAGGTGTATCGCCCGGATAATGTGGTAGTGGAGATTGTTTTCGGGGCGGACCGATTTATCGAGCCATTGGGGCTTGTTGTCCTCGACGAAGCACTGGTGGCAGTAGCACAACGGGCAGGCGAGCCGGCAGGCGTAGCAACGAATGCAGAGCGACATTTGCTCCCGCCACCACGCGAGGCGTTCTTCCGCGGACATCGCCTCGACCTCTTGGAGCAAAGGCCACCCTTCGGCGGGGGTAGGCGTGCTTGCGCGCTCGCCGACGAAGACGTCCGCGAAGGGCGTGTTGCGCTCGAGGCAGCGGCGGCATTTCTCTTGCCAGTACGACTCGTCCAGGTCGTCGAGGCCGGCCTCGTCCGCGGGCAGCTTCCGGGGGTCGACCATCGCCGGGCAGGGGACGCCGACGACGACCAGCTTATCCCGTTCGATTTGCCCCTCCGCGGCCAGGACGTTGAGCGTGCGCACCTCGCACTGCTTGCATACTAAGCCGACGCGGGAGCCGCGTAGCTCCGGCAGGAAGTCGGCGAGGTTGTTATAGGATTTGCGGTCGAAGGTGAGGCGGCTCAGGTCCGAGCCTTTGGCCAGGATCGCCGGGAACGTGTGGCCGTAGTCCTCCACGTAGCCGACGAAGTAATCTATGCGGTCTTCGTCGAACAGCTTCTTAACCGCGGCCCGGAGCTCTTCCTTGATCGTCGCCATTCTCTTCGTAGTGGAACGGGCCCGCCTCGAGGAGGTCCCGCGTTACCGTTTCCACGACCTTGGCCCACTTGCGGCCTTCCGACGCCGAGACCCAGGAGACGCGGAAACGGCGGGGGTCGAGGCCGACGTGGTCCAGCAATTGTTTAAGGGCTATCAGTTTACGGCGGGCGTAATAATTTCCCTCGATGTAGTGGCAGTCGCCGGGATGGCAGCCGGAGACGAGCACGCCGTCCGCCCCTTCGCGGAAGGCGCGGAGTATCATCAGCGGGTCCACCCGGCTCGAGCAAGGGACGCGGATGACGCGGACGTTGCACGCGTACGGGATGCGGCTCGTACCGGCGAGGTCCGCGCCCGCGTACGAACACCAGTTGCACAGGAAGCCGACGACGTTCGGCTCCCACGGCGCCGCCGTTTCGCGTACGCTTTGCTTCTCTTCCTCAGCCACCGTTCCTCGCGGCCCGCACGCGCTCGAGGTAACCCCCGATTTCGGCGAAGACCTGGTCGTCGCTGAAGCCACGTTGGTCGATGCAGTTCCCGGGACACGTCGCGACGCAAAGGCCGCAACCCTCACATTTCGCTTCGTTAATTTTCGAAACCGGCCGCGTCACTTTTTGCCGGTCTATCGTCATCGTTATTTCGGACTTCTCCGGCGCGCCGAAGGGGCAGACGTTGACGCAGTTCCAGCAGCCGGTACAAATGAACGGGTCCACGACCGCTACCGTGGGCTCCCGGGTGATGACTTCTTTCGAGAGCAGGCCCAACACCTTGGCCGCCGCGGCCGACCCCTGGGCCACCGATTCCGGGATGTCCTTCGGCGCCTGGCAGCATCCCGCGAGGAATATGCCGCCGGTCGCCGTGTCCACGGGCCTGAGCTTCGGGTGGGCCTCGTTAAAGAAGCCGTCCTTGTCGGTCGAGNNGAGAGCGTGTCCTGGCCCTCGACGATCACTTTGCCGTCCTCGTCGTAGACGCGGGAGACGCGGCCGCGAAGGTACTCGGCGCCCTCCTCGACGCAGGCGCGCCGCCAAAATTCCTCGTAGCCTTTACCGCCGGCGCGCACGTCTATGTAGAACAGATACGCCTTGGCGTCGTGTACGCGGTGCTTGAGGATGACGGCGTGCTTGGCGTTGTACATGCAGCATATCTTCGAACAATACTCTTTGTAGTTTTCGTCGCGCGAGCCGACGCAGTGGACGAAGACGACCACTTTCGGCTCCGCGCCGTTGGACGGCCGCACGATCTTGCCCTCGGTCGGACCGCTGGCCGAAGACATGCGCTCGAACTGGAGGCCGGTAATGACGTCGGGGATGGCGCCGTAACGGAATTCGCCCATCTGCGTGTGGTCGAGGAGGTCGTAGCCGGTAGCGACGATTATGGCGCCGACCTCTACCTCCTCGAGCTCGTCCTCCTGCTCGAAGTCGATGGCGCCGCGCTGGCAGAATTTCTCGCAGGCGCGGCACTTGCCGGTCTTGAAGAAGACGCAGGTCTCGCGGTCGATGACCGGTTTGTTGGGGACGGCTTGCGGGAAGGGGACGTAGATCGCGGTGCGGTTGCCGACGCCGAAGTCGAACTCGCTCGGAATTTTCTTGTAGGGGCACTTGCGCCAGCAGTCGCCGCAGCCGTTGCAGAGGTCGTAGTTTACGTACTTGGCCTTCTTGCGTATGGTTACTTTGAAGTTGCCGACCGCGCCGTCGACCTTTTCCACTTCGCAGTACGTATAGAGCTTGATAAGCTCGCTGCGCGCGGCGTCCACCATCTTGGGCGTCAGGATACACTGCGAGCAATCGAGGGTGGGGAAGGTTTCGTCCAGGCCCGCCATCTTGCCGCCGATGGAGGGCGTCCGCTCGACGAGGATAGTCTCGACGCCGCCGTCGGCCACGTCGAGCGCGGCCTGGATGCCCGCGATGCCGCCGCCGATTACCAGGACCCTTTTGGTAACCGGGACCTCGATAGGCTCGAGCGGGAGGCTTTGCGCCACGCGGGCGACCATCATCCGGACCGCGTCGATAGCTTTGGCCGTCGCTTCGTCGGCGTCCGCGTGCACCCACGAGCAGTGCTCGCGGATGTTGGCCATCTGCATGCGGTAGGGATTGACGCCGGCCTCCGCGGCGACGGCGCGGAAGGTCGGCTCGTGCATTCGCGGCGAGCAGGCGGCGACGACGATGCCGTCCAGTCTGTGCTCGCGCGCGGCGTCCAGGATCATCTGCTGCCCCGGGTCCGAGCACATATACTTGTAGTCCGCGGCGTAGACGACGTGGGGCAGCTTAGCCGCGGCCTTGGTGACCCTTTCCACGTCGACCGTGGAGGCGATATTCGCGCCGCACCAACAGATGAATACGCCTACGCGAGCCATTATCCCTCGGCCGCCGCGGGGGCTTCAGCGCGGCCCGTTTTTATTTTTTTAATCAAGGCCGAAGTGTCTACCATGATTTTTTTGAAGCCGAGCTCTTCGCTCGAGTATCCCATACACATTCCCATCAGCTGCGTGAAGTAGACCGCGGGGAGGCGTTCTTTTATGCCGAGTCGCTTGACGATTGCCGGTTGGCGCAGGTCGAGGTTGGACTGGCACATCGGGCAGGCCACGACGACGGCGTCGGCGCCCGCCCTCAGCGCCGACGCGATGAGCTTCCCGGTCATGTGGTAGACGACGTCGGTCCGCGAGAGCGAGAACGCGGCGCCGCAGCAGACGACGCGGTGGGGCCAGTCCAGCACGTCGGCGCCGCACAACTCCATAAGGCGGTCCATCGTGCGCGGCTCTTCCATGTCGTCGAAGGCCGCCACGTCCTTGGGCCGCGTGAGAAGGCAGCCGTAGTAGCAAACTACCTTGACGCCGCCGAGGGTCCCTTGGAGCTTGGTTTTGACTTCCTCCTCGGGCACGTCGTTGGCTATAACGTCGAGGAGGTGGCGTACGGCGACGCCCGCGCGATACGGCCGACCCATCGCACTTTCCACCTCGCCGCGCAGGTGGGCGTCTTCACGCAGGCGCACGTCCGTGTAGCGCAGGCGGTTGTAGCAGGCGGCGCAGGGCGCGACGACGGCGTTCTCGGTAGCGCTGGTTATGGTATGCGCGGGTAGGGCGTAGGCGAGGAGTTCGTTCACGGAGTGCGCGGACGTCGCGCCGCAGCAAGCCCAACCGGGAACGTCGACGAGCTCGATGCCGAGCGTTTTACAGACAGCTCGAGCCGACAGGTCGTACTCCGCCGCCGTCGAGTGAAGCGTGCAACCCGGGTAGTAGCTAAACTTCACCGCGCGGCGCCTCCTCGCGGCTGTACTTGAATATCCTGCGGACGGCGGCGTTGTCCGCGCCACGGCCGGGGAACAGCTTAAGCTTGCCTTTGAAGAACATCCCGGGAGCCGCGGTAAAGTCTTTAAAGAAGCGGCCGCTGAGTAAGTTGTTGAGCAGTACCAGGCCCGGCTCGTAAAGGCGGCCGAACCACTCGACGGTTTTGAGGAAAGCTTTGTGGAACGCGGGGACGGGCGCTTCGCCCGACGTTATGCCCCGGCGGAACGCGTCGTGGCGCAGGACTTCCATTATCTCTTTGATTTCGACGTTGCGCGGGCAGCGCGCGGTGCACATCTCGCAGCTCGAGCAAACCCAGTAGGAGTTTTGGCTCAGCGCGCGGTCGTACAGGCCGAGCTGAAGGAAACGAATAATGCGGTTAGGGGGCTCGGCCATCGTGTACGCCGCGGGGCAGCCCGCGGAGCACTTGCCGCACTGGTAACACTGGCTCAGCGGGTGGCCGAGCTGCTTCTCCATACGCGTTATTGCCGCGTCTGGTTCGGTTATTTCGCCTAAACGGAGCACGGGAGGGCGTACAACGGCACCGATTTATATTGATTTAAGAAGACGTTTATAGAGGCCGGGATGCGTTGTGAAATATTTCACGCCGGCCACTTAAAAAAGCCGCCGGCCCATACACCGGCCCATAATTATAATATTGTTTACAGGGCGTTATCAACAACAAAAGGACCTATTCCGCAGGATTTAATTATTGCGTACGACGACGTTGCCGCCCGTCGCGCCTCGGGGAGCGGCGGCGTTTGCGAACTCCGCTATCCTCTTTCTGATACCCTTGATTGTGAAACGGGATTGCTTAGAGAAGTGGATGTACATAGCGGCAAGGTTTACCGTCGCCACCAGCGCCCCCGGCGAGACGAACAAGAAGCGGAAGAACGTTTTCCAGTAAAGGAACACCACACGGGGCGTTACGCTGAGTTGCGAGCTCATCTTCACGAAGGACCATACGGTCCGCACTTTGGTACGAAGGGGCGGCCGGTGTTTGGCGTAGGAACGTAGGTTGGCGCCGGTGAGGGTTACGCGAGCGTAGTAGTTCTTCGCCGCGTAAATGTGCTCCAGAACCTTAACGTAGTCGGCCAGGATGTCGACGCAGGGGCGCGTGGGTACGAAGTTAAGGCCGCTCGAGGTCTGGTCGGCGTCCCGGTCGGCGTCGACGTAGGAAACGCCGTCCGTAAGCAACCGTCCTTCTTTCTTCAGGCGCCGGGTCAACTGGGTATTCGGAAGGGCGTAGAGCGTCCCGACCATGGCCATGCATATCCCCGTCTCCTGAATGCAGTTTATTATGTTGCCGGCGGTATGTTCGTCCTCGTTGTCGAATCCCATGATGAAGCCCGCGTTCACGATCATGCCGTACGAGGAAACGGTTTGAACCGCCCGCGCGATGGAGACGTTGGCCGCGAGTTGCTTTTGGGTCTTGTCGAGTATATGTTCCTCCGGCGTCTCGATGCCGAAGAAGACGTAGCGAAAGTCGTTATCCCGCATTAACGCGAGAAGTTTCTCGTCCTTGGCCAGATTGAGCGAGGCCTCGGTGCTGAAGTAAAATGGGTAACGGTGCGCTTCCTGCCACTCGCGCGTCGCCGTCAAGACGCGCACGACGTCTCTCCGTTTGCCGATGAGGTTATCGTCTACGAAATCGACGTGGCCGCGGTAGCCCAAGTCGTAGAGCGTTTGAAGTTCCGTCAGCATGTGTCGTACCGTTTTCGTGCGGGGCCTCCGGCCGAAGAGCTCGATGACGTCGCAGAACTCGCAGTTATACGGGCATCCCCGCGAAAACTGGACGCCCACGTGCATATAATGGGAGAATTTGATGAGGTCGAAGCGGGGTACCACCGCCCGGGCCATGTCGGCCTTCTCGTCGGAGACATATATCCCCCGCGTCGCCCCTCGCCTGACGTCTGCAAGGAAAAGGGGAATGGTGACTTCGCCCTCGCCCAAGACGAGGTAATCCGCTTCTTTGTATATATCCGGTTGTGAGGTGGGGTCGGGGCCGCCTACGGCCACGGGTTTGCCTAAGCCGTGGGCGCGCGTCGTTATATTTTGCAACGCCTTTTGTTGGGGGAGCATGCCGCCGGTCATGACGACGTCCGCCCAGGCGAGGTGCTCGTCTTTCAGCGCCTCCACGTTTTCGTCGATGAGTTTAAACGTCCAATGTTGCGGTAATAATGCCGCCACGGTCAAAAGGCCGAGCGGCGCTGCGGGGTACTTAGCGCCTACGATCCTACAGACGTCGGTGTAATTCCAGAAGCTGTGGGCCGGGAATCTCGGCTGTACGAGAAGGCACTTCGTTTCGCTGTTTACGAGGTCTTGCATAGAAAAGTATACCCCACGTCGATAAGCCGTTGCGCCCGCCTCAGGTACTTTGACGTTCGCCGGCCCCGTTTATCTGCGGCTAGCGGCCGCCACGCGGTACTTTTCGAACCCTTCCTGAGCTCGTTTTAACTCGTATTAAAACCCTCCGGTTATTATCCCCGGCGGTTCTTTATCTCTTCGATTAGGGCCGGTACTACTTCGTAGAGGTCGCCGACGATGCCGTAGGTCGCGATTTTGAATATCGGCGCTTCTTCGTCTTTATTTATGGCGACGATGACGTCCGCGGTGCCCATGCCGGCGAGGTGTTGGACCGCGCCGGAGATGCCGCAGGCGACGTAGAGCTTGGGGCTGACGGTTCGGCCGGTTTGGCCTACCTGGTGCGCGTACTCGATCCAGCCGGCGTCGACCGCGGCGCGCGAGGCGCCTACGGCGGCGTCCAAACACGCGGCGAGCTCCCTAACCAGTTCGAAGCCTTCCGGGTTTCCCAGGCCCCGGCCACCCGAGACGATGATGTCCGCCTCGCCCAGGTTGACGGTCTCCTTGGCTTCCAAAAAAGAAAGTACCTCGCCTACGTCGTCGTCCGGCGTTAGGTCGACGTTAAAGTGGGTCGTTTCTCCCGCGCGCGACCGGTCCGGCTCGAGCGCCTTCATCACCTTGGGGCGGACCGTCGCAAACTGCGGCCGCGCCTCCGGCGTCACCCAGTCGCTCATCACGCGGCCGCCGCAGCTCACGCGCGTCTGCTTCAGTAGGCCGGCGTCGTCTACTTCCAGGCCCACGCAATCGGCGCTAAGGCCGGTTTTTAAGTAGGTCGCGGCGGCGGCGGCCAGGTCGCGGCCTTGCGTCGTCGCGCCGGCGAGGATTACGGTTGGCTTAGCTTCTCGCGCAAGTTGCGCAAGAGCCTTGGCGTACGGGCGCGGCCTGAAGTCCTTCAACAAGTCGTGCTCGACGACGTAGACGTTGTCCGCGCCCATCGCAAAGAGCTCGGCCGACAATTCAGCGGCGCCCGGGCCGAACGCGGCCGCGGCGAGCTCGGCGCCGAGTTTGTCGGCAAGGCCGCGGCCTTTGCCGAGGAGCTCGGGGCCTACGGGCGCGACGGTGCCGTCGCGGCGGCGCTCGATATAGACCAAAATCCCTTTGTAATCGTCGTTCGCCACAGCTTCACCCTAAGCTAGATAAGTCCCTGATCGATAAGTTTTTCGGTTACGGTTTTTGCGGCATCGACCGGCTCGCCGGGGACTATTTCTCCGCCCGCGCGCGCCGGCGGCCGGTATATACGCTCGAGTTTCGCGAACGAGCCCTTCGACCCTACGCTGTCCTTTTCCAAGGCTAGCGCCGCGGCGTCCCACGTCGGGACGTCGACTTTCTTCGCCCTCCGTATTCCCAGAAGGGAAGGGTAGCGGGGTTCGTTTATCTCCTTGACCACCGATATGACGGCGGGCAGGTTTGCGCGGACGACTTCGCGGCCCGTTTCGAGAAGGCGCTCGACGGTCACCTTTTTCCCGTCGAAATCAATCTCGGCGATTTTCGCGGCGAAGTTGAGCATCGGAAGCTGGAGCAAGGCCGCGACGCGCGGCGCGACCTGGCCCGTGTCGCCGTCGAAGGTCGCCTTGCCGAAGAAGAGGACGTCGTACTCGCCCATTTTCTCGAGGGCCTTCGCGAGAACTGTAGCCGTGGCCCAGGTGTCGCTGCCTTCGAAGGCCTCGTCCAACAAGTGGACCGCGGCGTCGCAGCCCATCGCGAGGGCCGTACGCAACGCCTCGTCGGCGGAGAGCGGGCCCATCGTTAACGCCGTCACGGCCCCGCCGTGCTTCTCCTTAAGGCGAACCGCTTCCTCTATCGCGAACTCGTCGAAGGGGTTAACTATGAGGGGAACGCTCGCGCGCTTGATTACGCCGGCGTCGAAGTCTACCTGGAGCTCTTGCGTATCGGGAACTTGCTTGATACATACGACGGCGTGCATTGGAGCCTCCTTGGCGCTAATTGGGAAATTATATAGGACGGGTTTCGCGAAATCAAGGTAAAATAATCGGAGAGTGCCCCCGTGTACATATATACAAAGATTTTCCTTGCAATGGAGGTTGAGTATAATTATTATGTTCGTAAACGGGTTAAAATAAAAATACGAGGAGGAGCGAGATGAAAAAAATAATTTTTCTAACGCTTTCCGTCGCGGCCGCGCTCCCGGCGGCCGGCTTCCAGCGGGTGGTTTTGGGGGAGCTCGTGACCTCGACTAATTGAGCGGAGTGCCCGTCTGCGGAGAAGCAGATGCATCAAATTTATTTGGGTAATCCCGGCCGGTTCGCGGCGGTCGAGTATCATCCCACGTGGGGCTACGACTCGGACCCCTTTGCCAACGCCGACGCGGATGCCCGCTGCGCGTACTATAAAATCACCGTTACGCCAACGGCCGTTTTCGACGGCGCCGTAACCAGCCAACCCTATACGAGGTGGCCGGATATCTTCAACCAGCGCAAAGGCGTAGCCAGCCCCCTCGAGATGAAGCTGAAGATAACGACTTCCGGCGACAACTTTACGTTGAAGGCGAACATAAAGCGCCAGGGCGCGATGGCCGGTTCCGGCCTTCGCTTCCACTGCGCCGTAACGGAGCAAAATCTAAGCTACGGCGGCCACACCTATCACCACGTCCTGCGCAAGATGTACCCGAATGCCGGCGGGACGGCGTTCGCCATAAATAACAACGAGACGAAGCAGATCGTCGTCAGCGGGAAATTCGCCGGCTCCTGGAAGCGAGAAAACTTGCATTTCGTCGTTTGGGCCCAGAATTACGGCGCGAAGGAAGTCTATCAGGCCAGGCTCGCGACGTGGAAAGAGGTCGCCGTCGAGCCTTCGTCGATAGGGCGCGTTAAAGCCGTTTTTAAATAAAAACGGACGGGGCCCGGAAGCGCCGCGCTCGCGCATACGGTAGGGTGGGTCGCCCCTATGCTAACGGGGTATTTTTCGCGTTTATAAAACCGTGGGCGGCGGTCACGGGAGCATCCGCGCCCGGCGGCGTTTATGTTTCCTCGGCCGGATACCCTTTGACAGGGAATCCCAGGCACGACGAGAAAAGGCGGCTTTAAGGCCGCCTTTCGTTATCGCGCGGGAAGGTCTCTACTCGCCAAACCACCTTCTCTTGAACCACAACGCGACGTTCACCAAGCTAATCAAGGCCGGGACCTCGATGAGGGGCCCGATAACGGTGGCGAAGGCTTGGCCCGAGTCGATGCCGAAGATCGCGACGGCCACGGCGATCGCGAGCTCGAAGTCGTTGCTCGCCGCGGTGAAGGAGACCGCGGTGGCTTGCGCGTACCGGGCGCCGACCTTACGCGCCAACAGGTACGTCGCGAACCACATCAGGAAGAAATAGCACGCGAGCGGCAGCGCGACGCGAAGGACGGCCAAGGGGGCCGCGATTATATTTTCCCCCTGCAGGGAGAACATTACGACGATCGTGAAGAGGAGGGCGACGAGGGTCAGGGGGCTTATCTTGGGGATGAACGAGCCCTCGTACCACGGCCGCCCCTTCAACTTGAGGAGCGAGAACCTCGTCGTGACGCCCGCGGCGAACGGAATGCCGAGGTAGACGGCGACCGTCTTCGCCGCTTCCACCATGGAAACGTGCACCTCCAACCCGGGCACGAGGCCGAGCCGGTTGAGGAGCACGGTGACGAAGATGAAAATGTAGGCGGCGTAGAAGAGAACCTGGAATACGGCGTTGAAGGCGACGAGGCCGACGGCGAGCTCGCGGTCGCCCTCGGCAAGCTCGTTCCAAACGATGACCATCGCGATGCATCGCGCGAGGCCGACCAATATCACGCCGATCATAAACGTGGGGTAGGCGCGCAGGAAGATTATCGCGAGCAGGAACATGACGACCGGCCCGACGAGCCAATTTTGAGCCAGCGATAGCGCGAGTAGTTTTTTATTCCCGAATACCTTGTCGATCTGTTCGTACTTTACTTTGGCCAACGGCGGGTACATCATCAGGATGAGGCCGACCGCGATGGGGATGGAGGTGGTGCCGACTTGGAGGCGGGTGACGAACGAGGTTAAAGCGGGGGATAGGTAGCCGACGCCGATGCCGACGGCCATGGCGATGAAAATCCAAAGCGTCAGGAAGCGGTCGAGGAACGAGAGCTTTCTCGGCTCGAGGGTCGACATATCGTTCGCTCCGTATCGGCGCGCGCTTCGCGCGGGACGCGGCCGCGCCCGGCTCAGCGTCGCACGTTTTTAAACCTGGTCCGCGCGTCGCGGGCCTATTTATTATATTTAGTGAGGAGGTCCTTCGCTTCGCGGGGCGACGGGATGCGCCCCTGGATGACGACCTTGCCGTCGACGATTACGGCGGGCGTGCGTAACATCCCGCGTTGCGCGATGGCGTTGACGTCCGTGATGTAATCGATTTCCGCGGCGATGCCAAGCTCCGCGGCGGCGTTGATAATATTCCGGTGGGTTTGCTCGCACCTGGGGCAACCCGGCCCCAATATCTCCACCTTCATGTCGGCCTCCTGTGGACGATAACCTAATCCTTGCTCAGCCGTCGCGGGTTTACCGGTCCTCGGCGCCGTCACCCAAGCCTCTTGATTCGCAGGCGGTCCGCTTTCGCCAAAGCTTTCAGGTCTCGTTGAAGGGCTTCGTCCGCCGACGCGAGGTTTTTTAACAGGCGGACGAAGGGCGCCGTCTCCCGATTCCTGTTTAACGTGTAATCGGTCCAGGCCCCGGCGCGCCGGCTCTTCACGAGGCCGGCGGCCTCGAGCACGCGGAGATGCCGCGAGAGGTTCGGCTGGTTGAGCGAGAGCGCTTGCGCCAGCTCGCACACGCACGCCGGCCGGGAGGTGAGGACCGCGAGGATGCGCACGCGGTTCGGCTCCGCGAGGGCTTTGAATATCTCGACGGTACTTTTCAAAACGGTTAGAATACTATATGATTATATAAGCATATAAATATTAATATAAATAACCGCGCCCGTCAACCCCAAATATGCCTCCGGGATATTTAAGCGGGTGGGCCTACGTGCGTAAAGTAACCTACGAGCCACACGGCGGCGCCGGCCGCGAGGGGGATCGTGAAGTTGTCGGCCAGGCCGCCGCTTACGAGTTCGGCCAAAGCCGCGGCGCTGGCGCCCACGAGCGCCAACTGCCAACCCAGGAAGTACCACCCCACCAGGAAGCAGACGCCGAAGCAGGCGAGCGTTCCCTCGAGGGTTTTGCCCTCGGCGATGCGGATGCGTCCCGCCGGGCGGCCTACGAGCTCCGCGGCCGTATCGCCTAAAGATAGGAAGGCGAGCGCAACCCAGGCGATGACGCGCGGGAAGATCAACAAGACCAGGAACGACGATATCAGATAGGGAATGGTGGCGTTGAAGGCGCTGTACTCCTCGGTGCGCATAATGCGGCGGAAGGCCCGGGCGAAAAGTTCCGCGAAGGCCGAATTCGCATAACGGAAGATTTCCACCGCGACCACGACCGCCGCCGCCGCGCCGACGAGGATAAGGGCCCACGTCTTGGTTAGCAGGCCGAAGTAATATAGCGCGGGCACCGCTAAGCCTAAGATGTGCCAGCCTTTCCTCAAGTAGACGTTCATAACCGAGCTGGCGTCCGTCCCGTGAGCGCCGTTAGCAATATAAGAATTTATTCTAATACATATTGGCCTCGCGCGCCAAGGTAAAAGGGGCGCAAGGCCCGTCGTTTTGTGTTAAAATGCCGCGTAGACGCCATGGCCGAGTTTACCGGGATTTCGAAAATGTTACCGGCCCTCGACGACGAAGACGTCGAGCGGCTACTCGCTTACGTAGAGGGAATCGACGACCTCGGCGCCAGCCTCGACGAGCTCGTGGATTTCATCGAGGCCTACAGACCCGACCTCAGGAATATCATAGCGGCCATCGCCCGATCTTACAAAGGCGAGGGGTCCCAAACCGTCGAGGACGTTACGACGGGGATTTTGACCTTTCTCCTGTTTATGGATCGCGCGTGGGCGGACCTCTACGGCGACGCCTGGCCGGTGCATTAAGGTATATATTTATGGCGAAAAAAGCCGTACGGGTTCGGTTCGCGCCGGCGCCGACGGGCCGCTTGCACGTCGGCGGCGCCCGGACGGCTTTATTCAACGACCTCTTCGCGCGGAGGCACAAGGGTGCTTTTATCCTGCGCGTCGAAGACACGGACGCGGCGCGCTCGAGCGAAGAGTATTACCGTTCGATAATCGAGGCGCTCACGTGGCTCGGCCTCGAGTGGGACGAAGGCCCCGAGGCAGGCGGCAAACACGGGCCCTATCGCCAATCGCAGCGCCGGGATATATACGCCGAATACCTGGACAAACTCAAGGAAGGGGGCCGTGCGTACGAGTGCTTCTGTACGCCGGAGGAGTTGGAGGAGAGGCGTCGGGACGCGCGGGACGCGGGCGAGGCGCCCCGCTACGACGGCCGCTGCGCGAATCTGTCGCCGCGGGAGCGCGAACGCCTCGCGCGACAAGGCCTTAAGCCCTGCCTCCGCTTTCGCCTCGACGAGGGCGCGGACCTGGCGTTCGACGACCTCGTGCGCGGCCGCGTCGAGATAAAGGCCGGCGACCTGGACGACTTCGTCGTGGCCCGGCCCGACGGTTCGCCGACTTATAACTTCGTCTGCGCGGTGGACGACGCGACGATGGCCATAAGCCACGTTATCAGGGGCGAGGACCATATCTCCAATACTCCCCGCCAGCTCGCGGTCTATCGCGCCTTGGCCTTTGAGCCCCCGGTTTTCGCCCACTTGCCGCTCCTATTGGGCCCCGACCGGAGCAGGCTGTCGAAGCGCCACGGCGCGAAGGCGGTCCTCGAGTATAGGGACGAGGGTTACGTGCCGGAGGCATTCGTCAACTTCCTGGCCTTACTCGGGTGGTCCTACGACGACGAGCGGGAGTTGTTTTCGTTGAAGGAGCTCAGGAAATATTTCTCCCTCGCGCGCGTCGCGAAGAAGGGAGCCGTTTTCGACGTCGATAAATTAAAATGGATGAACGGCGTGTACCTGAGGAGACTTTCGGTCGGGGACCTGTTCGAGAGGGCGCGGCCTTGGCTCGAGAAAGCAGGTTTGGTTGGCGCGGAGGACGACGAGAAGGCGGAGCTCGCGGCGCGGGCGCTCGCGCTCGAGCACGAGAAGATAAAGACGCTCGGCGAGGCGCCGGAGCTGATAGCGTTTTTCTTCGCGGAGAGAGTGGAGTACGACGAACCGGCGCAAGAGAACTTGTTAAAGCTGCCCGGCGGCGCGGCCATACTGCGCGACGTCGCCGAGGCGTGCGCCGCTCTCGAAGATTTTTCCGCGGAGGCTCTCGAAAGGACGGTTAGGGAGTTCGCTCAAGAGAAAAAGATTAGCGCCGGTAAAATTATACACGCGATGCGGGCCGCGCTTTCGGGGCGGGCCGTCGGGCCCTCGCTCTTCGACATGGCGGCGTTGCTCGGGCAAGAACGCGTCGTCAAGCGCCTGATGAAGGCCGCATCCGCCTACAAGAGATGACGCCCTGCGTCGTTAAAACTCAGCTACGTTCGAGGTAGATTCCCTTTAAATGGCAACGACGTCGACATACCGCCGGGAGCTTTTTTGGCTCGGCGTATTCGGCGTGGCTTTCGGGTACCTGGAGGCGGCGGTGGTCCTGTACCTCCGGACGATAGCCTATCCCGCCGGCTTCGCTTTCCCGCTCGAGCCGGTACCGCGCTTGGTCCTGGGGGCGGAAATCGGGCGCGAGGCGGCGACGCTCGCGGTGCTTGCGGGAGCGAGCCTTGCCGGGGGCGGGCCGCGGCTTTTGAGGCTCTCGCGCTTTCTCTATTGCTTCGGCCTTTGGGACGTCGCCTATTATGTCGGCCTGAAGGCCCTTCTAAATTGGCCGGCGTCGCTTGTGACGTGGGACATATTGTTCCTGATTCCGGTGCCGTGGTCGGCGCCGGTGCTCGCGCCGGCGCTGGTCGCGGCGTACTTCGTCGTCGTCGGCTCGTACGGCATAGTAAAGAGGGGCGACGTCCGCACGCGGCCCTGGCAGTGGGTTGTCGGGGCCGCGGGCGGCTCGTCAATACTCGTTACGTTCCTTTGGAACGCCGGCTCCTGCGTACGCGATATGGCGTCGGCGTCATATCCCTGGATTTTGTACGGCTTGGGCTTCGCGGCGCTGGTCGCGGCTTTCGCCGGCGCGGCGGCGGGGCCGAGGTCGGTTAAAAAGAGAAATGACCTGGTTGCGTAAAGGTCGTAGGCGAGGGCGCATTTTAAAGCTCGGGATGTCAAGTGCGTAGGGTTTACCCAGTTTTGACGGTGGTCGTAATAGGCGGGAGCGTCTTGGGCGCGGCCGCCGCGTTTTTGTTGCGCCAGGAGTTTTTCCGCGCGCGGTTTATTTTCAACGTTCAACAGGCGGGACACGTTTTTTTATTCGCGGCGCTAAGCTGGGCCGCATACTTTATAGGGGCGTTAATTACGAGGGGCGTCTTCCGGCAGAGGGAGCGTTACTGGGAGGTCGACCTCGCGGTGGGGTGGGTTGCCTTTGGGGCGGGGGCCTTCATTTTGGTCGCGACGGGCTTGCTCTACGCGTGGGTGGTCCGAGTTATCGTATTGGCGCTCTTGACGTTATCGGCGCCGACGTTGTGGCGACTGGCTCGAGGGGCGGGGGACTACGTAGAGTCGTCGTGGCGTAGGTTTTCGCCGGCCGTCGTCCTTTTGGTGGCCGCGGTAGTACCTTTCGCCGCGAGCATAGCTTCCGGTGCCGGGCACCCGCCGTTCGAATGGGACGTCCTGGTATACCACCTTTACATCCCCAAGCTGTTCCTGGCGAACCACGGTTTCGTGTACGCGCCGCGTTTGGCGTACGTCTCCATGCCGCTCGGGGCCGAGATGATGTTTACCTGGGCGTACGCCTGGGATGGCGTGGGCGTCGCGGCCGCGGTCGCTCCTCTCGTCAACGCCCTTATGGTCGTGGCGGTTTGGCGCCTGGCGCGCCGGTACCTCGACAATTTCTGGGCTACCCTGGCCGCCGTGATTACGTTATTTACCCCCAGCTTCGGGAACGCATTCAGCGCCGCGTTTTCGGATTTTATTTTGGCCGCGTACGCCTTGCTCGCGCTCGCGATTTACTTACGGGGTTTCAAGGGTTTCGGCGACGCCGCTCTGGGCGGCTTTCTGCTCGGGGTCGCTTTAAGCGTTAAATATACGGGGCTCCACGCGTTGGCCGGTTTTTCGGCCCTTTTGATTTTCGATTTGGCCCGACGGCGACTCGGCGTGAAGTACGCGGGGACGTTCCTCCTCGCGGCGCTCGCGACGGTATTGCCGTGGCTGATTAAAGCGTACCTCGAGCGGGGCAATCCGTTTTTCCCGGCCTTTTACGGCGTCTTCGGCGGCCGCGACTTGTCGCCGGAAGCGGCGGCGGGGATAGTACGTTCGATGCGCGCGATCGGCATGGGGCGGGGGTGGCTCGACTACCTCCTCTTGCCTTACCGCGTTTCGGTCGCGGGCGGCGATTACCAGCACTTCGGGGGGAATTTGTGGCCCTTTAGTTTTCTCGCCGTGCCGCTGGCGCTCGCGTGGTTCAGGCGCTGGCGCTTAATACTTTTCTCGGTTTTCAATTTCGCGTCGTGGGCGCTGGTCGGTTCGCAACAGTTACGTTTCTTGGGCGCGGCGGTCGGAACGTTCGCGGTCCTGAACGCCGGCGTCTTCGCCGCGGCCGCGGGGGCGTTCCGCGGTGCGGGCCGCAAAATAGCCGCGGCCACGGTCGCCGGCGCAGTCGTGGTCGGGGGATATTTTATCAGCTTTGGTTACCTCCCGGACTGTTGGCGAGGTTTCGTAAACTACCAAGAGGGACGGGCCGAGGGGTTCCTGTCCCGCTGGGCGACTTGTTACGGCGCGGATAAATTCGTAAACGAGAACCTGCCGCGGGATGCGGTCGTACTCCAAGTATTCGACGGCTGCCAGCTTTACCTCGAGCGAAGGGCGATAAGCGACCCGTTCCTGGACGCGTCGGAGATAATCTACGCCGTGGGAGAGCGGCGGGCCCCGGCGGAAGTGGCGGCGTTAGTGAAAGGCCTCGGGGCAACCCACGTAATGATTAACAAAGAGGCCGCGGCGTACTTTTGGCGTTGTTACAAAAGCGGCACCCGCGCCCTATGGGCAGCCTACCTCGAGCGTTATACGACGGTATTATACGACGACGGCACGTACGAGGTTAGGGCGATCGATTAGAACGGGGGCGTTTACGGCGCCCTTGCAATCGGTCACGGTTAAATGTGGCGTTGGACTTATGCGGGGGACGGGGGACGGCGCCCGTCGTCCGCTTCGAGGGACGTTTTGTCGTTGACAGTGGGTATAGATTAATCTAAAATGGGCGGGTAGTTTGGGGAGTCGTCTAGTGGTAGGACAGCGGACTCTGGATCCGTATGCGGGGGTTCGAATCCTCCCTCCCCAGCCAAAAAAAAGATAAGGGCCGCGTGGGCTACGGTCCGCGCGGACGTTTTTAGCGCGCGCACGAATAACCGCCGTCGAAAGAAGATCTGTTTGAAGATATCCCTGATAGAACCCGAGGCGGCCGGCTATCATATTTTCACGAAGTTCCCGCTGCCGAGGTTAGGGCTACCCATAATCGCGACGATGTTGGCGCGAAGGGGCCACGACGTGCGGTTTTACTGCGACGGCGTCGCGCGGCGCTCGGCCCGAGATTTCCGCGACATCCTCCGTTCGGACCTGGTGGGCATTTCGATTACGACGTCAACCGCGCCGGCCGGTTATCGGCTGGGGCGGGCGGTAAAGGCCGCGAAGGTGCCGGTCGTCTTCGGCGGCCCGCACGCCGCCTATTGCGCCGACGAGGCGCTCCGGTATGGCGACTACGTTATCCGGGGCGAGGGCGAATTCCCGATGCTCGAGCTCGTGGCGGCGCTCGAGGCCGGCGCGTCGCCCGCGGGGATTAAAAACTTGAGCTACCGTAGGGACGGGGGGACCGTTCACGAGCCGTTGCGGCCTCCTTTGGAAAAGCTCGACGACTTACCCCCGCCCGACTTCTCGTTGATGAAGGGCGCCCGGCGGATGAAGGTCTATCCGCTCGTGACGAGCCGGGGTTGTCCCCGGCGCTGCGAATTCTGCGCGGTAACGCCGCTTTTCGGCCACAAGGTCCGGCGGCGGGCTCCGGAGGAAGTCGCGAGCGAGGTGCGCCGCGTGCGCCAACGGAGCATGTTTATCGTCGACGATAACTTCACGGCGAACCGCAAATATGCGCGCGAGGTCCTCGAGCGCTTAGCGGATTTCAGGGGAACGCCCGGGTGGATAGCGCAAGTAGGCGTAGACGTGGGGCGCGACGAGGAATTAGTACGGCTGATGAAACGGGCGCGATGCTCGAGCTTGGCCATCGGTTTTGAGTCCATAAACGACGAGACGTTAGCCGGGTACGGAAAGGGCCAGACCCGCGACGACATCGTGCGGTGCATCGACGTTTTGCATAAACATAATATCTGGATCCACGGAATGTTCATGCTGGGGGGCGACGCGGACGGGCCGGAGGCGGCGGCCGAAACGGTGGGTTTCGCTAAAAAGCATAATATTGGCTCGGTCCAGTTTCTGGCGCTCACGCCCATACCCGGGACGGACCTCTTCCGCCGGCTCGAGCAAGAGGGGCGGATATTCACGCGCGATTGGGCGTTGTACGACGGTCACCACGTGGTTATGGAGCCCGCGCGTATGACGCCTTTGGAGCTCCAGCTCGGCCTGATAAAAGCCCACCGCGAATTTTATAGCCTGGGGCGAATATTGAGCGAAATCAGGCAGTTCCACTGGTTCGCCGCGGTGACGACGTATTACGGCCACGGCCTCGTGAGGAAGTGGCAGCGGCGGAAGCGGGACCTGTTGAAAGTGCTGGAGCGGCGGAGCTTGGCGCGCGGTAAAAAACGCTCGCTGGGCCTGGCGCACGAGGGCGTCCCGGCCGGCCGTATGAAGTGAAAGGTAACGGTACGGTCAGAGCAACGACGCGGCCCGAGCCGGCTTTCCAAAAGGAGCCGGCTTTTTTACGGGGAANNTACGGGGAATATTTTTTTGTATACTAAAAATTTTACCCGTTTACGAAAGAGGCCGCGGAAGCGGGCCGCTTTTCCCGTATGGTATTTTACGGCGTCAAGATATTTTCGGGGACTAATATGCTTATCTTCACCCGTCCCGCCGGCCGCGGGGCGCGAGGCGTTTTTGACGGCCGGTTGACGTTTCGAAGATTTGATGTAAGTTCGGGCCGCCGGCGTAATAATAGGAGGGGTCGCCGACCGGCCGCCAATCGGCGGAGAGGGAAACGAAAATTATACCCGAAGAAGGACAGCGGAATTTAGCGTCGTCGATTTCGAGGATCAAACTTTTGCGCGGTCGGCCCGGGGGGCTAACGAACGTGAAGTCGACGACGGGCCGCGCGCCGCCGCGGAACGCGGTCGGAATTCGTACGCGGCTGGTCCCGTATTCTTCGCTTGCGACGCCATATAACTCCAAACCGTCGCCCTTTGCCCGACCGACTACGAACGCGCCCGTGCCGATTTTCCACGCCAGCTTTAGCCGGCGCCTGGGCGCTTTCCAGAAGAGGTCTTTCGCGGGCCGGGGCGATTCGCTACCGCATCGCGGCGCGCCCGGGCCCTCCGCGGACGTTGACGTCGCGCGGGGCACGACGTCGCCGAAAGCGACTGCGAAAAGGCCGCCGGGCGGAAGTCGCGCAAATTTGCGCGCGAGGAATTCCTCGGGGACGAACCGGGGCGTATAATACGGTTTATCGGATATCCCTTGAAAAGACGTAACAACGTACGCGGCCCGGGGTTTTCGGACGCTTCGGTCGTCGTCGCGTTCGCGAAAGGTCGGCAAATTGCCTTTTCTCAACCTGGCGCGGGCGTTAACCCAAACTTCGGCCGTAAGGCAGGCGTAGGTCAGGTCCGGCCGGGCGCCGCGCACGAAGTGGTAATACGCGAAGGGCAAGAAGTTGGCGTGCTCGCCCCAAACCGCGTTTTCGTAGCCAACAGTTTTCGTACCCTCGAGCGCGAACGATTCGGCCCCCCTGTCGTAGCGGTGGTCGGCGAAAAAACGGTTTTGGAAGAAGTAATACGCGGGGACCGCGAAGAGGACCGATGCCAGGACGGCTACGCGAAGGCCGCGGCCTATAAGCCAACGTAACGCCCCCTCCGCCCCGGCCGCCGCAAGCGTAAAAATAATCAAGGAGGGTATGACGAGGTACGGCCGTTCCGGTTCGCCAACGTAGGCCTGGAAAAGCCAAAGGAAGCCGGATAGAGATAATAATAAACCGAGCAACAAAACCGAACATTTTATTCTGCGCTTAGCGAAGAGGGCGCCGATACCTACGAGGGCCAGAATGAGGGGGCCGTATTTAATGGTAAAAATTAAGTTTGAGACGATATGGTTCCACGGGTTTGCGTACGCGCCCCCGGCGCCGCCGTAGCACGAGAGATTAATTATCATCGAAAAGTAGTTTAATGTGCCCCTTAAATTTATCGTGGATACAAACGGCCACTGGTTACCGAAATAATGCCAGCGTATGATAAGGAAGAGGTACGCCGATAAGCCGAACCAGAGGAGGGCTATCGTAAAAGATACGGGCTTCTTTTTGATGACGAAGAATACGGCCAAGAGCCAGGGCGCGAAGTAAGCGAACGTAAGGCGGTTGCCCAGCGCCAACGCGAAGACGAACGCCGCGGCGAGGAAGTAACGGTTATCGTCGCGACGAAACGCCGCCAGCGCCAGGTACAGCACCGCGGCCGCCGTTAATAGCTCGAGCGTATATACCTCGGGCCCGGCGGTGGCCGTCTCCCATACCGGCAACGCCAGGGCGAAGGCCAGCGCCATCGGGAAAGCGATTGACGGCCGTACCTGAAGCTCCCGCCAGACGAGATAGAGCAGGGGGACCGCCGCGGCGGCGCACAACGCATTTATAACGCTCGCGAAGTAGGCCGGCGAGCCCCCCAAAAGGTGGGCGAGGTAGAGCACGTGGGCGGGGAAGGGGTACCCCGGGTAGTGACCGTGCGCGAGGAAGGCCGGCTGGATAACGAATTCCGCGGCGTCGCTGTACCAAATAAATGGCCGGGTAAGAAACACGTATAAAAAGGCGGTCAACGCAAAAAGGCCCGCCGGCAATATTAAAGGGTTTTTAAAAAGTCGATTGAATGGCCTTAGCATTTTGCGTATGCCACCAATCCCGTGCGCGAAGATTACGAAATCCGGGGAGGCAGGTTACGCCGTCGAAGAAATATACACGAAGCCGGCGCTCGCTTCAACTTATACGCTTCGGTAGACGGCGGCCAGAGAATCCGGGCGCCGGCTTTCCGTTACTCGTAGTCGCCGCTTGCAAGTAGGTGAACGTTAGCCAGACGTATTCTCTTTAAACCGGCACGCTCCGCGGCGCGGTAACAACGCTCGGCGTGTTCGCGGGAGGTGGTGGGCAAATCGCTCATATGGTGGCAGGGGTAGAAGGCGAGCAGGCTGTAGGGGATGTTCTCGTCGAGGGCCGCTAGGCGCCGGCCTATGGCGGCGACCTCTTCCTCGTCCACGTAACCCGGGACAAGGAGCGTGCTCGCGACGAGGGGCGGGGGAGAGGGGCGCCGGCCTATGTATTCCGCCAGGAGCGCCAGGTTCTCCCAAGTCCGGCGGTTGGAGACGCCGGTCAGCGCCACGTTGAGGCTTTCGTCCGCGGCCTTGACGTCGAACTTGACGCAGCCGCCGCTCTCGAGCGCGACGGCCATCACGCGGCGAGCGGCGCCCGGCGACATCGAGCCGTTGGTCTCCCAACATACGCGAAGGACGCGCCCCCGTCGGCGCGCCTCCCGCAGGGCCATACGCGAGGCGGCGAGCGAGTGCTCGAGTTGGGAGGTCGGGTCCCCGCCGAAGTAGCAAATGCAGGCCGTCTTTTCGTCGGCCGCCGCGGCCAGCTCCGCCGAGGAGGTCGGCCCTTGCAGGTATCGGCCGCGGAAGTGGCTGTTCTGGCAGAAGAGGCAGTCGTACGTGCAGGAGTGGTAGAAGACGGCGAGATTTTTATAACCGAACTCGGGCCCCTCGCTATGCGCGTATTGCGGGTAGCCGGCGCCCGTCTCCGCCGGGCATACCCACGAGGCGACGCAGTTCGTCGGCAGCCAGTCGTGGTACCACGCCAGGTAACCTGCGTCGACGGTCGCGAGGACGCGCAAGTGGCCGCCGCGGTTTTCGACCATGCCGCAGTAGCCGCGCTCGCCGGCGGCGATGCGGCACGCGTTCCCGCACCGCCGGCAAAGCGGCCCGTCCTCGGGCGGGAAGGCGGGTAGGGCGTAGGGCGCGCGGGCGCGCCGGTGCGCCTCGTCGACGTACGGCCGCGCTTCCCCGGGCCGCGCGACGATACATTTGCGGCACACGGCGAGGGAACGGGCCACGAGCCGTTCCGTCGAACCGCATATCTCGCACCTTTTCATGCCTTAGCCGGCGATAATTTAACATAGGAATGGCCTTGGTTGTTAATTACGTAACGGCCGGCGCTCCCGGAACGCCGGCGTGGCGTTGACTATTTTATTATAATATAATCAAAGCGAGCGGTTTACTTATGAGGGCCTTCGCGATTTCGCTGGCGCTGGCCGCGAGTTTCGCGCGCGCGGACCTCTTGCTCGACGTTTACGCCGGCAAGGCCTTCAATTACGCGAGCGACGTGACGCTGCGCGAGCCGGCCGTCGGGACGGACCTCGCCTTCGAGGACGTAACGTTCGCGGACCGGTCCTTCAAGCGGCCGCCTTATTGGGGAAGTCGACTGAGCTACGTCTTTGCCGGGAACCCCGGCTTCGGCGTCGCCCTCGACTTCATCCACGCGAAGGCGATAGTCGATACGAGCCGCGCCGTTCGCGTCCACGGCCGTTGGCGCAACGAGGCCGTCGGCGGGAACCTGCCCATACGCCGGTACGTCAGCCGCCTCGAGCTGAGCCACGGCAATAACCTCTTTTTGCTCGAGGGGCTCGTCGGTCACAGGCCGCGAATGTTGGGTGGGCGTGCCGAAGTCTACGGCGGCGCCGGGGCCGGGCCGGCGCTCCTCCACGTCGAGGTGACGACGCCCACGCAAGAGACGTTCGAGTTCCAGTGGGATTGGTGTTGGGGCGTCTTCGGGGGCGGCCGGGTTTGGTTGGCAGGGCGGGTTGCCGCGTTCGGCGAGTACAAGTATACGCGCGGCGCATACGACATGGAGCTCGCGGACGGCGGCGTCGCGATGACGGCCGCGGCGAGCCACGTTACCTTCGGCCTCGCCGTTAAGGTTCTGTAACGCGCGAGCGCCGTCGTTGGGATAGGCCGCCCTTCCGGCGGCTTTTTTTAAGATATAAGATGGTGCAACTGTAGCAACGATTTTATATCCCTTGTAAGGCGGCGGCGTTTTTATTAATATAAAACTTAAACGACGCGTCCCGGGGAAGAAGATGATAAAATGGAAGTTATTGGCGTGTGCGGTTCGCCGCGAAAGGGCGGCAACAGCGAGCAATTGCTCGAGCTCGCGCTCCGAATAATCGCGGGCGAAGGCATAAGGGCCGAGAAGATATTGCTCGCGGGAAAGCAGATATCGCCGTGCCGGGCGTGCGGGAAATGCAGGGAAGAGCGGGACGGCCGGTGCCACGGCCACGACGACGACCTGGTGCCGCTGTTGCCGACTATATACGATGCCGACGGCCTATTGCTCGCGACGCCCGTTTATTTCGGCGCCGCGACCGCGGAGATGACGGCCTTCGTCGACCGCGTCGGCTACGTATCGCGCGCGAACGGCGGCCTACTGTCTCGCAAAGTGGGCGCGCCCATCGTCGTCGCCCGCCGGGCCGGCCAGAACTTCACCGTCGCCCAGCTCAATTATTTCTTCCTTATCAACGGCATGATCTTGCCGGGCGCGAGCTATTGGCCCATAGCCTTCGGCGGCGCCAAGGGCGAAGCGCTGGAAGACGAGGAAGGGGTCGAGACCATAGAAAGCCTCGCGCGGAACGTAGCCTGGCTGGTTAAGAAAATACAAAAATAAAAAAAATGAGGAGGAAATACCTTGCATAATGAGGCACTTACGGCCGATGAGTTGAAGGCGCTTCTCAAGGCGTACGCGAGATGCTGGCTCGCGCACGACGGCTGCTGGTTCCTTTCCGTGGAGGAAGACTTGGGGACGGAGGAGGCGATAAAGTACGACCGGGAGGCTTGGCGGAAGTTCGCGCCGCTCGAGGCCCGCCGCGTTATGGAGGCGCGCGGCATCGAGGCCGGCGGCGGCCTGGCGGCTCTGGCCGAAGCATTGCGATTCCGTATGTACAGCTGGCTGAACGAACAAGAGGTTAAATTATCAGGAAATACTTTAACTTTCGAAATGAAGGGGTGCCGCGTCCAGGAGGCACGGCGGCGGAAGGGCTTGGCCGATTTCCCTTGCAAGTCGGTGGGGACGGTGGAGTTTGGCGAGTTCGCCCGGGCGGTGGACGAGCGTATAAATACGGCGTGTATAAAATGCCCGCCGGATGAACTGGGGGAGGGAGAGTTTTGCAGTTGGCGTTTTACGCTCGGGGAGGGTTAACGGAATGGAATATTATATATTATTTTGTGAATATTGTCGACCAGGCGAGGGCAAGACGTTTTAGTTCCTGCGCCCGGGCTCGGGCAACCGGGAACGCGCGTACGAAGCTCCGGGCTTTGCGGCGCCTTAAAAATTAGGCGGGACAGAAATAACATTTGACACGGGCGGGGCGTTCCTATAAAATGGCGCACCGCGAGTGTTAACCGTCGCTGAGGAGAACGATGCGAAAAGGTGAACTTCTCTACGAAGGGAAGGCAAAGCGCGTTTTCGAGACGGACGCGGCGGGGGTTTTGTGGGCGGAGTTCAAAGACAGCGCGACCGCCTTCGACGGCGTCAAGAAGGGCACGATAAAGGGGAAGGGCGTATACAACGCGACGATGTCCGCTAAGCTATTCTCGGTGCTCGAGCGCGCGGGCATCCTCACGCACTTTTTGGAACAAGTTGAGGGCCGTTCGCTCCTCGTGCGCCGCCTTAAAATGTTTCCCGTCGAGATCGTGATGCGCAACAAGGTGGCCGGCAGCCTCGCGGAACGCTACGGCTTGGGGCCCGGGACCGAGCTGAAAAAGCCCATTTTGGAATACTACCTCAAGGCGAATGCGCTCCACGACCCGATGATGAACCGCAACCACGTCCTCGTATTGGGTTATATGACCGAGCGCAAGTTGAGCCACGTCGAAGGAGAAGCGGCCAGGGTAAACCGCGTCTTGCGAAACTATATGAGGAGGCGGGGCCTCGAGCTAGTGGACTTCAAACTGGAATTCGGCGAGCGAGGGCGCAAAATCTACCTGGGCGACGAGATCTCCCCGGACACCTGCCGCATCTGGGACGCGGCCACGGGCGAGGTACTCGATAAGGACCGTTTCCGTTTCGACCTGGGCGCGGTCGAGGAACACTACGAGGAGGTCGTCCGGCGGTTAACGGCGTGACGCCGGAGGCGGGAGGGGAGTAATGATCCTTCTGTTGATCGCCCTTTTACTTTTGCCGACGGCCATGATACCGCGGGAAGAACTTTACCCCGTCGAGCGGGTCGAGGTGGAGGCGCGGGACGCGAGTATTCCCGAGGGCGCCCGTCGGGCGATCGTGGTCACGCGGACGGGGGGCAAGTCGCCCGTGAAGGTCCTCAACGTCAAAGTGTACGAGAAAGAGGCGGAGTTTAAAACGGTCCACGTAGAGTACATCGTCGTATATCACAACCGCGACTACGCGGTAGCGCAACGCAACGTCGACTTCGAGTCCTTCGAGAAGATATGGCTCGAGCTGAGTAAAAACCGCGCCTTTTTATTGGGGGACGCGCCGGAGGGGCCCAAAGACGAACCGACGTATGCGGTGATAATAAAGGAGGTTAAACGGAACAACAGCTTTACGGTCACCGGCGCGGAGGGCCTCGACGATAAGAGATATTACAATATCATTTCCGCGATCGAAAACTTCTGGCGGGAACAACTCGAAATACAGTAGGCTCGGGGGCCTTTTTGCCCACGTTTACTTCGGGGCCGGTGCCTTCCGCGGAAACGGGAATAGCGGAAGCCGCGGCCGGCGCGAGGTTCGCGGTTAATGGGCCTCGCGGCCGTGACGAGGAGGTTGGCAAAGGAATCGTCGGCTCTTCCGATGGTTTAGGAATATGAGATCGGGTTGCTACCCCAAAGAGGCTTGCGGCGTTTTCGGGATATTCGGGCACGCGGAGGCGGCGACGTTGACGTACCTCGGCATCTACGCACTTCAGCACCGCGGCCAGGAGGCCGCGGGCATAGTGGCCTCCGACGGCAAACGCCTTCGTCAGCACCGCGCGCTGGGCTTGGTCAACGACGTCTTCCGCGAGGAGACGCTAAAGCGGCTCGCCGGGCACGCCGCGATTGGACACGTCCGGTACTCGACGATGGGAGAGACGGCCCTCGCCAACGCGCAGCCGATAAAGGTGGATTACCTGAGAGGTTCGCTTGCCGTCTGCCATAACGGTAACGTCGTGAACGCCCTCCCCTTGCGGGAGGAGTTGGAGCAGCGCGGCTCGATTTTCACTTCCACCTCCGACGCCGAGATCGTAATACATCTCATCGCGCACGACGAGAACAACGACGTGACGGCCGCGATACCGAAAGCCCTCAAGCGCCTCGAGGGAGCGTATTCGATGCTCTTTTTGGAGGAGAACCGTCTGGTGGCGGCCCGCGACCCTCACGGTTGGCGGCCCCTCTGCCTGGGTACCCTCGGGAACGCGATAGTCGTTGCCTCCGAGACTTGTGCCTTCGACCTCGTCGGCGCGAAGTATGAGCGCGACGTCGAGCCCGGCGAAATCGTCGAGATAACCTCGGCCGGCGTTAGATCTTCTCGTCCTTTCGAACCGACGAAGCAAGCGACGTGCATCTTCGAGTTGGTTTACTTTTCGCGGCCTGATTCGTTCGTCTTCGGGCGCGGCGTCCACGCCGCGAGGAAAGCCTTGGGCGTGGAGCTGGCGCGCGAGGAGGACCCCGGTTTTACCGCGGATATGGTTATAGCCGTGCCCGACTCCTCCAACAGCGCGGCGCTGGGCTACGCGGAGGAGTCCGGGATAACGTTCGAGCTGGGCATCATCCGCAGCCATTACATAGGCCGGACGTTCATAGAACCGGAGCAACGCATCCGCGCCTTCGGGACCAGGCTCAAATATAACCCGGTGCGGGACCTGATCGCCGGGAAGTCTCTGGTGATAGTGGACGATTCGATCGTGCGCGGGACGACGTCGCGCAAGATAATCGACATCGTGCGCAACGCCGGCGCCGCCGAAATCCACCTCCGCATCAGCTGTCCGCCCTGGCGCTACCCCTGTTATTACGGCATAGATACGCCCACGAGAGAGGAGCTTATCGGCTCGAGGCTCGCGGCGGACGAGATAGGCCGCTACATCGGCGTCGATTCCCTGCGCTACCTTTCCCTCGAGGGCCTACGCCGCGCCATCGGCGGCGACGTGATGAGCGAAGGGGACGTCGGGGCGCGTTTCTGCTCGGCCTGTTTTACGGGCGAATATCCGACGCCGATTTACGAGCAATACGCGAAAGACATGATGGCGCCCAAGCTCTTCGGCGACAAGATGTTCTGACGGATATGGTTGCGAACGTTAGAGGGTCGCTCGCGCCGGCGCTCGCGGTATACGTTGCGTTCGTCGCGCTCGTAGCCGTGGCGAACGCCGTTTTCGGCGGCCCCGCCGCGGCCGCGCCTGCGGGACGCGCGCTAGTCGCCAACGGGCTGTTATACGTCGGCGCGGTTACGCTCGCGGGAATCGTGGCGCCGCTTTGGCTCGGCGCGCGGGCGCGCTTGACGTTGCCTATGTGGCCTGCGCCGGGGACTGGGGACAACGCGTTCGCCGTTTTGGTGGTGGTATTTCTCTTCGCCCGCGTTGAGATGCTCGTGGCCATTTTCGCGGAGGGGCGCCCCGGGGGGCTCGCGTTGGCTACGTTCCTGGGCCCCGCCGCGCTGCATTTGGCGTCGGTGATCGCGACCATCGGCGTCCTCTTGCCCGCTCTAAAAGGCCGTATGCCCGTAGCGCCCGCCACGGTCATAGCCGCGCTCGCCTGGGCGTTGTATTACGTCGCCCAATTCAACGTCTTGGACGGAGGGCTCGACGTCAAAACGCTCTTCGCGCTCGCGGTATTCGGCCTCGGTTATTCGTTATTTTATTTCTGGTCGCGCTCGCTCCTTTTGACGGCGATACTCCAACACCTCGTCGCGACTACGACGTTGATTTACAATCGCGACGTCGCCTTCGGCGAGACGGACGCTCGGTTCTTCTACTCGCTCGGCGTACTCGTAGTTTTCATCGTTTTCGTCACCATCAAGAGGCGCCTGTACGCCGCGGAGCGTTTTACGTACTTCTAAAAACATTCCGGAGGCACCTTTCCTTGGTTACGTACAAAGATGCCGGCGTCGACCAGCGCAGCGCCGACAAGTTCGTCGGGCGGATAAAGAGGCTCTCCCACGTTCTCGACGGCGCGGGCGTAATCGGCGATATCGGCCTGTTCTCGGGCCTTATGGACATCGGCGACCTCGGCTATAAGAAACCCGTGCTCGCCGCGGGCACGGACGGCGTCGGCTCGAAATTGGAAGTAGCTTTCGCGCTGGACGACCACCGCACCGTCGGCATCGACCTCGTCGCGCTGTGCGTCAACGACGTCATTTGTTGCGGCGCCCGGCCGCTCTTCTTCCTGGATTACATGGCCGTCGGTCGGCTCGAGTTGGCGCAAGGGGAAGATATAATCAAGGGAATAGTCGAAGGGTGCCGGCAGGCCGGCTGCGCGCTACTCGGCGGCGAGACGTCCCAACTTCCCTCTTTTTACCGGCCCGGGCGGTACGACCTCGCCGGTTTTGCCGTCGGCATAGTGGAGCGGTCGAAGGTCATAGACGGCTCGCGCGCGGCCGCGGGCGACGCGGTCCTCGGCCTGGCCTCCTCCGGCGCGCACGCCAACGGCTTTACGCTAATCCGTAAAGTGATTGAAGACCAGGGCCGGGAATACTCCGAACATTTCGGCGACGGCCGGACGTTGGGCGAGGAGCTTTTGACGCCGATGCGTATCTACGTGTCGGCGATAATGGACCTGCTCGACGCGGGCGTGGACGTCCACGCGATAGCCCACGTGACGGGCGGCGGCATACCCGGCAACCTCAAGCGCGTCTTGCCGGAGGGGGTAGGGGCCCGGCTCGAGAAGGGTCGCTGGCACGTACCGGAGATTTTTACGAAGGTCGCCGCGTGGGGCGACGTTTCCGAGGAGGAGATGTACGACGTCTTCAATATGGGCCTGGGGATGTTGGTCGTCGTCCGGCGGGGCGACGAGGCGCGGGCGCTTGACGCGTTGGGCGAAGGCATGATAGTCGGCGAGTGCACGCGCGGGGAGGGCGTGGCGCTGTCGTAGTAGTTCCTGAGGACGCGGAGCCGGAAATGGCAGGCCACGACTACGGCGAACGGAATAAGGCTTTAATAACATATCTGGTTCTCTTTGTATTTTTCGGGGCGTTATATTTCGTTTGGGGAATAGCGTTGGGCAAGGCGGGCGCGTATACGCACCTGAGCGCCCTACTTAAAGCGGACCACGGACGCGTTATCCGCGACCTGACGGAAGTAAACGTCGACCACAGCCGGACGGACGTACATCCGTTATTCGTATTAATTCTAAATCCGCTGGGCGTAGTTCTGGCGAGAGCGCTCGGCTCGCGTTTAATCGCGGCCGTATTGATGAGCTCCACGGCGGGTGCGCTGTGCGTCGTAATGGCCAGGGCTTTCCTGGGGCGGGCGGGGTTGTCGGGGTTTCACGCGACGGCCTTTGCGGCGATACTGGGATTTTCCGCGACCCATATTTTTTTCGCGTCGACGCCGGAGACGTGGATCTTCGCGGCGGCCGGGGTAATATTACTTTACTTGCTGGCGGTCTGGGCCCCCGGCAGTACGTCCCGGTTTTTACCGGCCGGCGTCTTCGCGTTGGGTATGGCGACGCCGAGCCTGGTTCCGGCGGCGATAGCTTTTGCGGCCGGCATTTACAAAAGGGTTTCGTTCAAATTCTTATTGGCAAAGACGGCCCTTTTCGGCGTTTTGGTGACCGCTTGCGCGGCGGTCCTGAGCCTAGGGCAAAAGCTTTTATATCCAAGTTCGACGATATTTTTCCTTCCCGGCGTGTACCGCGCGGAGCTCGGTTCCTATTCGCCGATAATAAAATATTTTAACGACCTCTCTTTGGGTTACGTTTTGGCTCGGTTGGGAAAATTGGCCGGCGTCTTATTCCTTTATAATTTTATAGCGCCCGTGACGGTAACGACGTGGTATTCGGCGGGGGAATATTGCCTTCCCCGGAAGCCCTTCGTCGAATTGGACATCCCGCGGTTAACGCCGTTGGGGACCGTCGCCGCGGCGTTTTGGGTCGGATTGATAATTTTGGGCGGTTACTCGTTCGTGAAGAACAGGGAAAGCCGGCAGCCCATCTTGTTCGCTTTGCTTCTGACGTTCGCGTTCTATTTCGTTTTTTACAGCTTCTACGGGACCGCCTTGTATATCTACGCGATAAGTTCTACCTTTCCGCTGTTGGCGTCGCTCGCGCTCGCGTTGCGCCGGTACGGCCGCCCGGGCGCGAAGGGTTTTTACGCCCTCGGCGGCTTTCTGGTTTGTTTCCTTATCCTGGAGGCGGGTAGCAATATATACTTCTTAAGTCGAATACTCGCCGCGTTCCGCGATTACCCGTTCCCGATGTAGCTTCCGTCGATATCGTGAGCCGGACGCGCGCGAGGTCGGAGAATAAGTTTTATAAATGGACCTGCCCAAAGACATAGCTATTCTACTTGAGCAGCTCGGCATCTCGGAAACGCCGCCCGTCGAACTCCGTAAGCGCAAGAGCTGGGACGAGTACTTTATGGATATCGCGGCGCTCGTCGCGGAGCGTTCGACCTGCCTCAGCCGGAACGTCGGCGCGGTCTTGGTCCGCGACCGGCGGATACTGGCGACCGGGTATAACGGCGCGCCCGCGGGCCTTCCGCACTGCCCGTTCTGCATTCGGAAACTGAGCGGCGTCGCCCCCGGCGAACGACACGAGTTGTGTCGCGGCCTGCACGCCGAGCAGAACTGCCTCATCCAGTGCGCGCGCAACGGCGTCTCGAGCAACGAGGCCGCGATATACGTTTGGGGCGGTACTCCCTGCGTCATTTGCGCGAAGATGTTGGTGAACGCCGGCGTGCGGCGCGTCGTCGCGACGGAGAAGTATCCCGACGAGCTCGGCTTCGCGATTATGGAGGAAGCGGGCATCGATATCAAAATAAGCGGAGGTTCGTAGGTGGCGGAACGAACGGCACTCATGGCGGTATACGACAAAACGGGCGCGGTAGAATTAGCGCGGGGCCTGCGCGAGGTGGGTTACGACGTCGTGAGTACGGGCGGTACGGCGCGGGCGCTGCGCCGGGCGCGCGTGCGCACCGCCGAGGTCGCCGACCTCACCGGCTTCCCGGAGATATTGGGCGGCCGCGTGAAGACGCTGCACCCGTACGTATTCGGCGGCATTCTCGCCCGGGCCACGCCGGCCCATCGCCGCGCGCTGAAGAGATTAAAAATCAGGCCCATCGACCTCGTGGCGGTCAACCTGTACCCGTTCGAGGAGGCGGCGCGGAGGCGAGGGGCCGCCGAGGCCGAGGTATTAGAGGAGATAGACGTGGGCGGCGTCGCCCTCTTGCGGGCCGCGGCCAAGAATTACGAACGGCTGGTAGTCCTCTCGTCGCCATCGCAATACGCCGATGCGCTCGCGCGGCTGAGAGAGGGGTTCAACGAGCTTAGTTGGCGCCGCGAGCTGGCCCAGGCGGCCTTCGCGACTACGGCCCGCTACGACGTCGCGATTACGAATTATTTCGGCGAATCTAAGCCGCGTCGAAAACATTTCGGCGACCATATGTTATTATATTACGAAAAGGTACTCGATACCGCCTACGGCGAAAACCCGCACCAGCGGGCCGCGGTATACGGCGGCGGCGCCTCGGCCCTAAGACAACTGGCCGGCCCGCCGCCCTCGTATAACAATTTCCTTGACTTAAGCGCTGCCATCAGCTTGGCGAACGAGCTCGAGGGGCCGGCGTGCGCGGTCGTCAAGCACGGCGGCCCGTGCGGCGTCGCCGTGGCGAGCAAGCTTGCGGAAGCGTTCGACCGGGCGTGGGCCGCGGACCCCCTCTCGGCGTACGGCGGCGTCGTCGCCTTCAACGGCCCGGTGGATGCCGCGGCCGCGGCGGCGACGATGGCCAAGGGAATTTATTTCCACGCCGTCGCGGCGCCGTCCTTCGCCAGCGGCGTCGTCGATTATTTGAGGACCGCTAAGAAGTGGACGGACCGCCTGCGCATATTCGCGGGGAAACTGGCCAGGCCCGAGGTCGATTACCGGAGCGTCGGCGGCTACGTCTTGGCGCAGGAGGCGGACCGGCGGCCCGCGGCGCGCGACCGTTGGGAGCAGTTGGCGGGGCGGAAGGTCGAGGCCGTGGTAATGGAGGATTTGAGATTCGCTTGGACCGTAGCCAAGTACGCGAGGTCCAACGCCGTCGTCCTCGCCAAAGAACTCGCGACGTTGGCTATAGGCGCGGGGTCCGTGAACCGTTTGTGGCCCACGCAAGACGCGGTCCGGCGTGCGGGGGAAGCGGCGCGGGGCGCGGTCGCGGCCTCGGACGGCTTCTTTCCTATGGGGGACGCGCCGGAAGAGCTGTGCCGCGCGGGGGTCCTTGCCATCGTCCAACCGGCGGGCTCCAAGGCGGACGAGCTCGTCGTCGAGCTTGCGCGCAAATACGACGTCGCCCTTTTCTTCGCGGAAAGGCGCCACTTCAGGCATTAACGTTCGCCGCGAGCGCGGCGAAGCTTAAAATAATACAAGGATATGACGGCTAAGAGAGCGGGGAAGAAGAAGTCGGTCCTCGTCGTGGGCGGCGGCGGCCGCGAACATACGCTCGTTTGGTCCTTTCGCCGCTCGCCCCAGGTCGGGCCGATATTCGCCGCGCCGGGTAACGCGGGCACGGCGGAGATAGCGGAAAATATCCCCGTCGGCCCCGGCGACATCGAAGCGCTCGTGAAGTTCGCGCGGAAGGAGCGGGTCGACTTGACGGTCGTAGGGCCGGAGGCGCCGTTGGCGGCGGGCATCGTCGACCGCTTCCGCGCGGCCAAGCTGGCCATCTTCGGCCCGACCAAACAAGCGGCGCGTATCGAGTCGTCCAAGATTTTCGCGAAAAAACTCGCGCTGGAAGCGGGCATCCCGACCGCGCCCGCCGAGATATTCGACGACTTCGAGGCCGCGAAGCGGTACATTGATATAAGCGGCGCGCCGTGCGTCGTAAAGGCCGACGGCCTGGCCGCGGGTAAAGGCGTGACCGTCGCGATGACCGAGGAGGAGGCCCACGCCGCTCTCCAGAGAACGATGGCCGAAAAGGAGTTCGGCGCCGCCGGAGAGAGGGTCCTGGTAGAGGATTATATAAGCGGCGAAGAGGCTTCGATTTTGGCGGTCACGGATGGCGAACGCGCCGCCGTCATGATACCTTCCCAGGACCATAAGCGGTTGAAAGACGGCGACGGCGGGCCGAATACGGGCGGCATGGGCGCGTACGCGCCGGCGCCGGTGATCGACGGCAAGATGCTCAATTCCATAACGGAGACGATTATCGAACCGGCGATAGCGGCGCTCTCGGATTCGGGGGCGCCGTACCAGGGATGCCTGTACGCCGGTTTAATAGTAGATTTCGAGGGGCCGAAGTTATTGGAGTTTAACTGTCGTTTCGGCGACCCGGAAGTCCAGGCGATGTTACCGTTACTATCGGACGACCTTTACGAGGTGTGCGCGAGCACGGCCGCGGGCAAGCTGGAGTTCAATCGTTTCGCTTGGCGGCCGGGCGCGGCCGTAAGCGTGGTCGCGGCGTCGAAGGGCTACCCCGGGGAATACGAACGCGGCTTCGCCGTCAAAGGTCTCGACGAAGTCGGGAAGATGGAGGACGTAATCGTTTTCCACGCGGGAACGGCCAAAGAAGACGATTCGGTCGTAACCGCGGGGGGACGCGTCCTCGCCGTAACGGCTTTGGGTGTCAACGTGGCCGACGCCGTTAAGCGGGCGTACGACGCCATAGGCCGGATTAAATTTCCCGGCATATATTACCGCCGCGACATAGGGCAAAAAGCCCTCGCGCGGAGCAAGTAATAACCGGATGGTCGAAAAAGCCTTCGTCGGTATCCTCGTTGGTAGCGAGGCCGACCTCGGGATTATGGGGCGGGCCGCGGCGACATTAAAAGAGCTGGGAATAGGCTACGAGGTCCGCGTATCTTCGGCGCACCGGGCGCCCGAGCGCGTGAGGGCATACGCTCAGGAAGCGGCGGGGCGCGGCGTCAGAGTGATCATTTGCGGCGCCGGGATGGCCGCGCATTTGGCGGGCGTCGTCGCGGCGCTCACGGACCTCCCGGTGATCGGCGTGCCGATGCCGGGGGGCGTCGCCGACGGTCTGGACGCGTTACTATCGACGGTTCAGATGCCGGCCGGGGTTCCCGTCGCGACGGTGGCGGTGGGCGAGGCGGGCGCGACAAACGCCGCGTTGTTGGCCGCGCGAATTCTCGCCCTCGAAGACGGTGAATTGCGCTCGAGGCTTCGTTCTTACCGCGAGAAATTGGCCGAAGCCGCGGCGAAAGACGTAGAGTTGGGTTAAGGGCTTTGGCGGAAGTCGTCAAGCTGGATAAAGTGGGGATTGCGGGCGCGGTGGGCCTGGCCGCGGCGGCGCTAAACGCAGGGCGGGTCGTAATCCTCCCCACGGACACCGTTTACGGCCTCACCGCGGCGACGTTTCGTTTGAAAGATATCGAAAAACTAAGGGAGGGCGGGGCGGCGTCGCCGTGGCGAGAGCCGGTGGAAAAATTATACGCGATAAAAGGGCGGCCGCGACACCAACCCTCGATCGTCCTCGCGCCGGATTGGCAATACGCCCGTATGCTTACGCGCCAAAACCTGGGCCGCGTCGAGGGTTTTTGCCGCCGCGTACCGGACCCGATTTCCGTAATCGTCGAGGCGAGGGAAAAATGGAGGCCGCCGATGACCAACGCCGCGGGGGCGATTGCCCTGCGCGTTCCCAAAGGCGGCCTGATCAGGATTATGTTGAAGTTCAGTAAGTTCGTTTATTCCGTGAGCGCCAATTATCCCTCGGCCGAGGAACCTCAAATTCTGGAGCAGGTCCCGGCGCCGATTTTGGACGAGGCGACTCTCGCGATTGACGCCGGGCGTACGCCTATGGCCAGGGCTTCGTTTGTAGCAGATTTCACGGTAGAGCCGCCCAGGCCGGTGCGGGGCGGCGAACAGCTCGAAGAAGTGCTCGAGCGTTTCTGGCGATGAACGACGAGCTTGACGTTTTTAAGTTGATCCGGGCGCCGAGGGGCGGTTGCCTTTTCGTGTTCTCGGGACCTTCCGGCGCGGGGAAGTCTACCGTTTGCCGGGCCCTTTTGAAGATCGTTCCGGACGTTAGTTTTTCCGTTTCTCATACTACGCGGCGCGCTCGAGCCGACGAGGTCGAAGGCCGGCACTATTTTTTTATAGACGAAAACGAATTCGAGCGTATGGTGCGCGAAGGGAAATTCGCCGAATACGCTACGGTCTACGGCCACCGCTACGGCACGTCGCGCGACCAGCTCGAGGAGAAGTTAACCCAAGGCGACGTCCTTCTCGACGTCGACATCCAAGGGGCGAAACAAATAAAACCGCTTTACGCCGCGGCAATTTCGGTTATTATCCTACCGCCCTCGCTGGAGGAATTGCGGGTGCGCTTGCAAGAGAGAAGCCAGAACGAACCGTCCGATATCGAGCGCCGCGTCGCCCAGGCGGAGCTCGAGATTGGCGCCGCGCCCGAGTTCGACTACTTCATCGTGAACGACCGCCTCGACGACGCCGTCGCCGCGGGGAAGTGCATCATTGAGGCCGAACGGCGGCGTCTTTCCCGGAGGCTCGGAGGCCGATGAAAATAATATTGGGCGTTTCCGCGAGCGTCGCGGCCTATAAGGCGGCCGAGCTCGCGCGCCTGCTGATCGCCGAGGGCGCCGACGTAACGTCGGTGATGACGCCGAACGCGACCAAGCTCGTCGACCCTCGCCTTTTCGACGCCGTTACGGGCAGGCCGACGATAACGGACCTCTTCGCTCGCGAGAGCGCGTTCGCGCACCTGGAAACGGCTCGAGGCGCGGACGCGTTCGCGGTAGCCCCGGCCACGGCCAACGTCCTCGCGAAGCTCGCCGCCGGCATCGCCGACGACGCGTTGACCACCGTCGCGCTCGCCGTCGAATGCGGCCGCCTCGTCGCGCCCGCGATGAATCCGAAAATGTGGGACAAGGCCGAGGTGCAACGGAACGTCTCGACGCTGCGCGAGCTCGGATACGTCGTCGTTCCGCCCGAGGAGGGGACCACGGCGTGCGGCGACGTCGGGTACGGCAGGCTGGCGGACGTTCACGTTATCGCGGAGGACGTACTCCGTCTGGCTTACCCCGGCCCGGGCCTTACGGGGAGGACCGTCGTCGTAACCGCCGGCCCCACGCGCGAACCGTTTGACGCCGTCCGCATCCTCACCAACCCCTCGAGCGGCCTTATGGGCTTCGAGGTCGCGAGGCGAGCGGCCCGCCGCCGCGCCGACGTGATATTAATTTCCGCCGCCCCGGGCCACCCGACCGCTTTAGGGCACGCGGTCCGGCTTAGGCGCGTAGATACGGCCGCGGAGATGTTCGAGGCGACCGCGGAGGCGTTCGAAAAGGCCGACGCGCTGGTTATGGCTGCGGCCGTCTCCGACTACCGCTTCGACGAGCAACGCGCCCATAAAATCAAAAAAACCAAGGGGAAAATAAGCACGACGTTAGTACCTACGGTAGATATACTTTCCGAAATCACTAAAATAAAACGAGATAAGCTTGTCGTAGGGTTTGCGGCAGAAACTGATAATTTAGTTGAAAACGCTAAAGATAAATTATTGAAAAAAGGGGCAGATATAATCGTCGGAAACGTGGTGGGACGGGCTGACGTTGGTTTCGGCCGGGCCGACGCCGAGGCGGTAATCGTGACGGGCGAGGGCGTCGAGGAATTGGGGAAGATATCCAAGGCCGCGCTGGCGGAAAGGGTTATCGACGAACTCGAGCGTTGGTGGGGTGGCGTTAGGTGAACCGAAGGCGGCTAGCGCGGGCGGTCGCGGAGAACTTGCGGGCGCTCGGCGTTACGGAGGTTGCTACGGAGTCGGAAGCGGACGGGATATTGGACGATTATCGCGCGGGGAAACGTAACCGCGGGAAAGAGCTATCGCGCGAAATGGTGTTAAAGCGGGAGGCGGAGGTGGTGGAGAGGTGCCGCAAGTGTGGCCTCGGCCTTCAGCGCACGCACGCCGTTTACGGCGACGGCGACGAATACGCGGAAATACTTTTTCTGGGGGAAGCGCCCGGCGCGGAAGAAGACCGCCAGGGTTTACCTTTCGTCGGCCGGGCGGGCCAATTGTTGAATCGCTTGCTCGAGCAAGTAGGCCTTCGGCGTTCCGAAGTCTATATCGGCAATCTTTTGAAGTGCAGGCCGCCCGAGAACCGGGACCCGCTGCCGGAAGAGCTCGCGGCCTGTCGCCCCTATCTCGACAGGCAGATCGCGATCATTAAACCTAAGATTATCGTTTGCTTGGGGCTTTACGCCGCCCAGGGGATATTGAATACCAAGGAGTCTATGGCCCGTCTCCGCAACTCGCAACACAATATCGGCGACATAGTAGTCATACCAACCTACCACACGGCCGCGGCGTTGCGGTTCCCCGGGTATAAACAGCAAATATACGACGATTTGTGCCGCGCGCGCGACCTGGCTTACGGCTAAGGTGACCGATGGCGGAAGGCGGCGATGGCGGTCGAAGGAAAATACGTACCGCTGACGCGGCGCGAGCGAAGGCTTACGGTGGCGTGCGCGGCGGCTTTGGCGCTTTTTTATTTTCTCCTCCGCTCACGAAACCACCCCATAGACGCGGTCTTGTACGCCCTCGCGGTCGAAGTTAAAGACGCCTATCCCTTCTTTCACTGGCACCATTTACTTTATACGCCGCTCGGCTGGCTCGTATTGAAAGGGGCCGGCGCGTTTGGCCACGCGGGCAACGCGTTCACGCTGTTGGCGGCATTCTCGGCGGCCTCGGCTTCCGCGGCCGCGGCTTTTTTTTACTTGGCCCTAAGGCGCTTGGGGGCGACGTTCGGCGGGGCGCTTCTCACCGCGGCCGCGGCCTCGCTTTCCGCCGCCTGGTGGTACTTCGCGGGCGAGGCCGAAGTGTTGGCGTTAATATCGTTATTCGTCGCGGGCGCCCTGTATTGGTTGACGGCGCCCGAACTTGGGTACAAAAAGCTCATCGGCTTGGCGTTTTGGCTCGGCGTCGGGACGCTCTTCCACCAGGTCGTGCTGCTGTTCGTCCCCTTCGCGCTGGTCGTAATAGGTTGGGGAGGGGAGCGGCGATGGACGAAGATATTGGCGTTTTCGGCCATATACGCGCCGTTAGTCGTAGTGCCGTACGTCCTGGTGCCGTATTTTTATTACGGCGTGCGGGGATATTCGGAGTTGATCCGCTGGGCGACTTATTACTCCTCTTGGGGCGATTGGGGCCGCTTCGCCGGGGAGAGGTTTGCCAAAGCCTTCCTAACGACGCTGAGCGCGGTCGTGGCCGGGCCCAGCCCCTTCGACTTGTGGAAGGCCGTTCCGGTAAAAGAATTCGCGAAAAATTATGCGCCGGCCGTCGTCGTACTCGCGGCCGTGCTGGGTACGGTTGCCGCGGGCGCCGGGCGGTTATGGCGGAACAAGCGGCGGTGGCTGGTCGCGGCGGTGCTTTGGTTCTTATGCTTTCACGTTTTCTTTTCCTGGTGGGAACCGGAGAACGCGGAGTGGTGGATCGCGACGCTGATGCCCATATGGCTACTTTTCGGCTTGGCCTTACCCTCCGGTAAAGTTTTCTACGCGACGGCCGTGATTATTACGTCGTGCGTAGCCGCGTTGAACTTCTTCCGTTTGGTTTACCCGTCTACGGTCCCAAGCAAGAACGAGGCGGAGGCCGCGGCGCGAACCATCGTATCCGCCACGCGACCCGGCGATACCATATTTATGTCTCATTTGGACGTCAACGCCTGGACCGATTACCTGGGCCGACATACGCGCGCGCTGCCGGCGCCGTTCTGCAAACCGGCCGCCGACGCGCCGTCGACACTGGAGGCCGCCGCGGAACTCGGCTTCCCGGAATACGCCGGGAACGGCGGCAACGTGTTTTTCACGGACTTCGAATGGCACGAGCCCGATTTGCACAATTTCGACCGCGCGGACGACCTCAAGGCCGTTTTCTTCAGGATGCTTAGGCGCGCGGAGCCGGTCACGGCGTTGCGGTTCCCGGGAGGGGAAAGGGTGCTATACCGCTACCGAGGATACGGAAAAAGTATCCAGGACGTGCGCGTATGCGAGGTGGATGGTTCGGGGCGGGGCGCGGGCCGCGGCGTACTCGCGACGTCCGGCGCGTCCGTCACGGTGAGGTTCGACGTACCCGAAAAAGGCCGCTACGTATTGTGCATACAGGCGAGCGGCAAGCCGGCCTTGGGCGTGTGGCCCCGGATGGAGGTCGCGGTGGACGGCGTGCGACGCGGCGGAACGGCGGTCGACGCGCCGTTCCCGCGCTTTTACGAGTGTGCTTGCGAGCTGGCCGCGGGCTTCCACGACTTAAGGCTAACCTTCCGTAACGACTACTACGACCCGGCAACCGGGGCCGACCGCAACCTGTTCGTCGACCGCGTGGTCGTCTACCGGAGCGAGCCGTCAAAAAGTAATTCCGGCTCGAAATAACCGAGTCGTCACCGTCGAGCGGCGTCCCGAGTAGTAAGGCGAGGACGGCCTTTAGGCTCGTAACCGGTTGAATATTAAAGATTTAAGTGCAGCGAAGGAGCTTTAAGGCGCGAATAGATGTGGTTTTTATGTTATAATGAATTTTTAAAATAGAAAACCTCTCCGAACTTTACGCCGAGGTACTTAGCGAACGCTGAAGCTTAGTGGAAGGCCGGAGCCTTTATATACTTGGTCGTGAGCGTTTTTCCGCAAAGACGGTCGTCCTCGTAACTGCCGTTACGGCGCTGCCTCCTTTGATAGCTTTTTGGGGGACTTTCGACTTGGCACGCGGGTTTTTCGCGAGTGCTTATCTGGCGGTATGTTTCTTTTGGTATATAGTAATCCAGCCCAAGCTCGTATGTAGCAATTGTGAGTATTACGGTAAAGTATGTCCGAGCGGCTTAGGGAAGTTGTCGGTTTTATTATACAGGCCCGGGCCGGGTTACGACGTACGGGGGGCGAAGGTGGCGCGGATGTTCTGGCGCTATTGGTACGCGGGCGTGCCGGCTTTAGGTTTCGCTTACCTTTTGGTATTTCGCTTTTCCCGGTCGACGGCGATTTTCGCCGTGGCTTTCTTGGGGGCCACGGCGTTGTATTTCCTCGTACACCGCAAACTGTGCTGCGCCGATTGTCTCGTCCGGAATATTTGCGCGCGCTCGCCGTTCCGCGAGGAAAGTAGAGGAAGCGATTCGTGGCGGTCGAAGCCGTAGAGAAACTCGGTGATATCGAGGACAACCTCGAGGAACTAAGCGCCGCCGAAGGCGAAGACGTCTTCGACCTTTACTACCGGCACGCGGACGTGGACGTCGCGGCGCACGAGAAAAGGCGCCGCGACGCGTTGCTCGCGCCCGAGGTCGCGGCGACGTGCGAGGCCATTTTGTCGGGCGATTACGGCCTCGTCCCGAAAAGGCGGGCCAAGATAATCTCGGACTGGGTGACGCAGGCCCGCGCGGAAACGGACGAGATAATCGACCTCAAGAACGAAATCCAAAAGATAGTAATAGAGACCAAACCGACGTTAGACGGCGAGGAAATCCCGCGGCACGTTAAAAAAGAAATCCTTCTCAAGGAGAGGGACCGGGACAGAAGGCGCCGGGCTTTCGACGCCGAGGGCAAGCTCCGGGAGGAGTTGGCGGCGCGCGGGCGGCGCCTTTACCGCCTGAGGAACGAGGCGGCACGGGCCCTCGGCTACGACGACTATCCGACGCTCGCTTTGGCCCCCGAAGACCTAACGGTCGCCGAACTTAAAAGTATATTCGAAAAGTATGAGCGGGAGACGGGAGGGAAATACCGGGAGTTGGTGGCGGAGGGCATCGAAAGGTTCAAGCTGGGGCGGCTCGAGCCGTGGGACTTGAACTACGTCGTCGAACAACTGTGCTCCGCGGACGACAAGTATTTTCCGAAAGAGGCCGCCTTGCCGTCTTTGGCCGAAGTTGTCAAAAACCTCGGCCGCGACGTCGCGTCGATGGACATACAAATCCGGGACGACGCCGACATCCCTTTCGGCGGCCTATGCTTCGCGATCCGCATCCCGGACGATATCCGCATCCTCCTCAACCTGAAAGACGGGATGTCGGACCTGCGCGTCCTCTATCACGAGTTCGGCCACGCGGTTCACCGCAAGTTCACAACCAGCAAGAACTTCGCACTCAAAACGGGAGACGCCGGCTTCTTCGCCGAGGCGATGGCCGATACGTGGGCGCTACTCGTGGACAGGCGGGAGTGGCTGCGTGCCTTTACGAAGATGAACGAGGGGGAGATAGCGCGCGTAACGGATGCCTCGGAGAAAGCTTTCGCGGCGCGCGTTCGTCGGTTCATAGCAATCCAGAGCTTCGAGGTCGACGCGTACGTCGACGCCGAGGGTGACCTGGCGGCGGCGTTGGACTCCTACGCGGAACGCTTCCTCGGCTTCCGTTACGACGACGCCGGGAGGTGGTCGGAGCAGTATTTCCCGTTGCTTTATCCCATGTACAGTAAAAACTACGCGCTGGCCCGCGTCATCCAACGCGCGGTCCACCGGCACATGGAAGGCGAATTCGGCGAGCCGCTCGGCGAGCCCAAAGCCTTCGAGTACCTGGTGGACCGCTTTTACGCGGACGGCGCGCTGCACACGTGGAGGGAGAAACTCGCCGCCGTCGGCGCGGCGTTATAGAGGGACGGCGTTTTAAGTCTATGCGAGCCAAGACCGTAAAAATAGGTGACGTAACGGTGGGGGGAGGCGCGTTCGCGCTCATCGGAGGGCCGTGCGTCGTCGAGACCGAGGAACTCGCGCTCGAGACCGCGCGGCACGCCGCGGGAATATGCCGCGAACTGGGGATTCCTTATATTTACAAATCCTCGTACCTCAAGGACAACCGCTCGAGCCACGAAACGTACCAAGGCCCGGGCCTTGAAAAAGGGCTCGCCGTTCTCGCGCGCGTACGCGAGGAGGTAGGCGTTCCCGTGCTGTCGGACGTTCATACGCCGGCCGAGGCCGCCGCCGCGGGCGAAGTCCTCGACTGCCTCCAACTACCCGCGTACCTCTCTAAGCAAACTCAGCTCACGCTCGCCCTCGCCGCGCAGGGGAAGCCGATAAACGTCAAAAAGGCGCAGTTCTTTAAACCGGAGCAAGTAGCGATACCGCTAAAGAAAATCGAGTCTACGGGCAACCGCCACATCCTCATTACGGAACGGGGAACGGCGTTCGGGTACGGCGATATAGTTTTCGACCCGCGCTCGCTCGTCGCGCTCCGGGGCTTCGGTTACCCGGTGTTTTTCGACGTTACGCACGTCGTGCGCATACCGGGAGCGATGAGCGAGGACCCGGCGGGCGGCCTGCGCGATTTCATCTTCCCGCTGGCGCGCGCCGCTTGCGGCGCCGGCGTCGACGGCTTATTCCTCGAGTTTCACCCCGAGCCGGAACGGGCGCTGTGTGACGCGGCGAGCATGCTCCCTATGGACCGGCTCCGCGAGCTGTTAACGCAGTGCTTGGAAATCCACGGCTTTGTGACGGGACGGCGGGGTGACTGAGATGCGGGACGACGTTAGAAAGGACGCTCAGCGCGTTATCGCTATCGAGGCCGAGGCGGTACGCGCGCTCGGCGACCATATCGACGACGGCTTCCGCGGCGTCGTGAACGCCATCCTCTCCTCCGAGGGACGCGCGATCCTGTTGGGGATAGGGAAGTCGGGTATAATTGCCCAGAAGATAGCGGCCACGCTTTCGTCGACGGGGACCGCTTCGTTCTTTCTACATCCCGCGGAGGGGATGCATGGCGACCTGGGTATGGTCCGCCCGGGGGACGTCGTGATAGCCGTCTCCTACAGCGGCGAGACGCCGGAGATATTGTGCCTCGTGCCGGCGCTCAAAAAATTGGGGATTACGCTCGCGGCGATGACCGGGAACCCGGCATCGTCGCTCGCGCGCGAGGCCGATTACGTGATTAATACGTCCGTGGACCGGGAGGCTTGCCCGCTGGGGCTCGTGCCGACCGCGAGTACGACCGCGGCGCTCGTGATGGGCGACGCGCTCGCGGTGTGCGCGATGCGCCGACGCAACTTTCGGGAGGAGGATTTCGTCGCGGTCCACCCGGGTGGGGCGCTGGGGCGCCGCCTCCTCGCGAAGGTATCGGAGTTGGGCCATAGGGGCGACGAGGTACCGCGGGTGCCGACGACGGCCACCTTCGCCGAGGCGATAGCGGAAATGAGCGCGAAAAAATTCGGCATCACCGCGGTTACGGGCGACGAGGGCCGCCTGGTGGGCGTCATAACGGATGGCGACGTCCGGCGGGCGTACGAACGGGGGATGGCTACCGATAAACATACGGCCGCGGAGGTGATGACGCGCGAGCCGAAGACCGTCGAGCTCGACGCCCCGGGCACGAGCGCGCTTCACGCCATGGAGACGTACCAGATTACGGCGCTGTTCGCTCTCGACGAAGAGCGGAGGCCGATAGCGATTATCCACATTCACGATATCCTGGGCCGGGGTGCCGCGACGTTCGATTTCGATTGAGGTGGCCTTACGAGAAGGATTTTAACCTACGGGTGTGTTCTCGCCGCGTGGGCGGCCTGGGGATGCCGGGGTGACGAGGAAGAGCTTCCCCCGCCTCCCAAGAACTTGCCCACGCAGGTCATCGACAATTTCACCCTCACGGAGACCGACGGCGAGAACTTATCCTGGCGCCTTAAGGCCGACCGGGCGGACATATACGACTACGCCCACGAGGCTAAGGTATTCGCGGTACACGTGGATTTTTACGAGGACGGCGTCCACAGCTCGACGCTGACGGCGCGCGAGGGCTCTATCGACCTGCTCCGTCGCAGCATGCAGGCGCGGGGCGACGTCGTTCTGGTATCGCGCAAAGACGGCGCGATTTTGAAAACGGAGGAGCTTAACTGGGACGCGGACGCGAGCCGCATTTATTCCGACGCCTACTGCACGCTGGAGCGCGGCCGCAGCATCATCCGCGGCCAGGGGTTCACCGCGACGCCCGGGCTGGACTCGTTCTCGAGCCATAAAATCGAAGCCGACATCCTCGAGAAAGAGATGAAGGGGCTGGAGGGAAGACGGAAACAAAAACCCGAGGAGGGGACGGGCCGGAAACCGGGCGAGGGTCGAAAATGAGGTGCCCTTACTGCGGAAGAGTTGAGGATAGGGTAGTGGACTCGCGGACGGCGGACGACGGCCACGTGATCCGGCGGCGCCGCGAATGTCGGTCCTGCGGCCGCCGCTTTACGACGTACGAGCGAAGAGAAGAGGTCCCGATGCTCGTCGTAAAGAAAGACGGGACGCGGGAACCTTTCAGTCGGGAAAAAATTATCAAGGGTATTATGACGGCGTGCGAAAAACGGCCCGTATCGCACGGGGACATCGTCGGGCTCGTAACGAAAATAGAGCGGGACCTCGGCGCGACGTACGAGGGAGAAATTCCGAGCCGCGCCATCGGCGAGCGGGTTATGGCGGCCCTCAAAGAGCTGGACGAAGTGGCCTATATAAGGTTCGCCTCCGTCTACCGCTCGTTCCGCGACGTCGGCGAATTTATGGACGAGCTCCACAAACTGATGGGGGCGGAAGAAGAGGCGGGCGATGCCGCGTCGCCCGCGTCTCCGAAGGCGGGCAAAAGTAAAGATGCCTGAGCTGCGGAGGGGGCCCTTCGTGGGGCGCCGGATTCTTATGGCCGCGGAACGGGCGAAAAGGCGGCAGGATTTTATCCGGCTCGAGAACGCGCACGTCGGCGCGGAAGGAAGTCAAGGTCGATAACGCCGGGGTCAACGATGGCGAAGTTGAAAGTCGTACTCGTCGTTTCGGAAGCGGTCCCGTTCGCTAAAGTCGGCGGCTTGGCGGACGTCGCCGGCTCGCTCCCCAAGGCGCTCGCCAAAGTAGGGGCAAAGCCGACGTTGATAATGCCTTATTACAAGGAGGTGACGCGGGGGTGTTTCGGCGAGAAGAAGGTAGGCCGGCTGGAAGTCCCCGTCGGCGCCTCGAGCATTACGACAACCATTTACAAGACGTCCGTGCCGGACACGGACATCCCGGCGTACTTTATAGGTTACGACCCGTACTTTTACCGCGACGGCCTTTATCAGGAGAGGGGGATAGGTTATCCCGACAACGCGGAACGGTTCACGTTGTTGTGCCGGGGCGCGCTCGAGCTCATTATAAGGGAAAAAATGCAACCGGCGTGTCTGCACGTCCACGATTGGCAAACGGGGTTAATCCCGGTATACGTAAAGGACCACTACGCGAAGGACTTCGCCCGTACGGGGACCGTATTCACGGTCCACAATACCGGCAACCAGGGTAACTTCGATAAGAAGTATTTTCCCATTACGAACCTGGCCTGGGACCGCTTCAAGGTCAACGATATGGAATTCCGCGGACAGTTCTCGTTCCTTAAAGCCGGGATCCTGCACGCGGACTTGGTGAGTACCGTGAGCGAGCGGTACGCCGAGGAGATTCAAACGCCGGAGTTGGGCTTCGTCATGGACGGCGTTTTACGCGAGCGGCGGGAAGACCTTTTCGGCGTGCTCAACGGCATCGATTATTCGATATGGAACCCGAAGAAGGACCCGTTCTTGCGGGCGAATTTTAACGTCGACAACCTGAAAGGCAAGGCGTTATGTAAATACGCGCTCGAGCAGGAAAACGGCTTCCAACACGAAGCGAAGAGGGCACTCGTGGGTATCATCTCCCACCTCGTCGACCAAAAGGGGTTCGACATCCTCGTGGACGGTATAGACAGCGTATTGCAGTTACCGTGTCGCTACGTTTTGCTCGGGACCGGCGAAAGGAAGTACCACCGCCTATTCGAAGAGGTCGCAAAGCGGCACCCCAGAAAATTCTCGGCGCACCTGCTTTTCGACGACGCCCTGGCTCACCGGATATACGCCGGCGCGGACATGCTATTAATGCCGTCGCGGTACGAGCCCTGCGGCTTGGGGCAGATGATAGCGATGTCGTACGGCACGGTACCGGTCGTGAGGGCCACGGGCGGCCTGGCGGATACGGTGATAGATGCCGACGAGGATAAACGAGGAGGCGTCGGCTTCACGTTCGAACGCTATACCGCCCGGGCGATGGTGGGGGCGTTGAAACGGGCGATCGCCGCTTATGGCGCCACGCGGCGTTGGCGCGGTATCATGCGGCGAGGGATGTCGCTGAATTTTTCCTGGGAGCGGTCGGCGAGGAGTTATATGAAGTTGTACCGCGTTGCGCGAAAAAAGAAGCGGGATAGGTGAGTAGGCCGAATCAAGATTTGAAGCTCCCCGAGAGGGGAGCTCGTTTGTTTTCTTTGAGAATTAAATTAGAATAAAATATGGCGGTCTATAAGTATATGAAAATTAAAAGGATAGGCGGTAAAGGGAAACGAATAATAGAATAATTATTTACGTCCGATAATATATATTATGTTAATTAAACGCCCAAACTAAATTCTTTTTAGCTTTTTATTTCTTCTTGTGCCGGTTCGCGCGGGACTTCTTTTTCCTTTTATGTTTCGCAATTTTTTTCCTTTTCTTTTTTTTCGGACAGCCCATGCGTCACCTCGGGTTTTAAGAATCCCCTACCGCGCCTAGAGGTTCGCCGAGTAACGTTTTAAGCGCTTTGGAGGCTTTAAACGTCGGCGAAACCTTCGGCGGCACGTACACCCGTTCGCCGGTCTTGGGATTACGGGCCTTGCGGCCGGGGCGCTTTTTGACTGAGAACGAGCCGAAGCCTCGTAGCTCGACCTTTTTACCCTGCGCCAGCGTTTCGCTTATGGCCTCGAGAATGGCATCCACGACGCGTGCCGCTTCTTTTTGAGTCAAGTTATGCTTTTTGGCGATGGAACGTGCCAAATCCGCTTTCGTCATACAAGGTCCCCTCTATATAACGGCGCGAACCGCTTAGGGCCCGCCTCGTTGGGAGTATTGGATGGGCGCGCTTGACCCGCTTCTATAAGCCCTTAACCGCTTGTTTCGCCCTGCGCCTCCGGCGTTGGAAGTACCATATGATCAACCGAACTATCACAACCAGAGCTATTAATATTACGATGAAAGGTAATAATACGATAACTGCCTGGATTAGGAATATACATATCCGGGCCGCTACCCGGAACGCCTTTTTAATCGCTTTGCCCAAGTTGTAGACGGTCGGTACCGCGGCGTGTGGTTCCTCGAGATAGACGGTGATCGTGGAAAGGCCGATTCGGGAGTCGAGGTAACGCATTTGGCCCTTGAGCCGCTCGACGTTCTCCGTCACGCGCTCTATTTCCCGTTCCACGTCGAGGATGTCGCGCACGGTCCCGGCGCGGGTCGCGAGGATTTCCAAGTAACGGGCGCGCGCGGCCTCCGCGTTGCCGAGTCGGGCCTGTAAGTCGGTGTACTCTTGCGTAACGTCCTCGGTCGCGGTGTTTTCCTCGAGCAATCGACCTATCTTGCGTAGCGCCCGTATCGTCTCGTCGTACCTCGACGGATGGATTTTGAGGGTAATCGAGCCGTACGCGTAACCTTGTTCGGCGACGGCGCGCGTAGTGCCCGCCACCGTCGCCCGCTCGGCCTTGGCTACGGCGTACACTTCCTCGAAACCTTCGTTGACGTCGTCGACTTCACACGTCAGCTCGGCGGTTTTGATGAGTTTCAACTCGGCCGCTTTTCCCGGGCCGCCCTCGACGGGGCCCTTCAAAAGGCGGGCGCCCTCTGCCGCCCCGAGCTCTTCCCCACCCGGCGCCGGCGGCGCTTCCCCGGCCGGCAAATTTTCGGCCCTTTTAAACTCTAAACCCTTTACCTGCGGCGCTTCTCCTTCGCGGGGCTCGCCTTTTTCGCCCACGGCCGGCGCCTCTGCCCCTTTCTTGCAGGCGACGGTAAACGCGAGGCCGAGGGCCAAAACTACGATGATTGACTCACGCACGGGATGACCACCTTTTAAACGGTTTGGTACGCGCCGTCGGGGCGGCTTTCGCAAACGGCCGTTAACCCTCGAGCTAGTAAAGGGAATATTTAAACTCGACGCGAGGTCCAGAATCGCCCAGGCCCAAAAGCTCCGTTTTTACGCGTCCGAAAAGGATTTCGTAGATGGATTTTTCCTTGAGCCTTTTTCTAACTATAGTCGGTCGGCCCTTAATGCCGACTTCTTTCGCGACGTCCCTCAAACACTTTTGAAAGTTTCCGAGTTCGTCCACGAACCCGAGCTCCTGCGCCTGGCGGCCCGAGAAGATCCGGCCGTCGGCGTACTTCAAGACGTAGCGGCGGACGCGGTACCGGCTGGGCGTTTCTTCGTTTTCGGCTTTGAGTTTGGCCGCGATGGCGGGGCGTCGCGCTTCGACGACGGTATCCAAAAACTGTTGGTAAAGGTCATCCACCGTCTCGCCGAGAAGCGCTTCTTCCTCCGGCGTCATGGGCCTGAAAGGTGAACCGATATCCTTGTAGCGGCCGCTCTTGACGGTCTTGCTCGACAAACCTATCTTGCCGAAGAGGCCCTCCACGTTCGTAAAAGTCATGATGACGCCCACGGACCCGGTGGCGGTCCCGGGTGAGGCGTAAATTTTTTCGCTCGAGCATGCGACGTAATAAGCGCCGGAGGCGCCGAGGGTAGACATATACGCGTAGATTTTCTTATTTTTATCTTTAAGGCGAAGCAGTTCCGTATAAACTTCCTGCACCGGCGCGACGGAGCCGCCCGGGCTATCGACGTAGAGGACGACCGCGGCAACGGTGGGATCGTCCCGGTAGCCGTGGATGATCTTGATTAACCCCTCGGACGAGGTAATACCGCCCCGGATGTCCAGGACCGCGATTTTCCTCCCGAACGGCGAGTACGGCTTTACGTCGGGGAGAAAAAAGAGCGTAAGCGTGGCGGCGACGATAATCACGAATAGCACGATGACCGCCGCGCCCGCGGCCAGAAACCACCATTTTTTGGACGACATATCTTCGGTAGACACCTCCCGGTCGCCTTAATAACCGCGCAAAGCTTGAAGGTGTTTGAACGCGAGCGCGCTTAAGGCCGGGTTATCGTCGAGGGCCAACGCGCGTTTCCAAAGGAGGATGGCTCGTCCCACCTCGCCGGCGTCCTCAGCCAGCAGCGCTAATAACCGCACGCGCGACGCGTCCTCGTAAGATGCCTTACTTTTCGTCAGGACGGCCTCTGCTTCCTTCGGACGCCCCTCGGCCCTCAATACCAACGCCAAATTGTTTTCACCGCGAGGGGTGAACTCGCCTCCTCCTTTAACGACGAGGCGATATTCGCGCGCGGCCTCTTCCAGATATCCGAGGCGGTGCCATATGACGCCGATATTTAGCCGGGCCGGGGTAAAGAGCGGGTCGAGGGCCAAGGCTCGTTGGTAGTACGAAGCCGCGAGGCTCAAGGTGTCGCCGCGGTAGCGTTTCCCGTCGGCGTCGAACTCGTACGTCAACGCGAGGTTGTAGAAGGTCGAAGGTTCGTCGGGGTATTCTTCGGAAAGCTTAAGCAACAGGGCGGCCGCTTTTTCGCGGTCGCCGGCGCGCGCCGCGGCCACGGCCTCGTCCAACGCCGCGGCGAAGGGCGAAGGGATTTCCTGGCCCCGCGCGGGGCCGGCGATCAATAAAAAACCCGCCGCGGCCGCGGCTACGATAAAACCACGTTCGGCCCTTGACGGCCTCACTTCGTCAAGCCCACTATGCGGTCTACGCCTTTCGAAAGGTTGGCCTCGCCGGTTACGTTGACACTTTGGGAGTTGACTACGGCGCCGTTAGCGGTGCTTATGAACTCTACGGTGATCGTATATTTGTCTTTATTTTTTGTTACTTTGCCGCGGCAAGCTATCATTGCGCCGACGCTCTTACCCATAGCCACGGCGTCCGCCACGGAGACCGGTTCCCCCTCGCCGATGTTCCACCCCTCCATGATTTTTACTATCTTGGGCGGGTTGACGACTTCATATTTTCCCAAATAGGCGAACGCGGCCATCAGGTAACGCGCAACCACCGGCCCGACGTAACTCCCCGCGCCTTGGGTCTCAAAATGAAAGACGGCTATTACCGGCTTCTCCGTCTCCGCGTGCGACAGAGGCGCATAAATCAACGTTAACGTTCCCAGGAGCGTTAACGCCCGAAAGGCGTGCGTGGCCATCTTTCCTCCTCGTATAAGGTTACGACGTTTCGGCGGGGGCTTCGAGAGCCGCGGCGCGCGGGTGATTCATAAACTGGCCGTAAACGTTCATGCGTTCCCGGAGGCTGCGCAAGCTGTTGTATACCAGGTTGGCGTCGCTTTTTCGAATCGCGCCGAGGTACGCTTTGAGCTCGTACGAGACGTCCGGGTGCTCGCGCACAAAGGAATCGATCAATAGCTCGTGGCGGACGAAGCGGTGGATGGAACGCGCGTAAGAATACATCGTCTCTACGTGGTCTATATAGGCCTGCTCGGCGTGATTGATTTCGGGCGCGGGGGCGGCGTTATTGCCTCCCGCGGATAGGCGTGCGAAATAACGCGCGTGGTAAAGGCGGTCCACGAGCGACGCCACCATATCCTTTACGCGTTCCGGTTCGATCAATTCGGCGCCGTTTTCGCCGAAGTAAGCGAGGATCTCGTCAACCAAGCGGCCCGCGGCGGCGAAGTTAACGTCGCGTGCGCGGGCGAACACGCGCCGATTACGCAGCAGGACGTCGGTATTAATAGACCTCATCGAGTATCGTACCTTGCCCCCTAATGTAGTCAATCTCCGCGGATTCGGTGAGTACCGTTCCGGCCGCGCGGTCGCCGAGGCGCCGGCCCTTGAGGTCCGTAAGGGCGTAAACGACGTCCAGTATGTTTACGGGCGGCAGCAGGAGCGTTATATTACGCATAATCGAGTGGAAGAGGCCCGCGCGGCGGTCGTAATCGTCGTATTTGACGACGCGCAATCCCATGATACGTTTACCGATGCTCGCGCCGCCCGCGTCGCGCACGAGGAAATAGAAAACGCCGATACCGGCTATGGTGAGCCAAAACAGCTGCTGGTAATAATCGTGGTCGGGCCCGGGTAAGAACGGGTTTTTGCCCGTAAAGCTGAATATTATCGCTACCGGGAAATACGAGAGGCCTATGAAGAACAAGTCCACGAGTTGCGCCGCAATCCGCCGGACGTACGAAGGGCGCGAGAAATCCATTAAGACGGAACGGTCGATTTCAATGCCTTTCTCCTCGGCCAAGGGCGTTTCTTTTTTCGCGGCCGCCGTTATGGGTTCCGCTGCGCCGGCAGAGACTTCGAGAGGCGGCTGCGGCGGCGGGGTTTTCCGTTCCGGCGTCGGCGGCGGTATCGAGATGGAGACCAAATCCCCCACTTTCGGTTCGGGTGCGGCCTTGTCGGGGGGCGGCGGTTCCGCGCGCCCGCGCGCGGGGCCGACCGGTAAAACCCCGGCGGGCGGCGGCGCGGAAGGTTCCCGCGCGGGCGGCGTCGGCGGAGCCGTCAGAGGCGCAGGCTCGAAGGCCGGGGCCGGGGGAACGGACGGTTCCGGCGAGGCCATAGGCGGCGGAACCTCCGGCGCGGCCGCGTCCAGGTCCGCGAACGCGTCGGCGAAGTCGGCGGCCTCGCCGAGCTTTACCCACTTCTTGAGCTGTGTTTCCCAAACGTAATGGTCGCGATTAAATTCACGCGCGAGTATTTTCTCCTCGACGCCGCCGAACTCGAACGGGCCAAAGCGAGCACCCTCTTTGCTCAGGTAATATTTCTTGGCGGCCGGTCTGGCGCCCTCGGCCAAGAATCTCGAGAATACGGAGTGTTCCGAGGCTCTGAGCCACCGGTTGGCGACGGCGTCCCAAACGAAATGGTTGTCCGTGAACCGGCCTCGCCTTATCTCGGTAATTATCGCGTCGCGCGGGAAGGGGCCGCCGGTTTTACCTTCGACGTTGATGAAGAAACCCTCGTCTTCCGCGGCAGCCAACGTGGCTTCCTCGTTGAATATGTCGGCAAGTTCGGCGTGGAATTTTATTTTAATCCACCGGCCTTGCTTCGGTTCCCAAACGTAGTCTTCCTGCGAGACGCCCTTGGCCTTCACTAGTTCGCGGAACTCGGCGAACCCGAGCGGGCCCCGCTGATTTCCGTCGATATTTAAATAAAACTCCATACGCGCTCCGACGAGGGTGTCGCCTTTGCGCCCGAGAGGATTCGAACCTCCGACCGGTGGTTTAGGAAACCACTGCTCTATCCTATTGAGCTACGGGCGCCTCCCGTCACGACTTAAATTTATAACATATTGGACGTTTCCTTGCAATATTACGCGAGAAACTAGCCGTAGTGGATAATCGAAAATACCTCGTAGCCGTCGAGCTTGTCGCGGCCGGACAAGAAATCGAGTTCGACCAGGAATACGAACGCCTCGACGGCCGCGCCGCAAGCCTCGACCAAACGCGCGGTGGCGAGCGCGGTCCCGCCCGTGGCGAGCAGGTCGTCGCAAACCAATACGCGGCTGCCGGCTTCGAAAGCGTCCACGTGTACCTCCACGGCGTCGGTGCCGTATTCCAACTCGTACTCCGCGCGCCGCGTTTCCCAGGGCAACTTGCCGGGCTTTCGGATGGGTACGAAGCCCGCGCCGAGAAGGTACGCCACGGGGCCGCCCAGGATAAACCCCCGCGCTTCCACCGACGCCACGTAGTCGATGCCGCGGTCGCGGTATCTGTCGGCCAGAGCGTCTACGGCCAACCTCAACGCCTCCGGGTCCCGCAAGAGCGTCGTTATGTCTTTGAATATAACGCCTTCTTTAGGCCAATCGGGTACGTCCCTGATGTAACTCCTCAGCCTGTTCTCGACCACCTGTCGGTCCTTTCCGCGACGCGCCTAAAGGTCGTCCGCGAAGCTATCCTCGCCGATACGGCTCTCGGCCTCCGCCATCTGGCGGAGTTTGTTTAAGGCCTCTTTTTCGATTTGGCGCACCCGTTCCCGGGTTATGCCCAGTTTCTCGCCCGTCCTCTTCAGCGTCAGTTGCTCGTGGCCGTCGAGGCCAAACCTCATGCGCAGTACCCCCTGTTCCCGCTTGCTGAGACGCTTCATGAGTTCGACCAGCCTACCGTACCGGACGAGCAAATACGCGGTAGCGTACGGCGCCTGGCTCTTGTCGTTCTCGACCTTCTCCAATAGCGACCGCTCGTCGCCCGGTAGCTCCGCGTCGAGCTTATAAGTCCTGCGGGAAGATAGTAGTATACGTTCGACCTGGTCGCGGGAAATGCCCATGGCAATCGCCACTTCGGCCGGTACCGGCTCCCGCTCCAATTTATGGGCCAACTCTTGCAACGTCCGGAAATATTTCTTGGTTAAATCGGCGACGTGGACCGGGACGCGCACGGTCCTGCCCTGGTTTATGAGGGCCCTGTTCACGGTTTGCCTAATCCACCACGTGGCGTAAGTGCTGAAGCGACATCCCCTTCGGTAAGAGAACTTCTCCACCGCCCGGATAAGGCCCAAGTTGCCTTCTTCGATGAGGTCCAGAAACGACATGCCCCGCCCCATGAACTGTTTCGCGACGTTTACGACCAAGCGCAGGTTGGATACGATCATCTTGCCTCGAGCCGCGGCATTTCCCTTTTCGATCTTCTTCGCGAGTTCGACTTCTTCGTCTTTCGTCAATATCGGGATTTTCGAGATATCCTGGAGGTAGGCGCGAACGAGGTTGGCCTCGTACTCCCGTTCCGACTCGAGTTCGTCGATTACTTCGGAAATCTGGTCGGGGCCGAGGGTTTCATCCTCGTCGCCCTCGAGCTCTTCGCCGGACGGCTCTCGGCCTTCAAAGGTTCCTTCCGAACGCGGGTCTTTAACCATCGCCAAACCTCGTGCGAGTATTCCTACGAACGAACGGCTTTATCGCTCAAAATTTTACGTCGAAAGACGCGAACTCTCCGCGGGGCTCTTCTTCGATTACGTCGACGCGCCGGACGCGGCCGAAAGGCGGCCCTTGGCTTAGCGTTTCCGCGAAACGCGCCACCTCGTCCCGCGGCCCCTCGAGCACGGCCTCTACCGAACCGGCGCGGAGGTTGCGTACGTAACCGCGGACGTCAAAGGCCGCCGCTTCGCGAACGGCCCAATACCGGAAGCCTACCCCTTGGACCGCGCCGGAAATCAACAACCTCCGCCTTATGACTTCGCGCGGGCCCATTCCGCTTTACTCGAGGAGCGCCGCGAGCTTGGCGACCGCGGCCTCCGCGTCCGACGCCGGCCAGACGCCCTCGATGCCGGGCCAGGTATGTATCCCCACGACCGGCTTGCCGAGCTTAAGGGCGAGCGCGATCTCGGACAGCGTCCCGTAGCGGCCGCCTATGGCGATTACGCCCGCGGCCGCGGCGACGACCACCGCGTTCCGGGCGTGGCCGAGGCCCGTGGGGATTTTTACCTTGACGTGCGCGTTCGCGGTCGAAAAGTCGTACGTGGGAAGGATACCGACCGTCAGCCCTCCCGCCTCCGCGGCCCCCCTGCTCGCGGCCTCCATAACGCCGCCCAGGCCGCCCGTCAACACCAGCCAGCCGCGCCCGGCCGCCAAGCGCCCAACGCCGTACGCGGCCTCCAGGCACGCGGCGTCGGCGGCCGCGTCGCCGATAACGCTGATTTGGACGGGCATAAAAATTAGCCTACGCGCGCCCCGGGCGAGGGCGCGGTGGCAGTAATTTGGGGGCGAGAGGATTTGAACCTCCGACCACCTGCCCCCCATACAGGTGCGCTACCGGACTGCGCTACGCCCCCTAGGCTTTTATATAATATAACAAAAACCGCTTTGCGACAAGGTAAAAAAACGCAGGCGGCCCACACGTCGTGCGCGGACCTCCCCGACTAAGCTCCGTCATTTTTAGCGCCGGGTAACGCCGTTTGCCCTTTGGTTGGTACGGTTAGGATATTTGGGATAGTAATAACAGGATAAAAGCAAGGGGTACTAGAAATAATAAACCGAGAACGAGGGTTATAGATACGAACAAAAAGATTACCATCAAGAAGAAGCTGAGAATGTTCTCGCCAGGAGTCGGACTTCGGATATGGGTCCTTTCGTCAGATATAAATGAAGTATAAGCTTCGGGCTTAGATTTCGCCAGCCCGCTCGTTGAAAACGTACGCTTTAGGGCGCTTAAAAACCTTTTTAAGTTTTTTTGGTTTTTACCAAAGTCGAAGAGCGTAGTTGGAACCTTCGATTTGCTGGCTATTTTGATTATCCCCTCCCGCGTAATATCGACGGTAAACCATTCACCCCAGGACCCCCAAGTCCAGCCGATATCCGACTCGAAGGTGCCCGGGGAAAGCTCCTCGTATCCCCACGATCGAAGAAGCGTAGCCTTGACGGCCTCGGCTATCTCCTCTTGCGAGAAGCCGTGTTGAACGGTCACTTCTTTGCGTACGGCCATGGTACCCCTTTCCCTAGAGTAGCGCGATAAAAATACAGGAACCCGCGACGCCGTATTCCCTAATACAGTGTGCTAAAGTACCGCGTTGCGCCCGCGTAAACCCTTAGGCGGCCAGGTTGGTATATTTTTTATAGTTGGTTTGATAATTAGGAGAAAATAAGGGATAATATCGCTACGGCGCAAACGAATGCGCCTATTCCCGCCGGTATAATTATCATACTTATCGCCAATAGGCTACAACCGGAAGCACGTCCGGTACCGGCACGGTTTGCGAGGTCGGCGCCACTACTTTCGGTCGATTTAACGAAACCGATCGGAGTATAAGCCCGGCTTGCAATGTCGGTATCACTTCTTCCGGTCGATAAAAGCAAGGAATAAGCTTCGGGTTTCGACTTCGCCAACCCGCTCGCTACCAACGATAACTTCAGCGCGAGCAGGAAATCTTTTACGTTCTGCCGGTTTTTATTATCGTAAACGGCGCCCGGCCAAAGGCGATTCGGCGGGTTGGATTCGCTATAGATTTTTATCAGGCCCTCCTCCGCTATATCGACCGAAAAACGTTCTCCCCCTGTCGTTAAGGCGGCGCCGCCTATAGCTGCCTCGTACGTTCCCGGGGAACGCTCTTCGTACCCCCATAACGTAAGAAGTGCGTTCCCGACAGCTTCCGCGATTTCCTCCTGCGAGAAGCCGTGATGAACGTTCGCTTTTGCGTAGGGTTTCAAGTTAACCTCCTATCCCCGGCGTGCCTTTTCTATTGTAGGGTTCTTTGCCGAATGGTTGCGTGAGTACCGCGGCGCCCCGTGTCCGCCGGAGCCCGTCCAGTGGGTTAGAAAAAGGAACCCGCCAAGGGGTCCCTTTTAAAATTCGGGGCGACTGGATTTGAACCAGCGACCCCCTAGTCCCGAACCAGGTGCGCTACCGGACTGCGCTACGCCCCGCTGATTTGTTCCCCAGCAGACAGACTCCGTACGATTTATTATAATTATACAAAATTCCCCCGGCGTAAGCAAGCGGCAAACGCGGGCCGGCCTAGCGGCGGCGTTCGGCGCCGGCGCGGCCGAGCAGGCCGAGTACTTTCTCGAGGTCGCCGCGGAGCTCGGCGATGATGTCTTTATATTGCTCGGGGCGCCGCCTCGCCTCGGCCAGCTTCTTGCGGGCGCCGGCGATTGTATAGCCTTCCTCGTACAACAACTTTTTAATGACGAGAATCAGCAGGATGTCGGATTTGCGGTATGCGCGCCGGCCGTTGGAGCGTTTCTCGGGCCTCAGCGTGGGAAACTCCGACTCCCAGTAACGGAGTATGTGGCTTTTAAGGCCGGTGAGTGCGGACACTTCTCCGATGGAGTAGAAGATCTTATGTCGGTCGTTCAAGATATCCTCGCGCATAAAATCACCACCGGCGACTTACGCCTCCACTTCTAAGGAGAAATCGAGCGCGGGGGCCGAGTGCGTCAAAGCGCCTACGGAAATGCGGCTCGCGCCCGAGCGGGCGAAGGCCGCGACGTTGGCGAGCTTGACGCCCCCCGAGACCTCCACCGCGGCCCGCCCGCCGACCGCGAGGCAGGCGAGGTGCGCGGCTTCGGCGTCGAAGTTGTCGAGCATTATGACGTCCGCCCCCGCCGCCGCGGCGGCCTCCGCTTCCTCCACCGTCTCGACCTCCACGAAAATGGGCATCCGCGAACGGCGCTTCTCGAGCGCGCGCTTCACGGCTTCCCCTACCCCGCCGTACAGACGTTTGTGGTTGTCTTTTATCATAATGCCGTCGTACAGGCCCGCACGATGATTCTCGCCGCCCCCCGCCTTCACCGCAGCCTTCTCGAGCGAGCGGAGGCCGGGCGTCGTCTTGCGCGTGTCGAGTACGGTTACGGCGACGTTATCGGCGCGGGCGACGAACGCCGCGGTATAAGTGGCGATTCCCGATAGCCGTTGGATAAAGTTGAGGGCGACCCGCTCCCCGGCAAGTATCGCTCCCGCCGGGCCCTGAAGCCGGGCGACGGCCCGGCCGGCGGTAAACTTTTGGCCGTCCTCGATGACCGCCTTGAAAACCAACTTCCGCTCGAGCTGGCGGAAGACGCGGCGCGCAACCTCCATGCCGAACATGATGCCGTCGTCGTGGGCGACGATGGCGGCCCGGGCCGGCACGTTACCCACGCCGAGCAATTCCGTCGTTACGTCGCCCGCACCCAGGTCCTCTTCGAGCGCCCGGGTTACGACGTCGTCCCAATCCACGTTCGTAGGCATTCCGCGGCGGCCTTAACCCGCGCTATCGCGCCCTATCTGAAGCATGCGCTCTATGGCCCGACGCGCCGGCTCGGCGACGGCGGGCGGTATCGTAATCTCGTATTGCATATATTTCAACGCATCGCGGACGCTCTCGAGGGTGGTGAGTTTCATGTTCGGGCAAATCGCTTCCTGGGTGACCGGCCAAAACTCTTTGTCCGGGCAACGCTTTTTCAGAGGGTATATCATGCCCTTCTCGGTCCCGATTATGAAGCGGGCGGCGTCCGACTCCGCGCAGTATTTAAGCATCCCGCTCGTGGAGCGGACCGCGTCGGCGAGTTCGATGACCTCCATAAGGCATTCCGGGTGTACGACGACCTTCGCGCGCGGGTGTTCCCCCTTGGCCTCCAGAACCATTTCCGCGGTGATGCGCGCGTGGGTCGGACAGCAGCCGGGCCACAATATGATATCCCGCCCCGTCATCTTGCGGACGTACGCCCCGAGATGTTGGTCCGGCGTGAATATGATTCGTTTGTCTTCGGCGATAGAATTAACGACCTTCACGGCGTTGGCGGATGTGCAGCAAACGTCGGTCACGGCCTTGGTCGCCGCGGTGGTATTTACGTACGAGACGACGGTTGCGCCCGGGTGTTCCCCCTTCAGCGCGACGAGGTCGTCGGCTCGGACCATTTGCGCCATAGGGCAGTTGGCCTCCCGCTCGGCGAGGAGGACCGTTTTTTCGGGATTGAGCAGCTTGGCCGTTTCCGCCATAAATCTAACGCCGCAGAGGACGATCACGTCCACGTCGGTCTGGACCGCCTCCTGGGCCAGCCCGAGGGAGTCGCCGACGAAGTCGCCTATATCCTGGACCGTCGGTATCTGGTAATTATGAACCAGAAAGGCCGCGTTTCGGCTCTTTTTCATATCCGCGATCTCGGCGAGCAACTCGGCCTTTTGGCGCGTGATCGTTTCTACCTTCATCATAGCTCTACTCCGCGTGCGCGGTCTGGCGGAAAGCCTCGGCCAGCGGGCGGTCCGCGTCTACCTTTAACCCATGGGAAGCCCGGTCGCCGATGACGAACAGGACCTCGTGTAAACCCGAACCCGTCAATATGGGATATTTGACTTTGAACTTCTTCCCTTTCATTTTTACGGCGTACCGAACGTCGCCGTCGGCGAGCTTCACGCCCGCCGCGTCGGCCAGAAGTTTCCCCTCCGCTTCCAAAATATAGAACTTCGATTCGCCCGACACGTGTTCTTCGGCCAGAACGTCGACGTCCGTTATCCCGGCGCCGAAGTTATAAGGTTTCCTGGCGTCAAAGGTCCCGATAAAGAAACCTTTCATGGCGCCGTACTCGTCTACCTTCCTCCGCGCGAAGACGACTTTGCGCCGGCCGTCGTCAAGACGGAACAGTAGCGTTACGACCACGACGCCGTCGTCGGGCATGAAGACGTACGTGTCGGTCTCATCCAACCAAACGCCGACGACGTCTTCGGTCTTGAGGGTTAAGGTAACCTTTAAGGTATCCGCCGCCTCATCCTTCAACCTTATGGATTTAAAATTTATCGTGCGCTTCGAGAAAACTTGCGTGCAGAAAAGGGTGCCCTCCTCCGAGGCGGCACAACCTATGCCCGAGTGGGTGAAGCGCCGGTCCAAAATGTTGGCCCGGTGGTTCTCGCTCGCGAGCAACAGTTCCGTGAGCTTGCGCCCCACCGCCTCCGGGTCCTCGGAGGGCGGGACGCTGTTTTCGGACGCCAAGTTCTCGGCCATCGAAACGTCTGTTACGCCCGCTGCGTATACCCGGTCCGGTACGTCTCTTAAACCGGGCGTGGGCGACTCGTGCGAAAAGTAATAGAGGCGTTTCATCTCGTCCGAGTGTTGCCGCGCCGCCAGCGTCAAGCCGCGGTCCCATTCGAGCGGCGTCAGGTCTTCCCCCTCCCGGACGCGGTTAACCTCTTCGAACATCGCCCCTTCAATGGCAGGGAGACCCGGCACGTCTTCGAATAAGTCGTCCCTGAAAGTTGCGACCTCGGCCGACGCGCTCCCGCCAGAGGTGAAGGTTGGTAAAACTACGGCTACGGCGAAAATAAACCGAAATGGCCTTCTTTTCACTTAAAGGATATTATCACGTAATTACCAAAAAGACAAGGAAAAAACTTGCGTTCCGCCTTATAAAATGATAAAAAAAGTATATGCGGACCGGGAAGAAGGCGCTCGTCGTAGGGCTGACCGGAGCCATCGGCGCGGGTAAAACCACGGTCGCGGGCCTCCTCCGCGAAAAAGGCATCCCGATTATAGACGCGGATGCCCTCGGGCGGGAGTTGATAGAAAGCTCGCGCCCCTTTCAAGCTGAATTGGCCGCGGCCTTCGGCCCCTCGATTTTGACCCCGGACGGCGCCGTCGATAGGCAAGCCCTCGCACGCGCCGCTTTCGCCTCCAAAGAAGCGGCCGCGCGTTTAAACGCCCTCATCCACCCCCCGCTCTGGGACCGCATAAAGGGCGAAATCGCGGCCCAAAAGGGGGCCGATATAATTGTAATCGACGCCGCACTTATAGTAGAATGGAACCGGGCTTTGCCCGTCGACGTCGTCGTCGTTGTGGACGCGCCGGAAGGCGTCCGTAAAGCACGCTCCCGTCGTAAATACGACGAGAACGATTTCGACGCCCGGCAAGCTCGTCAAGTCGACGCCGCGGGCAAGCGCGCCGAAGCCGACATAATCGTCGATAACGCTGGCTCGAGAGAGGAACTCAGGGACAAGGTCGACCTGTTGTACCGGACGTTGGTGGAAAAGGCTCGGGGCGAAAACCTTCGGGTTGAACCGTTAATAATTTGACGCTGTATGCCGTACGAAGTCAAAGTCGAAGGCCGCTTCGCCGCGGCTCACGCTCTCAGGGGCTACGGCGGCTCGTGCGAGCGCCTTCACGGACATAGCTTCAACGTTGTCGTCGTCGCGGAGGCCGCAGGATTGGACGAAATAGGTATGGCGCTGGACTTCAGGGAGTTGGACGCCCGCCTAAGCGGCGTACTCGACGTAATGGACCACCAAAACCTGAACGAATTGGCCGCGTTTAGCGACCGCAACGCGACGGCGGAGAACATCGCGTCGTTCGTTTACGAACAGCTCGCGCCCAAGCTCGAGCCCTTAGGGGCGAAACTGCGGCGCGTAACGGTCGAGGAGTCGCCGAAATATGCCGCGTCTTTCGTCCCGGACGTTTAAGTCCGTCGTCCTCCTATCGGGGGGCCTCGATTCCGCGCTCAACCTGGCGCTCGCGAGCCGGTACCGCGGGCCAGCTACGGCCTTAACGTTCGACTACGGCCAAAGGGCCGCGCGGAGCGAGGTCCGCGCGGCTAAGCGGCTGTGCGGCTTCTACGGCGTACCGTACCGCGTCGTAAAGTTGCGCTGGCTGCGCGAGTTGGCGCCGCCGGCCTTGGTCAAAGCGGGGGCGCCTCTTCCCTCCCGCGCCGCGGACGTGGACGCCGTCTGGGTGCCGAATCGAAACGGCGTCTTCGTAGCCGTCGCGGCCGCTTTCGCGGAGCGGCTGGGCGCGCCCGCGGTCGTCGCCGGTTTCAACGCCGAGGAGGCGGCGCAATTCCCCGATAACTCGCGCGCATTCGTCTCGGCGAGCAATCGCGCGCTCCGCCATTCGACCCGCGGGCGGGTTCGGGTTGTGTCGTACACGAGCGCCGCGGACAAGGCGGCTATCGCCAAGAAGGCCGGGACCCTCGGTGTGCCGCTGCATTACATATATCCCTGCTACGGCGAAGGGCCGCGGCCTTGCGGGGGTTGCGCCTCGTGCCGCGCGGCCGCGGAGGCGTTGGCCCGCGCCGGCCTCGAGGAAGCCCGGGAAAAAATTTTCGGGCCGATAACTTAGATATGTGAATAGTCAACGTCCCCGCGCGCTTTATTAATTTTCGACCTCGGCAATATAAAGCCCTCCCGGTGAAGTTAATAAAAGCCCATTTCGACGCCGCGGAAAGGCCGTACGCCGAGCTTTACGGCCATTACGCGTACAAGAACTTCGGCATATCGGGCGACGCGATCGTCGCGTTTATCGGCCCGTGCGAGGTCCGGGGCGAGGACCTCGTGGACCTGGCGGACAGGCAAGCGGGCGCAGAAATCGTCGCGGCCCGCATGTTGCATTTCATCGTCGAGCATTTCGGCTTAGCACTCGGCGAGGTCATATGGCGTCAGCGAGTGTTGGCGGCCATCGTCTTCGAGGAAGTATTAAGGCGCGCACCCGCCGCGGCCCTACGGCGCGAGGGCGACGACGTCTACGTCGGCGACGGCAAGCTTACCGTCTCGGTAGCCACCGTTTCGCCGACGTCGGCGCTGGTTCACCTGGGCGTAAACGTGGACGGCTCGGGCGCGCCGGTACCCGTCTGCGACCTCCGTACGTTGGGGGTCGACGCGGCGGAATTCGCATTAGCCGTTATCGAGAGGTACGCCGCGGAGGTGGAAAGCTTCGTCAACGCGTTGGGCAAAGTCAGGGGCGTATGCTGAAAGGATACGTCGACGAGGTCTTCGTAAGCGTCCAGGGCGAGGGCCCGCTCGTCGGTACGCCGATGCTATTCGTGCGTTTCGGCGGTTGCGTGGCCGCGTGCGAACATTGCGATACGCCGCGCGCGCGCACGCGGGCGTCGCAATTCGTTATCCGCGGCCCGAAGGCCGAGGTCGTCCCCAACCCGGTGAAAGTCGCCGACCTTACCGCGCGGGTGGAACCGCTCTTGCGTAACCTGCCCTACTTCGCCGTTACGGGCGGCGAACCGCTCGAGCAGCCGGGGTTCCTATCGCTACTTCTGACCAGGCTCTCGGAAACCGGCAAGCGCGTTTTGCTCGAGACGCGCGGTCAACACTATCGGGAACTCGCCGAGGTCCTTCCGAGAGTTGACGTAATCGCCGTAGACGTCAAGCTACCCTCGTTCTCGGGCAAACCCTTACCCCGCGAGGAAACGAAAAACTTCCTCGAGATCGCAAAACAGAGAACCTGTTACGTAAAGGTCGTGGTGGGCCCCGACACGGAAGAGGCCGAGGTCTTAGAAGCGGCCCGCCTCGTCGCCGACGTGCGCGGCCGCATCCCCTTCGTCGTTCAACCGCGGCGCGACGAGAGTACTCCGCCTCCCGGCGAATCCGAGCGGCTTTTGGCCCTTGCGGTCCGGCTCACGGATACGCTCGACGACGTTCGCTTGATTCCCCAGGTCCACCGCGCGCTCGGCCTGCGTTGACCGGAAAAATTAATCTAAAAATAAAAGAGGTGCCCGGCGGACGCCTCGCTAAGGTTCGCGAAGGCTCTTGACCATAACGTCGGCGTCCTCCCCGTCGCTATAATAGCGTAACCTGTGCGTCACTTTCTTGAATCCTAATTTTTCGTATATCTTTATTGCGGCTTCGTTCCCGGGCCGCACTTCCAAGACGATCCGAACGCAGCGGGAGTGTTTCGCCTCAGCGATCACGTCCTCCATGAGCTTAGTCCCGTACCCGCGGCGCCGTTCCCGGTCGGCCACGGCGACGTTTAACAAGTGGGCTTCGTTCGCGCAAACCCAAAGGTCGTAATACCCCACGACCTCTCCGTCTACGGTTAAAACCTTCAGCGTTGACAAGTCGTTTTCGAGTTCGCGGTAAAACGCGTACTCGGGCCACGGACACGGAAACGCCCCGCGTTCGATTGCGTTGATGGCGGGTACGTCTCCCGGCGTCGCCGGCCTTAGCTCGCACCTCATACCCGGCCTCTCTTAAGGTATGTCGGCCTGAGCGTCGTAAGGTCGTCCGCGCCCCGGCGCCGGAACGCCAACGCCCCCAAGCCCGCGAGCACGACGGCGTCGGGCCACACCTCGAGCCAGCGTACGCCGCGTCGCGGTCCCCCCCGCAAAGCCGGCGCGGGCGGCCCCGCGAAGACGTCGCAGGACAGAGCCGCCAACGTTGCGGCATCGCCGATGGCGGCGGCGACGGCTTCCTCAGGATATCCGGCCGAGCAGTCGTAGACGGCGTAGAAGTAGTAGCCTCCGCGCGCGTCGAGGACGGTCGCGACGTTGCCGCGACTTCCCGCGGCCGCGGCTATCGCCGCGAGCGATGAGACCGCGACCACCGGTAAGGCCGTCACGAATGCGAGCCCCTTCGCGGCGGCCATCCCGACGCGCAGGCCGGTGAACGAGCCCGGGCCGCGGGCGGTTACGATCAACTCGGCCGCGCTCAAGGGCCAAGCTTCCGTCGCCAATTCCCGCAGCGAGGGCATAAGGATGCGGGACAGGTGCCCGACCGCTTCAAAGCGGCGCGCCGCGGCGTGGCCGTCGTCCACGAACGCCACGGAAACCCGCGCCGTGGAGGCCTCTATCGCGATTACGCGCAAAACAGCTCCTCTACGCGCCGCCTCAGCTCGGCCGGCGCCGATTCGTCGTACGCGAGTACGATCCTCCGCCGGCGTTCGTCCAAAATCTCGAAATTAAACCTTAGGATTAGCGAGGATCTGACCCAAAAGGCCGGGGGTAAGTGGGAGCTCCACTCAACCGCAATAATTCGGTCGCCGTCGAGGTAATCCTCCCAACCGAGGCCGGCCGCCTCCGTCGCCGTTAGGCGGAAGAGGTCCACGTGAACCAAAATGCCATATTCCCGTATAAGCGCGAACGTAGGGCTGCGTGGTTCACCCGCGACGCCTAAGCCGCGCGCCAAACCCTTGACAAACGTCGTCTTACCGCCCCCCAATTCGCCGTCGAGCAACAGGACGGCTCCGGGCGGCAACGCCGGCGTCAGCCGTTCTGCCAGAGATACGGTCGCCTCGGGCGAATCCGTAATTATTTCCCGGGAGACGGTCACTTCGCCATCTCGCGCCGAAGGCGTAAAAAGTGGGACCTGAAGGGTTCGAAGGCACGCTCGGCCGCCGCCTTCCGGTAGTCCGGATAAGTCCAAGGGAGAGGTCGAAAGGCGCCGTCGCGATAGAGCAGTTCGACGAGGGCGTAAACGCCGTCGCGGATATACGTGGCCTGAGGCAGAGCCTTCGTCGTCGCGAGGACCATCTGCAACGTCGAAATGTAGCCCGGGTCGAGGTTGACGCGCCTAGCGCCGCCGACCCGCCACCGCGCCTCGGCCTCGACGCCGGCTAACTTGTAATCCGCAAGCAACGTGGCCGGGACCAACCGAGCGCCCCCGCACCAAAAGCGAACTAAGCCCTCGCCCATCTCCTCACGGTAATAGTCGGTGAAGGTAAACGGTTCGGCCCGTGTTTGGACCGCTTGTTCGAAAAGCGCGGCACCCGACGTTCGAACGACGTCGTCGACACGTATTTCCGGGGCGGCGATAACGCCCAAAATCGGAAGGACGAGCGGGGCTTTATCCATCCGCGTGTAAAAGGCGCGCCGCTCGACGCGCCCGTGCCGGCCGGCGGGACGCGGTGCCGACCGAAATGTGTTTGCCGTACTACTTATTAGCTATAAAATAATTGAAGACCCGAACGGCGAAATGGTCGCGGCTGTATTGCGCCCGCCAACCGAACGTACTGAACAATACGAAACCCGAGCCGTGCGTAAAGCCGAAAAGCAGCGGTGCGTCGTTCCTCGAGCCGGACGACGTCTTCACGTTCCCCCGTACGAACGCCGTGCCGCGCGTGTCTTTCGGGAGGGCCCATTTGCCGAGGTCGTACCGGAGCACCCATTTCGAGACCGTGGCACATCTTCTAAGGTCGGCGTCGGTGAAGGAGGCGTCGACGTTTTGGTTGCCGTTCCCTACGGCCGGGTCCTGCGGCCACGTCACTTTTTCGGGCCAACCGGCCTTTATAAACGGCCACGCCTGATCCGACGCCACCAAGCGCCCCCCTCTCCAGACGAACGACTGCAGCCGTTTGACGACCTTTTCGTCCTGGGCCCAGGCCGTGTCGACGCCGCTATTAAGGCAAACTATATCCGCGTCCTCGAGCGGGTCGGCCGATTGCGCCAGGTTCTCTATCCCGACGCTCCGGAACGCGTAACCGAGATCGAGTAAAATAACGCCCATGTCGTCGTACCGGCCCGGGACGTTTAGGAAAGTCCCCACGCGCGCGGGCGCCATCGAAACTTTGACGTCTCCCGGCGAATGACCGTCCACAACCTCGACGTAAAAACCGGTCTCGAAGAAGCCGTTGGGCGACGTTACGTTAATTTGGTAGAAGCCGTCGGGAACGCCCGGGAACGAGAAGGCTCCCGTCTGAGACGTGAGGGTTTCGCCGTAGTAGCCGTAAGGTTTAACGTCTTCTATAACGACCCCGGCCCGGTAGGCGGGAGTGCGACCGTTGGGGGCGAACACGTTCGCGGCCACTCCCTCAACCTTGCCCAAGAAAAGGTCCGTGCGGCAAGCGGTTAGGCCCAGAAACAAGGCGGCGGCGAAAATCCTTTTTGCCATCAGCATGGGAAAGCCGGGACGCCCATGTCGGCGAGCGCCTCGGTTAAGTAAGCGCGAATCTCCGCACCCGACGTAATCCGGACCGCGCGTTCGGCAACGCGCCGCGCGTCGACGTACCGGGCGGCGCGGATGGCCGTTTTGATATCCGGTACCGACGCCGGACTCGCGCTGAACTCGTCGAAGGAAAGGCCGAGCAGGAGTACGGCGGCCTTCGGGTCGGCCACCATCTCGCCGCATACGCCGACCCATATGCCGTTCCGGTGAGCGGCGTCGACCGTGGCCTTTATCAACTTCAACACCGCCGGGTGGAACGGTTCATATAAATAGGCGATCTTCTCGTTCCCCCGGTCGGCGGCCAAGGTGTATTGAATCAGGTCGTTGGTTCCGAGGCTGAAGAAGTCACACTCTTGCGCCAATACGTCCGCGCTGAGTACCGCCGACGGGACCTCGACCATTATACCGACCTCGACGTCCTCTTCGAAGAGACGCCCCTCTTTTCTCAACTCTTCGCCGACGTCGGCGAGCACCTCTTTCGCCGCGCGCAGCTCCTCCACGTCCGAGATCATGGGAAACATGATTTTAATTTTCCCGTAGACGGTGGCGCGCAGTATGGCGCGAAGTTGGGTCCGGAATATGTCTCGACGTTTAAGGCAAAACCTTATCGCGCGCAGGCCCAGGTACGGGTTTAGCTCGCGGGCTACTTCCGGGAACGACAGGAACTTATCGCCGCCGATGTCGACGGTCCTGATGATGGACGTATGGGGAAGTGACGCCTCGGCGACTTTCCGGTAGGCGTCCAACTGCTCCTCCTCGGAGGGTAAATCGCGCCGGTGGAGGAACAAGAATTCGGTACGGTACAGGCCGACGCCGTCGCAGCCGTGGCGCTTCAGGGCCTCCAATTCCGGCAGCAATTCCACGTTCGCGGAGAGCTCTATCCGATAGCCGTCCAGCGTCGTGGCGGGGAGTTCGGCAAGGCGGGCGCGGCGTTTCTCCTCCTCGGCCAGCTCGCGCATCAAGGCCCGGTAGCGCGCCGCCACTTTGTCCGTCGGGTTGACTATGACGCGGCCGTCGATGCCGTCCACGACCAGGAGGTCCCCCGCCCGGACATAACCTATGACCCCCTCCGCCCCGACGACCGCCGGCACCTCCATGCTTTGGGCCATGATCGCCGTGTGGGAGGTCCGGCTTCCCACCTCGGTCACGATGGCGCGGACCTTGCCGCGCGGTAGGGCCGCGGCGTCGGAGGGCGGGAGGTCGTGAGCCACGAGTACCGCGTCTTCGCCCAGGTCCTCGAATATCCGGTAGGCGACGCCGAGGAGGTTCAATACTACCCGATTGCCCACGTCCCGGAAGTCCACGGCGCGCTCGCGGAAGTAGGGGTCTTCCATCGCCTCGAATACTTCCAACATTCCGTCGAGCGTGGTTTTGAACGCGTACTCGGCCGATACTTTTTCCTGGCCGATCATTTTTAGGGCCTCGCTGGTCAACATCTCGTCGTCGAGAATTAACATGTACGCGTCCAGGATCTCGGCCCGAATCGACGTTTTGTGCTTTTTCACCTCGTCCCGCAACGCCGCGAACTCTTCGCGCGTAACGGCGAGGGTGCGTTCCAACCGCACCTGCTCGGCCTCGACGTCGGCGGGTTTTATCGCGCGGCGCTCGACGGTCAGTTCGCGCGGCGCCACGAGGACGGCTTTCCCGAGCGCCACGCCCCGGCTCGCCGATATGCCCGTGAATTCCCTCATATATATCTAGGCGAAGCTCCCGTCTTCCAAAAATGCCGATAGTTGTTCGCAGGCGTGCGCCCCGTCCTTGCCCCCGGCCTCCAGGTAAACGGTCTCGCCCCGCGCGACGGCCAACATCATAACGCCCATGATGGATTTCGCGTTGACCCGCTCGCCGTTTTTCTCCAAGATTATGTCGGCTTCGAATTTGCGGGCGAGCTTCACGAAGGCCGCCGCCGGCCGGGCGTGTAAGCCGAGTTTATGTTTGACTACGACCTCTTTTCTAATCGCGGCCATGAGTTTTCACAGTATTAATATTCCCAAAGCGGCGGCGACCGCGGCGACGAGGTACCAACAAAGTCCCGGGCGGATGCCGATGCTTTGAAGGCCGAAGGATAAAACGACCGCGGCCGCGGCGGCGAGGCCCCCCGTCAAACCGAACTCGCCGTCTTGGCCGGCACGCCATACTACGGCCGCGGTAAATAAGCCCAACGCGAAAGCGGCCACGACCTTGACAGCGAGGGCGAATTGCGGCAGCCGCAACATCTTTAAGTAGGTCGTTATGCGCGGGCCCAACCTGAGGCCGACGCCAAAAAGCTTTATCCTCGCCCAAAATTGAAAAATATTATATATAACCAGCGCCACGATCGCCCACGCGAGGGCGTAACGCGGCATCGTGGCGTTCAAGAATAGAGCGACCAACGCCGCGGCGGGCATTAGGCCCGTCCAAAAGAGGTCGTCCCCCAAGGCGCCGAGAGCGCCCATCATCGCCCGCTTGACGTTGCCGACGTTCGCGTCCACATTCCGGCCGTCGCGTAGTTCGACGTTTGCCACGACGCCCAGAATGCAGTTCGCAAAATAAGGTTGCGTGTTAAAGAACGAGAGGTGCCGAATGACGGCCCTACGCCGCGCCTCGGGCTCCGGGTATTTCATTTTAATAACGGGCCACAGCGCGAAGAGGAAGCCGAAGGACAACATACGCTCGAAGTTGTTCGTGGCCTGGATGAACAACGAACGGACGACCATCTCGGCGCGCGTGCGCCGCGAAATCAGGACCTCACCCTTCTGGCGCGTTCCCGTCATAGGGTTATCGAAACTAAGTAGAATACGGCCGCGGCTCCCGCAGCGCCGGCGCCGAAAGCCAGAACGTTGCGACGTTTCCAATACGCCCTGAGCGCGGCGGCCACGCCCACCGCAGGAGATACCAAGAATACGAGCTCAAAGCCCCGGTCCCACGCGGGGGTGAGCTTTTTTAGCGCCAGGACTATTATTACCGAGCCGACGAAGATGGCCGTCAGCAAGAGGAAAAAATCCTTGAGAAAAAAACGGGCGACGCCCTTGGCGACCGCGCCGCCGAGGGCAAAGGGCCGTCCGTCCAATAGGTCGTTCTCTCCCCGGTGCAGAATACCCACGTTCCGACTTTTAACCCAAATATCGAGCTTGCTCGCCAACACCCCGACCGGAATCGCGAGGGCTGCGGCGGCAACCGCGCGCGAGGCCAACGGCGCGCCGGCCGGCACGGCCAAACCAACGACGGCAACGGCCGTTATGGGCGCACTCGCCGGAGCGTACGCGCCGACCGGGATCTGGCCCACCCACAAAAGCTGGAACGTCAACGCCGCCCAAATCCCCAGCAACGGTTCGCCGACGACGTACCCGAGCAAAACCGCGCCTACCGCCGGTTGAGCCAACATAAATTGACCCACGGCGATATTGTCCAAACCCAGCAGGGCGCCGACGAAAGCGACGCAAACCGCCCGTTCTATGCACGCCGCTATCAGGTGCACGTCCAACATGCCATCAATCCAACGTAATCGCGAACCGCCCCTCAAGGCCGCCCTCGCCCGCGGGCAAGTTCCGCCACGTAAATAACGACGACCCTTGGTAGAATCTTTCGAACCCCCTTCAGAATGGTTGACGGTACGGGTATGAACGCCGGTTATAACGCAGACGGCGTTCCCGGCCGGTTGGTGGTCACGAAAGGCGAAAGCGAATACGAGTCGTCAACCGAATCGCCGCCGTTCTTTTTTCGAGCGCCGGGACGGGTTTAAAGGTCGCGGGGCAGTTTCGGTATGATCCCTACGGGCCGGGCTTGCGGCACCATTTGGAAGTAGACCTCGACGCCGCGCGCCGCGAGGTCGTTAAGAGCTTCGCAATCCTCCCGGCCGACCGACACCCCTTCCATGATTTGCCTTTTCCCGGCGCGGAAATGCATTCCCCCGATGTTCAACTTGCCTATTTCGACGTCCATTTTAACCAGCTCGAGGGCGTCGGCCGGCGTTTCGAAGAGCACGATGGCGGCGCGTTTGTTGAACGCGTCTACGTTTAACTCGGCCGCGGCCTCCGCTAAGCGTAATACTTCTACCTTGACGTCCGCGGGTGCGCCCATCTCCATCATCGTCTTGGCGAACTCGTCATTCGCTACCCGTTCGCTGCACACGAGGATTGCATTAGCTTTGAGGTAGCGCCCCCAACCCACGACAACCTGGCCGTGAATCAAACGGTCGTCCACCCTGTAGAGCAAGACGCCCATATTCGACGGACGGGGTAGTTCGCTCAGCGGAGTTTTTCCGCCATAACCGCCCGGACGTCCACGATGGACTTCCGTCCGGCTTCGACGATCTTATTGACCAGGGCTTCCAAGGGATAAAGGTCGCGGTCGATGGCCGCTTCCAGGACCATGGGGAGGTTGACGCCCGTAACGACGGCGGCCTGTTTGGCTTCCTTTTCGCTCACCATCCGCGCGGCCACGTTCGAACAAGAGCCGCCAAACATGTCCACCAATATGAGGACCTGCTCGGCGCCGCCCTGCTCGAGCGTGCGCCAGGCCTTCTCGATCTCCCGCTCCAAATCGTCAAGGCCCTGGTCGCTGCGCAGGCCGACGGCCCGGAGCGAGGGAACGCGCCCCATGATCATGGCGACCGAATTTATCAACTCCTCCGCCATCGCCCCGTGGGCCACTACCATAATCCCGATCATAATTTACCTTTTTTACTTGCGGAATAGTTCATCTCGATCAACGCGCGCAGTTTTTCGTCAAAGGTGCGGGCGGAGTCGAAGCCGTAGCGTTTCAACAAATAATCCAGCGCCGCGACCTCGATGAGGGAAGACACGTTCTTGCCCGGGACTACGGGGATGACGATGAAAGGAGCCTCGACGCCGAGGATGTTCACGACCTGCCTGTCGAGGCCGGTGCGGTCGTATTCCACGTCCGGGTCGAGCAACTCGATCTTAACCACGAGCTCCACGTTCTTGGATTTACGGACGGCGCGGACGCCGAACAATTGTTTTACGTTCAGGACCCCCAACCCCCGGATCTCTATGTGTTCGCGTATCGTCTCCCGCGTGTCGCCGACGAGCTCGCCCGTTATGCGACGGCGGACGTAAACCACGTCGTCGGCCACGATGCGATGGCCCCGTACGACCAAGTCCAGCGCGCACTCACTCTTCCCCACCGCGGCGGGCCCGAGGATGAGAACGCCCACGCCGTAAACGTCGAGCAGGTCTCCGTGGAAGGTGAGCCGGGGCGCGAACTTGTCGCGGAGGTAATCGGAGAGGATCGCTATGACGTCCGTGGTGCGGCGCCGCGACAGGGCCACCGGTATCCCGCGGTTCCGCGCGGCGACTTTTAACGCGGGCGGCGGCCTGCGCCCACGCGCGACGATAAAACAAGGGAGCCCTTCGCGAGACGTAATTTTATTAAAGACCTCGGAGCGCCGTTGTTCGGTCAGGCTGGACAGATAGGAGAGTTCCGTCATCCCGAGTACCTGTATCTGGCGGTGCGCAAAGCGGTCGAAGTAACCGGCGAGCGCAAGGGCGGGCCGGTTTATCTCCGTACCGCGCACGCGTCGGTCGAAACCTCCGTTGTCCTCCACCGCGGACAACTTCAGCGGCCCGTGCATCTCGGCCAACATCTCGCCGACCGTTACGCCGACGGGCGGCTTGGTGCCGCCCAAAGATAGCTCGTCGACGTTGACGGCCCTTCTACCGTGCTTCGCCATGCGCGAGTTAGACCTCTTCCTCCTTTATGACCGCCAGGACTTCGTCGGGCGTCTTTGCTTCCAAGAGGCTTTTTCGGACCTGTTCCTTTTTGAGAAAACGGGATAGTTTGGCCAAAGCCCGTAGGTGTTCGCTGTCGGTAGGGGCGCAAAGCAGGAAGAATAGTTGTACCGGCTTCTCGTCGAGGGCCTCGAAGTCGATCCCTTTGGCCGCACGGCCGAACACGGCCACCAACTCCTTGACGATATCCGGGTGGCCCTGGCGCGGATGCGGGATCGCGGCGCCGTTTTCGAAACCGGTGCTGCACAAATTTTCCCGTTCGCGCACGGCCTTAAGGATCGCCAGCTCGTCCGTTATCTTGCCCGTCTCGGCCGCGAGCGAGACGAGTTCGCGGAGGACCCCTTCTTTATCCTGGGCCGTAAGTTCCATTTTAATTCCCTTAGAGTCGACGAACTCCGAAATCTTCACCACACGATCACCTCGCATTTATTTCACCGGGGACCAACCCGAGACGGGGCGGAGGCGCGACTTAAGGTTCGATAAGGCCGATGTGGCCGTCTCGTCTGTGGTAGATGACGTTTATATCGTCCGTCTCGGCGTTCTTGAAGACTAAAAAATCCTGATTCAACAAATCCATCTCCATGACCGCTTCCTCGATGGTCATGGGCTTGACGGGTATTCTGTCGACGCTCACCACCACGCGGCTATCGCGGTCGCGCGCCATGGCGCGGTGGTCGTAAACCGTCATCATGGCTTCGCGGATTTTTTCCGGGCGGGCGACCCGGCGGCTCTGGATCCGGCTCCGATATTTACCAATCTGTTTTTCAATCTTACTGCAGGCCATATCAATCGAGGAATACATGTCCGCGGTATTGCCTTCGCCCCTTATCGTCAAGTGGTCGGCGGTAATGGTAATTTCTGCGATGTGGTGGTACCGCTCTATGCGCAACGTTACCAGGACGTCCTGAACGTCGCGGAGTTTCTTTGAAATTTTATTTACCTTTTTATCGATGTAAGTCTTCATGGCGTCGGTAACGTCAACGCGCTTCCCGGTGATCTGCAAACCCACGTCCACTACCTCCGACTAACCGCTGATCGTTTCGCGCTCGAGCGGTGTCTAAGGGTTCGACACCTCGTTAGTTTATCATAGACGGGATTATTTTTTCAAGAAGCACCGGACTCCTTCCTCGCCGTTTTCAGGCGCCGATAGATTTCCCCCGCTCGATAGGAGGAACGTACGAAGGGTGCGCACGCCGCGGCGACAAAGCCGGCCGCGTAGGCCGCGGCCTCGAGTTCCTCAAAGGCCCGCGGCTCCCAGAAGCGGGCTACCGGCATTTGCCGCTTGCTCGGCCTCAGGTATTGGCCTATCGCCACCGCCATAACGCCGACCCGCCTTAAATCATCTAAAACGGCCAACACTTCGCTCTCTTCCTCCCCCAGCCCGACCATCATAGCGGACTTCGTTGTTGCGCCGGCCTCGGCCGCCCGGGCGAGCACGTCGAGGGTACGCCGGTAGTCCGCGCCGGGCCGGACCTCTTCGTACAAGCGAGGAACGGTCTCGACGTTATGGCCGAAGACCGCGAGAGGCGCTTTCGCGAGACGGTCTACCGATGGGAGGGAACCGCCGAAGTCCGGGGCGAGGACTTCTACCTCTGCGTCGGGGAGAGTTTTCCGCACGGCCTCGACCGTCGCCGCCAGGTGGCGCGCGCCGCCGTCGGCTAGGTCGTCTCGGGTGGTCGAGGTGAGGACTACGTATTTTAGGCCGAGGTCTCGCGCGGCGCGGGCTACCTTTTCCGGCTCGGCGTCGTCGAGCGGCGCGGGCCCGGGCGATACGGAACAAAATCGACAGTTACGCGAGCATCCCGGGCCCATTAATAAAAACGTGGCCGTATTATCATCGCCCATACACCGGCCGCGGTTCGGGCACCGAGCTTCTTCGCAAACGGTGATAAGGCCGGCCACGGCGCGTCGCGCCGGCCCGCGGCCTACTCTCTCCGCTACCGGCCGCCGGAGCCAGGCGGGCGCGCGTTCGCTTTCGTGGTTTCGCATCCTAAGGCCGGTGCGTCGCCAAGCCCCGCCAATCCTCTAAAGCCTCGGCCACCAACTCGCTATAGGTCGGGTGGATGGCTATAAATTTGTCCATATCGGCGACCGTCGCCCCGCAAGCCGCTGCCGCCGCGGCGACCTGGACGATCTCCGCGGCCTCGTGCCCGACCGCGTGGGCGCCCAGTATCTTTCCGTCGTCCTCGGCAGCAAGTATCTTGAAAAAGCCGTCCACAAAGCCGTCCGCGCGGGGTCTCCCGAGGGAGCGGTAGTCGACGCGGCCCTCCCGCGCCGCGATGGCTCGCTGTAGGGCTTCCTCCGCATTTAAACCCATCCCCGCGGCCTCCGGCTCCGAGAAAACGGCCCAGGGTATGTGGTCGTAATCCATTTCCCCGTGCCTCCCCAAAACGTTCTCGAGCGCGACCAGGCCCTGGCGGGTCGCGACGTGCGCCAACATAGGACCCGCTCCCGCGGCGTCGCCCGCGGCCCAAACCCCCTCAGCCGTCGTCGCCATAGTTGGCCGCACTTTTATGCGACGCCTTTCGGTTTCGATGCCTAAGGCCGCGAGGTCGTCCTCGTCGACGTTTGCCCGTCGGCCTACCGCTATCAGCGCGCGTTCGGCCTCGAGGGTCCGGCCGTCCGAAAGGTGGGCCGCGACGCCGCCCTTGCGCCGCTCCAACTTCTCTACCCTATCGCCCACCGATATCTCGACGCCGGTCCGTTTCATCAAGGCGGCGAGCCTGCGCGCGACGTCGGCGTCGAGGCCGGGGAGGACCTGGGGCATCATCTCGAGCACGGTTACCTCCACGCCGCGGCGGTTACATATGGTCGCCCACTCCAGCCCTATGGCGCCGCCTCCCACGACCAGGATACTCTTGAAGGCCAGCGGCGAGTTAACCAGGTCGTCGCTTTCGAGGACGAGCTCGTGGTCAATGCGGAAAGCCGGGGGTGACGACGTAACGGAACCGGGCGCGTAAATTATCCCGTTCCGCGCCCGCAGGACCGAATTCCCGTTGCCCTCGACGGTTACTTCGCGGCCGCGGCGGAGGCGGCCGTGCCCCCGGACCAGTTCGACGCCGCGTTTGGCAAATAAAAATTCGATGCCGCCCACGAGGCCGTCGACCAGTTTATCCTTGTCCGCGACGACCTCGGCCCAGGGGCGCGGGTCCGCGACGGCGCTCCGGCGGCAATAAAACTTCGTCGGGATGCAACCGACGTTGAGGCAAGTCCCGCCGACGTGCTTCTCCTCTACCACGGCGACGCTTGCCCCGCGGCGGGCGGCCCGGATGGCCGCGGGATATCCCGCCGGCCCACCCCCTACGATAACCACGTCAAATTCTCTTTTTTCTGTCATGTTTACCCGGGAGCTTCAGTTCTTTGCGGTATTTCGCGACCGTCCGGCGCGCGACGCGCACGCCCCGGCCCGCGAGCGCCGCGGCGAGCTCCTCGTCCGACAAGGGCGCACTTTTATCCTCCACGTCGATAATATCTCGAAGCAGGGATTTGACGTGTTCCACCGACATCGGGCCTTCGCTCGCGTCAACCTTCCCGGTGAAGAAAAGCTTCAGCGGGAAAACGCCCGTCGGCGTGTCCGCGGTCTTGTTAGCGACGGCGCGCGAGACCGTCGACACGTGGAAACCTACCTGGTCGGCCACCTCCTCCATCGTAAGCGGTTTAAGGCCGGGTTCGCCAACGGTGAGGAAATCGCGCTGGCGTTCGAATATGGCCGCGGCAATTTTCTCGAGGGTCCGGCGCCGCTGGTGGACGGCGCGTATGAACGACGCGGCCGCGGTTAGGCGGTATTTCAGGAAACGGGCCGCCTCTTCGTCCGAGCCGTCGTCGGCCGCGAGCAAATCCCGATAACCGGGGCTTATGTACAAGCGCCCTAAGCGGTCGTCGAGAAGGGTGATTTCTACGTCGCCGTCTTCCAGGTCGACGCGGATGTCCGGGAGTAAGACCGGGTTTATTTCGCCCCCGAACGCCCGCCCGGGTCGGGGCTCGAGACTTTTTATGTACGCCACCGCGGCCTCGAGTTCCTCGAGCGGTACCTTCAAGCTCCGCGCCAATTCGGCGGGGGATTTGTTTACGAACGCCTCCAAACGTTTATCGATGATTACGCCCGCCAACGCCGGCGCCTCGTCGCCCGCCGCCCGCCACTGCAAACTCAGAGCTTCTCTCAAGTCACGCGCGCCAACTCCCGGCGGGTCGAGCCGTTGGACGATTTCGATTAAAACCCGCTCTAGTTCGTCCTCACTCGTTCCGACCTCCCCGGCGAGCGCCGCGAGCGGCAACCTGAGGTAACCGTCCCGGTCGAGCGCCGAAACGGCGCACGCGGCGAGCTCGAAGTCGCGACCGCTCAGCTCCGACACCTCTAGCTGGCGGATTAGATGTTCGGCCAAAGTGGCGGGCGGCCCCGACGCCGCGGCTAGCTGGTCGAACTCTTCGCGGCCTTCGGTGAAGTAGCCCCCTCGCGACGCGGTCTCGAAGTAGTCTTGCCAGTCGATGTTCTCGAGGCGGGCCGGGGACGAAGGTACGTCCTCTCCTAAGTTGAACGCCTCGGGCTCCCACTCCAATAGCGGGTTGACCTCCAGTTCCGCCTCGATCGCGGCCTCGAGTTCCACGTTGTTCAGCGTCAGAAGCCGGAGCGACTGCTGAAGCCGCGGCGATATGATTTGGCGTTGTTCTAGTCGTTGGGTTAGTCTCATGCCGTTTGACTTTGCGCCGGGGCGGTTACATACGGAACCTCTCGCCCAGGTAGATCTTTCGCGCTTCCGGGTCGTTGATTAATTTTTCGCCGTCGCCCGATATCAGAATTTGACCTTCGAACATTATGTAGGCGCGGTGGGTTATCTCGAGGGTCTCGCGCACGTTGTGGTCCGTTATGAGAATGCCGAGGCCCGCCTGCTGAAGCTGTAGCACGATATTTTGGATGTCCTCCACCGCGAGCGGGTCGATTCCCGCGAACGGTTCGTCGAGGAGAAGATAGAGGGGCTCCGAGGCGAGGGCGCGCGCGATCTCGACGCGTCGGCGTTCGCCGCCCGACAAAGTGTACGCCTTCGCTCTCAACAGGTGGTCGACGCCCATTACCTCGAGGAGCTCGAGCGCGCGGCGGCGGCGGTCGCGGGAGCTAACGTTCATAACCTCAAGTATGGCGAGGATATTTTCCTCGACGGTCAGTTTTCGGAAGATAGAAGCTTCCTGGGATAAATAACCCACGCCCCTCCGGGCACGCTTGTACATAGGCAGTTTGGTCAACTCGTCGGGGCCCAGGAAAATCTTCCCCGCGGTCGGGTTGATGAGGCCGACGATCATGTAAAACGTCGTCGTTTTACCGGCGCCGTTCGGGCCCAAAAGGCCCACTATCTCGCCCGGCTCGACCTCTATGGAAACGTCGTCCACCACCCGCCGCCCGGAATAGACCTTTACCAATTCCTCGGTCCTCAGGACGGCCGTGCCCTTTTTCGCCTGCGCGGCCCTCGACGGCGAGATGACCTTCTCTACCGCCTCTTGCGGGGCAACCTTAGCCACTCGAAACCTCGCGTCCCTCGGCCGCGGGCGTCTCCTCCGTGAAGTACGAGCCGTGCGCGTGGCCGAAGACGACGATGCGCCGCACCTCCCGCTCGGAGACGAATACGGAGATGCGGTCGCCGGCGGTTTGCGTCACGCCGCTCCGCCCCTCCGATTTCGCCGGCCGATATATTCCTTCGGCGTTACCTTCCACGACGATTTTTTTTACTTCGCCGTCGTTCATTGCTATCCGAATGCGGTCGCCGGCGGCGTCGATTTGCTCGCCCGTCTCTACGCCGAATTCGTCGAAGGGCCAATAATGTCCCTCGGCGTCGCCGGTGATGTCCACTTGCTCGAGCACGCCGTCCTTAAATAGGCCGTCAATAACCGTGCCCGCGGCCTCCACCCGCCCGGAGGGCGTCCCATTCTCCTCTTCCTCACCCGCGGCGCCGCCACTCGGCCCGGCGGCGACGTCGACGCCCGCCTCATCTTCATCATCCGCCGTGCCTGCCATTATACGTTCGCCGGTCGTCTCGTCGACGAGCTCTTCTTCTACTCGAGCCGGCGCGGCCTCGTAAGCGGCGGCGGTTGTCCCCCCGGGCGCCTCTCGTTCGCCGGCTTCTTCCTCTTCGCCTTTTTCCTCGGGCCGCGAGAAATATAAAATGCGCGCGGACCCCTCTACGAGAGCGCGCCGTAACTTTTCACCCTCGAGGTAGAGCGTGATTAAATCGCCGGCGAGGCGGCTTTCCTCCTGGCGTACGACGGGCTTGCCGCTCAGCTCGACCCTTTCTTCTTTGCCGAAATATTTCAACTTCTGGCCGTAACCGTCTACGTCTTCGGAGACAATTTTTACGCTGCCCGCCGCTTCGCCGTACTCTTCGTCGGTCCACATCCGCATGATGTCGGAAGTAATTACGATCGGCCTGTCTTTTTCTAATACTAAACGCGGGCTCTTGGTCGCTACCGCGAGCTTATCCTCGCGGTGATACTCGGCGTATCCCGCCGTCAACGTATACTCCTGAACCGGGTTCCTTACCTTCACTTTTCCCAACAGCGTGGCCAGCCGCTGCGCTTCGTACGAGTAGGCCTCGTCGCACGTTATCGTCGTATCGCCGTGTACGATGACAACGTTCCCTATGCCGTGTAATACCTGGTCGCCGGCCGCGTAATAACCCTCCGTCACGTCCGCTTCGACGTGGTAAGGTATTTCTTTTTTCTTCTCTTTCTCAGCCGTGTCGCGAGCCGCGCCCTTCTCCGCCGGCCTTTTTTCTTTCTCGCCGCCGGCCTCCTCGCCGACTAACGCCAGGTAAACTGAATGCGACGGCCCGTCCTCGAAATTCGCGTCTCCCCCGCCTTGCGCGAGGGAACCGGACGCCCCGGCAAAAGCCGCGCCGGAAGATATTAATAATATACTTAAGCAAAGATTGCGCTTCGGCCTCATATTAAATAATTTAAAAGTATAAACTCGCCTTTGCGTCGAACTCGTGTAAAGACTTTATCGAGGGGTAATCGGGGCCGCGGGGCCGCGGCAATATGGCACGGATTACGAACTGGCCGTCGTCGTATATGACGGTCGTATAGCCGTCAAGGTAGGCCTCCCAGAGAACGCGCGTCGCGCGCTCGTAGTGGCTCCAGAAGTAATCTTCGGCGAAGCGGCCGGAGAAAATGTGGGTCGCACCCAGGCCGTCGACGTAGTCCGCTACGGCGGAAGGGTTTTTCAATTTTGCTACGCTCGTCAAAGTTTGTGACGCCTCGAAGAACGAGTCGTATATAGCGGGCCTTTCCAAGTATAGCAAATGGTCGTTAAAAATCATCAAAATAACGGCGTCTTCGGGGAGATTATCGTTAACGAATTTGTCGGCGGGGTAAACCGGCGCCACGCGGGTCAGGTACTCGTCCGCGTCGCGGGTTAGTAGGTACCTAACCGCGTCAGCCACGTAATAACAACAGATCACGGTATTGACGGCGTAACCGAAGGCCACGAAGGCGGCTATCAGCACGATGGCGGCCCCGGTTCGTAGCGTTCCTTTAAACTGCGCCGCGGCGTACGCGAAGACCCCGGCGGCCGTAATCGCGAGCGTTCCCAGCGCGGCGCTCAGGAACCGCAACTGCTGTGAAGCTAAAAATGCCCAAGCGCCGAAATAAAATACGGTATATAGGATAATGCGCCGCCGCCGGAACCATAAAATCGACAATAGGAGCGTGGCGATGCTGAACGGTAAAATTATGCCGTCGAACTTTTGGTAACCCTGGTCGGCCTGGACCGAGACGCGGTACGGGAGCAGGAGATAATCGAGCGGCGCCCGGCCCATCCCAATCTCCTTCTGCCATTTGCCGAGGTGTTCGGCCATCACGGGCGTTATGCCGCGCCCGCCGAAGACGCCGTAAAAAGTGGGGAAAAACGGGTTTCCCCTCTCGACGTACGCTTTTGCGAGCCAAGGCAACGCCATGACGAACGCCACGGCGAAGAAGACGGCCAGGCGCCGTACGGTAACGCGGCGGCGGTAGAGGTCGAGGGCGAGGACGGGCGCGAAGCCTATCAACGCGTACGTGCCCGTATACTTCACGCCGAGCGCGGCTCCCAGGAGGAGGCCGGCCAGCGCCGCGTCGCCCCTGTTATGAAGGCCGCGTAAATAAACCAAAAGCGACATCAGCGCAAACGTACCCAGTATCATGTCTACGTAGGCGGAGGTAAAATAGGCCAAAAGGGTGGGGTTAAGGAAGACGAACGCCGCGGCCACGGTCGCCCAAAGGTTGTCTAAATAGCGGCGAGCCAAACGCCAGGTCGCCACCACCATAAGGGCGTTGAGGAGTGACGGGACGGCCGCCGCGCAACCGACGCCGTCCCAGAGGTAGGCCCACGTAAACATCATCTCCGCACCCAACGGCATCGACGCGTACGCCAAGCGCGGCAAGTAGACGAAGCCGTGGGCCTCGGCGTAGACCTTCGGCACGTAGATGTGGTAGACCAACGAATCCCATTCGAAGGGCGGGAGGCCGACGCGCACGAATACGGCCGCCGCCAACGGCAACAAAACGGCGGCGACGAGCGCGGGCCCGAGCGTCAGTGAGGAGAGGCGCGCGCGGAAAAAGCCGTCCGCCTCTCGGCCGTAACGCCACAGGAGCGGGGCCGAGAGCGCGAGCATAAACAGAACGACGGCCCGAACGACCCAAGGAAACAAGAGGTGCGCCGCGCCGAGGGCGAAAGCGGCCAAGCCGAAGGCGATAAACCCTAAGGCGAGTTCTATTTCCCAATATGATTCGCGTTGGCGAAATATAAACCGCGAGGCGAGGCGCCCTACGAAATACGCGGCCCACGCAAGCGCGGCGAAGAGAAATACGTGCACCGCTTCGTTTGCGAAAGTCGCCAGGGAGACGCGGTAACTGGGGTGATAATAGAAAAACGCAACCAGCGAGGCCGCGGTAATAGCGCCTACTATAATTATCGGGACGATAGCCTTTAACTTAGCCAGGGCCGCGCATCACCTCGGTGGGAAGTCGTACGTACGTCTTTTTTAACGCCAAACCTACGAATTATACAGCCCGTCTTAGCCAATATCAAGCGTAATAGGCTGAGGTTAAAATGACTTAGGCTGTTGGTGAGAGAAGGACCTTGCGGGCGGAACCTTCGGCGGGAGGGGTCAACGTAAAACTTCCAGGACCGCCGGCCGCGACGTCGGCCTATCGCCCACCTCGGCCGCGGCGCGGGCGTAGCGAAGGGCTTCCGCCAGGCGGCGGTCGTCGTCGTAGTGGAGGGTCATAAGGACGTCGCCCGGCGATACCGCGTCGCCCGTTTTTTTGTGCAACACGACGCCTGCCGCGGGGTCGATTTCGTCCTCTTTGGTGGCCCGGCCGGCCCCCAGCGCGTTCGCGGCGCGCGCGACGGCGAACGCGTCCAGAAGCGAGACGTATCCCCCGTCCTCCGCGAATACGTTGGCCGACGCCGCGGCGCGAGGGAGCCGCTGCCGCCACTCGCGCGGTGCCCCCTGTGCCCGGGCCATCTCGTCGAGCTTCGCGAACGCGTCCCCCGCCTCGAGGGCGCGCGCGAGGCGAGTACGCGCCCCCTCCGGGCCGGCGACGCCCGCGGAAACGAGCATCTCGGCCGCGACCGCCGCCGAAACCTCGAGCACGTCGCCCGGGCCTTCCCCTCGGAGCGTCGCCGCCGCCTCCGCGACTTCGAGCCCGTTGCCGACGGCGCGGCCGAGCGGTTGGTCCATGGCCGTCAGGACCGCGGTGGCGCGGCGCCCCGCGGCCTTGGCCGCGGCGACGAGGGCGCGGGCCAAGTCCCGCGCACGCTTTTCGTCGCGCGCAAAGGCGCCCCGCCCCGCCTTTACGTCGAAAACGAAAGCCGGCGCGCCTCCCGCGATTTTCTTGCTCAATATACTCGAGACGACTAAAGGCAGGGCCTCCACCGTCGCGGTAGCGTCTCGAAGCGCGTAGATAATCTTGTCCGCGGGCGCTATGGCGCGGGCCTCGGCTATGGCGCAGCCGACGGCATCCGCCAACTCTTTCAGCCGCGTCGCCGTGAGCGAACAGCTGAAGCCGGGAATTGCCTCGAGTTTGTCGACGGTCCCGCCCGTGAAACCCAGGCCGCGGCCCGAGAGTTTCGCGACGCGGGCGCCGCACGCCGCGGCCCAAGGTACCGCGACCAACGTAACCTTATCCCCCACGCCGCCGGTCGAATGTTTATCCACGTACGGCCCGGCGCCCAACGAAAGTTGCTCGCCTGATGAAGCCATGGCTTGGGTCAACGTTGCCGTTTCCTCGGTCGTCATCCCCCGAAAATATATGGCCATAAGGAACGCGGACACCTGATAGTCCGGCAGCTCGCCGGCGACGAGCGCGCCCACGAAACGGCGCCAATCTTCTTCGCCTATAACGTCGCCGTCCCGCTTGCGTAAGATTAGCGTTTTGAACCACGAGTTCATTACGCGCTTATTTTAAAAGCCGCCCACCGGCGGCCTAAATATTCATTCATCACCCTCTAAGATTTTATGGCGTCGTAGGCCAAGCGAACCGCCTCGGCGACGAATACGACGCATAATTTGTCGTGGACTTCTTCCCGGCGGTAGGCTTCGATACCGGCCGGGTCGCTCAGGTTAAAGCCCGTCAACTCCCGGCACGAGACGTCGCCGAAGCGGTTTTGGAAAGCCTCGACGACGTAGTCGGCAAGGCGATACGCCCGTTCTTTCGCCTCGCTGTCCTCGCCGGTATCTCTGCCCTTCCGCAGGCCGACGACCATCAAGGCGCCCGCGAGCGCCCCGCAGAAGTCGCCGCGCCGGCCTATGCCGGCGCCGAAGCAGGTGGCCACGCGCGGAAAACACCGCTGCCCGGGCTCGACGTGTTCCGCCACCGCGGCCGTTACCGCCTCGGCGCAATTGAAGCCGTCTTTGAACAAGTCCACCGCGCGCGCGGCGAACCCTTCGGCTACGTTCTTTTCGTCAGCCAATCGTAACACTCCTCCGAGGCGTTCCGGCCGCCGCGCAATACGCAAACTCGTCGTCGCCGAAGATTAAGGGGGCGGCCGCACCGGCCTACGAGGTCGCTTAGCTCACCTTTCGCCCGAGTCAAATTTACCCGCTTCCCCCTTCGCCCTTTCCTTCGCCGCCGGAACTCCCTTGGCCCAGGTGGAATCTCAGCCAACGTTCTTCGCCCCAAGCCTTGAGCTGAGTGGAGTAAATTTTGGGTCGGCCGCCGAACTCGACGTTCTTCTGGGCGTATTTGGTGCAATCGTTTATCTCGGCACATTGGGCGCAGTACCGGTATCCCCTTTCGTCGAGGCAGGCTACGATTCTACAACCGGCGCTATAACAAGAGCCGACCGGACCTTGGCACCCTTCGCACGCGACCTTCTCGGGCTCGACGCCCATTTCGCGCGCGAGCTCGACGACGGCTTGAGGGTCGTCGCCGTGCGCGGCGACGTAGATTCGGCACTCGCCGCAAAATTTACCACACCGGCCTATCAGCTTTCGGTCCATAGGTAACCTCAATCGTTTAAAATCTCCAGAAGATCCGGCGCGATCACCGCGGCCGTTACCTTAAGCTCCGACTGTCCGACTATACCCGAACGTACGAACGGCTCGGGCATAGGGACGGACGCCGGAAATTCGACGAAGCCGGAGGCGAAGGCTCGTTCGCCGGCGGCGATTTCGGCGCGCGCGTCTCTATCGCCCGCGAGCGCGCGGCGGCACAGCTCCATTTTCTCCTCGAGGTTGACGGCCAGCGCGGCGTCCTCTTCTTGCGCAACGCTCGCCAAAAGCGCTTGTTCCGCCGCACGCAAAAGTAACGGGATATATAACCCCGCCCACATGTACGCGTACCCCAAAAGCTTCCACGTACGCGGGTTATGAGGGCGGCGGTTCACCTCCCATACGAAGAGGTCGATTTGCTGCCATACGGTCAGGCGGCGGTTGAATTCCCTCAATAAATCGTCCCCCTCAACTTGGGGCCGGGGCCCGTCTACCTCGTCCCAATAAATGCGACAGCGCGCCACGGCCGCGGCGGCTCCCTCCGCCTCGAGCAATCCCTCGATTTCCTTCCAAACGTTCTCTTCCACTTCAGTCGACCTCGTCGGGCTCCAAACGGCCCTCCTCTATGAGGAAGCGCTTGAGGGCCCTCACTGTTTCCGCGTCGAATTGCGAGCCGGCACCCTCCGTGATGACGTCCACCGCCTGGGGGACCGTCATCGGTCCGCGATAGTGACGCCGGGAGGTCATGGCGTCGAAAACGTCCGCGACCGCGATGATCTTGCCCCCGAAAGAAATGCCGTCGCCGGCCAGGGCTTCGGGGTAGCCGGACCCGTCGAGGCGTTCGTGGTGGTGGGCCGCCACTACCGGGACCTCTTTTAAACGCTCTTCGAAATGTATTCGGGCGAGGATCTGTTGCGTGTAGAAAACGTGCTTCTTGATCACTTCGTATTCGGCGGGGGTCAACGTCGTAGGTTTGCGCAGTATGTCGTCGGGGAGCCCTATTTTGCCGTAATCGTGAAGCAGGGCCGCGTAGCGAATAACCTCCACATCCTCGGGCGGGAGCCCCAGTTTTTTCGCCGTGCCCACGGCGTAGGCCATCACGTTGCGGCTATGGCCAGCGGTAAGCGGGTCACGGGATTCGATGGTCTCGGCGAGGGTATCCACCAAGCTGTCGAACATCCGCTTCCGGGCCTCGAGGAGCCGCGCGTTTTGAATGTAGACAGCCGCTTGCGAAGCGATGGCCTGAAGGAACGTCACGTCGTCCTGCGTGAAGTTACCCTCGGCGCGATTAAGGCACTGGAAGGCGCCGAGGCGCTCGCCGCCGGGGTCGTCCATCGGGACGCACAGGATGTTCCGGGTGGTATATCCGGTTCGACGGTCGATCTCTTTGTTCCAGCGCGGGTCTCGCGTAACGTCCGAAACCACGGCCACTTCGCCTCGCGTCGCCACCCACCCCGCAATCCCGGCATCCTCCGGCATCCGGATCTCGCGGGGCTCGCCCTCGGCTACCACGGTCCAGAGCTCGCGGCGCTCGGGGTCGTGCAGGAACACGGACGTGCGTTCCGTCCCCATGGCCTCGGAGGTCCGGCGGGCGACCAGCGCCAGAAGCGCGGAAAGCTCCACCTCCTCCGAAAACGCCCGCGATATGTCGACGAGGTTGCGGAGGCGCTTTTCCGCCAACCCTAAAAAGGGCGCGGCGACGTCGTTTTTATTCTCTGTCGGCATACGAAACCTGGGTCGGCGAAAGGAAACGTTTCAAGACGCGCCTGACGCCCACGTCGACGAGCTTAGAGTCGTGTTTCTTCAACAGTAACGCGGCAAGGGGCTGTAGGTCTTGTATCAAAGCCGCTTGACGGGGCCGGCTGAGGAGCTTCGCCGTCAACGAAAGTTCGCCCCGGAACAATTCGAAAAGGGCCGCGGCCAGTTCTTCGTCGCGCGTCTCGGGGTCTACGGCCACAAGGTTCTTGAGGATCAAACCGCGGTCCAATACCCCTTTGCCGTACTGCCAGCACCCCCGCAAAAGGGGCAAGCCGTTGCATTTCGCCCCCGCGAATTCGTTCAACCGGTGAACCGCCTCTCGGCCCACTTCCTCCGACACCGCGAACGCTACCTGCGCGAGGAGCTCGTTATAAATCTCGATTAACGCGTCGGCGCCCGAAACTTCGGTCGGCGGCGCGGGTCGTTCCTTGGTTTTAACGCCCGCCGCGCGGATAACGCCGGCTTCCAGGAGGCGGCACGCCACCGAACAAGTTTCGATATCCGAGAGGTTGCTCGCCGCGGCGACGTCGACGACGGAGCGGCGGCCGTTGATCAGCGAAAGTACGTGCCACTGCTCATCGTTGAATTTTACTTCCCCTCCGCCCTTGGCCGGCGCCGGGACGACTTCCAGTATTACGTCCAGGTCGGGAAGCATTCCCTTGATGCGGTTCCACTCGTCGACCGCGGTCGCGGCATCTATGATTATCCCCTGGATATCGAAGCCGACGGAAATCTCTTCGGGCCACGCCTGCTCCCACTCGAGGAACTCGAAATGGCCGCCCCACCAATGGAAGAGGTTCGTTATGATCATGCGGGCTTGGGTTTTGAGGCCGGCGACGAGCCGCTGGTGGGGCAACTTACCGTGCTCGAGGAGGCATAGGCCGAACGGCCGGCCGGATTTATCCTGCGACGCCCGCGCCGCCTCGACGGTTTTCGCGTCGATATACCGTTCGCGCACGAGGACGCTGCCCAACTTCTCGCGCTCGTCGGTGCTCGAGGCGTAGACCAGCATCCCCTCGCGGAAGTATAGCCGCTTCTCTTCCGTCCCCCGGCGGATGGAAAGCGCGCCCGTCTTCCTCGCCGAGCTTAAGAGCTGGAGGATGTCGGGAAGATTTATGGTCTCGAGGTCGCCCTTTAATGCCATAATAACGACGTTCGCCCTTTTTTAAGTATAACCTCGGGCTCGGCCTTGCGCAACCCTTTTGAAGACCTCAGTCGCCGCGCCGGACGGAAACTTGCAGGCCCTAATCGTATTCGTCCTCTATCTCCCCCACTACCTCCTCCACGATATCCTCCTGCGTTAATATGCCGAGGGCGCGACCTCGGGCGTCGTGCACGACGGCCATGTCTACGCGGCGGGCCCGCAAACGCGGAAGAAGGGCCTCGATGCTCTCCTCCGGGGAGACGAATAGGGGCGCCCAAATAAAAGCCTTGACGGGGGTGTCCGCGGGAGATGCGATGAAGTCCCGCGCGATGACGACGCCGA
>JABAOH010073363.1_pt1 | contig 90741 bp, 70 predicted proteins | sample 7062181 | NCBI WGS metagenome assembly JABAOH01 (sample SAMN14538630, study PRJNA623070) | marine sediment metagenome | biome: marine biome [ENVO:00000428]; feature: marine pelagic biome [ENVO:01000023]; material: deep marine sediment [ENVO:00002113]; isolation source: pool of 5 deep marine... | reverse complement strand
ATCGCTGGGTAGCTACGTCTGGCAGAGATAACCGCTGAAAGCATCTAAGTGGGAAACTCGCCCCAAGATTAGGTCCCTCATCCCGTTAAGGGAGTAAGGCCGCAGGAAGACTACCTGCTTGATAGGCAGCAAGTGTAAGCGCAGTAATGCGTTCAGCTAAGGTGTACTAATGGCCGAGGGCTTAACTGTGGTGCGGAGAACTTGGCGTTTTTCAAGCGCCCTTTGGGCGCAGTGATCAGAAATCAGTTCATCAGTGATCAGGTATAACCTGATTGACTGATCCCTGATTAACTGATCCCAAATGTTCAGCTATTCAGTACTTATATCTTTGAGCAAGTTCAATCGCTCCTTGGTGATTAGAGCGGCGGGGGTACACCCGGTCCCATCCCGAACCCGGAAGTTAAGCCCGCCAGCACCGATGGTACTTGGCTGGAGACGGCCTGGGAGAGTAGGTCATCGCCAAGGAGCTTTGAGTTTTAATCAGTAGACAGTAGCCACAAATCAGCATTTAGCATTAAGCTTTAAGCTCTCAGCTTTCAGCGGTCAGCTATCAGCTTTTAGCGATTAGCTGTTAGCCTTTAGCTTTCTTTCCTCATCTACGTATTGACTTTTCAACCCTTTGACTTCTTCACTGATTACCTGATCTCTGCTCCCCGATCCCTGATCACATCTTGACGTATTCACTTTTTGACCCGTTGACTTCTTGACGGATTATCTGATCTCTGCTCCCCGTTCACTGATCTCTGATAACAGGAAACAAGTATTCATGATCCGGTTAGTGGGACACTTCTGGACAGGTGTCGCGATATGGCTGATCACCAAGATAGGTCTCCCACTCCTCAGCGGTCAAATTGCGAACAACGTAATTGCATGCTGCTTCTGCTGTTGCTGTTGGAACAGCAAATACGCGTACAAAGCCACCCCAACTTGTGGTTATGAATTGACCGCCATCAGGTTTCCAACTGGCATGGCGTACAGCATCGAAATAACCGGATACAATCGCAAGCTCTTTCCCGCTGAACACGTCCCAAAGCCGTGCAGTTGAGTCAAGGCTAGCTGTAACGATCATCGTGCCCTGAGGATTCCAGGCGGCATAATCGACGGGTCCTGAATGACCCGCAAGTACGTGCAGCAAACGACCGGTATCTCCATCCCACAAACGCGCCGTGTTATCTGAGCTCGTGGTGAGAACTTTCCGCCCATCCGGACTCCATACTGCATAGCTGACAGCACCCGTGTGGCCTATAAGTTCTATGAGTTGCTGGCCGCTCTGTGCATCCCAGATACGCGCTCCTCCACGGCTTGTGGAAATGATTCGTGTTCCATCAGAATTCCATGAAGCATGGTTCAATGAATCTGCTCCTTCGTCGAGAAGCATGCCTTCTGTGAGGTCTTCAAGCCCACCAGAAGGCAGGTCCCAAACGTGGACTCCACCAGGGGATACAACCAAGAGGCCGTCACCGTCCCGACTCCATTCCGAGTAGATGGGCGGCCCTTCTTCAACATCAATGAGTATCAATCCATCACCACTCATTACATCCCACAGGCGAGCAGTTCCATCACTGCTAGTAGTTACTACGTGGGAACTACTTCTATTCCAGGAAGCATGGCGCACCTGTTTAGAATGTCCCATGAATTCCAAAAGTGGTTTTTCACCCTCTACTCCTTCAGATATTGACGTCTCCCATATTTGGAAATTTCCATCAGGTAAAGCAATGAGCAGACGCGTGCCGCTCGGGTCCCATACAGTAAATCCCCCTTCAAGTTTCGCCAATTCCTCACCACTTTCGGAATTCCAAATCTGTGTGCCATATCCACTGGTGGCGATCAGTTCTCCACTTGCATTCCAGAATGAGCGTTCTTGTACGCTGGCATTGAGTGAGAGGAGTTCATCGAGGGCGTTAACCGACCAGATACGGGCTGTTCCATCAGCACTAGCGGTGACGACTCGATTCGCATCTGGATCCCACACTGCATCAAGGACCGCCTCATCATGGCTTGTCAACACCGCCAGTTGAGAGCCGGTTTCTGCGCTCCATACGCGCGCGGTGCCGTCTGCACTTGCTGTCAAAATTCGTTCACTGGTGAGATCCCAAGCTCCTGAGTAGATACCATCGGTGTGGCCAAAGAGAGAGAACAAAGTCTGACCATTTTCGGGATTCCACACCTCAGCTGTTCCATTGCCGCTTACAGTTAAGATTTGGGTTTCTGCCAGATTCCATGAGGCTTGCATGATTGTGCCGATCCACATAGCCGGCACAAAATGAGTGTGTGTCACAAGTGGTTCCGGTTCGAGAGAAGGATCCGTTCGAGAGGTCAAATTGGCGATATCCCAAATCTTCGCATCCCCAATAGCTGTTGTGACGAGCTTTGTTCCATCCTCACTCCAAAGGGCATATATTCCGCTGTCAAAACTTTGGGGAATGGCGGTAAGTTCTTCACCAGTTACCACATTCCAAATGAATGTTGTACGACCTCCACTCGTCGCGATGAGACCATCTTGAGGATGCCACGCGGCATGGAGCACATCACTTTCATGCTTCGTAAACTGGATCAACTCATCCCCAGTGTTGGCATCCCATATTCGTGCCGTACCATCACGGCTGGTTGTCACAATTCGGGTTTCGTCGGGATTCCATGCTGCAAAGGTAATTCCTCCTTCATGTCCCATCAGGATCAGAATCTCGGCGTCCTCCTTTTGAAGTGCATTATCTACGTCCCATGTGCGAGCAGTGCCGTCACTGCTTGCTGTGAGGATCTGTGTTCCGTCTGGATTCCATACCGCGGAGATGACTTGGGCTTGGTGTCCAGTAAGAGTTGCGAGTTCCTGACCGTTCCATGCATCCCAAATTCTAGCAGTCCCATCTTTACCAGCAGTGAGGATCTGAGTCCCATCAGGATTCCAGATCGCAGTGAATAGTGCACCATCATGACCGCTCAGGATCTGGACAGTTCGACCTGGATGTATGAGCGCTTGTCGCAAAGCGATCCCAGCCTCGACAGTCTCTGCAGCATTCTGTGCTTCGATTGCCAGGAGCAATGCGAGGTCTGAATTCTTATCGAGTTGATTGGAGGACTGGACTGCCAATTCACGAGAGATGGCCAGATCGCGTTGGAACTCAGCCTCAGCTTGGGCTGTTTCTCTCACGACGACCTCAGTCGCTCGAGAGTTGGCTTCGAATACGGCAGTTCCCCGGGCAGCTTCAGCCTCCGATTGAGCTGTAGCACGTACAAATCCTTCCTCCACTGCCAGGTTCCGTTGGGTCCAGGCTAGGACACCCAAGGCGATCGCGATCACCAGGCCAGCGAGGACAGCACCGAAGGTGATCCGTTGTCTTCGAGTAGCTGCTGAGCGACTGGCCAGAATGTATTGTGTTTGTAGCGCCGTTGGTGGTGGATCTTTCTCAGCAGCTCTTGCTAGCCAGGCCTCAGCCTCCGAAAGATCTCTACCGCGAAGTAAGAATCCGCCTTCTTGGTCTTTCCTTTCCCACTCGAGGGCGCGCATCTGTATGCGCGTATGCTCCTTAACCCAGCCTTGATCGGTTTGGATAGCTGTGATCAGATCCGACACTGCGACCGAGTAAGCTTCATCTTCCTCTCGGAAGAAAATCCAGTTGAGATGGGATAATGATGTTGGGACTAATGTTGGATCGATATTATTGATGACGATGGGGATCAGGCGCTTGTTATTCTTCGCCGCGTGCGCGATTTCCAAACTACAGATTTCGGATTCAACCGAAGTGGGACTAATGATGAAAATGAAACTGTCCGCCTGTTCGATGGCTTCATATACCTCAGCCAGCCAATCTGCACTGGGAGGGATGTCCTGCCAATCGATCCAGGTGCCTACTCCTTGGTCTGTTAGAGCACTGTGCAGGATGCGAGCGAAAGCGATATCTTTACGGGAGTAGGATATGAATGCGTCGGTCACAACGACTCCGGTGGGTTTTGAAACTGAGAAGTTCCGACTTCATTAAATGAATAGGCTGACTGTATGTCAAGGGTTGATTTGTAGCAAGTTAAGGTGGAAGATAATTGTGAGGTCGTAGAGGTTAGCCTTAATTGATGACCTATCCTGCTTTCAGAACGAACCGTCAAGCTCTATAATCAATCAAAGTAACATGCATTGCCCAGAATGCCTCCATTTAGAGTAAAGGATTTCCTTCAATGCCAATGAAAGATGAAGTTGATCGCAGCATAGCAATTACAGGCGATGTGACCTTGGACTGGTTCATCGCCCAAGCCAAATTGGAGAAGGACGATACCTGGAACAAGAATATCGAATCGAAACTATGGCGCGGTTCCGGGGGATCGGCACTTCTTGCCGAAGTGAGTGCTGCTTTAGTGGATAGAGTCCAAAGCGATCGGTTCGCTTTTTCCGTCCATTCATTATTCCTTTCTCCGCAGGATGTCAGTGTAAAGGATCCAAGATTCCATCATTCCTACTCCCTTTGGGTTCCATTTCCAAGAATGAACGAAGCTCCAGCTTGGCGGATAGGACGCTTCTTAGGATTTGATCCGTGCGATTCTGTGGAACTTCAAGAGAATTTAGGGGAATCCATCGCGTCCAATATTGTTTTGATTGATGATGCAGCTCTAGGATTCCGCGACCACCCCGAACAATGGCCTCATGCGATTAAATCCCCCGATAAAGTTTCTTGGATCGTATTGAAAATGGCTAAACCTGTGGTAGAAGGTCTGCTATGGGAACACTTGCTTGGACATGCTCCCGACAGGCTCATCGTACTGACAACCATCGATGACCTTCGGCAGAGCGAAGTGCAAATTAGCCGCCAGCTTTCCTGGGAACGAACAGCTCAAGATATCCTGTGGGAACTCACGCACAATCCGCGTGTGAATGGATTATCACGATGCGCTCATGTCGTCATCTCCCTTGGCGCCGCTGGCGCGATCCATCTATCCAATCGTAAGAATAGTTCTTCTGCAAAGTTATATTTCGATGCTGAATGCATGGAGCAGGAATGGGAAAAGGAACATCCCGGTGGAATGTTTGGCTATACAACATGTCTCACTGTGGCACTCTGCCGTCAATTAATGATAAAGATGGAGGAACCTGATATTCCTGCAGCTATTCAGACAGGCATCTCAGCTTTGCGGAGGTTGCATTTGGAAGGCTTTGGTCATCCAGGGACGGTACCCCAAGATGCGGTGATCCATTTTCCAGTCGATAAAATCGTTACTGAAATTCTTGAGGATAAGGCACCTCTTGATTCTGCCATGATCCAGGACCCCGTACAGAATATTCTTACACCGTCTGAACAGGATCGCATGCGGGTTAAGGATGGTTATTGGACCATCCTTGAAGACCAATATACCGAGTCATTAAGTGAGGTCGCTCAGCGGATTGTCTTAGAGGGTATCCATAATGCGCTTAAGAATGTGCCCATTGGCCGATTCGGTGCACTTGTTACAGTAGATAGGCGTGAGATAGAGGCTCTACGTAGCATTGCCACGCTGATCTTGCAGTACTGTGAACTCAGACAACAGCGACCTCTATCGATTTCTGTCTTTGGACCACCGGGATCGGGAAAGTCATTTGGTGTGAAGCAAATTGCTAAATCTGTTCGACCTGGTGAGATTGAATCCATAACTTTCAATATCTCACAATTTCAGCATCCGGATGAATTATTAGATGCTCTCCATCAAGTAAGGGACATTGGCCTATCGGGAAGGATCCCTCTGGTATTCTGGGATGAATTTGACTCATCTTTGGATGGAAAGCCTTTAGGTTGGCTGCGTTATTTCCTGGCCCCCATGCAGGATGGAAGTTTTCAAGAAGGCCAAATTGTCCATCCTATTGGACGCGCCATTTTCGTCTTTGCGGGGGGAACGAGTCATCGCATGGAAGAATTTGGCCAGGACTTGGGCGAGACCGAACGACGGGCTGCTAAACTGCCAGATTTCATCAGTCGCTTGAAAGGCTACCTCAATGTACTCGGACCTAATCCAATTGAAGGGCAAAGAGATCCATATTTTATTCTTAGAAGAGCGATCATTCTGCGAGTACTCTTTGAGTTGAACGTACCCCAAATAATCCACCGGGAAAATAGCGTCAAACAGGTATGGATCGATCATGGGATTCTCCGTGCCCTTTTGAACACACAGCATTTTAAGCATGGGGTTCGGTCCATCGAGTCCATTCTAACTATGAGCAATTTGGCAGGTCAGGAGAGCTTTGAAAGATCGGATTTGCCTCCTGAAGATCAACTGGATCTGCATGTCGATGGACTCGAGTTTTTAGCCCTCGTGCAACAAATGCTTTTGGAGGGGGATCTACTTGAACAACTGGCTGAAGCTGCCCATGAGGTTTTTTGTGAGGGGCTCCAGTCGAAAGGGTATAAACTGGGACCCCAGACAGAAAACGAAAAGATGATTCATGATGCACTTAAACCCTATCAGGAACTTCGTGAAGATGAGAAGGAACCAAACCGTGATTTAGTCCGTGATATTGCGAACAAGCTGGCAACGGTTGGATATGTAATGATGCCAGCCAGAAGCAATGAACCTCCATTTGAATTCCCTGGTGATGATTTAGATTATCTGGCTCAGATGGAACATGAGCGGTGGATGCAAGATAAGATAGATCATGGTTGGCAATTTGGTGAAAAGACAGAGAAGGATAAAAAGATCCACGAGTCGATAGAACCTTGGGAAGACCTTTCGGAAGCAGAGCGTGAAAAAGACCGCGATATGATCCGCGGCATTCCAAGAATTCTGGCGAAGGCGGGTTATGCAATCGTGAAAGTTTGATACGTAAACTATTTATTCCACTGTCGGCTCTGTCTTGAGGAGTTATCCACCCCCCACGTCTGTGTGAGGAAACCAAGGACTTTAGTGATGTGCTGATCTGACTATTGAACTTCCATTCGACTTGATTCAAGTAAAGTGATTTTGCAGGAAGAGCCATAAAGAAGCGTTCTTTGTGAGCCTTTTCCAACTCTATCGAACCATGTCGGAGCTGGAGATCTGAATATGGAACCACCCGCGCATCGAAAACTTGGTAACCAGTCCGCAACTGATCAAGGGAGTCAACGTCCAGTAAAAGTATCATCACGATCTTCACGTAAGCGTCTTTTTGCAAACTATCTATGGATCCTTGTTATCGCGTTGTGGATTGTGGCTTTCGTTCTCGGATATTTGGGGCTTGAGAAAGCAGCACTTTCGCAAGGAGAGAGTCTTACCACACTCGACTTGATTTACCTGGATCTTCAACTCGTGACGCTTGAATCGGGTTCCATCCCTGGGCCAGTGCCCTGGGAGCTGCAAATCGCCCGGTTTGCGCTTCCAGCACTTGCTGCTTATACCGCCATTCGGGCACTAGCCATCCTTTTCCGGGAGCAAACGCAATATTTTCGACTGCGTTTCGTTCGTGACCATGTTGTGATTTGCGGTTTAAGCCGCAAAGGTCTTCTGCTTGCAAGAAATCTTCTCGCTCAGGATCGAAAGGTTGTGGTGATCGAATTGGATGAGGGTAATGATTCAATCGAACAACTGCGTGTACGTGGGGCCATCGTCCTGACTGGAGATGCAACCGATCCCGCTGTGTTACAGCACGCTTCTATTCATAGGGCGAGGTATTTGATAGCCGTTTGTGAAGATGATGGGACTAACGCAGAAATTGCCGTACAAACCCAAAACCTCATCGCCGATCTCGATTGTGATCCATTAACCTGCTTTATTCACATCGTTGACCCACGGTTGTGTGACCTGCTACGCGAAAATGAAATTGGAGGCAATGCTTTTCCCGGGTTGAGACTCGAATTATTCAATGTTTACGAACGTGGAGCGCAGCTTATTTTGGAGGAGTATTCGCCATTCGAATTGGATGGGGAGGAGCGTGATGATCCTACCCATGTCTTACTGATTGGGATGGGAAAGATGGGCGAGAACCTCGCCACGCGAATAGCCTATGCGTGGCATTCGAACCGCAGGAGTTCAAACAACCCAATATTATTGACCGTGGTTGATCGACAAGCTGAAGAGAAGTTGAAATCGTTGGAAGCTCGTTATCCTCATCTTGCGGCATGTTGCCAATTCTTCCCACTCTCGATGGATGTGAACTCGTCGGGTTTCTATAAGGCTCCATTCTTAACGGATGTTGATAAGAACGGAGTAAGAATCGCGTATATTTGTTTTGACAGTGATTCCTTAAGTCTGAATGTAGGGCTTACATTAGCGCGGCTCACCAGAAAACAAGAAATACCCATCGTTATGCGGATGATCGAGGAAAGAGGATTGGCGCTGCTCCTTGGAAATGGGATGGAGGATCATGAGGGCTTTTCCAATCTTCACGCATTCAGCCTCCTGGATAAAACATGCACACCAGAACTACTTTTTGGAGGCATTCACGAATTACTGGCTCGTTCAGTTTATGAAGACTATGCTCGTCAACAGATAAGTTTAAAACCGCCGATCAAGGGTAGCGATAACTTGGTTCCCTGGGATCAACTTCCAGAGGGAATTAAAAATTCAAATCGTCGATATGCTGATCATATCAGTGTCAAACTACGCGCGGTTGACTGTTACCTTGCGCCGTTGAGGGATTGGGATGCAATTGAATTTAGCTTTTCTGAGCCAGAGGTTGAGCTGATGGCACGGATGGAGCATGAACGCTGGGTCAGAGTTCAGGAGCGTGAGGGCTGGTCCTATGCGGAGGAGAGGGATAATGCCCGTAAAGTCCATCCTTCACTCGTCGTTTGGGAGGAATTGCCAGAAGTTGAGAAGAAAAAAAACCGTGCCTTTATCCGTGATTTGCCGCGCATTTTAGCCAAGGCGGGTTTCCAAATTCAGCGTTATCCGTAATATGAGATTTTGCACGGATTTTAGAAGGGTGGAAATAAACGGATATTCTTCAATGAATTGCACGAGCGTTGAATGGAGTGATGAATATGCCACATGATGTCTTCATCAGTTATTCATCCAAGGACAAGACTGTTGCTGATGCAGTCTGTGGCACACTTGAAAACAGGGACATCCGATGCTGGATCGCGCCGCGGGATATTCCACCCGGCGAATCCTGGGTAGCTGCTATTATCAACGCGATTGGCAACAGTCGTGTCTTTGTATTGATATTCTCGGAAGGATCCAATCGATCGGGACAGGTTCTTCGAGAAGTTGGGGAAGCAGTTGATAATGCAATTCCCATCATCCCATTCCGGATTGAGGACGTCGAGCTCTCGGATGAAATGCGTTACTTCATAAAATCCATCCATTGGTTGGATGCCATGACACCACCATTAGAGAGTCACCTAACGAGGTTGGCCGATTTGGTCGAGAGCTCTCTAACTTATAAAACTGTATCGGAACCTGCCAGAACAACATCTGTGGTCAGAAGTCCAGTTAAGAAGACTTGGCCAGTTCCTATTTGGGCTACTGTCCTGATTGCCGGTTCAGGGATCATATTGTTAGGATGGATAGCATTCTCAATGAATTCACGCTTCGGTACCACAACTTCATCCTCTGTATCAACAATAACACCTACGGCTGCAGAGCGAACAGAGACGGCGACACTACAGGCTTCTCCCTCTCCCTCCACGAGTGAATGGAGGACTCTAACGTTTAATATTACAAATGACATTCTCTGGACGAAAACCCCGGACGGCAAGTACACCATCATTGGTTCAGAGGATACCTTTGCATGGTCTGATGAAGTCATAGAAGGAGATTTCATATTAAAAGCAGATGTGGAAAGCAAGTTTGATTATTTTGGTGAGGGTATGATAATCGTCTATGGTGATGGTATTAGCTGGTCAAGAGGGTGCCTGATTTTTAATATCACTGGTTATTGGCAGGCCATTCGAGCGCATTCCATTTATGATCCTGAAGTTGAATGGTTAGTAATGAATGAGATGCTCTTGGATTTTGAAGAACGAACCAAGTTCAATATGACAATCGAAGTTGTAAATGATATTGCGAATCTCTATGTTGATGGTGATAAAGTTGCCTCAACAAGCTTGCCCCCGGAGATTAATCGCCGCGGGATGATCGGATTGGTGAAATATCAAGGAAGTGAGGATGTAACATTTTCAAATATTTTGTTTAAACCCATAGAGGATAACAGATAAGGGACTCGCATATTACTCGGAATAATTCTCACTTCAAGAAGGTCGGTTCTCTCCTGATCATCTACCTAAAGGACTTTTTCCAATTATGGCTAGGAGTAGATATGGCTCACAAAGCAGGGGATATTAAAGAAACAGTCCATGATCCTTCGATCAATTAGTTCTTATAGACAAGTGTGTCACCGAAGCAGATTGCGCGATGCAGAACACAGAGGCTTCTGGTACGGGATCACTCAGGCCAAATTCTGTCAAGCCCATGAAATTATGTACTCAAGCATCAAGCTGAAGATCTATAGCAGTAGTGAATAACGCAATTCTCTGAGTGCATCAATTAAATTTTTGTAGCCCGTATACCCATTTCGCTCAGCGATAACTCGAAACCCCACATCTTTCCCAAACATCCATCAGACTTTTTTTACATTAATCTTTATGATCAAGCAGCGGAGATCTCCGTGCATTATGTTGAGCTGAATTCCTAACCTGATATCCATCTCTCCAATACCTCAGATTCATCTCACTGCCCATCGATATCGTCGGGCTGTTGAAATTGCAGGCAATGAGCTATTTGAGACGTCCTCGACTTCATATAGGTCAAAAGTGTCACCAATATTTCACACTTTACGGTGAACTTATGATAATTGTCTCGGGTAAGTATTAAATGGCTCCTTGAAAATAAATTACAACCCGCTTAGGATTCCCTACATGAAAACCGCCAGCATCTCACAGGCAAGTTCTGAAGGAGAACTCAAATCTGAGTCCACTCAAAAGAGCCCCTTGTTTCCAAGAAAGTCTTCATTGAAGACCATATTGGGCATGCTTCCATTCACGTTGCAGCGTCTGGTTTTTGGTGCTCTTGTTCTGCTTTTCATCATCTTCCTTACTTACGTTGGATTAGGTATGGCAGGTGGAGTTGATTTTGGCGATGCATTAGAAGAGGCTGTACCAAAAACCATTGAATATATCAATAACCTCCTACATGGTGATTTGGGAATGACCACGGCTGGAAGTAATACGCTCAACCCAGTCCCTGTTAGCGATGTCATCAAGGAGCGATTGCCACGAAGCCTCGGCTTGCTTGGGATTTCACTGATCCTCGCATCCATCATTGGCATCGTATTAGGAATCCTGGCTGCCAGGAGTCGGTCGCAGCGATCGATCTTCATCATCATTGCCACACTGATTGGCGTCTCAATTCCCAGCTTCTTCGCGGCGTTTCTGCTCCAATGGGGGGTAACAACTGTTACTAGAGAGGTAGGACGGACGATCCTACCTGTGGGAGGCTTTGGTTGGGATGCTCATATCATCTTGCCAGTCATTGTCTTGGCGGCGAGGCCGATCGCGCAGATCACCCGAATTTCTCACACTTCGATCAGTGATGTCATCCAGAAGGATTATGTCCGAACAGGGAAGAGCAAGGGGCTCAATCAGAATCAACTGATGGCTCGCCACATCTTTCGTAATTCAGCAATTGCGATCCTGACAACAATCGGTCTTTCTTTGCGTTTCGCATTGAGCAGCCTACCCGTTGTGGAATTCTATTTCGGATGGCCTGGCATCGGCTTCACGCTGCTTAAGGGTATTGCGCAGAGGGATGCAAATTTAACAATCGCGCTGGTTCTATGTCTGGGTATTATCTTCATCTTGGTTAATTTAATCCTGGAGTTGAGTTACCGAGTCATCGACCCCAGACTGCGGAAATCCCCGTCCAATGTTGCTGGGGAGGAGCGGCGTAATATTTTTGAAAACATCAAAGATGCATGGGCTGATTTAAGCGATCAAATAAGGCACAACTCCTTAATCGCTCGATTTCGTAACAAAAGGGCCGCTTCGGAGATTACGAAGCTATCGTTAAAGGAGTTTAAACAGGAAGATCTCGAGTCTACCTCCATTGAAATGCTTCCATCCCCGGGAACCCAACCCACGTGGAAGATCGCGTTAAAAAACGTACCACTGATGGTCGGTGGTATCCTGGTTTTAGGTCTCATTATCATCGTGTTCTTTGGTCCAAGGATTACTCCTAATAATCCATTTGCTACTCAAGGGTTGGTTACAATCGATGGTGAATTAACTCCACCTCCATTTGCGCCCGATGAGACGTATCCCTGGGGGACAGATGCACTTGGAAGAGGGATGATGAGTCTCATCCTGTCTGGTGCACAGCAAACGCTCATCTTGGTTGTATTGGCTGTGGGTGCCAGGGTGATCGTTGGCATCATCCTTGGGGCGATCGCCGGATGGTCGAACGGTAGTCGGGTGGACCGTTTCATCGTTGGTTCTGCAGAAGTGATCGCCTCATTTCCCACGTTGCTCTTGGTTATGATCTTGATCATAGGATTCGGCATCCGTCGTGGCATGATGCCATTTATTCTTGCACTTTGTTTTGTGGGGTGGGGTGAGATCATGCAGTTCGTTCGAGGTGAGGTTACATCCCTCAGGCCAAGGCCCTTTATCGAAAGCGCTACTGCCGTTGGTGCAAGAACACCGCGCATACTCAGCCGCCATGTGATGCCGAATCTGTTCTCGCCTCTCATTGGGATTATTGCATTGGAAATGGGAGCCGTGCTCATGATTCTGGGGGAGCTTGGGTTTATTGGTATCTTCATCGGTGGTGGACAAACGATTCATCTCCCAACAGGCGTCCTTCATTACTCCGATGTGCCTGAGTGGGGGGCATTGCTAAGCGATATACGATTTCAGGCGCGTTCCTATCCCTGGACCGGTCTGGCTCCTATGATGGCCTTTTTCGTCGCCATTCTAAGTTTCAATCTCTTTGGTGAGGGAATCCGGCACATGGTGGAGCAAGGGAAATTCGTTATCAATCGAATTGTAAATTGGTACACCGTTGCATTGGTTGCAATCGCGGTCGTGGCATTCAATTGGTTGAGCTCGAATAGCGGTGCGAACGTTTATTACAAGCAGCTCGCCAATGAGTTCAGTGGTGAAAGAGCATATCAGTATGTTGAGGACCTTACAGATCCGGTGATGGAGGGCCGCGCCCTGGACACTGAGGGAATGAATTTGGCTGCCAATTACATTGCCAGGGAATTTGAAAACTTAGGCCTGCAAGCTGCTGGCGAGGATGGCACGTATTTTCAAGAACGGAAGCGATCCTTTGAAAAACTGAAAGGAATCCCAGAACTTCATCTATTCGATGGTGGTCGAAGCCCAGTCTATCAGGATGACTTCGCAGTATATCCTGGCCGTGTTATGTCTCTTGGCGAAGGACTGGGCCCCATTCGTTTTCTTGGCTTGGGGGAACAACTGCCCACCACCCCAGGAGTTTGGCGATATACGTATCCAGAACTCGAATATGCTGATTTCTCTGAGGACGTGTTGTTATTCTTTTCAGATCGAGAAAATCGTCGTGTCGATTACTACGATATGCAAGGTATGCTGGTCGTCGTCGATGATCCATCGGATTTGGAAAAGCGCTTCACATATTCTGGGCGTACACGGGCCTGGTACGAATCTGATGATGAATTCCTTGCATGGGAAAACCCGTCATTGTGGATCTCGGAAGACATTGCCGAAAGATTGTTGTCAGGATCGGTATATTCGGTCGAAGATATCCGCGACGAGATTGAAGAGCTGCCACCTGAAAAAGTCTGGCAGATGGAATTATCGAGTCAAGTGGGCTTGAGAGTCGATGGATCACTCGTTGAAAAATTACCAGTCCAGAATGTGATTGGCTATATCCCAGGAGTACACAGTTATGATCTTTGTTACACCTGCCTGGCGAGAAAACTCATCGTGGTGGTGGTTCAATATGACAGTCCTGTCATTGGCCCAGATGGCGAGGCCTATCAAGCTGCCATAAATAACGCCAGTGGCGTGGCCGTAATGCTTGAAGCGATTCGGACAATCATGGAGTCGGACTACCAACCGTACAAGACATTCCTCTTTGTGGCATATTCGGGTGAGGGGTTAGACAACGGTGAGCCAATTTCGGATCCTCCAGATATTCGAAAATTCCTGCAAGCTAGGACCGGTTCGACTCAGTATGAAATTGAAGCCATCGTACAGATCCGCGGAGTTGGCGGAGGAACGGGAGACAGACTTGAAATATCTGCAGGTGGTAGCCTTCGATTAGCTGAGTTACTCGATGAGACCGCCCGGCAAATGAGCGTCCGGAAGATCAGGAAGGATGAAGACATCGATATCAGTATCATCTATGAAGATGGTGGTTCGTTCTATGAGGCAGGCCAGGAGGCACCAGTCGTACAGATATTCTGGGAGGGTTGGGAAGATTACTCAGGTATGCCTTCCGATACTCTGGAGGTCGTTTCAGAGGAGAATTTGGATAAGGCTGGACGAGCAATAGCGATGGCCTTGATGATCTTAGGTCGAGAAACAGAATACTGATCATTCCCATTATCGTTCCACCATTCGGTCCGAAACAACATCATAACCCAATGACCATACCCAGTGGTAAGGTATGTTCCTTTTTGGGTTTGACCATGTTGATTTTCATTTGATGCGGGTGATCCTAAAGTGGTGCTGAAAACCATCCTCTGATAGCATGTATTTTTACGAAGTATAGCATATGCTAAATCTGCGCTTATTAAAGTATTATTTACGATTTTCACTTTGCTTGTAGCTTTCAGTTGGTTGTTACGATCCACGACAATCCATCCTCGATGACACTTCAAAAGGGGTATTCGTCAGGGAATTCATAGTGAGCTGTCAGGTAGAGGACTGCAAATTAGATGAAGATCGGGGAAAGATTTTTCACCAACGAAAGTGTCTTATGGGGGGTGGATCCTTGTGGAAATGCAGTCGAGCTGGTTTGGATGCCCAATTTATCATTCCTGGCGGATGAGGGGATTGCGGCAGTCCCCTAATCCTGCCACTTATTAAAATACACATAGAATGTGTCAAGGAAGAAGCGAGATGAACGCTGTTGAAATTTCACATGTAGCAAAATCCTTTGGTGAAACGAGGGCTGTGTCCGACGTCTCATTCGATATTCGTAATAGTGAGATCTTTGGGCTTCTTGGTCCGAATGGCGCAGGGAAGACCACGACGATCCGTTTGATGTTGGATCTGTTTAAACCGGATCGTGGAGAGATCTCCATACTGGGTGGGCCGATGACATCGGAAAAAAAGGAGCGTATCGGGTATATGCCTGAAGAGCGCGGGCTATATCAAGATGTGCAATTGGATCGATGTCTGATCTATCTTGGGACATTAAAAGGGCTCTCCCAAAGCGAAGTTCGAGAACGCTTGGATGTCTACCTTGAGAGGTTCGACCTTACTCAGCACAGGAATAAGAAAGTTAAAGACCTCAGCAAGGGAATGCAGCAGAAGGCGCAAATCATCAATACGGTTCTTCATGAACCTGAGTTGGTAATTATCGACGAGCCGTTCACTTCGCTAGACCCCATAAACACCCAACTTGTCAAAGATTTGATCCGTGAACTGCGTGACCGTGGGACAACGATCATGATGTCAACCCACCAGATGCATCAAGTCGAGGAGCTTTGTGATCGGATCGTTCTGATCAATGAGGGGCGTGATGTCCTTTATGGGGACTTGGATGAAATTCGCCGCCGCTATTCCGGTCACGCCGTACTCGTGCGTTCAGAAGGAGAATTGCCAGTACTTTCTGGTGTCACTGACGTTGTTCCCCACAATAACGCCTTACGTCTAAGTCTTGCTGATAACACAACACCGCAAGTCGTTCTGCAGGATCTCATTATGAAGGATGTGGTCCTCGAGAGGTTCGAGGTTGCTACTCCGACTCTTGATGAAATCTTCATTAGAGTAGTCGAAGATGGAGATCAGGTGTGATGTCCAAGGTATGGTTAGTCGCTAAACGAGAATTCACTCATAACGTATTCCGTAAGAGCTTTATCCTGGTTCTGCTCAGTGTTCCACTCATAATGGCATTGAATATCGGTATTGTGGTCTTCGTCGAAAACCTCAATGAAAATGATGCTCCATTAGGGTATGTGGATCATAGCGGAGTCTTGGAAGATCCTATCATGCTCCCTGAGAATTCCTCGGATGATCCCATCTCAATTATTCATTTTCAGTCTGAGGATGAAGCGCGCGCTGCATTGGAATCGGAGGAAATCCAAGCTTATTATGTCCTGGGGACGGATTATCAGGATACGAAGGCTGCTGAGCTCGTGTATCTCGAGGAACCCGGTAGGAACGCCACTCGACAATTCTCAGATTTTCTTAAATTAAACTTACTCACAGATCTACCCGCGGAGATCTCTAACCGTGTTTCGAGAGGGGACGATGTGGTGATTCGTTCGCCAGACATCGACTCCGGTGAAGGGAGGGAGTATCCCTCCGGCGCTCCGCCATTTGGTGTAATACTGCCGCTCATCCTGTGTATTGCGTTCATTTTCTTATTAATGATTACTTCGGGTTTCATCATGGAGGGTGTTGTCCAGGAACGTGAAAACCGCACCATGGAAGTCCTCGTCACTTCTGTTACTCCACAACAGATGGTATCTGGTAAAGTACTCGGCATCGTCGGAATCAGCTTTACGCAACTGGTTTTTTGGATCATTATCGGGATCGTAGCAGTCGTGCTTGGAGCGCAAGTATTCGATATTGAATGGCTTCAAAACACGAGCCTAGATTGGCAAGGGATCCTGATGATCACCTTGATCGCAATTCCCACCTACATCCTCGCAGCAGCTTTGATGTTCACTGTCGGTTCGACCGTTACCGAATCTCAAGAAGGACAAGCTTTTGGACCAATTTTTCTCCTCATTACGTTGATTCCAACTTGGTTGATCGTTGCCATCATCGAAGATCCTAATGGCACTGTACCTACTATTTTGAGTTTGTTACCTTTCACATCACTCACTACCCTTGGGCTGCGAAATATGGGTTCTGCTGTGCCCATGTGGCAGGTGGCACTCAGCTTTGGTATTCAGGTCCTCTTTGCTACTGGGGCTATCATTTTGGCTGGACGAGCCTTTCGTCTAGGAATGCTGCGCTATGGGAAGCGATTGAGTATTCGAGAGGTTTTGCGAAGATCTGAGAGAAGCGTAGGAGAGGGTCGTGCCTCCCAAGGAGGTGTGGCATGAAGAAAACATTCCTCGTCCTGCGTTACGAGATCTTAACGAACCTCAGGAGACCTTCATTCCTCTTGATCACCTTCGGTTTGCCGCTTCTTGGATTATTGGTGTTTACGGTCGTTACGATCGTGAGGAATAACAGGACGGCAGATCCATCAGCCGCTGAACCTTCAGAGCAGACTGACTTGCTTGTGGAGGGATTTGTCGATCAGTCTGGCTTGATCACCGTGATACCCGAGGACCTTCCACCGGGCATCTTACTGTCATATGCAGATGAAGATGCTGCCTATGATGCTTTGGAGAATGGTGATATCACGGCTTATTACATTGTTCCTGAAGAGTATGTTGAGAATGGTGAGTTCATTTATGTGCGTCCAAATTATTCACCGCTATCATCTGGTGGGCAAGAGTGGATGATGCGTTGGACTTTGCTCTATAACCTGGTTGGTGGCGACATTGAATTTGCAAGCAGGATTTGGAATCCGATGGATCTCGAAGTCACGAATATCTCTCCTCAACCAGAGCATGATCGCTATTCCTCGGAGGATTGTTCCAAGCCTGGCTACACATGCGAATCAAATCCAGTAATACGTATGCTTCCAATGTTTATCGTTGTCCTCTTCATGATCTTCCTCTCTGCCGGTTCCGGTATTTTGTTGAGAAACGTGAGTACAGAGAAACAGAATCGAATGATGGAGATTCTCATTTTGTCAGTTAATCCTCGGCAGATGCTCGGCGGAAAGATGATTGGCCTGGGCCTTGTCACATTGGTTCAGTTAGTTGTCTGGGTGAGCACTGGATATCTGATTTTAACCATGGGTGGGGACACCCTGAATTTGCCCGAAGAATTCTCACTTCCATTCAGCCTAGTGATATGGACCATAGTCTTTTTCCTCTTGGGGTATGCATTATATGCAAGCCTGATGGCAGGCGCTGGCGCGCTAGTCCCAAGGGTAAAAGATATCCAACAAGCTACTTGGGTTCTTATGTTACCTATAATGCTGAGCTATTTCTTTGCGGTTACGCCCATCGGCCAGAATGATCCCAACAGTGCGCTTGTGACCGGATTGAGCCTTTTCCCATTGACAGCCCCCATTATTATGATCATGCGTTTAACGATCACCGAGGTACCTCTCTGGCAACTTGCCATCGCAATCGTCGCGCTTGTTGTTGGAACCACACTTACAATTAGGAGTGTGGCGCGCATGTTCCATGCGCAGACTCTTCTTTCCGGACAACCATTTTCTCCAAAGCGATACTTCAAAGAACTATTAAATGTAACCTAAGCTATCGTTTCAATGCGTGTTTGGGTGGTATGAGTTCGTCGGATGCATGTTTTTTGTGGTCTGATGAACTTTTCATCTAGGGTTAGAGTAAATTCTGAGAGCCGGAAAATAGGAGAAGTGGGTTAAGAGTGAAAATTCGTCATATTCTCAACGTTCTCATGCTGAGCGCATTCGGTTTTCTTCTAATAACCTGTTCGTTCACAGTTTCGGATACGTCTGCTCCATGGCCTACTGAAGGATGGGAAAAAAGCTTGCCCGAGGAGCAAGGTATGGACTCTGCACTCCTTGCAGAGATGCTTAGTTTGATTGAAGAACGAGATTACGAAATCGATAGTATCCTCATCATCAGGAATGGTTATTTAGTGACTGACATTTATGTCCATCCATTTGCTCCGAACACCAAGCATGTCATCAATTCCTGCACCAAGAGTGTCGTCTCTGCGTTAATCGGGATCGTTGTCGATGAGGGTTACATTCATGGAGTTGACCAACCTATTCTTGAAATATTTTCGGACCGCGATGTTGCTAATCTTGAACCAAGTAAAGAGCAGATAACTCTTGAGGATGTGCTTAGCATGTCCTCAGGTCTCGACTGCAAAGATTCATACCTCTATCGTTGGAGTGGTCTCAGGGAAATGTGGAACAGTGAGGATTGGGTTCAATTTGTTTTGGATTTACCTATGGCACATGAACCTGGTACTTATTTCGAGTACTGTAATGGCGGCTCTTTTCTCCTTTCGGCTGTCGTACAGGAACGCACGGGGAAAACCGCGCTTGACTTTGCCAATGAAAAACTTTTTGGTCCTCTTGGGATTGAGAATGTTACTTGGCGAGAAAATCCCCAGGGCATCTCCATCGGCTGGGGAGGCCTCGAGATGATTCCATACGACATGGCGAAGATCGGTTACCTGTACCTTAATGGAGGTGAATGGGATGGGGGGCAGATCATCCCATCATCTTGGGTTGAATCGTCGACTACAGAGCATATCGATGCAACATTGCAAGATGGTTATGGTTATCAGTGGTGGGTGGACGATGATGGTGTTTATATGGCCCTAGGCTATGCTGGGCAGTTCATCTTCGTGATGCCAGAGAAGTCACTAGTCGTCGTCTTCACAAGCGATTTGAAGGAGCGCGACTTCTACGTTCCTCAACAACTACTAGAAGCCTATATCATCCCTGCAGCTCAATCCTCACAAGCGTTGCCGAAGAACACCAAAGGCGTCGAGCAGTTGGAGTTGATGATCGAGAGGCTTGCTCAACCATGAGGATAATTCAGTAGTCAGTAGCCAGAATTCAGCGATTAGCTCTTAGCTGTTGGCTTTAAGCTCTCAGCTTTCAGCGGTCAGCGGTCAGCTTTTAGCTATTGGCTGTTAGCGTTTAGCTTTAAGCTATAAGCTGTAAGCGATAAGATTTCAGTAGTCAGTAGACAGTAGCCAGATTACAGATTTATTCATTTTTTTCCACGACTAGAGCTTTACACCAGTCTACTTATCAACTCATTCATTTTTTGACTGATTAACTGCTACCTGATTCCCGATCCCTATTCTCTAATCACTAATCTCAAATCTCTAGTCTCCAGTCTCTAGTCTCCTACGCTTTGGCGAAGCCAAAGCGCCTAATCTCCAGTCTCCAATCTCCATCTCACTCTCGCCTGACGATACCCTCTTGCCATGCGTAGACCGCTGCTTGGGTTCGATCTACAAGGTGTAATTTACTAAGGATATTGCTCACATGCCCTTTGACTGTGTTTTCGCTGATCACCAGTATTTCTGCAATCTCATGATTGGGTAGACCTTTGGCGATAAGTCTGAGAACTTCCATTTCACGAGAGGTCAATTCAGTGAACGGATTCAATCTTTCATCTTTTGCACCGTGAATCTCTTTGATCACACGAGCGGCAATGCGTGGGTGCAGGGTAGCTTCACCGCCTGAAGCCATTTTTATAGCGTCCGCCAGGATTTCCATTTTCACATCTTTCAACAAGTAAGAAATGGCTCCTGCTTGAAGAGCTGGAAAAATGTGTTCATCCTGATGATAGGACGTTAAGACCACAATTTGAGTTCGAGGGCTGATGTTTTTGACTTTCCTCGTAGCATCGACGCCGTCCATACCTGACATTACCAGGTCCATCAGGACAACGTCAGGGACATAATTCGAAACAAACTCAACCGCCTCCTCGCCCGATGATGCTTCTCCGATCACGTTGAACTCGGATTGGGAGTCGAGGAAGGCCTTGATGCCCTGTCGAACAACTTCGTGGTCATCAACAATTAGAATGCTTATAGGTTCGGACATACCTTTGCCTGATTCCTCAAGTGGTGCCGCACTAACAAATACAGTTGACAGTGATCGTTGTGCCTTCATTTATTCTACTCTCAATACTCAAATGTGCGTTGATGATCGCAGCGCGTTCACGTATGGAGCGGAGACCCACGCCGTTCTGGATTTTCCTGAGGTCGAATCCATGACCATTATCCCGGATTATCAGAGAAACTCGTGTCGGTTGATAAGTAAGGCGAACCTCAGCCAAGCTCGCACCGCTATGGCGGACGACATTTGCTAGCGCTCCCTGAACAATTCGAAAAAGAGCTTGCTCGATTTCAAGTGGCAGTGGTCGCTCGCCATTGATGTGCACGTCTATGTTTAAGTCGGATTGGTTCGCGCAATCTGAAGCGTATTCCCGTACAGCTGCAACTAACCCGCGATCTTTTAGGACGACCGGTCGCAACTCTTGGATCAGGTCGGTGAGATCCTGGCGGACTTCATCAAGGAGCTTTTCAGTCTCACGCAAGTGAAATTCAGCTTCGTGCGATCCCGAGTTCACATGTGTGATAGCAGCGCCCAGTTGGGCAGAGGCTGCAAAAGCTTCCTGCTTGACGCTGTCATGGAGATCGCGAGCAAGACGATTCCGTTCTTCCATGACGGAAAGCTGCTGCCGTTCTTCCAGAAGGGACTTTAATTGATCAGCCATGTTGTTCAGCCCTTGAGCTAATCGACTCAACTCGTCGCCGGACTGATCGTCGACGTAGACTGAGAAGTCTCCCTCGCTCCAAGCTTCTGCAGAAATGAAGATTCTCTTTAGGCGTTGAACCAAACCGTGGGCTGTCAGGAAACCAAAAGCGGTGCCAAAAAGGGCGGCAAAGATCGTGATGAATACCAGACCGATCCCAGCCTGCCTAGCTAAGGACGTGAATGTCAGAAGGTTCCAGAACTTGTTCTGTTGGGTGAATGCAATAGCACCCACAATTCGTTCTTTCCCGAATTCATCATGAACTGGAACAGCGCCAACCAGTTCATTTCTGGTCACCCAAGCATAACTCAAATTAAGGTCCGTACCACTTTCCAGCACCGTCCGGACGGGCTCCTCAATACTCGGTACGCCAATTGCATCGTACATTGCGCCGGGTTCAGCTCCTCCCAGCCCCCCCCGAGGGATCGTAGTGAGTAACATGCCACTGGCATTGAAGAACGAGAGTTGGAACTGATTGGCGCTTGAGACATCGAAGACAAAATCACCGATTTGGATGGGTTCAGTCTCAAGAACTTGAAACTTCATCTGATGGAGAAACTCTCGAAGACCTTCCTCATCTGGAGGATTAGAGGAAAGATATTCTGCTGCTACCGGTGCATAATACCTGTTCAAGTTGGTAAGAATTTCATTCGGTGATTTGCTCGTCCTTCCATTTACGTAATTGGATAATCCAACGAGGAAAACAACCTCCAACACAAGTAATGCGCCAACTGTAACCAGTGTATAGCTAAGGGTCAGCTTCCATCGGAGCTGTCTGAAAGGTGCAACGAAGTAATTCGAAATTTTCATGATTCTCCTACTCGCACTGAAAGACCATGTCATTTGCTACGTACAAATAATCACATTCACAATGGGCTAGGAAAGTACAATCCGGTCTGCATCACGAGCCTTATGCCAAATACACTTCACCATTGAACCTTCCTGCAATTGATAGATTCTTAATTATCGCGACCGTACTTGATCCCTCGAATGTGCCTTAATCCTTGTGTGGAGTAAGTCCAGAGGTTGGTTATGCTTGATGGGTTTCTCCTTTTACCCTACTGGAGAGGGGTACGAAACTGTTCTCCAGGCTCATGTTTTCATCCATCAGGAGCTATATGATGAATGACAGAGTAGTGTAGGTGGGGCTTGGAGAAGACCTCGCCAATAGAGTTGTTGATATGCTCTATGAGAGATATCCCTTATCGCAAGGTAAGGTTCATTTGGTTGTCATAAGGGATGACGCCCCGGTGGCGGCCAGGGCGTCCTTGGAAAGCGTCATTGGTCCAGTCAGAACCTGATAGAGACTTTCCTATGGATGACTTTATCAGACTCTCTCATGATGTTCAACGTCCTAGGGTGACGATCACGACATTGATTCTGACTACATCAAAGATTGGCATCTAGTTTTTTCCACATGAACAATGTGTGATGCTGAAAAGGTGCTGAGTTGATGAATCGAGAATGCGTGCGTTCTGAAGTGAGAATGAGGTGAGGAGAGGTGGCAGTGTTTGCGAGAAATTCTCGGCCTCCCAAGGCTGTTATTAAGAGTAACTTGCTGGCCGGGAGAGAGCCGGATGCTCAGGCAATCGCTGGAGCAAGACGTCTATATCGCAAAGCTCTTCTCCTCGCGAAAATCCGCAAGCTCTGGAGTTTCGTATCGAGGCAACATCAATCTCCGATCATATTGGATGACTATCGAAATGTAGATTCCGTCTACCGTTGGCGTTACATTGGAGTGTTGGATATTCCGATCAACTGGATTATTGGGTGTGAGACTCAATGTGATGAGTTTGATAGCGCTTTTTACCCACAACGTTCACATGATAGTTCGCGGTGGTTAACCATCGCGATCGCTCGCCAAATGGGTGTCCCAGCACCGCCCATCGAGGTGATCCAGATAGGATCGAACTATTTTGCACAAACCGGTCACTATCAAATCTCCGTCGCGCGTGCGATGGGCAGGAAAATCCTTAAGGCCTATGTGACCAGTTGGGAAATCAATAACCGAATTCGAAATTCCAAGAAGAGGATTGACCTTTATGAACTTCAGGGGCCTTCATAAGGGCGATTCTCCTTCCAGTCCACTGCCTTCCCGCCGGGAGGTTTTGCGAGGGATCGGCCCGGCGGGGAGGCAAAAATATTAACTACTAAGGATGTGCAATAGACCATTCTTTTGGATGAATTGATCGTTGCTAGATCAAGGGGCAAAAGGAGGTGATGAAGAATCAAATTTTGCTGGAACTGATTGATACGCCGAATCAATAACGATTCAATTTGTGAGGAGAGAGAAGGTCATGAAAAAGAAGATGTTTTCCATGATGGCCATGTTTCTGATCGCCGGGTTTATCCTCAGCGCATGTGCCTCAGAAGAAGCTCCGCCCGCAACAGTCGTGATCACGAAGGAGGTCGGGGGTGAGACGGTCACTTTGATTGTGACCGCAACCCCTGAAGTCAGTGCACCTCCCATCGTGCTGGACTGGAACTGGGGAACAGAACCGCCCACAGCGGACCCTGCGCTGGCGACAGACAATGTTTCCATTGATGTCGCCGGCATGTTGTTTATGGGCCTCACCAACTACGATATAGATGGTTCCATCATCCCCTGGTTGGCGAAAGATTGGTTTGTCTCAGAGGACGGCCTCTTATGGACTTTTAAGCTGCGGGACGACGTACCCTGGGTGCGTTACAACACTGGCACTACTGAGGTTGACTTCATATATGACGAAGAGGGAAACCAACGCTTTGTGAACGCGTATGATGTCGAGTATGCCGTCAAACGAACATTAGATCCTGATACGGCCTCCAATTATGCGTACGTGCTCTATGTCATCGAAAATGCCGAAGCAGTGAACGCAGGTGAAGAAGGTGTTACATTGGACGACATAGGCGTAAGGGCTGTGGATGACCAGACTGTAGAGTTTGAGCTCGAATTCCCCGCAGGTTTCTTCCCCGCCGTTGCCGGGTTATGGACGGCAGCACCGGTACCCCAGTGGACCATAGAAGAAGCTGAGGTACAGTGGACTGAGCCAGGTACTGTCGTCAGCAATGGGCCCTACGTGATGACGGAGTGGATCCACGGTTCTGAACTCAATATGATGAAGAACCCGTACTGGCCAGATGCCGACTCAGTCCAGATCGACCAGATCCATGGTGTGATGATCGTAGAGGAGTCCACAGAGTTCGCCATGTATGAGAACGGCGAATTGGATTCAGTCGGTCTCCCCCTTGCAGAGGTTGACCGCGTGAAGGCCGATCCAGTTCTCAGTGAGGAGTACTACAACGCGCCTGGAACATGCACCTACTTCTATGGCTTTGCCAATAATAAAGAGCCCTTTGATGATGTTCGAGTCCGGAAGGCGTTCAACATGTCAATTGACAAAGAATCCATTGTAGAGAATGTCACTAAGGGTGGTCAGATTCCAGCAGGGCATCTGGCGGTTCCAGGAACCTTCGGCGCGCCAGAAGTTGGTTCCGTCGGCTTGCCATATGACCCAGAAGGCGCTAAAGCTTTGTTAGATGAATACCTCGATGAGAAGGGTCTCGAAGCTGCTGATCTTGACGTTGTGCTCATGCACAACACAGGAGAAGGTCATCAACGTATCGCCCAGGCTATTCAACAGATGTGGGCTGTAGAGCTCGGTGTTGATGTATCTCTCGAGAATCAGGAATGGGCGGTTTTCCTCGACACCATTCAGAATTCGACGCCATTGGAGGATATGCCACATGTCTTCCGTAGTGGATGGTGCTCCGATTATCCAGATGAAAATAACTGGGTGTACGAGGTCATGCACGCAACCGCTGGCGCAAACGAACAGCGACGTGGTTGCTTGGATCCGACTTGTAACGAGGTAGAGCTTCAACAGTTTGACTTGCTCACTGAGCAGGCGAGGTCTGAACAGGATCCGGCCTTACGGAAGGATCTCTATTTCGAGGCAGAACGCATACTTGTAGAAGAGGAAGCTGCTTATCTGCCCATCTATTACTACACGACAATGCAGATGACTAAGCCGTACTTGGAGAGAGACTTCCAATCACTTGGACACAAACACTTCTACTGGTGGAAGATCGATCAAGATGCCAAGTTGGATACTATCCAGTAGCCGAGTGATCAAGAATGGGGAGGTCCTTCATATGGACCTCCCCGTTTTCTATTAATTCACTTGTACGTCTAATAAACTTTATTGTTAGGAGGTTTCAATCATCTTCCAAAGTAAAGGTCTTACGCAAGCTTAGAATCTATCTTAAACCTCACATACGAATTTATCGGCCCGACTGTGGGTCGTTTTTGTTTTTGTGGGTGCAGTTTTATTGGAAATGTGGAGGGTATGAGGATATTATTTCGGAAAGAAATTGAACTTAATCCACATCTGGATAGCCTTTAATTCTGGTTGGTGAAGCAATAATCCGGTGTTTGTGGGGGACGTTTTTGTTGGTGTCTACTAAAACGCAATGCAGTTCCCAAAGTTAAGCGACAGGAATGTGTACACTTAGCGTCGGAATGGTTGTGTCATGCTTGGAGATTTGTCCAGTAGAAGTAATTGTTAGAACACAATAGGATTTACGAAATGATACTTGCTGCCTGTCACAGATCTCAATTTGGGAGGGATTGGGCGACATGATCGATATGATCGCTTTTGATGCAGACGATACACTATGGCATAACGAACCATTGTACGTTGATGCTAACCGCAAATTGCAGGATCTCTTGGTCGGTTATGCAAGTGGTGAAACCATTCGCCAAAAATTGGACCAAATTGAAGAGGACAATTTCAAGATCTATGGATACGGCATTAAGAGTTTCGCACTTTCTATGATCCAGACCGCCGTTGAACTCAGCATTGGGAAAATCAGTGGTGATGAAGTAAATAAGATCATTGACATAGCTAAGGACATGCTCCTTGCTGAGGTTGTGTTACTTGAAGGAGTCGTGGAGACGATTGAAGTGCTGGCAAATAGTTATCCCTTGATGATCATCACCAAAGGCGATATTGTAGATCAAGAGTCGAAAATTGATCGATCAGGGATTGGAGGTTATTTTCACCAAATTGAAATTGTGGGCGAGAAGGTGCAGGAAACATACACTGAGCTGTTGTCAAAGTACGGTATCCCACCTGAACGTTTTCTAATGGTTGGGAACTCGCTTCGCTCGGATATTCTTCCAGTCGTCGCCTTGGGTGGCTTGACGGCTTACATCCCATATGAGTTGACGTGGCAACGTGAGATGGTCCATGAAAACGAAAAGGTGGATGAAGGATATTACGAATTGGAAAGCATTCATCAACTACCCAGGCTTCTCGCACGACTGAAATCGGAATGAGTGTTTGGATAAGCGGTGAAAAATAGTATATAAAACAGCATCCTTACACCGGGTTCCGTTAAAGGTAGTAGTTCAAAAGCAGATGGGGCGGAATTTTTATCATAAGGCTGCAGGGCAAAGAGTTTGGCACCTGTGCATAACAAAGGTAAGTTTAGGCGTTCGCTTTTATGGATAAAAAGGAGATGTCCGATGCCCGAGGTTGAGAAGCAAAAACGAGTTCATGATATGCTGCTGGGCCCATTGGAGCGCCCCGCTTTACAGTGGTTCAGTGCCCGAATGCCGGGTTGGGTGACTCCCGATATCCTGACCGGTTTTGGCGTATTCGGCGCTGTACTCATCTTCGCAGGTTATGCGTTGACTAATATCGATCCTGGTTTCTTGTGGCTGGCAAGTCTAGGTTTTGTCATCAACTGGTTTGGCGATAGCCTGGACGGGACGCTCGCTCGATATCGGAAAATTGAAAGACCAAAATACGGTTTCTTCATCGATCATACGGTTGATTCATTCAATATGGCACTGATTTTTATTGGGTTGGGCCTCTCCGCCTATGTGAGGTTAGATATCGCTTGTTTGGCCGGCATTGGCTATCTGCTGATGTCAATTTTGGCATATGTCGCCGCAATCGTGAGTGGGAAATTTCAGATTTCCTATGCCAAAGTTGGTCCAACCGAAATGAGACTCATCGCGATCATTGCCAATACAATCATCTTCTTCGTTGGCAATCCGATTCTGGATCTTTCATTTGTGTCAGTTACCGTTTTTGATCTGGTTGTACTTCTCGTTGCTGTAGTTGAGATGATGTTCTACGTTGTGTCGGTTGGAAACCAATTGCGGTATTGGAATAAGATAGATCCCGGGAAGAAGAGAGAAGAAGAACTTCCTGCCTAATGCTTCGGACCTGGTGAATTAGGTCTACTCCATTTACTAATTAGCCGGATTAAGATTGGTCTCTTCCAGTTCTATTACGACCTAGTGCTTCCATAAATGATGGAGTGTGTATTTCTGGTTATTTGATCGAAAATGGATGTTCATCTCCGTTTGACGGGTTGAGAGATCTTCCAACTACGCCATTCTTGACAGAATGGATGGAATTTCAAGGAGACATTTGAAACATGGCTGAAAATGGACAATTTCAGGGATTTCCAGAACAGGCAATGACGTTCTTTGCAGAGCTGAAAAACAATAACGACAGGGAGTGGTTCAACGAACGCAAGGAGGTGTACCAGAAAGAAATTCTGGCACCTGCTCAGGATTTTGTGGTTGCATTGGGGGATCGATTGAAGTTGCTTTCTGCTGGAATTGAATATGACACGCGGACCAATGGCAGAGGCTCCATCATGCGCATCTATCGTGATATCCGCTTCAGCAAAGACAAGTCACCTTATAAGACCAACCTGGGGATCATGTTCTGGGAGGGGAAGAGGAAGAAGACAGAGAATCCAGGCTATTTCTTCCATATGGATGATAGTGGCGCCATCCTGTACGCTGGACTCTACCAGTTCCCCAAGGTATACATGAATGCCTACCGCAATGCCGTCATTGACGAAGAATTGGGGAATGAACTGGAGACTTTAATCAACGAGATGACTCGCAATGGCGAGTATAAGGTTGGTGGTGAGCATTATAAGCGCGTGCCCAGGGGTTACGACGCTCAGCATCCGCGTGGTCAGCTTCTCCGCCATAATGGACTTTGGAGTGAGTCGCCAAAAATAGATGCGGGTATAGTTGCCAACCCTGACCTAGTTGATGTGTGTTTTGACCATGCGAGCATGATGCTTCCACTGCATCGTTGGCTGGTGGATGTTGATACTGGGATGGAGGGAGGATGAGCCGATCGCTTTGGCTTGTTATCATCGGGGATGCCGTTGTCTACTTGCTGGCTACGATCCTCGGTTTTGCATCTCACGCAGGGGAGAACTCAATCTCGCTTACGCGTTTCTTGGCTACATTGGTCCCATTCACGATGGCATGGTTCCTCATCTCCCCTTGGCTTGGTGCATACCGATTAGAAAAAATCGTTACACCGAATCAACTCTGGCGACCTCTCCTCGCCACACTGTATGCTGCACCCATTGGTGCTTTCGGTCGTGGGCTTTGGCTGTGGTCTCCGATTCTCCTTTTGTTCGTGCTCATCATGGCTGCAGTGACTGCGGCTTTGATGCTGCTATGGAGAGCATTGCTATTTCTCATCCTCAGATCCCGCTCGTAAGAGGGAGTAACTCATCTCCGTTGAATAAGTTACACCACCAATGCTTCATTAGTTTGTACTCAACGAAGTGTTGGCTTGCTCCTTCTATTAGCTAAGGTTATCATGGTGCATGTAATGGATGAAGGTGCTCTCATCCGCGATGCGCAACGCGGAGATCTCACTGCTTTCAACCGTCTTGTACTGGCCTATCAGACTTTGGCCTTTAATGTCGCATTTCGCATTATGGGGGAGCCTGCCTCTGCGGAAGATGCAACCCAGGAAGCATTTATCTCTGCGTACCGCAATATCAAAAGATTTCGAGGCGGCTCTTTCCGGTCGTGGATCTTACGAATCGTAACCAATGCGTGCTATGACGAACTTCGCAGGAGGAAACGCAGACCGGCAGTCTCACTTGAGGAATTGATAACATTCTCCAACGGGAGTGAGTCAGACGACCCTGGGCTTCCAGTGAGCCATGAATACACGCCAGAGATTGCTGCGCAAAGAAGCGAGTTAACTGGAGCTATCCAGGATTGCATTAACCGCCTGCCCGATGAGTTTAGGATCGTCGTTGTCCTGGTTGATGTCCAGGGTTTTGATTACAAAGAGGTTTCGAGCATCATTGAAAAACCATTGGGGACTGTGAAGAGTCGGTTAGCGCGTGGGAGAGTTAGGATCCGTGAGTGTCTCCAGCGGTACAGGGAACTTTTACCTGCTGCATTTCGTCTGGAGAATGAGGCGAAATGATGACAAGAATGCATCAGTATCGAAAGCGTGATATTGAAAAACTATCCGCGTACCTGGACGGTGAACTCTCACCGAAGGAAACCGCGCGTCTTGAAGAACATCTACGCGAAAATCCTGGGTTGCGACGTTTATATGAAGAGCTTGGTGCGACAAGAAATCTGCTGGCAGAATTGCCCACAGTTCGACCTCCAAAGAATTTCACACTAACACCTGAAATGGCCGGCATTCGGTGGAGAAGGAATGCCTATCCAGTATTCCGCCTGGCGACGATGGCTGCCGTTGTCGCATTGGTCGTCGTTATTGGTGCGGATGCACTGACGAGAACCAGATTTCCTGCGGCGACTACCGCCTTTGATGCACCGCAAGCCGTGATGGAGCGGGGGGCATTGGAGGAGCTAGCAGAAGAAGGTGTCGTCGAGATTGTACCAGAAGCTGAAGCCGAGGTAGCAGAGCCACTCGCGGGGGCTGCCCTCGAGGAAGGGGAACTCGCAGAGCAGCCTTTGGCGGAGGTTGGGGAAAACGCAACGATGGATTTCCTGGGTGAACCGGCTGAGGCTCCTGAAGAAGAAAAGGCAGGAGAAGATCGCGAAGCCTGTCAGGCTTGCACTCCCGCACCGACAGGAACGACAGAGGTCGCTGAGGGGATTGGTGACGCAGATGAACCTACACCAGAAGCAGTGGAGGAACCCCCTCTACCACTCGCGCCAACCGTCATCTCTGAAGGACAAAGTGACGTATTCGATCTCGGCCCTCTCCAGATTGCAGAGTTGAGCCTCGGCATCGCGGTGCTCGTGCTATTGGGTGGCACATTATATTTTCGTCGTTTTCGATGATGACTGAGCCTGAACCGATTAAATATTGTTCCTATTGTGGACGAGAAATTGAAGAGAGGCGGTTTGAAGGTCGTTCAAGACCTTATTGTCTGTCCTGTGATCGATTCTTTTTCCAAGATCCAAAGGTGGCCGCTGCAGCACTCATAGAGCATGAAGGGCGGGTCCTTCTTGTTAAGAGAAGGTTCAACCCGGAAATGGGGAAGTGGGGCTTACCAGCTGGGTTTGTAGATGCCGGTGAGGATCCCAAAGTGGCGTTGGTGCGTGAGTGCCGAGAAGAGACAGGCCTTAATGTGAGAATCCTCCGTCTCATGGATGTTATTTTCGATGATGAACATGCGCGTGGTGCAAACATTGTCATCCTATACCAAGCTGAGGTTGAAGGTGGTGCCATCTCAGCTGGTGACGACGCTGAAGAAGTCGCCTTCTTTCCCCCTGACCAGCTTCCACCTATCGCATTCCGTGCGACCCGCAAAGCGTTGGACCTATGGCTTTCGCCGGGCTAGTTGCTCGAAACCATTCTCCAGTTCCGTTCAATACCTGGTAAGTTTCTTTAACCAATCGGCATTCGTGTCATGTGTCATTACGTGGATGGGTGTAATGTCTTAGCAGGTTCACTCCACGTTAATCTCTCCATTTTCGCCCCGCGCGGTGTAGAATCTCCTTCAAGCCGTATGGATAAGTAGACCTGATGAAAAGATTTGATGTCTTCACGCTTCTCCCTGAAGTTATGGATACATACCTACAGGCAAGTATTCTAGGCCGGGCCCAGGAGGCAGGTTTCGTTGAGGTGTACGTGCATAATATTCGGGATTACGCGACCGACCGTCATAAGATGACGGATGACGTACCCTTTGGTGGGGGTGGGGGTATGGTGATGAAGCCTGAGCCCATTTTCGCGGCAGTCGAAAGCGTTTTGGGTAATGCGCTGGAGGAGGTTCCAGTGATTTTGCTAACACCCCAAGGTAGACTCTTTAATCAACAGATCGCAGAGCGATATGCAGATGAAACTCGAATAGCCCTGATTTGCGGTCGTTATGAGGGTGTTGATGAGCGTGTGCGGAAGCATCTTGCCACTGAGGAGTTATCGATAGGTGATTATGTGCTGACAGGTGGTGAACTCCCCGCACTAACAGTGATCGACAGCGTGACCCGGTTGATCCCAGGTGTCTTGGGGGATGATCACGCGGCCGAAAAAGATTCTCATGCTGAAGGATTGTTGGAATATCCTCACTACACGCGTCCAGCCAATTTCCGCGGTTGGGAGGTTCCAGAAGTTTTGCGTTCCGGTGACCACGCACGTGTGGCGGAATGGCGTCGAGAACAATCGCTCCTACGTACAGTGCGGCGGCGACCCGATCTACTGACCAATGCAGACTTGAATGAGAAGGATCAATCTTTAATAGATGCGATTAATAGATCCAACGGAGAATCCGGGTCAGAATAAGTATGGTGGCTCCTCATTTGAGGTTCCGAACAAGCGCGATGTAAAGTTGCCACATCTATCGCGCGTAGATATAGCAAGACGGATTTTGAAAAGTTTGTACTTTGTGATTTGAAATCATTCCCTGCGCAGGGAGGAGAATAGTATGCCGCGATCACGTTATCCATGGGAGCTTGTCGGTATTCTTGTCATCACACTTCTCTTTTTCTTATCTTCCTGTGCGGAGACACCGGAGGTTGAAATCCCCATCACGCGACAACCACCTCCCACTGTCACTCCGACAGCCTTTGTCCCCACGGAGATACCGCCTCCACCCAAGACTCTCATTGTCTGCCTGGCGCAAGAACCAGACTCACTCTTCCTGTACGCGGATACGCAACCTGAGAAGGACACCATCCTTCAAGCAATCTACGATGGCCCTGTTGATGTACGAACCTATGCTTTCGCTCCAGTCATCCTCACCAAGCTGCCTAGTTTTGAGGATGGGGATGCCACTAGAGAGATAGTAACAGTTACTGAGGGTGATTTTTACCAAAATCCATTATCCGATATCCCGGAGCAGTTGGAACCTGGGAAGCCTTATCTCCCTCCCGGATGTAACAATCTGAATTGCGTCGCCGACTATTCGGGCGGTGACGTCGAGATGGATCGGCTTGTTGTCGATTATGAATTACTTCCGGGACTCACGTGGTCGGATGGCGAGCCGTTAAAGGCAAGTGATTCGGTGTATTCATACAACGTCGATTCAGAGGAAATGATACCCACTACGAAATATCTGGTTATGCGTACAACGTCGTACACTGCGTTGGATGAACAGAGGACTCGGTGGGTTGGCATACCGGGCTTTCTCGATGCGGAATTTGAAGGCAATTTTTGGACGCCGCTACCTGAGCATATCTTGGGTGTTTACAGTCCGATGGAACTGCTCGATTCAGAGGAGGCCAACCGAACTCCGCTGGGTTGGGGTCCATACTCGATAGAAAGCTGGGAACCGGGCAGCCAGATTACGATGCGTAGATCGGAGGGATACTTTCGCGCTGCAGAAGGTCTTCCGCACTTTGATCTTCTACGGTTTCGGTTCTTGGGAACAGACTACGTTTCGGCGATTCAGCAGGTACTTACTGGAGAATGCGACATCTTGGACGAAAGTCTCCTTCCATCATCTCAGTGGAAGACGGGATTGGGCTTGGAGGCAGAAGGTCGACTCATCATGCCTTCGATTCCAGGAGCAGTGATGGAAAGATTGGATTTCAACCTTGCTCCATCCGGTTCAGGAGGTACACAGCCGTATTTTACAGACCTGCGCACTCGAGAGGCCATTGCCGCGTGTATCGACCGTGAGAATTTAGTCGAGGAGATTCTTTTGGGATTATCCGTTGTGCCTGAGACCTACCTCCCACAAGCACACCCATTTCACACTTCTCAGGAGGAGCCAGGATCACTAACGCTGGATCAGGCATCTCAGCTGCTGGAAGCAGTCGGATGGCGAGATGAGGATGGGGATAGCAATACGCCACGATTAGCTGAGGGTGTATTTGGAATTCCCGATGGAACTCCGTTGGAGTTTCGATATCTCACAATCGAATGGGGCTTGAGTGAGCAGGTTGCGGAGCAACTCAGTGAGGATCTCTCTCGCTGCGGTATTAGTCTGGTGGTCGATTATGAACCTGCTGATGAAATCTTCGCACCTTGGCCAGATGGTCCTGTCTTTGGCGGTCATTTCGACACTGTAGGATGGGCTTGGCCAACGTATATCAGCCCTGCGTGCGAGATGTTTGCAGGTTTTGAAGTTCCTTCAATTGAACATGTCTACGGAATCAACGCCTCTGGGTTTATCAGTGCGGAGTATGACCAGGCTTGTAGAAGAGTATTATTGGGCCCGGCTGATACGGAGGATTTCCTTGAAGCAGTATGGCAAACGGAGGAAGTCTATAGGAACGAAATTCCATCTATTCCACTTCTCATGTGGCCCCGGGCAACAATACATGGTACAGAAATTTGTGGACTAGAACTCGATCCGACGGCCGGCGTTTTGTGGAACCTTGAAGAAATCGCCCAGGGGGATGTTTGCGGATCATGATTTTGTGATAGAATGCACAAATAGAGGCGCTTCCACTTGGTTGGGGTTATATTAGGGGGAGGTTACTAGCTATCAAGTGTTGTTGACTGCGTAGAATTCGGCGGTTAAAATCACATTTAGGTACAAGGATTTTGGGTTTACGGCCTGATTGAACCTTTTGTAACTCAATAGGGTATATTAATGAGGCAAAGCGTCGTGAACTCTGCGCCTGATAGCACACTTATCGTCGAATTACAGCAGGGCGACCTGGATGCGCTAGGAGAGCTTTACGACAGGCATCGCCGTATGGTCTTCCGTACGGCATTGGCGATCACAAACGACGAAGAAGCAGCATCGGACTTGCTGCAAGACGTTTTTCTTCGTCTCTTCCGCTTTGCAGATCGTGTCGATCCCTCGCGACCCATGGAGCCTTGGCTTTATCGCGTCACCACGAATCTGGCGTATACCTATATGAAGCGCCAGAAGCGTTGGTGGCGCGCAATTAAAGACATGGCTGACTGGTTAGCGCGTGAGAGTCGACCTACTTCGGAGTCTTACGCTGAAAAAGAGGAAGAGTGTAATTGGGTGCGGCAGGCGATTACGACTCTTCCCATGACCCACCGCGTTGTTATTGTCCTCTATTACGTCAACAATCAATCGATTCAAGAGATCTCAGAGATTTTAGATATCCCAGTCGGTACCGTTAAATCACGCTTATATTATGGACGTCAGACTCTTAAAAAGAAGCTAGGGATGGACAGGGAGTTTAGTAAAGAGGTTAATTATGAGTTCACGTAAGGTTCCCGATAATGATGCTTTGGACGTTTTCATCGGTCGCTGCCTGAAGAACTGGGTAAGCCTATACCCATTGCCCTCTGCTAGGCAGGGAAAGGCCCATCTGTTGCGTGAGGCATCCTTAATATCCATGGAAAGTTCCTCATGGACGGCATTTTGGCTTCCGCTAATACGCATAATGTTATGGGTTTTCGACGTCCTCTATAACTACTTTGCCGGGGAACCTTCGATTAATTCTACTGTCACTGAAGATGCTATTCTCAAGAATTCTGGTCTTTCGCTGACTTCAACTCGTCAAGCTATGCTTCACTCCTACCCTATCAGCGTTGGCGTAAGCTGCCTTATCAGCTGAAGGACACTCGGTAAAGTTCATTGAATTTTTTAATTGCCAATTGCTGGGTAGCTCAAAATGTGAAGCAGGTAGTAAGTCTCAAAAATATGGATGGAGGTGGGTGAAAACAATCGATATGAGGGCACTTTCTCCGGTGTTTGGTGGGTTTGGCGGCAGAGGAGTGTAGGACTTACCATAAACCTTGTGGAGTTCTTGGATAAACAGTACCTGACAAGTTTCAGGTTGACAGACTCCAACCTTACGGTATAATCCGGCAAGCCGCGAGGATAACCTCAATGCTTTGGCTTATTTCACAATCCTCCAAACCGGCATGGAGTTGGAATTAGCCTCCCTCACACAGAAGAGAATCATTAAACATTAGCTCACAATGAGCTAAGGCTGATCTTTGAAAAAACCTCAAACTAAAGGGAGACGCTCCCGGGAGAAGATAGATTGCCGCCTAAGGTTATCGAAGTTAAAAACTTGAACACCCGCTTCCACACGCATGATGGTACGGTTCATGCAGTCAACGGGATCACTTACTACGTCAACGAGGGTGAAACCCTTGGGATTGTAGGTGAGAGTGGTTGTGGAAAGAGCGTCTCGGTGCTCTCAGTAATGAAACTACTGCAAGAACCGCCCGCTGAAATTAAAGCAGAAAGTATCATATTCAGTGGTAGAGAGTTAGTAGGAATTTCTGAGGATGAGATGCGTAATATCAGGGGAAGTCAGATTGCCATGATCTTTCAGGACCCAATGACCTCCCTAAATCCCGTGCTGACCGTGGGGTACCAACTTGCGGAGCCATTAAAATTGCACTTGGGCATGACGGAAGAGGAAGCCAGCGAAAGATCCGCAGAACTGCTCCATTTGGTCGGAATCCCCGAAGCTAAAGAACGATTGAAAGACTATCCACATCAGTTCTCAGGTGGAATGCGTCAGAGGGCGATGATTGCCATGGCGCTGACCTGTAACCCAGTACTCCTCATCGCGGACGAACCAACAACCGCTCTGGATGTCACTATTCAGGCACAGATTACGGACCTTGTGAAGCGCCTGCGCGATCAATTCGGCATGGCGCTTATATGGATTACCCATGATCTCGGTGTGATCGCAGGGCTTGCTGATCGTGTTGTGGTTATGTACGCCGGTTTCATCGTAGAGGAAGCGCCCATCGATGATCTGTATGGAGATCCACGTCATCCTTACACGATCGGTCTACTCGCCTCACTCCCGCGCTTGGATGGGAGCCCAGGTGAGGAATTGGATTCAATCGAGGGTCTCCCCCCAGACCTGCTCCAGTTACCTGCTGGATGCCCATTCGCCATACGATGTGATTTTGTGAAAGATGTTTGCCATAATGAGAATCCTCCACTTGAGGACTTTAATGCAAAGCGAAGGTTGGCTTGCTGGGTGGATGTTAAGACGGGTGACCTAAGATGAGTGAAAACAGCACGCTCATTCGCGTTGAAGAACTAACTAAACACTTTCCCATTACACGCGGGATTATCGTACAGAGGCAAGTCGGTGCAGTTCAGGCAGTCGACAAAGTTTCATTCAACATAATGTCTGGTGAGACATTAGGCTTAGTGGGTGAGAGTGGTAGTGGTAAAACTACGGTCGGTCGAACATTACTACAGCTACACAGGCCTACTTCGGGGAGAGTTTTTTACGAGGATACTGAACTCACCGCTATTCGTGGTGAGGAGATGCGGCGAACTCGCCGCAATATGCAAATGGTCTTCCAGGATCCCTACGCGTCGCTCAATCCCAGAATGACGGTCGGAGGCATTGTCTCAGAACCTCTCGAAGTACATGGAATTGGGAACAGCAGGGAGCGCAGGGAACGTGTCCAGGAATTACTTAAGCTTGTAGGATTAAGCCCTCACTATGTGAACCGTTATCCGCATGAGTTCTCCGGTGGCCAGCGCCAGCGTATTGGCGTTGCCCGTGCCCTTGCACTCCAACCGAAGTTCATTGTCCTTGACGAACCCATCTCTGCACTTGATGTTTCAATCCAGGCTCAGGTTGTCAACCTGCTCGAAGAGTTGCAGGAACAATTCGGCTTGACCTATTTGTTTATCGCCCATGACTTAAGCATGGTGCGTCATATTTCAGATCGTACCGCCGTTATGTACCTCGGAAAGATCGTTGAGCTCGCACCGCGTGATGAATTGTACGGCAATCCATTGCATCCATACACACAAGCTTTGCTCTCAGCAGTACCTATTCCGGATCCAATAAAGGAGAAACAACGGCAACGGATTATCCTTGAAGGGGATGTGCCCAGCCCGGTTGATCCACCCCAAGGCTGTCGATTCCACCCAAGGTGCCCGTTAGCTATCGATATATGTAATGAAATTGAACCTGAATGGCGTGAAGTGGCTGAGAACCATTGGGTTTCATGTCACATCGTGTAGGATGACTTCATTCCTAAAGAATGGAATGAGAAATCCATCATCAATGAAGCTAACAACGGATTCGAAAGAGGAGGTGATGCAATCCGGAGAAATTTAATGAAAGTCCATGAACCTTTTGTAAACTAGCTGTATATATAAATTGGAAGGAGAAGAGAGCGCAATGAAGAAAAGAAGCTTAAGCTTCCTAGCCATCGTGATGATCGCAAGTGTGATTCTCGCGGCTTGTGCCGAACCGACCCCTGAGGCACCAGTCACTGTAGTAGTCACTGAAGTCATCGAAGGAGAGACCGTTGAGGTTGTCGTGACGGCTACCCCAGAGACGGAGCCTGTTGTAGAAATCCTTGACCTTAACTTGGGCACGGAACCACCCACAGCAGATCCTGCGCTGGCAACGGACACGACATCAGTTCAAATCGATGGTCAGATGTTCATGGGTTTGACGATCCAGGATGCGATTACCGCTGAGGTCCTGCCGTTCCTGGCGACGGACTGGTCCGTCTCGAGCGACGGCCTCACCTGGACGTTCAACATGCGAGATGACATCCCGTGGGTACGATACAGCACCACGACCGGTGAGGTCGAGTTGGAGCTCGATGCGGATGGCAATCCTCGCTACGTGAATGCTCACGACGTTGAGTATGGCGTCAAGCGAACCATAGATCCCGAGACCGCATCGGATTATGCCTACGTCCTCTACATCATCAAGAACGCCCAGGCCGTTAACGAAGGCGAAGAGGGCTTCACAATCGATGATGTTGGCGTGGTAGCCACCAGCGATTACTCCGTCGATTTCACGCTGGAAAGCCCAGCGGGCTTCTTCCCCGCAATCGCCAGCATGTGGGTCGCCTCACCAGTCCCGCAGTGGACCATCGAGGCCGCGGGAGACAAGTGGACTGAGCCTGGCACCATTGTGACCAATGGGCCATACATCATGACCGAGTGGATTCATGGCACCTCCATGAAGCTGAAGAAGAATCCATTTTGGCCGGAAGCAGATACTGTGGATATCGATGAAATTCACTATGTGATGATCACCGAGGCTTCCACCGCGTTCGCCATGTACGAAAATGGTGAACTTGACTCTACCGGTGTTCCACTGCCAGAGGTCGACCGCGTGAAAGCAGACCCGGTACTCAGCGCAGAGTACCATCAAGGTGTATCGCCCTGCACGTACTACTACGGCTTCACTAACAACAAGGAACCCTTTGATGACGTACGAGTGCGCAAAGCGTTCTCCCAGAGCGTGGACAAGCAGTCCCTGGTTGACAACGTCCTTAAGGGCGGCCAGACTCCCGCTGGACACTTCGCCCCGAGCATGATCTTCGGTTCGCCAGAAGCCGGCACAGTAGGTCTACCTTACGACCCCGCTGCAGCGAGTGCACTCTTGGATGAGTACCTGGCGGAAAAGGGTATAACGGTTGATCAACTGGATGTCACCTTGATGCACAACACTTCCGAGGGACACGCCCGCATCGCCGCTGCTATCCAGCAGATGTGGCTTGAAAACCTTGGCGTTGAGGTGAAGGTTGAGAACCAAGAGTGGGCTGTCTATCTGGACACGATCAGGAACACGACTGCGTTGGCGGACATGCCGCATGTCTGGCGACTAGGTTGGTGCGCCGACTACGCGGATGAGAACAACTGGGTCTACGAAGTGTTCAACGCCGATGCCGGTGCCAACCGGCTCCGCCGTGGATGCGTCGATGACACCTGCACTGAGGTCGAACTTCAGGAATTTGACCTGATCACAGAGCAGGCCAAGGTTGAGCAGGATCCAGCAGTGCGCAGGGACCTGTACCTCCAGGCCGAGCAACTGCTCTCCGAGGTAGAGGCAGCTTACATCCCCATTTACTTCTACTCAAGCATGAACCTAACAAAGCCGTATGTCACATATAGGACGTGGGACGAAATTGGTGCACCTCCTATTTGGACGTGGGAGCTTGATTACGACGGGAAGTTAGCTGTTACTCAGTAGCACCAAGTAGTTTGTGGAGGCCGGGGGAACCTGGCCTCCACGTACTCCTTCGAGGAGGTATCGCTATGACTCGATATATTGTTCGTAGAATTCTTGGTTTTATTCCGGTCTTATTCACCGTAGCACTTTTCACGTTTGTTCTGGTGCGAGCCATCCCCGGAGGACCCTTTGATTTTGCTGGAGAGCGTGAGCTTCCACCGCAAATTGTGGCCAACATCGAGGCTAAATACCATCTCAATTGGCCTACCCACATGCAGTTCTTATCCTATTTGTTAGGCGATGATGTCGTTGGTGCCATCTTTGGCGGAATTTACGCGGAAACAGCGGGAGAGGCCAGGGGATTGATTCGTGGAGATTTAGGACCTTCGCTTCGTTACCGAGGTCAATCCGTCAACGATATTGTCACAACAACGTTACCTGTATCTTTCCAGCTTGGTGTGATTGCGTTGGCTATCGGACTCGCCATTGGACTTCCAGCCGGGATTATCGCGGCACTTAAGCAGAACACATGGATCGATTACTCTGCAACCTTTATAGCCGTGTTGGGTGTGTCTATTCCAGGCATGGTGATTGGTCCGCTTATGATATGGTTGCTTGCAGTTAAACTAGGCTTGTTCCCTGCTGCAACATGGGGTGCTAAGCCCCCTTGGATCCTGGGCATCTTCCCCAGCAATATTGGGTGGGAGTTTTGGTCACATGCCCTATTACCGGCCATCGCACTGGGGACGGGTATGTCAGCTTCCATTGCACGTTTGACGCGGGCAAGCCTCCTCCAGGTTACCAGGGAGGATTACATTCGAACAGCGCGTGCAAAAGGTTTGCGCGAGCGGGCTGTGATCGTTGTTCACGCACTGAAGAACTCACTGATTCCAGTCATCACCATCCTCGGTCCGCTCTTCGCTGCGGTCGTGACTGGAACCTTTGTCATTGAACAGATCTTCGGTATTGGCGGGATGGGGAAACACTTTGTTCAAAGTATTGGAAACCGCGACTATCCATTGATTATGGGTGTGACGCTGGTGTATACAGTCCTTTTGGTTGTCGCAAATCTAGTCGTTGATATCACATACGCTTGGTTGGATCCGCGAATCCGATATGATTAGTAGCATTTTAAGAGGTTGACCATGGCTGTTGCTGAATTAACTGCTCAAGAACAAGATATCCTCGCCCGGAAACCGCGAAGCCTTTGGCGAGATTCATTCCGCAGGTTGACGCAGAATCGAGTTGCGATGGCAGGTGGCGTATTTATCATTCTACTCATCTTCATGGCTCTTGCTGCACCGTTACTTGCTCCATTCGATTTCGCTACACAGGATTTGATTTTGAATAATGCCGTACCGGAATACCTACTCTGGATGATGCCAGAGGGGGCTGAGAACTACGCTACCTTGTCTGATAAATTTCCTCTTGGTGCGGATGATCTCGGGCGAGATCTGCTGAGCCGGACGATATACGGAGCTAGGGTGTCCCTGACGGTCGCTGTCGTTGCAGCGACCGTGAGCCTGGTGGTAGGCATGATCTATGGCACCATTTCGGGGTACGTCGGTGGAAGGATCGATAACTTAATGATGCGCGTCGTTGACTTTCTCTACGGCTTTCCATTCCTTATCGTTGTGATCCTGCTGCAGACTTACTTCAAAGCAATGGCGAGACGGGGGGCTGAGGGTGGTTTTGCTTCCATCCTACTCGACCTCAATGCCTCCATGGGTGGTATGCTATTTCTCTTCATCGCCATTGGTTTGGTGAACTGGATCGGTATGTCGCGTATCGCTCGCGGTCAGGTCCTATCCTATAAGGAGAAGGAATTCGTTGAAGCTTCGAAGTCTGTGGGATCTGGACACGGACGCATCATCTTCCGCCACCTGGTTCCGAACATTATTGGCCCGCTCATCGTTTATGAGACATTAGCCATTCCTGGCTATATTTTCACCGAAGCATTTCTTTCGTTCATCGGGCTAGGTGTAGACCCGCCGACTCCTAGTTGGGGCATCATGATTTCGGAGGCCGTGCAGGGTATACGCAGCTACCCGAACCAGATCCTTGTTCCAGCCATCGCATTATCGCTGACGACCTTGGCATTCAACTTTCTAGGTGATGGACTGCGGGATGCCTTTGATCCGAGGATGGCTGACTAACCTATTAGATTAAAGTTGCCGGGGCGCACATTCGTGCGCCCTTTTTTTTATTGCGCCGACACCATCACCACTCAATGTGTCATTCCGAAGCGCGGAAGCGCTCAGGAATCCTTATGATGAAGCGAATTGAAAGCTTCGCCTTAGGGATTCCTCACTCGCCGCTCAGTGGCTCGCTCGGAATGACACAAGTAAAGTGATGATCCTGAGTGCAAGCGAAGGATCTTGTATTGGATTAATGGTGGAATGCCATTGGAAAACGAGATTCTTCGGTTGCCTGCCGGCTCCCTCAGAATGACGTCATGAGGGGGAGACATCCATGGTGTCCACACGGATATGAATGTCCGTGCTACGAAACATGCGCCGGCTGAAGCCGGCTTGAGCCCCGAATGGGCGTTGTTTTGTAGCCCGGCGACTTCATCGCTGGGCGGACTTAAAACCCTAGCGAAGGTTGGCGAACCTCCGGTTCGCTTGAACCTTCGCTAGGATCTTCATTATTACGCCGCGCCCTGGAGGATCACGCCGTATACACCCAAGGAAAGCAATATGTCGATCACGGCGTATAATCCAAAACGTAGAAAGATGCTTTCTAATTCCCAACGTCGGCTGAGTCGATCCGAAATGAGATAGCTCACCGCAACGATCACAACAGGCCAGAATAATCGCCAGATTTGTATGGCCTGTGACGAAAGCTCTGGCATCCATGTTGAGAATGGAACAAAGGTCTGAATTTGGGGGATAAAGACCAGTTTAGCTAGCCAAAGCACGATCAAGCCCAGGATAAATGATAGGTAGTCACCCCATCGGCCCAAACGGAATGTCCGTCCGATAACGTAACCAAGCCCGACGCCCGCAAATGATATTGCGATCCACACAAGACCAAGTGGGAACATGACCAGGCCAGTGACGGTGTCCATCATGATACCGAGTATCGTTACGCTAATTTCACTTAGTTCCATCTTGTTCAGGAAGGGAGCAGCTGAGGGGTTCGTAGTTGTAAAGTAGATCTCATTGCGTGAGGTCCTCTCAATCCAGGTAAGGTAAAGATTTCCGGTTTCATCAGCACCCATAGTTGGGGAGGTTGAGAAACCTTTGGTTGCAGTAACTGGTTGGTAGCCAATAGGATGGCCATCTTCGAGGACGAGAAGGAGGATTTGTTGTTGCACTCGATATCGAGTCTGCTGTGGAGAACTGACAGCAACTGCCAGATGATTCTCATTGACCACGGGTGCAGAGGGGTAATGAGTGTAATCGCTAGGTGGGACATTTAGCACTGCGAGACGGTTGAGCGGGAATGGTCCTTCATAGGACTCGAATTCCATTTGGTCCGTGGCCAGGAGGCTCAAAGCGCCCTCAATAGTCTTTTCCTCGGTTGTTATGTCAAAACAGCCGTATTCGGTAAAGGCAGTATTGGCTTCAAATCCACGTCTTATCTCGAGGCTGTAGAAGAGACAAAGCTCGTCATCATCCAAAACTGCAAACAATCCTGCTGGTCTTACGCCTGCTTCGATGCCAGTGGAATACCTGGCAGCCAGTACCGGAGGACCGAAGCCGTTTTCATCGCCAACTGCGTACCAGATGAGATTTTCACCAGTCAGCCCAGAGGCGTACCAGTTGATTGCAACATGTTCTTCATTAGTCAATACATATACATGCTGTGCCTGGGACGCGAACTTAATGGGCTTCTCACCAATGCGAGCAACGTACAAATCCCCAACGTTTGTCACATAGGCATAATATTGTTCAGATCCAGAGAATGAGATTACGGGTGTATCTTGTGAAACCACTTGGTATGCTTGTAGATTCTCTGGTGCTTGGGGGTCCAACTCCGAGCATTGGAACCCGGAATCGCTATTCCAGCAGATGTGAAGTTCGTCCCTCTGTGGCCAGAGCGTTGTGCCGCGAACGTGACTGTCTGGGATAGTAATTTCGATTTTTGAGATAACTTCTCCTGAGGGTGAGACCTGAGCATACCCAAGGATACCTTCCAGCCGGCGTGTTTCTGCAGTCCAAGCTACATTGGATGTTCCATCGTTATCGACGACGAGGCTCGGAGGGATAATCCCAGCAGAAAATCCAAGCCGTAATCCTCGGCTCCAGTCGGAGCGTGGTTTTGCGGACCGGATTTCTTGTGATCCACAGGACGTGAGCAGGATAAGGACGAGCAGGCTGAATGCAATGAGTAGTACGAATTGAGTGTGCTTTCTCGAAATCACGAGGCTTCTCCAGTTCTATGTATGCTTGAAATAGGTCGTGAGCAGGCTACGTCTTTTGGGTGGTCTTGGCAGAATGCAATAATTTGGTTCAATGGATTCATCCGGAATGCTGCACAATATTATAATGCTGAGGTGCCTTGAAGGTTCATTTTTCTTGATCTTTAATCCTTTTACTATTATTTGCTGAGAAACCCCTTACTCATTTAGAATGACGTACACAAACTTGGCGTCATTCTGAGGAGCGAAGTGAGTGAATCGAGAGGAGCGACGAAGAATCTCGTTTTTGGGGTGGAAAGGACGACCCTGTCACAAAACGAGTTTCTTCGGTCGCCTAACGGCTCCCTCAGAATGACATCAAGAGTGGTGGCTCCCTCGGTGTCCGCACGGACATTCATGTCCCTGCTACAAAACACGCGTAGGCTGAAGCTGGCTTGAGTCCCACAGGGGCGATGTGTTGTAGCCCGGCGACTTCATCGCCGGGCGTACTTCCTGGTGGAATACCTGATGTCCAGGCCCGTGCATTTAGGGCGATTGACCTGGGAGGATTCTTCGCTCGGCTCCGCCTAGCTCAAGATGACATGTAAAATGTGTGGGCTTTCACAGAATGAGATGTCAGGAGTAGGACTTTCTTGCCAGGATGGGCAGGAAATTGCCAACAATCGGTAACCTTGTGGTAGGATATGTTTCTTGGAGGATAAGGTCCTTGAACTCGGTGGGACAGGCAATGGTAATCTCTTAGAGGCATGATGCATAACGTAGAATTGCCCACACTGAAAAACCCACCGAAAAACTTACATAGTAATTATTGATGAACCCTTTATCGGTGTGTTATTGATTTCAAGACGAAGGTGGCGAACTTGTCGGAATACGAGGCATCCTCTCCCAGCGAACTCCCCAGAAACCAAAAAGCTCCTCATGGTCCTCCTCTCGGTGAGAAAATCAATAAGACAAAGAGCTCAACGACCACCCGTTCCTCACGTCGGGAAGGGTGGATGGGACTCTTCACATACATTGGGCGAAGATTCCTTTTTGGATTACTCGTCCTTCTAGCCATTATCTATGTGAGTCATTTTGGTCTTGCAATGGCGCGCGGATCAGGGTTTAGTGAAGCCGTCATTACAGGAGCTGAACAGAGTGTTGAATCCATTAGTCAGTTCCTAAATGGTGACCTGGGGATATCGACCTCCGCAACAAGTACAGTTAATGTCATCTCAGTGAATGAAATCCTGCCTGAATTGGTCATCAGGAGTTTAGGATTGCTAGGAGCTGCGATGCTCATAGCGATCGTCGTAGGCCTCACATTGGGCATCCTGGCGGTAGGGAGACGTAGATCGGGGTGGTCTGTAGGCGTGTTGGTCGTTTCAATCATCGGGGTGTCCGTTCCGAGCTTTTTTGCAGCGCTGATACTCCAAATCCTTGTTATTCAACTATACGGGATAACTGGGAAGTCATTGATCCCGGTAGGCGGATTTGGTTGGGATGAGCACATTATTTTGCCAGCATTAGTCCTTGCTGCCAGACCCATCGCCCAGATTGCTCGAGTTACATATGGTTCTATCAGTGAGACTCTGGACCAAGATCATGTGCGGACCGCGCGAAGTAAGGGTCTCCTAGAACGCCGTGTGATGAGCCACCACGTAATCCGGAATGCTGCTATTCCTATTCTCACAACCATCGGCCTTTCCTTGCGTTTCGCTCTAAGCAGCCTTCCAGTTGTGGAGCTTTTCTTCGGATGGCCTGGTATTGGTCACGCGCTCCTGAAAGCAATTGCTAGGCATGATGATGATCTGATCGTCGCACTCGTCCTTTGCCTTGGTATGCTCTTTGTTATCGTGAATCTGATCATCGATATCACGTACCTCATGCTTGATCCTCGTTTACGTGAAGCGCACGGGAAACTCGATGTGAAAGAGCGGATTCCGCTAAAAGAGCGAGCAAGCGATCTACTATTCGGCATCAAGGACTTCATACAAAACAATCCCATCAGTAAATGGTGGGAACGGAGAAGGGCGCCCAAGGAGGTAAGTCCATTTCGGGATGTATTGGAGCAGCGCAGTATCACCAATGAGGAAGTATCACAGCTATCGAGGAAGGATATTCTTCGCTCATGGATCAAAGGCACCCTGGGCAATTTCCCATTGGTTGCAGGTTTGATCATCGTTATGGGACTTGTCTTTGTGATACTCTTCGGGATGCGTCTTGCTCCTCATAGCCCTTATACAACCCTCGGGCTCACGGTCGTGGATGGTGTACTGACGGTTCCTCCATTTGAACCCAATGAAACATTCCCTTGGGGCACGGATCCAATGGGGCGGGATATTATGAGCCTAGTCCTCACGGGTGCGTGGCAAACTCTTCGGTTAGCTGCGTTGGCGGTTCTTGCCCGCATCGTTGTGGGTTTTATCTTCGGTGCTGTCGCAGGTTGGTTGAACGGGCGCTGGATAGACCGTACTTTGGTGAGTATCGCAGAAACGATTTCAGCGTTTCCAACACTGATACTTGCCATGCTCCTCATCCTGGCGATAGGCATCAAGGAAGGACTTGCCCCATTTATCATCGTCTTTTGTTTTTTGGGTTGGGGCGAAGTGATGCTTTTCATTCGCGGTGAAGTGATGGCGATGCGGCCGAAGACATTCATTGAAAGCGCTACGGCCATCGGTCAGAAGACGCCTCGAATCGTCCATAAACACGTTCTGCCTAACCTGGTTCCAGCGTTGATCTCGATCATCGCGCTCGAGATGGGTGCAGTCCTCATGCTCCTTGGTGAGTTAGGCTTCATTGGAATATTCATTGGCGGTGGAGCTTTTGCCGAGTTGGATATTGGAGCCGCACCCTATCATTACTCAGACGTTCCGGAGTGGGGAGCGCTACTGAGCAATGTTCGTATCTATGCGCGTTCATACCCATGGACCGCCTTGTACCCGGCTATGGCTTTCTTCGTTGCCATTCTAGGCTTCAACCTTTTTGGAGAGGGCATTCGCCGTTTGGTTGCAGACCTTGGCGTCAGAATCACGAAGTTAGTGAATCGCTACACAATTGCTGGCGTCGTTGTCGCGGTCTTAGTTATTGGCTGGTATCAAGGAAGTACCGGCGCACTCGCCATTTACCAACTGCATGCTTCCACCTTTGAGGCTGAGAGGGCCTATGAGCATATTGTCTCACTCACTAGTGAAGATATGAATGGTCGCTCTCTTGGCTTCGATGGATTGGAGACGAGCGCTCAGTGGATTGCAGACCAATTTGAATCCCTTGGATTACAGGCTGCAGGTGAGAAATATACTTACTTCCAGCCACGTACTAGATCCTATGAAGAATTGAATGATGTCCCTCAACTTTCCATTGAAGATGGTGGATCTGAACTCATCTATCATAAGGATTACATGGAATTCCATGGGTACTTTCGGGTTCTTGGTGAAGCGAGAGGGAAAGTTCGCTTCTTCCTTGTGGATGAAGTCACAAGCAGCCAATATTTTTCCAGGATGCCAGCGTTGGACGACTTGGATTACAGCAATGACATCCTGGTGGTTCTAGATGCACGAGACGCTATGCTTCTTACCAGAGTGCCCCATGCAGGGATCCTGGTCGTTGAGGAAGATGAAAGCCAATTATCGAAAGTGCGTACCCTGTCGTCACGCGATCCACACTTTACATTGTTTGGGACGAACCGTGATATAGGTCTGGATTCGCCGAAGCTGTTCATCAGTGAGAGTGTGGCAAATCGTCTGTTGAAGGGGATAGGGATGACAGTAGACGACCTTAGGGAAAAATCAGCCGCTCTTGCACGTGATGAATTTGGTGATTACTCAACTGAACTCACCGCATCCCTTTCGGTTAATGGCACCATCGTGGAGAAAGCTCCAAACTTTAATGTGCTCGGTCACCTTCCTGGGACTGCTGGATTCGTCACGGGCTCATCTGGAAGTACTGATTTTCAGATGGATGACAAGCTTATCGTCGTTATTGCCAAATTCGATAGCCCTCCTACTCCACCGGATGGACAGGACTATTCCTTTGCCAACGATAATGCAAGCGGAGTAGCCGTCATGCTGGAGGCGATTCGAACCTTGCAGGAAAGCGGCTATCAGCCGTATAAGACCTTCCTCTTTGTTGCCTATAGCAGCGAGGGGCTCGAAGGGGGAGAGTATGTTTATCCTCAACTCTCACGTTTTCTGCAGACAAAATTCGGCTTTGCAGAAAATTACGTACCTGAGGCTATTATCGAACTGCGTGGTGTTGGCACTGGTGATGGCAAGGGGTTGATCGTAGCCTCCGAAGGTAGTCTTCGCCTGCTCGAGCTTTTTGAAGATGCAGCCAGGCGTATGGGGGTAAGAGCCAAACGTGGCGGAGAAGATCTCGACCTAAGTGTTGTGTTCGATACAGGTTCGGCTTTTGATAGCGGTGAAGAGGCGCCAACGATTGTCCTCAGCTGGGAGGGTTGGGAGGAAACGGCAAGAACTTCGGATGATACCCTGACTGGAATCTCCGAAGATAAACTTGAGAAAGCGGGGAAAACCCTTGCACTTGCGCTGATGGTCATGGGGCGCGAAATTCAATATTAGGATAACGTGTTAAGCGGCACATAACTCAAGGTTTCTAGCGACTGTTTACCCCTGTATGACTTTGAGAAGGATGTGCTATTTGTTTTGTGAGACTGGTCATGAAGACCCATGAGATGGATCGATACTTTGGAGTGAAAGTCGGGTATCCAGTTGTTTCTCACTTGACCTCTAGTGGTTGTTGATTCAAGATTCGAGGAATCACAAATATCGAAGGATTGTTCAACTCTTGGTAGATTATGGACCGGGAATTTATTGCACGTGACCAGGTCTGATGAGAATGTTTTTATGTGAGGCTCATGTTGACTAACTCGAAGAGAAAAGGTGAGGGTAAGGATCATGTCTTGGAAGTGGTCGGTCTTAAGACCTACTTCTACACTGATGACGGGATCGTTAAAGCCGTGGATGGTGTGGATTTTACAGTAGACAGGGGCGAGATTTTCGGATTGGTAGGTGAATCTGGTTGCGGGAAAACGGTTACAGCGCTATCGATCCTACAGTTGATCGACGAGCCTGGTAGGATCATTGAAGGAGTAGTGTATTTTGAGGGAATTCCACTAAGCGATCTCTCCGAGAAGGAAATGGCGAATATTCGAGGTGGCGGGATTTCGATGATCTTCCAGGAGCCAATATCCAATTTGAATCCAGTTTTCATGGTAGGTGATCAATTGGTAGAGGCTATCCAAATTCATCTACAACTCGACCGAACGGAGGCCGAAGCGCGAGCAGTTGAACTGTTTATTGGAGTTGGCATTTGGAATGCTGAAGAGATGATGCATGCTTATCCCCACGAACTTTCAGGGGGTCAAGCCCAGCGAGNNATGTAACCATTCAGGCAAAAATCCTGGATCTGCTTCGTGATCTAAGCAGGGAGAAGGGAATCGCCATCATTTTAATCTCTCACAACCTCGGTGTAGTTGCAGAAGCGGCAGATCGAGTCGCAGTGATGTATGCAGGCCAGTTGGTGGAAAGTGCTCATGTAGAAAGATTATTTAGTAGTCCCATGCATCCTTACACGAAAGGACTGATAGCTTCATTGCCACAGCTTGGCGGAATGGAGGAGCGTCTGAGGACGATCCCGGGTTTGGTTCCAAATCCAAGTGATCTGCCACCAGGCTGTCGTTTTGCCCCACGTTGTGACGGCCGTGTACAATATGCTCTGCGAATCTGTGAAGCGCGTGAACCAGATCTGAGGGCCATTTCGAACGATCATTGGGTTCGTTGCTGGTTGTACCAAGATTGGTCGTCTCATACTGCGCCAATCCAGCTTCCATAGCAGAACAAATCACTTGCATGATGCTTTCCAGTCAGAATGAGGTTGAAGTGGGTGAAGACTCTAAGGCCGTGGACAGGTTGATTGTTGATAGAGGCCTGGTTGACGTAATCAATCTTGTTAAGTACTTTCCCAAGAGAGGGAGATTATTACCACGCGTTACCTCATGGATCAAGGCGGTTGATGGTGTGAGCTTCACAATCCCTGAAGGCGAGACACTCGGACTTGTCGGCGAGTCGGGGAGCGGCAAGACAACCGTTGGAATGACCATCCTTCATCTTCTGAAGCCCACCAGTGGGACCGTATATTTCGACGGGAAAGACATTTTCAAGCTGAATGGAAATGAGCTAAAGGCACTGCGGCGAGAAATGCAAATCATCTTTCAAGATCCCTTTTCATCCTTGGACCCGAGGATGACCGTGGAAGATGCAGTAAGTGAGGGGCTCAGAATCCATGGAATAGGGAATGCAAATGAACGACGCGAAATCACGATGGAAACTCTCCGGAAAGTCGGGCTAAGTGATTCTCATAGAAAACGCTATCCGCATGCTTTCTCGGGTGGACAACGTCAGCGAATTAATATTGCACGGGCCTTGGCGTTAAGACCGAAGTTCATCGTTGCCGATGAGCCTGTTTCTGCATTGGATGTTTCTATCCAAGCGCAGGTATTGAACCTCCTAAGTGATCTACAAGAGGAATTTGGCCTGACCTACCTCTTTATCGCGCATGATTTGAGCGTCATTGAGCATATTTCTGATCAAGTAGCGGTTATGTACTTGGGGAAGATCGTCGAACTCGCTTCCAAGGTGGATTTGTACTTGAATCCGCTTCACCCGTACACTCAAGCGTTGATGTCTGCTATCCCATCAGCTGATCCAACAAACCGAAACAAGCGTATTTCTTTAGTTGGAGAATGGGAGGAGTCCCCTGATTCTTTGTCGGGGTGTCGGTTTCATCCACGTTGTCCTGTAGCCATGGATTATTGTAAGATTCGTGAACCAAGGTTTCTCGAGGTTGCAAAAGGGCATTCTACCGCTTGCTGGAGAATTGAATAGATGTAAACTTGGGGGTAATCATACAGAAAGTACATTGGATAGGATCGTGACAGCAGCACGTATTTTACTCGTTGATGATCAGAGACAGGTAAGTCGAATGCTCCGGTCAAGCTTAGAGTTCTCGGGACGGGAGTATATCGTGGTGGATGTGCCCTCCGCTGAAGAGGCACTTGTCGAGCTTGCTCGAGGTCATATCGATCTCCTTGTGACGGACTTGAAGTTGCCAGGTATGTCGGGACTCGAATTAGTCAAAAAGGCGCGAGAGTTGAATCCCCATGGTAGGGCTATCATCATTACAGGACATCCCTCACCAGAAGTAAGGGCACAGGCCGAGGAATTAGGTGTTGTGGCATTTATGCCAAAACCGATCCGCACAAGTTATTTCTTGGAAGCTGTGGAGAGGGCACTTGCCTTAACGGAAAGCGCTGTTTCACCCTTGAGAGGCTTTGATGACGGTATGCAGCGGCTGGTTGAGCGGTTGAAGGTGATGCAGGGAGAACTAGGTGCTGAAGCAGTTCTGCTCCTCGATGACCGCGGTCATATTCTTGCTCGTAGCGATCAGGGCATCGATCTCAACCTTGAAACAGCGTTGCCAGCATTAATGACTGCTTTCCGCGCAGGACTGAAGGTTAGCGGTTTGTTGGAGGCTTTACTTCCGACCAACTTCCAGTACTTCGACGGAGCTACCCATGATATATATCTGACCAATGTAGGCGCTTACTACGGCTTACTAATCATCTATCGCGGTACACAGGAGCCTGGTCAGATGGGAACCGTGGTGCATTATGGCCGCCGTGCGGTAGAGGAGTTGCTCGAGTACCTCTCGACCATCGGAGCGTCGGAACCTTCGCGCCTGGCGGATATGGAAGAAATGTGGGAGTCGGAGGAATCTTTTGTGGATGATGCAACTGCCGAAAAGGATTTCGAAACGGCTGCCCAGGAGGCAGAAGGCATTGATGCTGATGAGTTCTGGGAGGAAGCCGCTTCAGAGCAGGCGCGATTTACCTCAGCAGATGGTGATGCCCTCACGTACGAACAAGCGAAGAAACTTGGTCTCCTCGAAGAAGATCAGGAAGAATGAGTGGATGTGGTGAGCTGAAAGGTTTTAACTCGGGGGGTTGGCTTGTGTTACAATTCGGAGCGCCCAGGAGTAGAACGGAAAACATTGGGGCGTGGTGTAATGGTAGCACAGCGGACTTTGGATCCGTTGATCCAGGTTCGAATCCTGGCGCCCCAGCCTTTATCTCATCTTGGTTTATGAACCTCTGTGTCTAACGACGAACCTCCATCTCGTACGATCATGCTAGCCGGGCACAGTCATTTCAGTGTGACTGTGCAAGTTCCACGTTCCCAGCACGTAATCGAATTCCCTGGGAGTAATCGATGATTTGTCAATCTGTGATTCTGGCGGCTGGATTAAGCACGCGTATGAAATCACGAATCCCGAAAGTGTTGCATCTTCTCGGAGGTAAGCCACTGCTTTGGTGGGCGATCCAACCTGTAAAGGATGCTACTCAACGTGAGCCAACCATTGTTATCGGACCGGATAGCGATGATATCCGGGACGCGATTGGAGATGAATTCACATTCGTAGAGCAAATCGAACGCCTTGGCACTGGGCATGCCCTTTTACAAACCAAGGATCAACTCGAAGGATCTTCAGAATTGGTTCTTGTGACATCCGCAGATATGCCTTTATTCCGCTCAGAAACACTCATAAGCCTCATTCGAGTGCAGGACGACCATAAGGGCCCAATGTCGTTGTTGATAGCTAAACCATCGCGTTCCAGGGGATTTGGTAGGATCCTGCGCAATGAAGGGGGCGGCATTGTGGAAATTGTGGAGGAAGCCCTCGCGAACGAAGGACAGCTTGCCTTGAAAGAGGTGAATGTGGGTGCGTACTGCTTCCAGTCCGATTGGTTGTGGGAGCACCTCACGCGTTTACCGCTTTCAGCGAAAGGGGAGTATTACCTTACAGATCTAGTCGGGCTTGCTACCGCTGAGGGCTCTACGGTTGCATGGGTCGAGGTTGACGATGAGGATGAGATCATAGGGATCAATACACGGGAGCACTTGGCTGAAGCCCATGCCGCATTAAGACGACGAATCAACCGTCAGTGGATGCTCGCCGGGGTAACAATAGTAGATCCTTCTTCAACCTATATTGATCCGGATGTATCAATCGGCATGGACACAACCGTCCATCCGAATACGTATCTTGAGGGAAACACGGTTATTGGGGAAGGGTGTGTCTTGGGGCCCAATAGCATTATCCGGAATGCAGCGATGGGAGACCGGTGTCACGTACTGATGTCGGTCATGGAGGGTGCTACCCTTGAGGATGAAGTACTCATCGGTCCTTTTGCTCGCCTTCGGAAAGGTGCTTACCTTTGCCATGGGGTTCACATGGGGAATTTCGGTGAAGTCAAGAATAGCACGCTTAAGCCCGGTGTGAAATTAGGTCATTTCTCATATATTGGGGATGCGACCATTGGAGAGAATACAAATATCGGTGCCGGTACGATCACATGTAACTTTGATGGCGTGAGGAAGAATCACACCGAAATTGGTGAGGATGTCTTCATTGGTAGTGATACCATGCTCGTTGCTCCACTTAGTGTGGGGAAAGGGGCTAGGACTGGGGCGGGATCGGTTGTAACGAAGGATGTACCTGAAAACACTCTTGTTGCTGGGATTCCGGCCAGAGCAATAAGGAAGCTTGATCAAGGTGAATGAGAATATAGCCACTGCAATATTACTCATCGTAGCCATAATCCTGGATGGCTTACTTGCAATGAGCGACAGCGCATTCAAGAACAGTCATCGAAATGAGGTGCACAAGCGGGAAGAGGCTGATCAACTGGGTGCAAAATTGGCCAGCAGGATCGTCGAGGATTCTAGTCAGCTTATCCTCACAATGCGCGTGGCAAGAGGCTTGTTAAGGCTAGTTTCCGTTAGTTTTGCATTGATAACGCTTTCCTCTCTTTACTTGGTTAATGGAGAGGTTGATCTCCTAAACTTTGTTTTAGTTCTAATGGGGTTTGGCCTCGTCATTGGCGTTATTGAACTCATCGGCGAAGCGGTTGCACTGCGATCCCCAGAGAATTGGGCATGCATATTGTCTGGTTTCACAAGGATCATCATTGTCCTGCTTAAACCAATCACGATAGCGGCAGATTTTCTTGGGAGACGAATCCTTGGAGTTGGAGAAGGGCATGACCGACTGCTTGTGACCGAAGAAGAGATTATGACATTGGTTGATGCAGGTGAGGAAGGTGGAGTGATTGAAGAAGACGAGAAAGCCATGATCTATTCCATCTTCCAATTGGGAGACACACTCGCACGAGAGGTCATGGTACCGCGTATCGATATCCTTGGATTGGACCAAGGAACATCGCTTACGGACGTAGCTGACACAATGTTAAAAACAGGCCATTCCAGGGCACCGGTTTTCAACCAAACCATCGACAATGTCGTTGGTCTCGTTTACCTTAAAGATATTCTTGCAGCGTGGCGCCAAGGGCATTCCAGTGAGCCAATTACATTGTTCATCCGGGAAGCCTATTTCGTGCCGGAGGCTATGAAGCTCGATGATCTGCTTGCTGAGATGCAGGTCAAACGTATTCATATGGCCATCGTTGTAGATGAGTATGGCGGGACAGCGGGCTTAGTGACCATTGAGGACATTGTCGAGGAGATCGTTGGTGAAATTCATGATGAATATGATCTTGGCGAAGAGGAGCGGTTTCAGCAGGTTACCGAAGGAGAATACCTCTTCAGTGGCGGCATTGATCTGGATGATGTAAATCAGATCACGGAATCTGACCTTCCAAAGGATACAAGCGAGACGCTGGGAGGTTTTATTTATAGCCAATTGGGCAGGGTTCCGATATCTGGTGAGGTAGTTGAGGCTGGTGGTCTCCGCATTGTGGTAGAAGAAGTCTCTGGAAGAAGGATCCGTAAAGTACGTGCGAGTCGTGTCGAAGATACAATTCCGGATGAAGCCGAGGATTGAAACCTCCAAGTGCAAAGAATCACATCTGATTGATCGTGTACTGACTGCAAGTATCAAGAGGGCTTCGACCATGATGGCTAACTTCGTTAATACGCTAAGAGCCTGAAGTTGCAGATGTACTGGTGAAAACCAATTTCCTGATCTATTCTTGATCCATGTTTTATCTTAAGAAACACAGCTTGGTATAATCCCACTATGCCCAGGCAGGAACGCGTATACAGAACTGAAGGCGTCGTCCTCAGGCGGCAGGATCTTGGGGAGACCGACCGGCTGACGACGGTTTACACCCTCCAGTATGGAAAGCTCAGAGTGGTCGCCAAGGGTGTCCGAAAGCCACGATCGCGTAAAGCAGGTCATCTTGAGCCGTTCACCCAGGTGGCATTGATGCTTGCCAAGGGACGCGAATTGGACCTGATCACGCAGGCAGAAGCTATCGAGACCTTTCCGCAAGTCAAAGACGATTTAAAACGTCTTGGCCAAGCTTCTTATGTCGTGGAACTGCTGGACCGATTTTCTGTAGTGGAAGGCGAGGCTAATCAACGGCTATATCGAATACTGATTGATACCCTGAATAGACTCGCTGCTAAGGAAATAGATCCTTCAAAGGTGATCCTGTATTTTGAGATGCGTCTCTTGGATGAAGCGGGATACCGTCCTGAGCTATTCCATTGCCTGGTGTGTAGGACCGAGATCCGAGCGGAAGATCAATTCTTCTCTTCCAAACAAGGCGGGGTACTATGCCGTATGTGTGGAACCGCCAATAAGGACACTCGCCCGATCACGCTGGGTGCATTGAAAGTGATCCGTCATTATCAACGGAGCAACTTCAGCACAGCCGCATCACCTCACGTTCCATCTGCTACGTTCACAGAAGTGGAGCAGATCATGGAAGACTACATGAGTTATCTATTGGAACGACGTCTCAATTCACCAAGCTTCCTGCGACGGATAAGCTATCTCGAAAACATGGATGATCGACGGCCATAATCATTGAGTCGTGAATATCTACAGGGTTTGTGGGATACGGAATTAGATATCGGGCCTCACAATTAGGTCAGAACGTACCTGTGAAAAGGGAATCTATGTCCTCTGCAGTAACTTTTCAATCTGCCATACTCAAACTCCAGGAATTCTGGTCTGAGCAAGGCTGTGTGATTTGGCAGCCATATCATACGGAAGTTGGTGCGGGCACGATGAATCCGGCTACCTTCTTGAGAGTTCTCGGCCCAGAACCTATTTGGATTGCCTATGTAGAGCCGTCCATTCGACCGACTGACGGGCGATATGGAGAGAATCCCAATCGTTGGCAGCACTACTATCAATTTCAGGTGATTCTCAAACCAGACCCTGGAGATCCACAAGAGCTCTACCTGCGTTCACTGGTTGCACTGGGTGTAAATCCTGAAGAACATGATATTCGTTTTGTTGAGGATAATTGGGAAGCTCCGGCAATTGGCGCTTGGGGTTTGGGTTGGGAGGTTTGGCTTGATGGCCAGGAGATCACTCAATTCACTTACTTCCAGCAGGCCGGTGGGCAAGTCCTAGATCCCGTCTCTGTCGAGATTACGTATGGAATAGAACGAATTGTTATGGCACTTCAGGGTGTCGATTCTTTTGCGGACATGAGGTGGAACGACCAACTCACGTATGGTGCCATCGCTTTGCAAAGTGAAGAGGAGTTCAGTAGATATAACTTCCAAACGGCCGATGTCGAACGGCTGCGAATTATTTATGAGGAGTATGAGGCTGAAGCCAATTCCGCCCTTGCCAAGGGCGTCATCCAGCCAGCACATGACTATGTATTGAAATGTTCCCATACTTTCAACATTCTCGATGCACGTGGAGCCATCGGTGTGGCAGAAAGGGCAGAGCTCTTTGGACGGATGCGAGACCTCTCGCGTCAGGTGGCGGAGGGATACCTTGCTCAGCGAGAAGAGGCAGGATTTCCATGGATGGGATTCCAACCAGATTATGTCTATCATAGGCCAGTCGTAAGCGAAGATCTTGGTGAGCCTACGGTTGAATCGGCTCCATTGCTTGTTGAGATCGGGACAGAGGAACTCCCTTCCAAGGACTTACAAGCTGCGCTCTCCCAATTGGACATAAACACTCACACCATGTTGGAAGAACTGCACCTCGATCATGGTGATATCAAAATCATGGGCACTCCTCGCAGGCTTGTACTCTTGGTTGAGGATCTTGCAGCTGTCCAGAGGGACCAAGTCGAGGTTGTTAAAGGCCCCCCTGCGGAAAGAGCATTCAACGATGAGGGTGACCCAACCTCCGCTGCAACCGGTTTTGCCAAGAGTAAAGGTGTTTCTGTAGATGCACTCCAAATCCAAGAAGTCGATGGCGGGAGATATGTCATTGCTGAGGTTCGCAAAGAGGGCCTTCCTGTCCGGGATGTGCTACCGGCAAATTTAACAGAATTGGTTGCCGACTTGCGTTTTGATAGAACCATGCGATGGAATGAGATCGGAACTGCTTTCTCAAGACCGGTCCGTTGGATTCTGGCACTCCATGGAGGCGAGATCGTCCCCTTTTCATTCGCAGGTTTGCGCGCCGATCGATTAACGCAATTAATGCGATTCAGTGAACGTGATTGGTATTCCATTGATGAGCCAAATGACTATTTCAAGATTATCAAGAAATCAGGCATCATCCTGGATGTGGATGAACGGCGCAGTGAAATCTGGCGACAGGTAAGCGATTTAGCTTCCGAAGTTGGGGGGACGATCCAGCGAGACGAAGAACTCCTAAAGGAAGTGACCAATCTGGTTGAAAAACCATCTGCGCTTCGTGGTCGATTTGATGAAAAAGATCTTGCTTTACCACGAGAAGTTCTCATCTCGGTTATGAAAAAGCATCAGCGATACTTTCCTGTGGAAAAGGGCGATCGTTTGCTCCCGTACTTCATCGCTCTGAGGAATGGTGGGGAAGAACATCTGGACACCGTCACTTATGGCAATGAGCAGGTTATTCGCGCGCGCTTTGCCGATGCAGCTTACTTTATTGAGCGGGACCTTGAGTTTCCGCTCGAAACGTATCTGCCTCGTCTGGCGACGTTGACATTCCAGACGAAACTTGGGTCAATGCTCGATAAGGTTGAGCGCCTGGAGAAGTTGGTTATAGACTTAGCACCGTACTTCGAGCTTAACACCGAAGAGAAGAGAATCACGCTACGCGCAGCAGAATTGTGTAAAGCCGATCTTGCAACGATGATGGTTATCGAAATGACGTCATTACAAGGCGAGATGGGGAGGCAATATGCCCTCCAATCAGGGGAGCGTGTCGAGGTAGCTGAAGCAATTTTTGAGCATTACCTACCTCGGTACTCTGGGGATCGACTCCCTAAAAGCCGCTCTGGCTTAGTCCTTGGGATAGCAGATCGCTTGGATTCGCTCGCCGGATTACTCTCCGCTGGTCTGAAACCAACTGGCACAAGGGATCCATATGGGCTTCGCCGCACAGCAATCGGCCTCGTCCAAGTACTTACTGGTCACAACGTGCAATTTGACTTGAGGGAAGGTCTCGAGATCGCGGCGAAGAATCTTCCGATGCAAGTTGGATCTGATGTGATTGGTGAATGTCTCGATTTCATCATCGCCCGACAACAGGCACTGTTACATTCGGAGGGTAAAAAATACGACGTGGTTGCAGCAGTCCTTGCAGAGCAGGGTCATAATCCGGCGAGTGCCGCTCATGCTGTAGACCAACTACAGGAGAGGACTGAGCAGGTGGATTGGTTGCCGATCCTACATGCCTACGCTCGTTGTGCTCGAATCGTTCGAGACCAGGATGTTTCATTCACATTTGATCCGGACTTAATGCAAGAAGCTGGAGAGAAGAAACTGTATAAAGGGTTGATCAAGGCTGAGGGAACTAAACGTGCTAAAGGATCGGTAGCGGACTTCTTGTCCGCCTTTGAGCCTCTTGTACCAGTGATCACAGACTTTTTCGATGATGTACTTGTGATGGACGAGGATCTATCACTGCGAAATAACCGACTCAGCATGATTCAACGGATCGTGGCACTTGCCGATGGGGTGGCTGATTTTTCGAAGTTGGAGGGTTTTTAAGCCATTGCGCCCAATCAGAACGCTGCGACGAGGCTTATCTCCTTTCCCAATTTGCGTGTCTTGAGAGGGGCGGATATAATTGCCAGCCGCCCGGGATGTACACATAAACGGCAAGGTGCCCGGGCGAATATCCTCGTTCACTATTGTGATAGACTTTATCTCTTATATCATATATTTTTGTGGACTAGGATTGGATGAGCTAATTGCTTAAGGCGAAAAAGGGGAGGAGAAGTGCAACCTCAAGCAAATTCAGTGATGGATATTATCGCATCTTCGATGTTTGCTTCTGACTGCACAGATCGAAAACGATTATGAGTGTCGTCGATGAAATCAAGGATAGAGTGGACATCGTCGATGTCATTTCAGAGACGGTGAAGCTGAAGAAATCGGGAAAGAACTTTACCGGTTTTTGCCCATTTCATCCCAATACCAGAACACCAGCGTTCGTCGTCTTTCCAGAAACTGGCACTTGGCGATGTTTCGGTGCCTGCTCCGAAGGCGGCGACGTCTTTGGTTTCCTTATGAAGAAGGAAGGCTGGGATTTCCCAGAGGCGCTCAGCTACCTTGCCAATCGTACTGGTGTAGAACTACGGCCGCGTGACCAAGCGGATAAGATTCAGGATGAAGTGAATAAGCGGCTCCGTGAGTTAATGGAGACGGCATTGACCTTCTACCACCACAACCTTCGGCAATCGGAAAGCGGAGAGCCTATTTTGGAGTATTTGAACGGGCGAGGTCTTTCCGATGAGATATTAGAGATCTTTGAAATCGGATACGCGCCTAAGTCGTGGGATGCGACCCGAACCTTTTTATCGGAGCGGGGGTATTCGGAGAAGGAACTTCTTGATGCCGGAATGGTTACTGAGCGTGATAGCGGAGGATTCTACGACCGATTCCGGCACAGGATTATGATTCCCATTCGTGACGGGCGGGGAAGATTGGCGGGTTTCGGTGCGCGAGCAGTAGATAAAGATGATCTCCCAAAATTCCTGAATTCGCCTCAAACCGCACTATTCGACAAGGGCCGTTTACTCTATGGTCTTGATAAGGCTCGGAAGGCGATCCGAAGCGAGGACCAATCCATCATCGTCGAAGGGTACATGGATGTAATTGCGCTGCACCAGGCGGGATATGAAAATGCAGTCTCGCCGATGGGTACTGCGCTTACCGAACATCAACTACGGCTGTTGAAGCGTTTTTCACGTAATATGATCCTTGCATTAGACGCAGATCTCGCTGGCAGCGCAGCAACACTTAGGGGCCTTACAGTCGCAAGAGAAACCCTCGACCGTGAGGTAGATCCAGTCTTTGATGCAAGAGGTCTGTTGCGCCATGAAGGTAGATTGGATGCGGATATTCGCGTTGTTACATTACCTGATGAAATGGATCCTGATGAGGTCGTGGCTGAGGATCCTGAAGCCTGGGAAGGCTTGATCAAGGACGCCCAACCTATTGTGAATTATGTGCTCGAAGTCCTCTCGGAAGGGCGAAACTTAGAAGATCCAAAGGTGAAGGCGGAGATTGCTCGCCAGGTATTACCCTTAATTGAAGATGTTGCAGATTCCGTCGAGCGTGAGGCTTATCGGCAACAACTTGCCCGGACACTACGTATTGATGAACGGGCTTTAATGGGCTTTCGTCCGCAACCAAAACGACGGCGTCGAGCTGCACAAATACCTGCACCGGACCTTGTTAACCAACGTACAGTGACAGTTGATGTCCCGGTCGAGCGATTCTGTTTGGGCTTATTATTGAAAGATCCGGAATTACTCTACCGTATCGATCGCCAATTCCAGGCCCTCCAGATGGAACGCTTGAGTGAACAGGACTTCACAGGAACGGTACATCAAGTGATTTTCCTTGCGGTTCAAACTTCGTTGACACAGGATGAGGAGGAACCGACATTCTACTGGCGAAAAGGGATGAATGATACTATCGTTGAGGTTGCAGATGGTATGATTTCGGAATTGTCGAATTTAGCGGAATTGACAAAGATTGAATTCGATCGTCCGAGGGTGTTGGACGAGATCACAGCTCGATTTCTACAGCTTCGCAAACGCAGCTTGGAGGAGCGTCTCGGGAAGTTGTACTTTCTACTCCAAATGACTCAAGATGAAGTGTATTTGGATGATGACGTTGGTGTTGAACCTGTTGTGGATTATCGTGAGGAAGTTCAGCGGCATGCTATTCAGAAGGCGAGGCTGGAACAGGCACTTGCCAAACGGCAAGGCTCGATCCTCACTACAGGGTAGACTCAATTTTAGTGGATAGGCATGAGTAGGGAAATGCAATCAACTTCTCAAGAAAATGAAAAGCTCGAAATTCCATTGGATGAGGGAAGTGACGTAACGTCCCCGGATCTTTTGGAAGAGGCAGTTGACGTAGTGGATGGCGAAATACTGGATGTCGAACCGGATATCGGCGAACCCTCAAGTGAGGACATTACACTTGAGGACGAGAGCCTTGATATAGCTGACATCCCAGTAACGGTGGAGATGAGTGATGATCCAGTTCGTCTCTACCTAAAGGAGATTGGTCGAGTTGAGTTGCTCGATGCCGATCAAGAACTTTGGTTGGCAGTACGAATGGAAGCTTATACTAAGCTTCAGTTTCTGAACTCGGCTCAATTTAAGCGTACCCGCAACGTCTCCGAACCTATTGGTGCACAGCGGGTTCTTTTTGATGAACTCCGAACTTATTGGAAGCGCGTTTTGGAAGACGCGAAACGTATGGGGCAGTCGCAACCTGACCTCCATCTAATCCTTGAAGAAGCAAGACAGTTGCGTGAAACCTGGCAAGGTTCCAGTCCCTCATATCTCCGAGCTTGGCTGGACAATGGTTTGTGGGGCGCTGATCCAACGTGGGAGCAAGTCGCACGAAACACGATCGAAGCCTTTATTTCATTCTACTTGATGCCAATTGAGATCCAGGAACGACTCTCAAAACGACTGACAAGTGGGAAGGGATTACCCACCAAACGGACATACAATCGCTGGCTGCCAGAGGAGGACTTTCTTAGGGACGATGAGCGTGTCATTGCTGATCTTGCTGACGAGGCGCAAGCTGCATTAATACGAGCGAACTTGCGATTGGTAGTCAGCGTCGCAAAGAAATATATGGGAAGAGGTATTGCATTCCTTGACTTAATCCAAGAGGGGAATATAGGTTTGCTTCGGGCGGTGGAAAAATTCGATGCTGCCAAAGGTTACAAATTCAGCACCTACGCGACTTGGTGGATCCGCCAGGCGATCAGCAGGGCAATCGCAGATCAGGCACGGACTATTCGAATCCCTGTGCATATGGTAGAGACCATTAACCGCCTTAGCCGAGTTCAACGCAGACTGGAACAGGAACTCGGTCGTGTGGCAACTTCAGAAGAAGTTGCCTTAGAGATGGACCTCCTAGAACCGGAGGAGATATCCTTCATCCGAGATTCGATAGAGAATGAAAGTATCCTCGACCCTGCCCTTGAGCGGAAGTGGCGCAGGGCTGCTGCAAGAGTCCGACGAATCATGAAGATCGCACAAGAGCCGATGTCCTTGGAGACGCCGGTAGGCTCGGAGGATTCAAGCCAACTAGGGGATTTCATTGAAGATGAAACAATCCCGGAGCCGGTGGATGCCGCTGCAAGGGAACTGCTCAAAGAACAGGTTCAAAATGCACTTTCTGTCCTGACGGAACGTGAACGTCAGGTCCTTGAGATGCGATTTGGATTGCTCGATGGCAAGGATTACACACTCGAGGAAGTCGGTCGATATTTCAATGTGACGCGTGAGCGCATCCGGCAGATCGAAGCAAAAGCACTTCGTAAGCTTCGACACCCTACTCGAAGCCGTCACCTCCGCGATTACCTATCCTAATTCCTTTTCACCAAATTCTGATCTGCGGAAATCATTACATAACCGATTTCCTGTCCTATGTTCGTAACTATCATGATTACATTCGGGTGATTTCCTTTCGGTTTGAATGGAACATGAAGCATGTGATGATTGATTATGAATTTAATGATAAATATGACTATTGAAAAGGTCGATTTTGGTCAATACTACATTTGTGATAAAATGTACAAACTTTTGGCTCTCGGTATTTGTTTAAACTAAGCGTTGGTACGGATTATAATATTAATTGGTTGGACATATTTTAGACTGAGGTGCGTATGCCAGGAGAATTCCTGCCAATCGTCGTGCTCATCATCCTGGCCATGGTTCTGGCCGTAATTGTCGTGATCCTTGGCCATACCTTCGGACCTCGACGTCCAACGCTGCGCAAGGGCGCTCCTTATGAATCCGGAATGAGGCCTTATGGTCCCGGACAAAGGCAAGTCCCCGTTCACTTCTACTTGATCGCTGTTCTCTTTATCCTCTTCGACATCGAAATCGTGTTCCTTCTTCCATGGGCAATTGTCCTCCAACAGTTGAAAGTATTTGGTTTAATTGAAATGGGGATTTTCATTATTATCTTGTTGGTGGGATATGTGTATGCGTGGAAAAAAGGAGCGTTGGAATGGGAATAGAGGGTAAGCTTGGAAATTTGGGTGTCGTAACAGCTACCCTGGAAAGTGCTGTGAATTGGAGTCGAACGAGGGCTATGTGGCCTTTACTCTCAGGCCTGGCGTGTTGCGCAATTGAGATGATGTCTGCCCAAGCATCTGATTACGACATGAGCCGCTTCGGAATGGAGTTAATGCGGCCCAGCCCAAGACAGAGTGACCTACTCATAGTTGCCGGTCGAGTGACGCGAAAGATGGCTCCAGTGTTACGAAGGTTGTACGATCAAATGCCGGATCCCAAATGGGTAGTTGCGATGGGTGACTGCTGTTCGTGCGGGGGCGTATTTAACAACTACGCCATCATCCCTGGAGTGGATGAAGTCATTCCAGTGGATGTTTACGTGGCAGGTTGTCCACCTCGACCAGAGGGATTAATCCACGGCATCCTGACACTTCATGAAAAGGTTAAAAAAGAGAAGATAGCGCACTGGTCCTAGTTACATCGAAGAAACATCCAGCTGATTAACCATCGGATCAGTTGGCTTGCTATGGATAAGGGAAAACGAGAATGAGTGCTGCTGAGAATGCTGTTGACATCCTCGAGAATGAGTTTGGCGATGGGATCGAACGACTACCGCCATTTAGAGGCGACATCAGTCTTGTTGTTGATCGAGAGCTCATCGTTCTGGTATGTGAGCGTTTGTGCGATGATCCATTGCTCTCATTCGATTTGCTTGCAGCTCTAACGGCAGTGGACCATTGGCCGGATGAACCTAGATTCACCGTAGTTTATCAGCTGTATAGCATATCGAATGATGCATTCATCAGACTAAAAGTCCGCCTTTCGAGTGACGACCTAAAGGTGCCAACAGTTGAGACCATCTATCCAGGTGCAAATTGGCACGAGCGTGAAGTGTTCGATATGTTTGGTGTATCTTTTGAGCGCCATTCTGACCTTAGACGAATCATCATGCCCCACGATTGGGAGGGACATCCATTAAGGAAGGACTACCCGTTGGGCCATGAGGAAGTGCAATTTAGCTTCAATTACGACGAGATTGATCGTCGGAAGCGCTATGCAGAGGACTGAGGCTGTAAGGTTGGGTCGAAGGATTGTCGATGCTACAACCTGAAAAGGAACTGACAGTTGGTGAACTAAAGCACCTGGTCTCTCAGCGAGCCCTGGATGGCGAGACGATGGTGTTGAATATGGGTCCTCAGCACCCCAGTACCCATGGTGTGCTCAGGCTTCTTCTTGAGCTTGATGGTGAGGAGATTATTACCTGCATCCCCGATATTGGCTTTCTGCATACGGGCATTGAAAAGAACATGGAAGCAAAGCCTTATGAGAAAGCTTTGGTCATGACGGACCGTATGGACTATCTCAACACTATTGGGAATAACCTGGCCTACTGCCTTGCTGTGGAAAAATTGGTAGATCTCGATGTGCCGCCACGGGCCATAGTCGTTCGAGTGCTCCTTACGGAGTTACAGCGTATCGCCTCGCACTTGGTCTTCTTGGCTACCCATGCACTCGACCTGGCGGCGATGTCGGTCTTTCTATATTGTTTCCGCGAACGAGAGATCATCTTGGATATCCTCGAGATGTGCTCTGGACACAGGATGATGACCTCATACTTCAGGCCTGGTGGCCTATGGAGGGATTTGCCAGCGGGATTTGAAGAAGCGGTTCAATATGTCCTGGACACGTTTCCAGCTCGCATTCAGCAGTATGAGGATTTGTTATCAAAGAATGAGTTGTACCTTGATCGAACTAAGGGGATCGGTGTCATCCCGCCGGATAAGGCCCTGAGCTGGGGAGTGACAGGTCCACCGCTTCGTGCCTCTGGGATTCCATTTGACCTGCGTAAGGCACATCCTTACAGCGGATATGAACAGTATGATTTCGAAGTCCCCTTAGCATCTAACGGCGACACCTATGATCGATACATCGTTCGGATGGAGGAAATGCGTCAGTCATTACGGATTGTTGAGCAAGCACTCAATAACATTCCTGATGGACCTTTCCGAAGCGATAACCGCAAATTTGTGCCACCTCCGCGCTCGGAGCTTGGGCACAGCATGGAAGCGGTGATCCACCACTTCAAACTCTGGACTGAGGGCTTCCCGGCGCCGGAAGGCGATATCTACCATGCTGTGGAATCCCCACGTGGTATTTTGGGTTGTTATCTCGTCGGTGATGGTGGTCCAAAGCCCTATCGCGTTCATTTCAGAACACCTAGCTTCGCAAACCTTCAGGTCATCTCCAAGATTGCAGTTGGGCACTTCGTCGCCGATCTGGTTGCTATCATCAGTAGTCTGGATCCGGTGCTCGGGGATGTGGATCGTTAAGGTGGACAAGACGGGGAAGTTATCGCTTGGGTTCATCTCAGGCGGCTGCGAGTAATATAGGTCATATTGAAATCGTGCTGAGAAACCGTTTACAGGAGAAGGCCGTTGCTTGCCGAGAAGTACACTGAGGAAATCTCCGAAATTCTTGAGAAATATCCACCGGAGCAAAAACGTTCTGCCGTAATGCCGCTACTCTACTTGGTTCAGCGGGAATATGGGTATGTTCCGAAAGATGCGTTAGACGAAGTCGCTGAAATCTTAGAAATGGATCCCACTGAAGTGGGTTCGCTCGTGGGGTACTACACACTTTACTACGATAAGCCGGAGGGCAAGTACAGAATTCAGATTTGCACCGATCTGCCTTGCGCTCTGAGGGGTGCAGAGATCTTTGCCCACCGGTTGTGTGATTCGCTGGGTATTCAACCAGGTGAAACGACCTCTGATGGATTGATCACCGTCGAGACAGTAATGTGTCTTGCAGCCTGCGATCGAGCGCCAATGTTTCAGCTTCAAGAACCCGAGGGTATCCATTATCACGAGAATATGACGGTCGAGTCGACACTGGAATTGATTGAAGAACTCCGCCGAAAGGCACAAGATGGCTGAACATATTCTTCTTAGACATCGTGACATTCCAGATATCGACCAACTGGATGTCTACCTTGAGAATGGGGGTTTTGAGGCCTTGCGTGACGTCGTCACGAATAAGACTCCGGATGAGGTTATTGACATCGTGAAGGTCTCAGGGCTCAGGGGGCGCGGCGGTGCTGGATTTCCAACGGGCGTAAAGTGGAGCTTTCTTTCAGCGGGGGTCTTCCCTCGATACGTCGTGGCCAATGCAGATGAATCAGAGCCTGGCACATTTAAGGATCGGGAGATTCTGGAGTGTAATCCTTACCAATTACTAGAGGGTGTAGCCATCTGTAGCTACGCCGCGCAGGCAGAAACGGCCTATGTCTACTGTCGAGGTGAATTCTGGGATCTAGCCCACGAGCTTGAAGATAAAATTGCTGAGCTGGAAGAGCGCGGATTGGCAGGTTCCAAGATATTCGGAACCGATTTCAATTTGAAAATCTATGTTCATCTTGGCGCTGGTGCATACATCTGCGGTGAGGAAACTGCGCTTCTTGAATCGCTGGAGGGGTTACTTGGGCAACCACGATTACGCCCGCCATTCCCCGCTACTGAGGGGCTTTACGCAAAGCCCACCGTAATCAACAACGTGGAGACATTGACAAACCTCCCGCCAATTATCACTAGAGGTGCGGATTGGTACAGGAGCATTGGCACGGAAAAAAGCACCGGACCAAAGGTTTTCTGCCTTTCCGGACATGTTGTGCGGCCAGGGAATTATGAGCTCCCACTCGGAGCTACGTTCCGCGAATTGATTTTCGAACATGGTGGTGGCATCCCCGATGGTAAGGCGATTAAGGCGATCCTGCCAGCAGGGGCCTCTGCACAGGTCCTACCAGCGACGGATGAAGTTCTTGACACACCCATGGATTACGAATCTGTGCCGGAAGTGGGCTCCCAGCTTGGCTCGGCATCCTTGATCATCATGGATGAGACAGTGGATATTTCATGGGTCGCCTATAAGACCTGCAGTTTCTTCAAGCATGAATCCTGCGGTAAATGCACTCCGTGCCGTGAAGGAACCTATTGGATGTACCATATTGCAGACCGCATCCACCATGGTGATGCCAAGCTTGAAGACATCCCTTTGCTGAACTCTGTCGCACTGGGCATTCAAGGGAAGAGCCTTTGCGCTTTGGGTGAGTTCTCAATCATGCCAGTCATTTCAGGGATCGAACGCTTCCGTAATGATTTCGATGCCCGCATCGAGGATGAACGATGAGCGAGCCCATTGTCACGCTGACTATTGACGGCGTTGAAGTCAGTGTCCCAAAGGGAACCTTGCTTGTGGACGCTGCCAAGCAGGTGGGGATTGACATACCTGTATTTTGTTATCACCCCAAGCTCGAACCTGTGGGTATGTGCCGCATGTGCTTGGTCGAGATCGGTCGACCATCGCGTGATCGTGCGACAGGGGAACTCCTCCGGGATGAGGAGGGGAATCCGGTAATTCAATTTGGTCCAAACTTGGAGACTGCATGTACAACACGGGTTGATGAGGGTTGGGCTGTTAGGTTTAATTCTGAGAAAGCGGTTGAGGGACGCAATCAAATAGTGGAGTTTCTCCTTACCAGTCACCCACTGGATTGTCCTATCTGTGATAAGGGAGGGGAATGCCCACTTCAGGATCTGACGATGGAGCACGGTCCCGGCAAGAGTCGATTCATATATGATGACAAAATGCACCTGGATAAACACGTCCCATTGGGTGACCTCATTTTCTTAGATCGGGAGAGGTGCATTCAATGCGGACGCTGTGTTCGGTTTCAGGATGAACTTGTTGATGATCCAGTCATCCAGTTCCAAGAGCGCGGTCGAAGCTTAGAGATTGTGACATATTCTGAACCGGGGTTTGACTCCTACTTTTCTGGGAATACGACGGACATCTGTCCTGTGGGAGCACTGACAACAGCGGACTTTCGTTTTGGTGCAAGACCATGGGAATTGAATGCTGCCGCTTCCATTTGCACGCATTGCCCAGTTGGATGCAACATCACGCTCAACACACGTCGAGAGGCGAAATCTGGTGGTGCGGAAGTCGTTAAGCGGGTGATGCCGCGCCAGAACGAGCGTGTCAACGAGATTTGGATTTGCGATAAAGGCCGTCTGGCACACCATTTTGCTGGGAGTCCTGAGCGGCTTATGCGTCCGATGGTACGGAAGAATGGTGTTCTCGAGGAAGTCAGTTGGGAGGAAGCTCTGCAAAGGGCAGCCAAAGGTCTTGAGGCTGCCGGGGATAGTGTCGTCGGCATTACAGGAGGCCGGGTTTCCAATGAAGATCTGTTCAATTTTCGGCTCCTTCTAGAGGGCATGGAAGGTCACAGCTATCTGCACAGCTACATGGCAGGGGGAGATCTTGTTCAACAGGTTGGCCTCGGGACGGGAAGCAATCTGGGTGAACTTGGCGAGGGTGATGTGATCCTGGTTATTGCATCCGACCTGCACGAAGAGGCACCGATTTGGTGGATGCGTGTGAAAGGAGCTGTTGATCGGGGCGCCTCCTTAATTGTCGCCAACGCTCGGCCTACTCGATTGGAAAAATATGCAGATTATATTCTGAGATATTCCTACGGTGAAGGTGTCCATACAATTCTTGGTATCCTACACGGAGTGACAGGCGAAAAAGAACTTTCCTCATTCGGCACAGATCCTAGTTTTGCGGATGTCTCCAGTCTTCTTAAAGAGGCGAACAACGTCGTGATCTTCTGCGGTGCTGAGGGCTTAGACTACGATAACAGCCGAGCCATAGCTCAGGGTTCCGCGAGCATTCTCGTGAGTACAAACCATGTAGGTAAGCCTAACAACGGATTGATCGTAGTTTGGTCTCAATGCAATATGCAGGGCGCATGGGACATGGGAATCATTCCGCCGAGTGAAGGATTTTCGGTTGCTCTTGAGGGCAGCAAGGCAGTTTATATCATGGCTGCAGATCCATTGGGTAATGACGCAGATTTTGGATCCGCTATCCCACAAGACGCTTTTGTCGTCATCCAAGAGCTGTTCCACACTGCTACAGTGGAAAGGGCGGATGTCGTCTTTCCTGCCAGTTCGTTCATCGAACGGGAGGGAAGTTTTACATCCGGTGAACGCATTGTCCAGCGATTTTATCCTGCTGTTCAAGTTTTTGGTGAGAGCCTTCCTGATTGGCAGATTCTGGCGCGACTGGGTGGGCTGATGGGGATCGAGCTTGAAGAGACTTCTGTGGTTGGAGTCATGAGGGAAATTTCTGAGAGCAAAAGGGATTACGCGGGTGTCGATTACAAAGTACTCTCGTCGGTAACGAAGGAGTGGCCTCCTGTGGGTGGCCAAGATCTCTTCTTTGGTGGAACGGCCTATAAGAATATCCAGGGGCATGGGATTCGTCTCCCAAGCTCCTCCGAGCAAGGGGATACGCCTGAACCTGGATGGCAATCGCCGGGTGAAGCTCTGGTAGAGGGTGGAATGCTGCTGGTACCGGTTGCAGCCTGCTACAATGCAGGAAGGTCGATTTCCTCATCCAAAGTTCTGAAGCCAAGGATTCCGGATCTACACCTTCTCATCAATGGTGAGGATGCTGAGAAATTCGATTTGATAAGCGGTGGCGATGTCGAGTTGAATTGGAACGGCCACAAGGCTCGGTTACCTGTGCGAATTGAGGAAACTGTGCCCTCAGGATCAGCTCTTCTCCCAAGAGGAATGGGTATTCCTCTGCAGGAACCAGCCATAGTAGAATTTCGGGCGGTCAGGGAATAGGAATGCAAATAGACACAGCATTACTGATCGAATGGTTGATAGAAGCCATCATTATCCTGGCGGTATGTGTTGTAGGCTTTGCCTACCTTACGCTTTTTGAGCGACGCATTCTCGCACGCATTCAGGTGCGTATTGGACCGAATAGGGCAGGTCCAAAGGGTATCCTCCAACCGGTCGCCGACGGGATCAAGCTCATATTCAAAGAGGAACTCATTCCGGATCGAGCAGACAAACTCGTTTTTATCCTGGCCCCAATCATCACAGTCCTTCCTGCGTTAATCATCCTGGCGGTCATTCCAGTGGGGCCGACTTGGGAAATCTTTGGATATGAAATCACACTTGGCTTGGCAGGGGACGTTAATGTAGGAGTGCTCTACATCATGGCCGTAGCCTCGATCGCAGTTTATGGAATCGCATTAGCGGGATGGTCATCGAACAATAAATATGCGCTGATGGGCGGTTTACGATCAGCAGCTCAGATGGTGAGCTATGAACTGGTCCTTGGATTGGCATTCATAGGTCCAATCCTGCTTGCCAACTCGATGAGTATGCAGGAGATCATCGATTCTCAAAGGAATATGTGGTTTATAGTGCTTCAGCCTATCGGATTCCTTTTGTTCTTTATAGCCTCAGTAGCTGAGGTAAATCGTGCACCTTTTGATATGCCTGAGGCCGAGCAAGAGCTCACAGCAGGTTATCATGCAGAGTACTCTGGGATGAAATTTGCCCTTTTCTTCATGGCTGAGTACGTGAAGATGATCGCTGTAAGTGTGATCGCCGCAACCCTCTTTTTAGGAGGTTACCTGGGACCTTTTGTGGATGAGGTTCCACTGTTGGGACCGATATACCTCTTTATCAAGACGCTCATCTGTTTGTTCATCATGGTGTGGTTGCGTGCGACGTTACCGCGGATTCGCTATGATCGTCTCATGGCATTGGGCTGGAAGATTGCTTTACCTGTCGCTCTTTTGAATGTTTTTGTTACAGCTGTTCTAGTGGTGTTATTGGGAGGGTCGTGATGGCGGGTGGTATATTGAAAGGTCTCTGGACAACCTTCCGAAGCATGTTCGAAGCGCCTGTCACCTATCAGTATCCCGAGGTGAAGAGACCTGTGAGGGAGCGGTTTAAAGGTCGTCATTACCTTCACAGGTACGAAAACGGGCTTGAGAAGTGCATTGGATGTTCTCTTTGTGCAGCTGCATGTCCTGCTGACGCGATTTTTGTTGAGGCGTCTGAAAATACGGATGAAGAACGTTTTTCTCCTGGTGAACGTTATGCAAGTACTTATGAGATTAACATGCTTCGCTGTATTTTCTGCGGTTATTGTGAGGATGCTTGTCCTACAGAGGCTATTGTTTTGGGTCACAACTATGAACTGTCCTTCACGGACAGGCGTGATGCGATTTACACCAAAGAAATGCTCATTATGCCGGTATCGGAGAATGGAAAGCCCACTCCGATGAGTGTAGAACCTGGCGCTTTCGATAAGGCGATACCTGAAATGGAGGATCCTAAATAAGTCAATTGAAACGGGAATGTTGATTGGAAGCACATTTGGGGCTATTTGAACGTACACTCAGCCGATAAGTTTTTTCTGGGAACGAATCCCTGTTGGTCCAAGCCCTCGTTTCAATTGCTCGAAGGATCGATGTTGAACCGGGATTGCACATGACACAAGATATGGTTCTCTTCTTCATACTTGCTGCCGTTGCAGTGCTAACGGCAATAAGCATGCTCGCAAGCAGGGACGCCGTGTACTCGGCTATGTTCCTGGTCTTAAACTTCGTCACCATAGCCGTAATCTACTTGCTCTTGAACGCAGCTTTCATTGCAATGGTTCAAGTAGCTGTATATGCCGGTGCGATCATGGTGCTCTTCCTATTCGTTATTATGCTCCTGGGTACGGAGAGGGCGGCTCGTGAAAAGAGTAAGATCCCTTGGCAACGTCCACTGGCTGCTTTGGTGGTCATTTTGTTGATTGCAGAAATGGTATACATCGTCTTTTTCCTCCAGGGCGACCTCCTACCAAGCTTTGAATCTGTTACCGGAGCCTTTGGAAGCCCAGCTTCGGTTGGCGCATTACTTTTCAATAAATACTTAGTGCCATTCGAAGTTACTTCGATCTTGCTTCTGGTCGCGATGGTCGGCGCCATTATCATGACGCGAGAGGAGCGGAAGGAGAAGCGATGAACATTCCAATGACTCATCTGCTGGGTCTTTCCGGATTGCTTTTTGCACTGGGGATCCTCGGTTTCCTTATTCGCCGTAACACCATTGTCATGTTCATGTGCGTTGAATTGATGCTGAATTCCGCAAATCTCGCATTTATCGCCTTTGCAAGGGCGAATGAGTCACTGACAGGTCAGGTGATGGTCTTCTTTGTGATTGCTGTTGCTGCAGCTGAGGTGGCGGTGGGCTTGGCGTTAATCGTTGCGATATTCAAGACCAAACAAAGTATTGATGTCGATCAAGTGAGCAGCCTGAAGGGATAGGCTCCTCGGAGGATCCGGATGATCTTTAGCGAAGTAGAACAGGTTGGGACGCTTTTCTCCCTGGCACCGCTCATCATTCTCTTCCCTGTCCTTGGTCTACTGATAAATATGACAATTGGCCGCCGGCTTGGTGAACGAGCTGTCGGTATTATCGGAAGTCTGGCAGTAGCATTATCCTTCTGTGTCGCAATCATCCAATTTGTTGCAATTCAGGCAGAACCTGAAGGTGTGACTGTGATGGTTGCGGACTGGATCAACGTTGGGACGTTGAAAATCCCCTGGGCTTTGAAGATCGATACGCTCTCTGTCACTATGATGTTAATGGTGACCGGCGTCAGCACACTGATCCACATCTACGCAATCGGTTATATGCATGAAGACGTGCGTATTCAGGGAGACCCTGGACGATATCCACGGTTCTTTGTTTACTTCAACCTTTTTGTCGCAACAATGATGATCCTGGTTTCAGCCGACAACTATGCGATGATGTTTGTTGGTTGGGAAGGCGTTGGTCTCTGTTCCTATCTCCTGATTGGCTTTTGGTTTGAAAAGGGGGAGGATGGCATCGGCAACGCTGTCGCTGCAAAGAAAGCCTTCATCACCAACCGAGTCGGTGATTTTGGTTTCATGATCGCCATGTTCTTGATCTTTTGGACTTTCGGCACACTGAATTTCGACGAGGTCTTCCACATGGCGGAGGCTGGAGGAGTGGCCAGCGTTGCAATATTAACCGCCATTACAATGTTCATGCTCTTGGGAGTGACCGGCAAATCCGCACAGATCCCGCTCCATGTGTGGCTCCCGGACGCCATGGCAGGTCCCACACCGGTCTCTGCACTCATCCATGCTGCGACCATGGTGACAGCTGGTATCTACCTCATCGTAAGAAACAGTGTGCTCTTCGATCTCGCGCCCGTCTCTGCTTCAACAGCTGCAATCATAGGTACTGCAACAGCCTTTTTTGCGGCAACCATCGCGTTAGCACAATTCGATATCAAAAAAGTGCTTGCGTATTCAACCATAAGCCAGTTGGGTTTCATGGTGGCTGCCGTGGGCATTGGTGGGTATGTGGCAGGGATGTTCCATTTGATTACACACGCCTTCTTCAAGGCCCTCCTCTTTCTCTCAGCAGGCTCGGTCATCCATGGGGTGGAGCATGGGCTTCATCACCTTGAACATGAGGGCGGGGGGGATCATCATGACTTTGATCCTCAAGACATGAGAAACATGGGTGGACTCCGAGTACGGATGAAGACCACATTTTGGGTTTATCTCATTGGTGGTTTATCGTTGGCAGGAATTCCTATATTATCCGGTTTCTTCTCCAAGGATGAGATCCTCACGGAAGCGAACCATTACGCATTTACTTCATATATCTTCTTAACGCTGGCGGCCATCCTCACTGCATTCTATATAGGACGACAGATTTTGATGATCTTCTATGGAAAAGTCCGCTCAGAAGCTGCAGCTCATGCGAAAGAGAATCCGCCAGTGATGACGGGCCCATTGATCATTCTAGCATTCTTGTCGGTTGTCGGTGGTGTGATCAATCTACCAGGGTTGCACAAATTGGCCGATTGGCTGGAGCACACTCTGGGTCATGTGCACATCACAGAATTTGATCCCGTTGTCGCCGTGGTCTCCACACTCCTCGCGCTCGCATCACTTGCCGTTGCCTGGCTGGTTTATGGAAGAAAGCCGATGGAAGAGGGGCAGCCAGATCCATTGAGGAAGGGTCTTGGAACGGTCTTTGTAGCATTGGAAAATAAATGGTGGGTGGACGAGTTGTACGATTTCTTGTTCATCCGACCTTATGTTGCGATAGCCAACTTCACAACCGACCAGATCGACGAGCGCTTCTGGCATGACTGGTTCCACGATACAGTTCTCGCAAACACGTTCAAGGTTACAACAAGTTGGACGGCGCGCGTATTGGATCTTAAAGTCATCGACGCGGCATTCATCAAGCTCGCAGAAATTACTGGAGGTGCGTCTGCGCGGCTACGTGCTGTACAGACCGGATACATTCGTAACTACGCATTGGCAATCTTGGTGGGATTCTTGCTCATTCTCACCTATTTGTTGTTTCTATAATCCTCATTGAGGAAAAAATATGGACTCCATGATCCTAACCCTCGTCACATTTTTCCCGATCCTCGGCCTGATCCTGGTTCTGATCTTGCCCAAAGATCGTAAAAACGCGATCCGATGGACTGCGTTGATTACATCGCTCATTACCTTTGTAATATCGCTGGTGATGTTGTCGATGTACAAACCGGACAACCCAGACCTTCAGATGGTGATTCGGGAATCCTGGTTTAGCGTCGGAGAATGGACGATTGAGTACCACATGGGCGTCGACGGTTTGAGTATCTTGCTTGTCCTCCTGACTACCTTGTTGGTTCCGATCTCCATCCTCTCAACGTGGACTGCAGTTGATGAACGAGTTAAGGAATTCATGGGTTTCTTCTTGCTGCTCGAAATAGGAATGGTCGGCGTTTTCCTTGCCCTAGACTTATTCCTCTTTTATGTGTTCTGGGAATTCACACTGATTCCAATGTATTTCCTCATTGGAATCTGGGGTGGGCCGCGCAGAATGTACGCTGCTGTCAAATTCTTTTTGTACACCATGGCTGGTTCGATTCTTATGCTCTTGGCTATCTTGTACCTGGGAATTACAGAGGGTACATTCTCAGTTCCAGATTTGATAGCCGTGGGAGGATGGCCGGCGAATATCGAAATTTGGCTATTCCTGGCATTTGGTATCGCATTCGCCATCAAAGTACCGATGTGGCCACTCCATTCCTGGCTTCCGGACGCTCACGTCGAGGCGCCAACCGCAGGATCCGTGATCTTGGCTGGCGTCCTCCTTAAAATGGGAACCTACGGATTTCTTCGGTACAACATCGGGCTGTTCCCACAATCCTCGGTAGACCTGGCTCCATGGATAGCCTTATTCGCTGTTATCGGGATTCTTTACGGTGCTGCAGTCTCTTATGCTCAGAAAGATGTGAAGAAATTGGTGGCATATTCATCGGTGAGCCACTTGGGATTTGTCATGCTTGGACTCTACGCACTGAATCAGCAGGGCATCGAGGGCGGTATCCTGCAGATGGTCAACCACGGCATTAGTACGGGTGGATTGTTCCTTATCGTTGGCATGTTGTATGAAAGACGGCACACGCGCGAAATGGATGATTTTGGAGGATTGTGGAAGGTCATGCCGATCTACGCGGCATTTACCTTGATAATTACACTTTCCTCAATGGGTCTACCCGGTCTTAATGGTTTCGTTGGTGAATTTACCATCCTCCTGGGCTCATTTGGTTCCGTTGCCATTGGTTCCGAATGGTTTACCGTTTTTGCTGCTTTGGGCATCATCCTGGCGGCAATCTACTTACTGTACATGTTCCAGAAACTTTTCCTAGGCCCGTTGGATAAGGAGGAGAACAAATCCCTCAAGGACATCAACCTGAGGGAGATCCTCGTCTTGGTTCCAATTATCATTCTCATATTTTGGATTGGGCTTTCACCCTCTCCATTCTTCGGGCTCACAGAATCCTCCGTTGAGAAGCTCGTTGAAGGCCTGCAGAGCGTAGCAATGGTGCGGTGAGTGATGAGCGTAAACGATTTTACGACTTTACTTCCATTCATAATCATCACCGGTTGGGCATGTATCCTCCTGTTGGTCGATCTCTTTGTACCTCGCGAGCGGAAGAGTATCACTGCATCACTAGCTGCATTGGGATTGATCGTAACCCTTGTCGTAGTGGTTTTCCTTGTTGGTGAGGAGCGCGAGGCATTCGATGGCATGATTATCCTGGACGGTTTCTCAGGATATCTGCAGGTTCTCTTCATCGCTGCAGGATTGATCGCTATTGCCCAGGCTTATGATTACCTTAAACAGCAGGGCATCAATCGTGGAGAGTATTACATCCTACTGCTCTTCGCTGTTGGCGGGATGATCTTAATGACCATGGCAGGTGATTTGATTATTGTATTCCTCGCCATTGAGCTCCTATCCATTCCGTTATACATCCTATCAGGCTTTGCTCGCCCACAATTCTCGTCAGAAGAAGCAGGTCTAAAGTATTTCTTGCTGGGTGCTTTTGCCTCAAGCTTCATAGTCTACGGGATCGCCCTTGTCTACGGCAGCGTTGATGTCACGCTGTTGAGGGATATAGTTGCAATCACAGAAGCAGGTGAGGCCAATCTGGGTTTATTGATCGGAGGCGCGGTTTTCATCCTTATCGGATTAGGCTTCAAGGTGGCAGTCACCCCTTTCCATATGTGGACGCCTGATGTGTATCAAGGTGCACCATCTTCTGTAACCTCATTCATGTCTGTAGCAGCGAAAACTGCGGGATTTGCAGCGATCTTTCGTGTGTTCATTTCTGCTTTTCCAAGCCTCTCAGGATACATGGTGCCGGCTATTATAGTAATCGCCGCTATCACCGTAATCTGGGGCAACGTTGCAGCGCTTATTCAGGATAACATCAAGAGGATGCTCGCTTACTCCAGCATCGCACATGCTGGGTTTATCCTCATGGCTCTACCGGCTGCCCAAGATCCAGAGCTTGCATCGAGTGCAGTAAGCGCGGCGTTGTTTTACCTCGTCGCATACGCAGTGAGCAATCTGGGTGCATGGGGTGTCGTCCTGGCGGTTGAGCGCACTGAAGGTAAAGGTCTTGAAATCGATGATTATGCCGGTTTGGGAACTCGACGACCACTACTCGCGATTGCGATGGCGGTTTTTATGATTTCGCTTATTGGGGTTCCTCCCACAGCTGGTTTCATGGCGAAATTTTCTGTATTCGGTGTCGTGCTGGATGCTGGATTGATCTGGCTCGCAGTTGTAGGTGTCATCGCATCACTAATCTCGGCATACTTCTACTTGCGCGTAATTGTGGTTATGTATATGAAGACCGGCGAACCGCGCATCCGGTCGGAAGGCTGGCTGAATTCAACGGTCTGGCTAGCAGCGATCGGTACAATCCTAATCGGAATTCTTCCCGGACCGTTGCTGGCACTTGCTGAGCATGCAAACCTGTTAACATGGTTTCCGTAATAGTTAATGAGTGTGAGGAAACCTGAGCCCCGGTATTTATAATACCGGGGTTTTTCATTCGTATAGTCTGTGATTCTCCGAGTAAATAGTTTCGATGATGAAAGTGGGATTTTATACAATTTGACGACTGTTTCCTGTTACCTGATTCCTGAGTAGTGAATTGATCCAGTTGGATCGCGGTATTTGGTGTATATTCAGAGGTGTCGAAAGGATAAAAGGAGTGTGCGGTGGTTGAGCAGACGGTAAAGTGCGCCCATGTCTACATCACTGGTCGTGTTCAAGGCGTTAACTTCCGTTACTACACACGCCAACAGGCGAACAGCTTGGGAGTAAAGGGTTGGGTACGGAATCTCATGGACGGTCGAGTAGAGGCGCTCTTTGTAGGGGAGGGGGAGCGCGTCCAAAGGATGATTGATTGGTGTCATGTAGGTCCAAGGGCTTCACAAGTTGATAATGTGGAGGTGCATTGGGAAGAGGTCAGTGGGGAATACCACCGTTTTGAAGTTCGTCAAACTGCTTATTGGGGGGAATAAAATCTTGTTGTTAAGTAAAAAACCTCAGATCGCTGATGCGAAATGAGGTTTTTTCTCAGACTCCACACGTGGAGCAAGACTGAGTGCTTCAAGTGGAACAGGCGCTTGCACTCCCCGCCACGCTCCGACCATCACTCTTGGCGTAGAAAAGTGAGATCTTCCGAGACGTATGCTTGCTTGTACATTCGGAACAGGAGATAGGATCATCCGCCTGGCTGAATGATCTTAAAGCGTCAAAAGTGGCATCACAATCTTGACAAACGTATTCATAAATGGGCATTCATTTCTCCAGCATTACCTTCGTATTCAAATAGATTTTATCTAGTGTGAAGCGTATGGTCAATGGAGCGAAAGTGCGCAATAAGTCAAAGTGTCAAAAAGTTGAGAAGTCGATGCGTCAACAAGTGAAGAAGTCAATATGTCAAGAGGTCAAAAAGTCTAGACGTCAATAAGTGAGTAGGTTAATGGGTCAAGAGGGAAAGAAGTCAGAATGAATTCCCTTTTGACTTCTCAACTCATTCACTTATTCACTTATCGACTGTATCAACTAATCAGGGGAATTGGCTTCTTGATCCTTTCTGCGGATTTGGAAAGTATCAAAGTCCCTGACAACGCTGACCTCCGGGAAGATACCTTGTGCTTCCTCGAGGATTTGGCGCTGTCGGTAACGGCGAGAGATATGAGTGAGAAACAGACGAGAAACCTGCGCGTCTCGCGCGAGCTCTGCAGCTTCTCGAGCCGTCAGGTGTCCGAATTGACGTGCAAGGTCAGCCTCGATTGCTAGATATGTGGCCTCGATAACCAGTCCATCAGCGTCCTGGCAGATGTCGATGAGGTTATCAGTGTTAGAACAATCTCCAACGTGTACTAGGCGTGTTCCGCGCCGCATCGGACCAAGGACCTCGTCCGGTTTGACCACACGACCATCCTCCAGTTCAACTTCACGACCTGCGACAAGTTCACCTCGAATAGGTCCTTCGGGGACGCCCAAAGCCGTAGCTTTCTCAGGTATGAATGGACGGCGGGATGGCTCCTCGAAAAGAAAGCCAAAACAGCCCGGTCCGCGATGGATTACCGGAAATGCGCTTACGCGAAAACCATTTTCCTCGTATAGCAAGCCGGGTTCAATGGGGATAAGATCAATGGTAAGTGGTGATTTCGCCCCCCTGAGAACAACACCGAAAAGCAGGTCCCGGATCCTTTCAAGAGCCCAGGATCCTGCCCGAATCTCCATGTGCTCAACTGTCTCCCAACGTGCAAAAGTTGACAGCAAGCCTGCCAATCCTAAGATGTGGTCAAGGTGACCATGTGTGATAAGGATTCGATTAAGTCTTCGGAAACCGATGCCCGAGCGGAGGATCTGACGTTGTGTCCCTTCCCCGCAATCGATGAGAAATCTATGCTCGCGATATGAAACCATCTGGGCCGATAGCCCTCGATGTATGGATGGCGCGGACGCTGAGGTCCCGAGGAAGACGATCTCGAACACAGGTATCCTTTCAATTGGTCATACGCCGGAGAGCCATCATTGTACACCAATCTTCTGGCTTCTACACTCCGATGTTGCCGAATAGCAGTGCGCTAGAGGCCTTGAATGGAAACTATAAAAATTTAGGTTTTCTAGAGATCAATTGAGTGAGATAGCTGCCTCACAAGGAACAGACCTCTCATTTTTTCGTGATTTTTATAACCAAGAAACGGGCTTGTATTCATCAACTTCTCGTGAGCTGCTTCGATCGTTTCTCTAAAGGGATATGAAGAGGTTGTAGAAATTGGAGGGATCACACTCAGTGTGCGGCATAATTCTCAAGCAGTTCTAGCAATCGCTGTAAGGGCAAGAACGAGGAGAGAAATGACTCCATTAAGGCGGAAAATGAGGAATTGTCTGCGGAGCAGAGGCGCCGTCTCCACTGGATCCACTTCTGCTTTCTGCCTAAGGATTGCAAGACGAATTATTTGAGGCTGTAGGACCCAAGTTTGATAGGCTGCAAGTGCGACCATGAGGAGGATAGCGAGGTGCTTGTACAAAATAGCAGCAGACCAGCGGTTCTCAACAGACAGAAAGCCGTCGTAGTTGGGATTTGCGGCCATCTGCGTTAGACCTGTAACAACAAGAACTGCTAGGCAAAGCCATGCCACTGGGTCGAAGCGCTTGCGAATGGATTCAAGGAGTTGTGGCTGTTCCTCAATTGAAATAGTTCTCATTACGACTTTAGGAATGATTGTGGCTTGAAAGAATAAGCCACCAATCCAAATGACAGTGGCGACCATGTGTAGCCAATAGGCGACTGTCAGGGCCAACTCAGGCATTTGCGAGCCTCCTGAAGGATCAACTCCCCCCGTTCTCGGACGTTTCAGTGGGCGTGATTGTGGGAGTGGGAGTTTCCTCGGTTAACGGGGTTTCTTCTGGTGTTGGTGTTTCCTCTGGAGGTGGAGGTGGCGGCACAAATGCAGTTGCCGTCATGCAGGCTTTGGCAGCTTTTGTCGCTGTGGGTTGGAGTTCCGGATTATCCCAGACTTCTAATGACTCATGGTATTGATCAACCGCGCCGCAGGGATCGTCTTCGGACATCAGGAAATCGCCATAGCCGCGTGTGGATATTGCGTATTTGATGTAGGTATCGTTTTTGAGGTATGGGGCGATTAGATAAAGCTGAGCGAAATGAAAGGCAGCCTTTCCCCAATCAAGGCCCATGTAGCTATTCGCCACAAGGTAAAGTTCGGCCCATGATCGCCAATTGTTTGCGTCACGATCGAGTGGTCCGAATAGTTCCGCACGGCTGAGATCATAGATTCCCTCTTCCAACAAACCTTCAGCGGAAATACGATGCACTCCGCGATTGCGAAGGGACGCGAACATCAAGCTATCGACCTCTATTGCCCGAAATGAAACGTCCTTCGCGCGTAATGCAAGTAGCGTGTCAATCGCTAAGGTCCAATTTTCTTCCGCAAATGCGGCTTCGGCTTGCTCAAAAAGCTCTGTTACTGGAGCCAGATTCGGCGTCGGAGTCGCCAACACGATTGGGGTTGCAGTGGGCGCGTTTAAAACTAACAATGCTACTGCGAGTTTTTCTGCCACCCCGGGATACGAAGGATCAATGCGGCTGATGTATTCCAACCTTTGTCTGGCGATCTCGTAACGACCTGCATCAAGATCTTCGAGTGCAAGGCGAAACTGTTCATCCGCTACTTGTATGACAGCTTGCTCACGATCCTGATCGCCTTGTCTTGTTCCCACGAAGTAGCCGATCACTGCACCTGAGATAATTGTAAGAAGGAAGAATATACTCAGGCCGATAATGAATATCTTACGACCTTTCTTCGGCTGAGGCGCCTCGTCAATCGTCCCCTGCTCTACAGGTTGATCCACATCGACTGGCTTTGTCTTTTCTGGTTCCATGGGAATAGTTTCATTCGAATCCATGAAGCGCATTATACCCTACTCATCATCTCTGATGGATGTTGAATCCATGAACGGTAGGTTAAGCGTGTGGTTAGGCTTTTCCCTGGAATTTACGCAGTGATGCATTATCCATTATGTAAACTTCCAGGTATCCTTGGGAGAATACTTTTGGGATTCTGGAATGTGCATTCGCCGATAGAAGGGAATTGGCGTTTTCATGAAAATTATTTGCTCAGTTCTTAAGAAACACTAAACTACTTAGCTTGACCTCCAAGGAATCAGGATGGTAAGATGCAATGCCCGAAACTAAGTGAAATCGAGTACTACGATTATGTATCTCAGCGGTAGTAAGTGGAGCATGAAAAAGAAGCCGAGAAGGACCAACCCATGGCGGGTTCTGGCCCTATTGCTGCTTATCGCTGCTGTGATCTATGTCCAACGAGTTGTCGTCCCCACAGTACCCACGCCTTTCATTCCGACCCCGACGGCGACCAGGAGCCCGGCCTCAATCCTGGTTGAGGCAGAGAGTTTGTATGAGGCGGGTAATTTGGAACAGGCAGAAATCGCTTATGAAGAGGCGATCAAGATCAACCCAACGGAGCCGAATTTCTACATTGATCTTGCCAGACTCCAAGTTTTCATGGGTCATTATGAAGCTGCCGAAGAGAGCGTGAGTAATGCTTTGCTCCTGAATCCAGATTCCGCTGTGGCAAAGGCGGTATATGGCTGGGTTTTGGATTTCAGGGCAATTGACGCAACTGACGATGCGACCAAAGTCGAACTCCTGAACCAAGCTTACACCATGGTTAATGAAGCCGTGACGATCGACCCAAACTCGTCCGTAGTTCAAGCGCTCTACTCGGAAGTCCTAATTGACTACGATATCGGGAGGTATGAGGAAGCTATCAGTGCAGCACAGCGGTCTGTGCAGATCGATCCAAACCTCATGGAGGCGCATCGAGCGATGGGTTATGTCTGGGAGTCGACTGGGAATTATGACCGTGCAATTCAGTCTTACCAGGCTGCTCTACGCATTCACAACAGCTTACCAATACTGCATGTCGCAGTCGGCAACATGCACCAGGCTTTGGGTGATACAGACGCTGCAGTAGATAGCTACTTACGAGCCGTCGCACTAGATCCCACCAATCCGGATCCACTAAGCCGAATCGCACAAGCGGAGGCGCGTGTGGGCAATTACGGTATTGCCAGCCAGTACGCTGCGGATGCTGTAGATAAGGATCCAAGCAATCCATATCTTCACGGTAATCTTGGACGCATGTACTACAAGAATGGTGAGATTCAAAAGGCCGTGGATGAGCTTCTACTTGCCGTACAAGGGGGAATGACCGAAGAAGGTGTCGTCGTCGCAGGCCTAAACCTGGGAGAATCAAATCCAAATCGCATCATTGAGTTCTATTACACGTATGCATTGGCATTGGCGAAGAACAATCAGTGTAACCTCACCAGCCAGATCTTCGAGCGACTACTACAGGCATATCCCGATGATGAAGTTGTCATCGTCAATGCCCAGGAAGGGCTTTACATTTGTGGTGAGATCGAGGCGACGCCAACCCCTGAGCCAGTTAATTCTGAGACTAGTTGAAGTGAGTGGAGATTGATGCATCTGAAGGGCGAAAGGCTACCATTGCAGCCAGAGGGAAGGCGGTCCAATCCTTGGAGGATGTTGATCTATGTCATCCTTATCGCTTCAGGAATCCTACTTACTCGAATGGTCGAAGCCGGTCGGGTAAAACCATTGCTGAGTCCGACACCCATTCCGACCCGGACCTCACTATCCTATTCCGAAGAGGGAAAAGCTTATTTCTCGGCAGGCGATCTCGATAAGGCCATATCTGCGTATGAAAGTGCAGTAAATGCGGATCCTCAGAATGGTCAGCTCTGGGCCGAACTAGCGCGGATTCAGACCTACTCCAGCGAGCTGAGGACGAATTATGAAGACCGTCGTATCCGCCTTGACGAAGCAATGACCTCTGCCGATCGTGCGGTAGCGGTTTCTCCCGATAACAGCTTTGCCCATGCCATTCGAGCCCTTGTATACGATTGGGCAGCTACCGCGCAGGAAGAGTTAAGTGAGAGGGAAAGGTTCTTCAACGAAGCTGAGATTGCAGCAGTGCGCGCCAATGAGCTGGATAAGGAGAACCCACTTGCGTTGGCTTATTACGCCGAGGTCTTGACGGATCAACAGAAGTGGGCGCAAGCANNTAGGCGATCTCCAGATGGACATCTACAGGGTGTACGGCACGGTATTGGAAAGTCTCGGTCTTTACCGGAGTGCAATCGAGGCTTATGTCAAGGCTTCTACGATCACACCGAACCTGACATTTCTTTATCTCAATATTGGTGTTAACTACAGACAGCTACGGGATTACGACACTGCTCTCGATTACTTTAATCAGGCTGTGCAGATCAATAAACAACTTCATGACGAGCTACAAGATCAGGATCCCGTACCTTATCTCGCCATTGGGAAAACCTATTCGCAACAAGGTGAATTCTTCGCTGCTGCGTTAAACATTGCCCGTGCCCTGGCCATTAATCCCTCTGATGCGGATATCTACGGCCGACTTGGCATTGTTTACTACAAGGCACGAAATTACGAGAGCGCGATTCCGGTATTGAAGTGTGCTGTAGAGGGTTGCACTGCACAGGAAAGCAACACGATCCTCTGTGACTTGGGTTATGCAGAATGCGAACCTGAATCGGATGCGCCACTCGCTGGCATGGACGTTCGTGGCTTGGTGTTGGGATCAGGCTCCGTAGAGTATTACTACACATACGCAGCTGCATTGGCGTACTACTCGGGCACCGAGGAATATCCTCTCGGTTGTCAGGATGCTGAGGGCTTACATGAGCAACTTCTCGGTCTATATGGAGCAGATCCCATTGTGTATGGTATCGTTGAGGAGAATAGGGCAATATGCTCTCAAGTGAGTGATTTTGTGGAAGAAGCCACTCCAGAATCTTCGCCAGTTTCCCCTACGCCCACACTCCAACCTTGACATCCCCCAGTTTCTTCGATAAACTTAGGCAGCAAGTTAGCACTCTCTTACTTCGAGTGCTAACTTGCAAACCTTGTCTCAACAGTGACGAATCATAATTATATAGGAGGATCGCATGTCTTTGAATCTCAAGCCGTTAGGCGATCGATTGGTTATTAAGCCACTCGAGGAGGAGGAAGTCACTCCTGGTGGGATCCACCTTCCCGAAACGGCGAAAGAGAAGCCGCAAAAAGGTGAGGTTCTTGCCGTAGGACCAGGTGCCCGTGACGATGAAGGCAAACGCATCGCGCTAGATGTTTCCGTTGGCGATATGGTGCTCTATGCCAAGTACGGTGGCACCGAAGTGAAAGTTAACGGCGACAAGCTTCTTATCCTTCGTGAGAGTGACATTCTTGCACTCATTGAGGAGTAATGAAGCTCAACTATAAGGATTCGAATTCTAAGTTTAACAAAAACAGAGGAGATAAAGATCAATGACTGCTAAGCAACTTGCATTTGGTGAGGACGCAAGGCGTCGCCTAAAGGAAGGCGTTGATGTGTTAGCCACAGCTGTAGCAACAACGCTCGGACCCAAGGGACGAAATGTCGCCCTCGACAGGAAATTTGGATCGCCGACGATCACCCACGATGGTGTGACTGTCGCTAAGGAAATTGAGCTCGAGGATCCCTATGAAAATATGGGCGCTCAACTCCTGAAGGAAGCCGCCACCAAAACCAATGACATCGCTGGTGACGGAACCACCACCTCGACCGTTTTGGCTCACTCCATAGTAACCGACGGTTTGAAGTCTCTGGCTGCGGGTTCAAATCCAATGATGCTCAAGCGTGGCATTGAAGTCGCTGCCAAAGAGGTCTCCAAAGCCATCTCGGAACAAGCGATTGATGTCACAACAAAAGAGGAGATTGCATCTGTCGCAGCCATCTCTGCTCAGGATAGTGAGATTGGCGAGCTGATTGCCGAAGTAATGGACAAGGTCGGCAAGGATGGCGTAATTACGGTTGAAGAGTCCAAGGGACTTGAATTCGAGACGGAGTACGTCGAGGGTATGCAATTCGATCGCGGATATATCTCGCCTTACTTCGTTACAGATCCAGAGAACATGGAATCGGTGATTGAAGAGCCCTACATCTTGATTCATGACAAGAAGGTCTCGGCCGCGACCGACATCGTTCCACTGCTCGAAAAATTGGTTCAGATTGGAAAGCGCGAGCTGATCGTCATTTCTGAAGATGTCGATGGTGAAGCACTGGCGACCCTGGTGCTCAACAAGCTTAGGGGTATGCTCAACGTGCTGGCGGTTAAGGCTCCCGGTTTTGGTGACCGCCGCAAGGCGATGCTCCAGGATATTGCCATTCTAACCGGTGGCACTGTGATCACGGAAGAGTTAGGGCGCAAGCTCGAATCGGTGACCATCAACGATCTTGGTAGAGCGGGGAAAGTGGTGGCAACGAAGGACGACACCACTATCGTCGAAGGCCAGGGTGAAGGGGATGCCATTAAAGGTCGTATTGAAGAGATCAAGGTCGAAATCGACCGCTCGACAAGTGACTACGACCGAGAGAAGCTGCAGGAACGACTGGCAAAGCTTTCCGGCGGCGTAGCAGTAATCCGTGTGGGCGCTGCGACCGAGACGGAACTCAAAGAGAAGAAGCACCGCGTGGAAGACGCACTCTCTGCAACGCGTGCTGCCGTAGAAGAAGGTATCGTAGCCGGTGGTGGTGTAGCGCTGATCAACGCCCTTGCATCCATCAAGGATCTCGCATTGGACGGCGAGGACGAGAACATCGGTGTTAATATCGTCCGCAAGTCGCTCACAGTTCCCATGAAGGGAATCGCCCAGAATGCGGGCAAAGACGGCGCAGTGATCGTACAGGAAGTTCGCCGCCATCAAACTGAAAAGAAAAATGATCAGATCGGATTCGATGTGCTCTCCGAGGAATACGTGGACATGGTCAAGGCAGGCATCATCGATCCTGCAAAGGTGACGAAGGGTGCCCTTGAGAACGCTGCTTCCATCGCAGCCATGATCCTTACAACTGAGGCATTGATCACGGATGCACCAGAGGATGAGAAAATGCCTCCTGCTCCTCCGATGCCGGATTATTAAACACCAGAGGTTAATGGTGAGACAGCCCCGCCGAGTGCGGGGCTGTTTTTATTCTGTGGATTGTCAGTTCAATGTCATGAGGTTCTTGGTCTTATTGGCAGAATAGGTGCAAAGGTCTATGGAGGTAAAAAGTGGCAGAAAGTACCCACAAATTGAGACGCTCTCGTAGTAATCGAATCGTGGCTGGCGTTTGTGGAGGGCTGGGTGAGTTTTTCGGAATAAGTTCATTCTGGTTCCGATTGGCGTTCCTTATTGCCTTTATCCCTGGAGGGTTTCCAGGTTTTTTGACCTATTTACTGTGCGTGTTGATCATTCCTAGTGAGTAATCACTAGGATAGGTCCTGATTTTCCTTTTACCTAGGTTTTTAGCTATCACTCGTACTGGTCAGGTGTATACTTCAAGCCAGCAGTTTTGCGTCGATGATGGTCTGAGTTAAATTAGTCTCACGCGCTAGTTCAGATCTTTGTGACTAAACATAACTTATGATCAGGATAGCGACTGCAATCAACGCGATGACGAAACATCCGATGCTGAACAATCTCGTCGTCAGCTTAAGTACGGCTTTGATGACGGTCCAAGCAACGACTAGACCGACAAGGATTAGGATCAATAGAAGCCAATCGCTCATAATCTCAAATTCTCCTGCTTAAGAGTATTGATTAGAACCTTTCCCCTCTTAACGACGCAAGACACCAAATTGATCCCAAAGCGATAACCTAAATACCCGTAATCTGGTGCATCCAGGATGATCAAATCAGCCTGCTTCTCAGTGCTTATACTGCCAACAGACTCTGAAAGCCCCAGGGCGGCTGCAGCGTTAATGGTCCCAGCAGCGATAGCTTGGGAAGGAGTGAGATGCATATATCGGCATGCCAGGGCTATGGCGAATTGCATACTTTCACACCATGCTGTTCCAGGGTTCAGGTCTGTAGCGATGGCGAGGATACCGCCGGCGTCGATGATAGCCTTTGCGGGAGTGTAATCGTTTTCGGCTAGTCCGAATGGAGTGCAAGGCAAGGCAACTGCGACGGTATCAGAACGGCCGAGCGCAGCGATATCCTCTGCGGGTGTATGGACCAGATGATCGGCCGAAATAGCTCCTAATTCAATAGCAAGACCGGTACCTCCAAGTCCCTCGAATTCATCGGCGTGTATCTTGAGTGGAAATCCTAGATCTCGCGCAGTGGTAAGGATTCTCCGGCTCTGTTCGAGGCTAAACGCTCCAGTTTCGCAGAAGACGTCGATAAATGGTTTTGGCTCCGATCTGCCACTCCTTTCCCACCATCTCTGTACCTCCGGTATCATCTCATTGCAGAGTAAGTCGACGTAGGCATCAGGATCTTGGGAGAATTCTTCTGGAATGGTGTGGGCGCCCAGGAATGTAGGTACCAACTCAAGGTGTTTTTCAGACTTTAGGCGTCTGATGGTTTCTAGCATGCTGATTTCAGTATCGGTATTGAGACCATAACCGGTTTTGGCTTCTGCAGTCGTTGTCCCGTGGCGAAGCATTCGCGTCATCCGTGGTCGCGCTTCTGCCATCATTTGTTCGACACTGGCAGCGCGGGTCTGCCTGACAGTGGACATGATGCCACCGCCAGCTGCCATAATTTCCATATAGGTCGCACCGGCGATGCGCTGCTTAAATTCTGCCGACCGGTCTCCGACCCAGATCAAGTGAGTGTGTGGATCGACGAAGCCGGGCATCACAACTTGTCCACTTGCATCGATCTCCACTTCTGCATCGACCTGAGGGAGGAGTTCAGCCGTTTCTCCAATTTTGGTAAACCGGCCGTCCTGGATAGCTACGGCACCATCGTGGATGATGTTCAACGTTCCAAGATCCCCGCCTCGCTGCGGTCCCGTAGAGAGTGTCAGGAGCTGTGAGGCGGAATGGATGAACAAATCAGCATTCATCGTGCAACCTCGTGATCACTCGGTCTTATTCTCGCACAAATCGGAGTAATACAACCAATGCCACAATATCTACAAAAACTACCAAAAGGCAATTTACAATCATCCCTTCCCCAAACAGGAATGGACCAATGAGTGCACCTATAGCTCGTCCGCTGGCGATTCCAGAGATGAAAACAGACATGGTTGTCGCTCTTGAGCCTGGAACCAGTTCTGTCATCAAAGGGATCGCGCTAACTAGTGTGAACTCGAAGGTTAAAAAGTAGAAAAACAGTCCAGCCAACGCGCCCACAAGAGTACGGCTTAGGATTATTAGGGCGATACAAGCAACGGCGTTTGCAACGATTCCGATAGCGATAGACCTTCGCTTCCCAATTGTATCCGATATGCCTGCAACAAGTCCTTCACCGCTCAATTCTGCGAGGCCAATCACTATTGTAGCAGCTCCGAGAGCAATGATGCTGACCTGAAATGCTTGTTCCATCCATGCGCCGTAGACGATATTGATAGCTTCATTTCCGGCGGCGATGAGGAATCCGACCAGAACAGCGGCAAGCGCTGAACGGTAGCGCAAGACACTTTCGATGTTCTCAAACAAAGATGGTCGGTTTCCATCCTTCAGTGGAGTTGGAGGGATGATTCTGGCGATCACAATGGCTACTGCTACTGTGAGGGGTGCCAGCCAGGTGAAAGGAGCGGTCCATCCGCTGCGAGAAATGATAAATCCAACAATTGGAATACCGATGAGTGCTGCTCCTGACCATCCGAGCTCAGTGATTGCGATGGCTCGACTGCGTCGTTCGTATTTCACAATGTCGCCCAGATAAGACAAGACTGCAGGATCAAAAATAATTTTTCCAACTGCGGATAGAAGCAGAGCGATCACAAATCCTGGAAAGTTCGGTAAAAGAGTTACGATGAGAAAACCGCCGGAATAAATACCAAGACCGAACAGCATGGCTTGCTTGCGCCCTCGAAGGTCTGCCAGGGCGCCGTAAAGTGGACTGGCGATGCCAAGGAGTGCGCGCGCACTTACTACGAGGGCTAGGATCTGTAAGTCTACCCCCAGACCACGTGAGAAGACCGGCAGGAATGGATAAACCATTCTGAAGCCTGTATTGAGGATTAACCTCGTCAGGCTGAAGGTTGCAAGTTGAGACTTGAACCGACGGTAACCAGGTTGGATCATGACGTTTCAGCGGCTCGAATGCGAAGCCATGACGCCAAAAGTACACCGGCAAGAAGGCAAAGAGCCGTAAGACTCATGAAGAACAACTGGATTTGATCAGAGTTTGAGGATGTTATGGGTGAGTCCGGATGCATGACTTGGTCTGCATTGCTCAATGACCAAGCTACAGCAATTCCGTATAGAAAATTGAGCGCACTCCCATAAGCTGAGTTTTTCAAGAGATAGATGGCAAGCTGGACCAGGATACCGATGATGGCGAAATCAAATGCGATACGCCAACGTGGTTCATCCAGGAACAACCCGTTCCAGTTTAGACTCATCGCCCAAAGGCTCAATGGGAGGTATGTGATCCAGAAAAGTAATGCAGTGCGCCCTAGCGCGATGGACCAGTCCTGGAGCTGCTTCCGCCGAGTAAGTAAACCTACCAGCCCTGATAGCGCAGCAGCTGCAATACCAACCAACGCCGTCCAAACCCATGCGCCATGCAAGTACACTGAGCGTACATTCACCCCCAGTGTGCGTTCAGCGGGTCCGAAATTGGATACCAAGGCGATGAGTACAAGCACGAAGATGAATAGTAGCAGTAATACACTTCGACGGCGCATGAGCGGAATTGTACCCTGAAGAAACACGTAATTNNGTGCACGCTTGATGGTGTGACTTGAAAGATAAAACAATCACAGGTCTACTGGTGGTTAAGCAAATGTGTTACCACAAGTCCAAGGAAAACAGCTTTGTTACCATCGATTAATATGAACGATCTCGTCCAGCGAACGGCGCCCACCCCTGTGTGGTCGAGCAGTTAAAGCGGAGAGGTCTGCAGGAAAACCAAAAGAGAGGGCGACCCGCAGATGAAGATCCGCTGGAAATCCCAATAGTTCGCGCGCGGCCTCAGGCTCATAGATCGTAGCGGGGCAGGATCCGATACCCAATTCCCATGCAGCCAACTGC